>Ga0160423_10001316_pt1 | contig 20807 bp, 36 predicted proteins | sample CRUFie14St8metaG_FD_108191 | JGI IMG/M metagenome (GOLD analysis project Ga0160423, IMG submission 108191) | Marine microbial communities from the Costa Rica Dome - CRUD Field 142mm St8 metaG | ecosystem: Environmental > Aquatic > Marine > Oceanic > Photic zone | place: Costa Rica: the Eastern... | reverse complement strand
TTTCTTGCTGATGATACAGTTACATTCATTTGTGTCTTTTCTGTATTGGAAAGTTTGCATATAAGGAAGCTCCTTTATGCTTTTTAAACTTACCACTATGTTTCATCAATGAGTATTTACCACCCTTTTTTTTCATAAAGTGATACCCTCTTGGTGCTTTTACTTTCATTTTTTCTTACCTTTTTTCATCTTTTTCTTTTTCTTTTTTTTCGTTCCAGTATGATACGGCATAACTATCTCCTTTTAATTTTATTTTTTGGACACGATCTAATGTATTCGACTCTGTTTTGTATCTTTAATCCAGTATGTAACCCACAATAAGTTATACCCTTTTCCTTACCAGCAAACGAGCATTTCTTCTTGATTAAAGCACAGTAGTCAAACACGCTAATCGATGTCTAATTCTTTGCGTAATTTGCTATCTGACATAGATGCTGGAGCATTAATGACTAATTTAGGAACTTGAGGAATTCTTTTCACGAGGAACTGCTCATCTTCACATAAACACAATTCTAATGCGTCATCAGTCATTTTTTGCTCTACTTCGAATACTTTATCGCACTCTAAACATTTATAATCATATCTTGGCATAAGACAATTTACTGGTAAAATGCAATAAAAAACCACGTAAATTTAGGATTTGTGATCTAGTGAAAAACCACAAAAAAATTAGTGCATCAATATTTCTGCAACCCTAGTATTATTAGTCGTTTACGGGAATTTTTTATTTTCTTGATTCTTAATATATGAGTATTAAATTATTACTATTTATACGCTAGTCGTTAATCGCATTTCAGCAAGGATCACTCATAGACTTTACAATATATAAGATATACGCTACCACCCTTTAAGATTTTACTTCTTTGGATATTGTCGTTTTAAAACTTGGGGCGTGGTGTTGCCTAGGTATAAAACCCCAAAAGATAATAAAAATATTTTACTAGATATGTAAAAAAAACTTACATCTGACTGTGGTTATAGTTAAATTTGAATGTAATGAAAACAAATAAGGAATTAACAAATATGGAACTAACAAAAAGAGAGGATGTTTTAGCCTTTGCTGGTTTAGTAGTTCGCAAAGATTATAACTCTTCAATTAATATAATTAATACTTGGTTGGATAATAATCCGTTTGACCATAACGCAATGAGTCAATTTAAAGGAAACAAAAACCCAGACAAGAAAAAGAAATATCTAGGTAGCCCTCAAAACATTTACCAAGATAAACTTCTTCCGATTCTTAAAGCGTGTAACTCTTCAAATCCTAAAGAAGAATTATATAAACTTTTTGATGGCAAAGGTAAAATAAATAATATAACCATCTTTTCAGATGGTAACGACAAATTAAACTTCTTGAACTTCTCAACGATGCCAAAGGTAAATTGTGGAGGGGCTGGAGGTTGTTTAAGTTTTTGCTATTCATTCAAGAGTTTAAGAAATCCGAATGTCGTTGCTCGATGGGTTGCAAATACCATATTAGAAAACCACGCCTTCGAAATTATAGAGGATTCTTTAAGATGGAACTTATCCAGAAGAATATATAAAAGAGAAGTTAAGGATCTCCAAGTCGTAAATTTTAGATTATACAATGATGGAGATTTTGAAAACTTGGATAAAATGATAGCTTGGTTTGATATACTTAACAAATTCCCAAATTTAAGAGCTTACGCATATTCAAAAAGTTTGCATCTCTTCAAAAACTTTATAGATGTTTATGGAGCCGAAAATATACCCAAAAACTTTTTGTTAAATCTTAGCTCTGGAGTTCATCCGATATATAAACCTCTTAAAAAAGTTCTAGCAAAATATGACTTTGTAAGAGGTCACTTTATAGGTTTGCCTATGGATAAAAAAGTCAAGCCAACGGATTTGACCAAGGAAGATAAAAAAGAACTAAGACAAAAAGCCAAGAGTTTAGGATTTCATAAAACTTTCATTTGTGGGGGAATTTGTCAAAATTGTACTAATCAAGGCCACGCTTGTGGAATGAGTAAATTTAAAAATGTCACCATAGTAACACCGATACATTAACAACATAAGGATATAACAAAATGAACATAAAATATAAAAAAAGAAGTAACAACATCTTCCAAGATTATGAGTTCTACATTGAACAAGAAGATTTGTTCCACGTTGCATTTTTCAACTTTTACACGAATGAAAAAGATGTGAAAAAATGTAACTACATCTGGAAGAGTTTATTAAAACAACATAAGGATATAACAAAATGATAATAGAAATTATAACATATAGTTTTTTTCTCTTGTTCTTCTGGGAGCAACTCAAAAAAGCAATCAAGGAATTAGACTAAAAAAACAGTCTTAGCAAACAAGCTGCCGAATTATGAAAAACAAAACTCAGAGAGAGAACACCCCAAAATTTGAACTTTTTCAAGTTCCAGATCCATCAATTATATTATATGTTGGAGGGTATTTTTATTTTTTTACAAAACAAGTTTTTATTTTTATACTGAAAAAATTTTTATTAATAACAAAACGAGGTACTAACAATGAATAATAATAATGATGGGTTTAATATTGATGATGTTGTTTTAACTAAAAAACAAGTCACTACAATAATAACCAAAAGAGCAAAATCGCTTTTTGAAGAAGAGATTAGAAAAAATGGTTTCTATAGCCACGATTCAGCAAAAAGCAACATCGAAGAAATTAGAGATAAGGCTATCGATTACGTAAACGAAAACCTTCCAGAGAAATTAACGCTTGATCAACTAAACGAATACGAAGTAGCACATCGAGTTTTTAACGATGACTATTTTATTATTGGTTATGGTAAAGCAACTGAATTTATTGGATTGAATTTTTTCGGTTGGTGCGAATGGTTGAAGGATTCAATGGATCTGGAACTCAATGATATTAATATTGAAAACTCAGAACAATTCGTAAACTATTTGGCTTATTGGGTGGGAACTTTTATATGTTCGGCACCTTACGACGTATTAGTCGAAACCTATTTAGAACAAATAAGAGAGGAACAACAAAATGAGAAAAAGTAAAGCAATTAAATTGCTAGAGTTTATGAAGGATAAAAAAGAGGGTGTATCTTATTCAGAGATGCAACAATTTTTTTATGACATTAAACACAACGACAATAAAAAATGTCCGAGAGGATATTATTGTGATGGAATTACATCACTTAACGATAATGGAATGTTTAAATATAAAAACAAAAAGTATTTTATATCTAAACACGCAAAAGAAGGTTTAAAAAATGGAACTTTAAAACCTTATGCGAGATTCCAAACAAGAAAACAAGAAATCGATTATTATAAATTTCGAATCGATTACTTTAAAAACAAAGCCGACAATTATCAATATGATTACGTCGTCGAAAGAGATAAATATAAATCTGCAAAATATAATGCAAATACAAAAGATGATAATTATCGTATGAAAGTTGGAACGTTAATTAATCGTCTTATGTCTTTAAATCCAGAAGATTACATAGATATTTCTTCGGATCCAGAAGGCAATTCTTTTGGGGACATTACGGATTTTGGACACGAAAAATATTCTATCTTTAAAAGTAAATTTAAAGATGGAAAAATAGTTTGGAGTTTGATTCCAAGAGATAATGAACAACCAGAAAATAGATATGAGGAGGCATATTAAATGAGTAAGTACACGGAAGAACAATTTGAAGAGATGGTTAATGCCCATTGTCAATTAGCTATGGAGGAAGGATTAGAAATACATAACTTAGGTTGGGCAACAACTGACACCGAAATTTGTTCGAAAGCAACTAATAAATTAAATCAAGGGGTGTATTTAACCTCTGGATTTGATGATTCAAAAAAAGGTTATTATCATAAAGTAAAGTTAATGAACTCTTACGAAAGGAAGGAACGCAATGAGTGTTAGCAAAGAAAAGTTCTTTAGGTTTCTGAATACCAGAGATAAAGGAACTTATAATGTGTTTGATCCGAGATTTAGAGAAGATGCGAATTTAACAAAAGATGAAACCATCTTTATTATTCGTAATTACGATGAGCTAGATCTCCAACACAACAACAAAGCGAGTATTGTAAATTATTTCAATAGTAAATAAAAACGAAAGGGGGAGCAAAAAACTCCCCCTTCTCGCTAACAAACAAGGTTATATGAATGAACATATAGAAAGGAATCTAATTTAATATTTATAATCTTATATTCATACTTAAAAATTTTTTTTACTTATTTGTATTATTATCTTTACACATTTGTATATTTATATTTATATTAAACCGTTGCAACATAAAATCAGATAGAGGTAAGTTAGTCGGCCTATGAAACCCCTATACTTACCTCGATGCTGACTTAATAAAAATAGCGGCAAGGAATGAACAAAAACAAAACAAACTATTATTTATTATTGGGCATAGTTATATCTTATATCTCATTATATACCCTATCAGTTAGTTCTCCTATAACTATGTCCAAAGCTTTATTAATAACAAGAGGTTAGAATGTCAGAAAAGAAAAAAGAAAAATGGATCAAAGAAAAAATAGAACATTGGAAAGATACACATCAATATTGGTTTGAAAGAAAAACAAGTCAAATTACGGTGTCTAAGTTAAAAGATTTCTTAGACGAAAAATGTATTGATGAAGAGGCTCCTATTATATTTCAATCCGTTATTTCAGAAGGTAATCCAGAAAATGAATTTTATAGTTACGAGTATTGGGAAAGTGATGGACAAATTGTTATATCTCTGGATCCAAAAAACGGACACTATGGAAAAAAAGTACAAAGTAACGAAGATGATTTTAAAGAAGAACTTTATGAAAGTTTGGAAGAAGAATACGAATGGAGTAAATCACAATGAAAGAATATACAGATAAACAAATCAATTCTATGATATTGTATTTAAGGATTAATAAAGTTGCTGAAATACAATATATCGATAGACAAATAGTCGAATCAAATGAAAAACAAATAGATTCTGGAGATTTGACTTTTTATGATTATATGTCAGCAAGTCATTTATCTAAAGATCAATTAATATCCGCAGCAATCGAAAGTGGGTGGAAGGAGGATTGGAAAAAGTATGACTAACAATGTATTTTATCTTTTAGACATTTGGCTAACTACCAACGAAAGAACTAATTCTTGGATAGCCAGACGTTTAGAAATAAATCGAGTGACTATAAGTCAATGGAGAAAACAAAACAAAGTTCCAATGCAATCAAAGTTAGCTATATGCTACGTGACTGGAACTAGCTATGAACAACTATGGGAGGAAGTATGAGTGAAGATCTAATTAAAAAGTATAATCTGGAAGAGGCTGACTTTTGGACTCTTCGTGGAAAGAAGATTATATCTTTTGGTGGAGTGGTTAAGATGATAGACACGGAAGGCATAAAGTTTGAAATGTCTGATAATCTTGAGCATAGAGAAGGAATGGGAGTTGCAATAAAAGTAAAAGCTTGGCTAGAAAGCGATGAACTAGGTTTCGTCGAAGAAGAAACTTTCGGTGAGGCTAATGATCTTAATTGCAAAAATCAATACTTCTGGGCTATGGCTGAAAAAAGAGGTAAAGCCAGAGCAACTTTAAAACTCTTGGGATTGTATGGAGGCGATTTTTTCTACACAGATGTAGAATCAGACGATTGGCAAGTACAACCTCCAACTGTCACACAAGTTACAAAGTTTGACAGACTTGAAAAAGAGGCATTAGAAAAAGGAATATTAGATAAACAAGCAAGGCAATGGTTAAAGACAAATAAAAATGGTATTAGAAATAATATCGATGTTTATAATAAAGCAATAGCCAGTCTTGGCAAATATATGGAGGTAGAATGATAGACGGTGTTTTCTTAGTAGTCGTATTAGCCATCATTTGTTTTGGTGTAACTTACTTGCTCAATGGATAATAGTTTTATAAAACTTTATCGAAAGATTCAAGACAATTGGATCTGGAGCAATCCATTATACCTAAAATGTTGGATAGATATGTTGATGAGGGCTAGTATAAAGTCCTCATCAATGTTGATTAATAATCAAATTATAAAAGTAAATAGAGGGGAAATTGTATTCTCACAAAAAAATTTTGCTAATCGTAATAATATGTCCAGGCAACAATTAAGAACATTTTTAAAAAAACTTAAAAAAACAAATATGATTGAGGTAAAATCTAACCAACTAGTAACCCACCTTATTATTGTCGGATACCAACGATACAATGATAAGAAATTAACCAACAACCAACGAACTAATAACCATATTATAAGAAAGGAAGAAAGAAAGAATAAAGAAAATAAAGACTTTGATTTATTTTGGGAGCATTATCCTAAAAAGGTTGGTAAGAAAAAAGTAGAGGATAAATTTAATTCAAACAATTATCCTATTGATTTAATATTAAAGAATTTAGAATTGCAAAAAAAGTCGGATCAATGGCAAAATCAACAATACATACCTAATCCAGAAACGTACTTAAATCAAGAACGATGGACTGATGAAGTTGTATTACAAAGTACACCAGATGAGCCGATTTATATTTATGAATGTGCAGTTTGCAATAAACAAAAAACAATATCGGAATATAGAGATTTATATGTTTCGTGTTGTGATCAACAAATACAACCAAGAAAGGAATACAAATAGATGGGATACTATAAAAAACAAGAAATAGATATGCTTGATATGGGCTATACTAAAGATCAGATAGAAGAAAACATAGATCATTTTATTGATCTTGAACAACGAGAGCCAGAGTATGTCAGCGATTGCTGTACACATAGTGCTTTCGGTAATAGTTTTATAGAAGAAGAACTTACTGGAATTTGCGGCAAGTGTTTTGACGGTGCAAATTTTTCAGACTTATACAAGGAGGATTAAATGATGACTTTATTATTAAAAACGCAACAAGAGTTGCATAAGAATAACACAAAATGGAATAACGTGATAGAAAAAATCAAGAAAATAAATTTTAAAAAATATGATTCCAATCAGACAGTTGGTTTTATAATTGATGACATAGTGAAAGGAGAGTTTATAAATGAAACCAAGTAGTGCTAAAGCAAAAGGTAGAAATTTCCAGAACAAAGTCAGAGAGATGATAATGGAAAAACTAGGGATTAATGAACACGATATAAAGACAGCTGTGATGGGAGAGAGTGGTATGGATATTATATTATCTAAAGCAGGAAGAGATACCTTTCCTTACGCTGTTGAATGTAAAAAAGTGGAACGAATAAATGTTTGGAAGTGTTATGATCAAGCGTGTGAAAATTCAAACGACTTAACACCGTTATTAGTTTTCTCAAAAAATCATTCAAAAGTAATGGTTTGCTTTGAATTTACAGATTTATTAGATTTAATAAACAATAGCAATGGATTTAAGAGATTGACTAAATGAAACTTTCAGAAGATGGAATATATTTTTTATCCTGCCCTACTTGTGGTAGCAAAGATCTTATAAAAAAAGGTACGCAAAAAAGTGCAGGTGGAAACTATAGGCAAAGGTATTTATGCAATAGCTGTAAAACCAAAACAATATATCCAACCAAAAACGATTTAGAGGTTGTAAGAGAAAATTTAAAACTTGCTAAACAAAAACAATCTGCACAAGATATAAATCGAATAGAACGAAAAGCATTTAGGGAACACGCCAGATATGAAAACGCAGTACATAACTTATTATTTGACATTCAAGCATTATTGCAACAAAAGAATTTTTCAGAGTTTAAATTTAAAAAAGTCAAACAAGGCAAAAGTGTTGGAGTTCTACAAATATCTGATACACATTTTAATGAACTTGTTTCCCTACCTCATAACAATTATGATTTCAAAGTTGCTGCTAGACGTTTAAAACATTACGTAAATAGAGCAAAAGAAATATTTAAAGTTTATGATATTGATAGTGTTTTAATTGCAATAACTGGAGATTTGATAAACTCCGATAGACGATTAGATGAAATGCTCAATATGTCTACCAACAGATCCAAAGCTGTATTTCTTGCAGTAGATCTTTTACAGCAAATTATATTTGACATTGGAAAAGATTACTCTGTGACAGTTGCTTGTGTTACTGGAAACGAAAGTAGATTAAAACAAGATTGGGGTTGGAGTGACTTTATGGCGTCAGACAATTATGACTTTGTTATTTTTGAGATACTACGCCACTACTTTAAAACAACTAATGTGCAGTTTGTAGTCGATGATCCAACGGAGTGCGTAGTAAATGTCGCAGGACAAAATCTATTATTATTACACGGAAACGGAAGTTTTACAACACAATATGAAAAAAGCGTAAATCAAATAAAAGGGAGATTCTCTGGAAGGGGTGTTCAGATTGATTATATTATCTCTGGACACATACACTCTGCAAGAGTAGGGGATATAGCAAGTAGAAGTAGTTCGCTTGTGGGGGCAAATGAATACAGCGAAAAAGGATTAAATCTATCTGGAAGAGCAAGTCAAAATATTTATATTTTCCACGAAAATAAAAATATAGATGCTATGAAAATAGATTTACAAAATGTTGGAGATGAGTGTTATGACATTGATGAAGAGCTAGAAAGTTATAATGCAAAATCTTCTAACAAACTAAAACCAAACAAAGTAATACATAAAATAGTTATATAAGAGGTAACGATATGATGTTAAAATTAAATCCAGAAGAAACACAAGTCTTGAAATATATTCTTAGAAGTCATTGGGTAAAAAGATTGCCACCAGCAATTAAAGAAGTTGCTTTTGATGTTAAAAATGCAATGGAAAAACCTAAAGTAGTAACACAAGAAGAGTATATTGGATTGAATCCAAACTGGAAACATTGCGAAAATTGTGACGATTAGATAATATGAAACCACATTGTGTTAAAAATTGGCTTAAAAAAGCTATAATATCTTATTGCCTAAAACAAAACAAGGAGAGGAATATGTACTATAATACTACGAATGAAATATCATTAAATTTAAAAAATAACATAAGAAAAGCAAAAAATCAAAAAGAGATAGTTTTGGCTATGTTTCAAAAAAACTTCAATTATGAGTATACGCCAGAAACTATGGAGTTCGATCTGAAAGATCAGAAATTGATACACGAAAAGACGCCATTAACTTCTATAAGAAGAGCTTTCACAGATTTAAAAAACGAAGGATATATTGTGAAAACTAAAAATAAACACATTGGAAACTTTGGTAGATTTTCTTATAGATGGAAATTAAAATGAAACACGGTAGTCTTTTTAGTGGTATCGGTGGAATTGATCTTGGATTTGAGATGGCTGGTATTGAAACTGCCTGGACTTGCGAGGTAGATGATTGGTGTCACGAACTTCTCAAAAAAAGATTTCCAAAAGCTAATCATTATAAAGACATAAGAGATGTTAATAAAAACAATTTAGAATCTGTTGATATTATAAGTGGTGGATTTCCTTGCCAGGACATAAGCACAGCAGGAAAGGGAGCAGGATTAGATGGAGAGAGGAGTAGTCTTTGGTTTGAAATGTGGAGAGTTATTTGCGATTTACAACCAAGATGGGTTTTTATCGAGAACGTATCAAACCTCGCTAATAAAGGAGGAGCAAGAGTTTTGCACGATCTTGCCAAAGCAGGGTATGATGCAGAATGGCAAGTTATATCAGCAAGAGATGTTGGAGGTAGACACCTCAGAAAAAGACTTTGGATCATTGCATACAAGAGAGAGTTACTCGACACCATTGAGCAGAGATTTCAGGGACAATTACACGGCACTCAGGGGAAGAGTGGGAACAAAATTCGAGGAAAACGGTTTGCCAAAAACACTTTACAAAGAAGAGATTTTGAATTATCCAACACCGAGAGCAGCAGACGTTCAAGGGGGAGCAGTAAAGAATGTCGAAATGAGCAAGACGGGAAGTTTCAGTCGAAAGAACAAAAAGGGCGTAAGATACGGAGTAAAGCTGAAAGATGCAATAATGTATCTACACAACCAACTTCCGAAAGAAGAGCAAATAAAAGTGTTGAAAAACAAAATAACGGAATTGGAAAATTTAGAATCAAAACCTTTGAAATACTTAAAAATGAATCCGAATTGGATAGAGTGGCTTATGGGCTATCCCAACAAGTGGACAGATATAACGATAGAGTACAAGGACTTGGAAATGGAGTTGTACCACAAATCCCATATATTATCGGAAGAAGAATAATAAAAATAAATAACCTATTGGAGGAATAATGGCTTACGAACACAAAGAAAACAAGGGATCAATATTTACAAACGAAAAGAAAGAAAAAGATACACACCCAGATTATACTGGACAAGCAAATGTAAATGGTAAGATTTATAATGTTTCTGCTTGGATCAACGAAAGTAAAACTGGAAAAAAATATTTTGGATTAGCTTTTTCTATTCCTAAACCGAAAGACGAAGAATTACCATTTTAACTAATTGGGGTAGTTTGGTATACATATAAACAATTAAATATAGGAGCTTACTCTTTATTAATATAGTTTATGCAAATACCTGGTTGGCTACGGCTACCCCATAAAATTATGATAGATAAAAAAATAGAAAAAAAGTACAAAAAATTATTATTAACTTTGAGAGAAGAAAATAATAACATAATCGAAAGAGCAAAAAAAAATAATAAGATAAGAGAAAATCTTATATTGCGTAGATTGGAGGATAAAGATGACGAAAAAAGCTCAAGGTAGATTTTATCAAGATGTAGCTTTCAGATCTGAAAAAGATGATTGGCACACTCCATACGAATTGTTTGAAACAATTAATTATTATTTTGATTTTGATTGCGATGTTTGTGCTGATGATGACAATGCTCTTTGCGATCTTTATTTTACAAAAGAATTTAGCTGCTTAACAAACGAATGGTATGAAACTAATTATATGAATCCACCATATAGTAGAGGTATGGAAAAATTTATCAAACGAGCTTATGATCAATATTTTGACAGAGGTTATGTTACGGTAGCTTTACTACCTGCTAGAACGGATACAAAATGGTTTCATAACTATATCTATAAATCTGCTGAAATAATTTTTATAAAAGGAAGAGTAACTTTTTATAATAATGAAGGCAAATTACCTAATTCTGCACCATTTCCTAGTATGATAGTGGGTTGGGGTGTTGATCCAGGCACATTTTCAGAGTTAAAAAGGGATATTAACAAATAACGCATTATTTGGGGTGTTCATACCACTTTGTCTTATCACGCTTACGATATGCTATCAAGAGTGTTTTTATGGCTTTGTAGGGGTATTTTAAGAAGAAAAATTTTCTATAACTGCTCTTCAATATTGATATCAACACGATATACATTGTAAGCCGTTTCTGTGACTGGTAATTTGTTATTTACAAAGCGAACTTCAAATCCATTTGTACTAAAACCATCTTCGCTATAAAAAAATGAAGTCTTTTGTCCTTTGGCATAATCAAATAAAGCAACCAATTTATTTTTATTTGCCTCACTTATATTTTCGTAAATCAATCTTCTTTGCCTTCTTGATGATTCGTGATTAGCAAAAGTGTATGTTTCTCCACCTAAAGATTTTTTTACTTTGATTCCATCGTATTTTTTAGAAATCTCAGTTCCTATGTTTGGATTCTGATCTGGAGAATAAGTGCTGGAGTTTGCACCTGCTGCTGATGTTCCGAATTTTACTGATGATATTGGCATAAGAAAATTTACCTCTTTTTATATTTCTCTCAAAGATACTTTTAAATTGCCTGGATTTCTAATTATACCAACTACCATAAATTTTTTACCATTGAAACTTTCTCCAAATGGCTCTACAATCATATCTGTATGATCAAAAGCACATATATCTCCAACTTCCATCAAGTAAAAATGTGAGCCACCACTACTCCCTGGATTAATAATTTCGGTTTCTACTAATATTTTTGGATTACCTTCAATCGCATTATAATAATTAGCATAGCCGTCATTTTTATTACCACTACCCATATTACCATTGGCTGCGCCTATTGCACCAGACAATATTTCTAAATCTTCAGATGAAACATTTTCTTCGCTTTGTACATTATAAATACCTCTCGGATCGTTAGTTGTGTCTGTAAATGTCTTTTCAAACAACAACTCATCATTTATTGGATTTCTTTGATATTTTAAAACTCTTTTTGTAATTAAGTTGTCAAAAGCAGTAAGAGATATATTGGTGTTGGTTATATCGCTTTTTGATATTGTGTGATTTGTAGAAGGGCTATCTACCAAATAAATGTATTGTGGGCTACCATCACTCGCTTTAAATCTAAATATAAACCCACCTTCTTTTTGTGTTTTGTCTAACACTTTTTGCAACTCTTCTTGTTTATGTAAATAATAATATACCGTCCAATTACTTCTCGCTGTGTTTAATGCAGAATAATTTTCTGGAGTATCTGTTATACCTGCAAACCTATGAATTAAATCTCTGTGCATTTGCACTATATTAGTTGCAACGTTACCAGCATTAAAAGATTGATCAAGTCCATCTGCTCCACTATATAGTTTTTTGATTCCAGTAACTGCACTTGAATTAGCTAAGTTGTCTGTATCTGTAATCTTTGTAGTTATTTCTAAATAAAAATCATAAGCACTAATAGTTACACTTCCAGCACTATCATTGTTATCTTGAACATTGTGAGTTATTAAAAATTCTATTTCTACATCGTCAGGTATTTGTCCATTTGCATTCGAGAATGTACTTGTGCTTAATAAATCTATTGCAGAAGAATACGCAGCAGCTCTATTCCCAGTTTCATTATCGATAACAACGGTATTGGAAGATCCAAAATAAGTTGGTTTAACTCTCAAACTAGAAACAATAGTGCCACCACTATTTTCAGAATGGTTTGAAACTTGCCATTTTACATACAACTTACATTCTTGTATCTCGTGTTCTTCTTTTGATATGTCATTAATTTTGAATTTCAAACTATCTGTGCCATCTCCTTGTGGTGCAGTAAAACTCCAGGAAGAGAATGTACTTGCATCATTATCTGAAAAGTTTCCAGTATTAGATGGAACACCTGCACTTGGAAAAGTTATATCTATATTTTGTATTGGACGAATTAAGTAACTTCTTTCTAAATCTAAATCTGTAAACAATACATTTCTATCTGTATCATTTGTTGCTCCTTCGTAGTCATCAAAAGAATTGTTTTGCACATCATCTAAAGGCACAAATACTGGAAATCCGTCAGAACTAAATAAATCTTTTATAGGATAATGCAATCTACCATCTGTTACTGCCTCGTGTGCCAAGCAATTATATTGTCCATTGTTCAAACTATCTACCATAACTGGAAATACTTTTGCTGGACTATATTGCATTAATTGTGGACTACTTACCGTAGATGTTTGTGGTGTGCCAGATCCATAAAATATTGGAAAAAAATTACCAGCATTACTTGTATATTCTGGTATCTTCAAAAAATCAATAGGAGTTCTCGCTGATATTTCTATCGTAACAGTATCTTGATTTTCTAATCTAACCGATTTTAATCTTCCAGTATAAATAGTATTCTCCTGCCCACCAACTCTTGATTTGACAACAACATCTCTATTAATATATTTTCTTGTGCCACCATAAATCTCTTCTGCGAGAGTAGCGTTACTATGATTTGATAATTGCCCATTGACACAAGTTATACTAATGTTTCCAACCTTTGATGTAGACTCTACCAAATCAATACTTTCTCTAATAGAAGGTAAGTTGGAAATAAGTGAATGATATTGTGTAGCACCACTACCAACTAAGGCAGTACCAACTCTTATGTATTGCGTATTGACAGAGCCGTCGGTGTAGGTATTATTTCTTAATTCAAATATCCACTCTTCCTTTATGGTGGAAGTCAAAGCATTTTTGTAATCCGTTGAAGCAGTTAATGGCATTATGCAAGATTTCGTCTAATTGAATTTTCAATCTCTGGTAATAAATTATCTCTTACAAATTCTTGTGTACCAATAACGTTACCCATAATATTTACATTGATACTTGCACCACCACCTGCATCTCCAAAGTCTGGAGTCGATAATGGTGTAATATCTACTCTCTCTCTACCACCTGCATTATCTCCAACCATAATCATCTGTTTTCCTTGCGTGACAAAAGAGCCACCACGAGCAAACGCTGGTGCTTGTTGTTGAGATATGGTTGCTATTTGTGCTGCAGAAACTGCTCCCATTGCAATAGAAATAGCTTTAGCCCTTGTTAATGCACTTGGATCTAGTAAACTTGCTTGTAACGCACTTGTCATTAAAGCGTTAATATTTTTTGCTGTTTCCATTACTACTTGTGCAATCTGCATTGCTTTTTGCATTTTAAATATTCTTTTTTGTTCATCAGCAAACTTAGCACGAATATCATCTTCCATTGTCTGTCTTTGTTCTATAGAAGCATTTCTAAACTTATCTGTTTTCTTTAGTGCTTTTATTTCATTGTTTACTCTTTGATCTAGATTTGATTTTTGTAAAGCAATAATTTGATTGAAAGAGTTCATAAATCCATTAACAAGCTGATCCTGGAATAATGTTTCAAACTCTAACAATGATTCGAAAGCTCTATCTAATTTTGCTTTATCTACAGAAGCTACTTTATCTGCTATATCATCTGCAAATGCTTGAATACCAGTTTCAGGCATTCTAATTGATAATCCTAAATCTACTGGATCTTTTAAAGGTATACTATCTAGTAATTCTAATTGTTCTTCAAAACTTTTTATAACATCTCTATTTGCAACATCTAGCTCTAAAGATTTGAATACTAAATCATCTTCAGCTTTGGCAAGGCTTTTAAAAGCATTTACTTCTTCTTGCAAAACGTTTTTCTTTGCCCTTGATGTGGAAATGTCTATTTCTTTTTGCTCTATTAAAATTTTGTTTGTAAATACATCTCCATCTTTTAAAATTTTTAACTCTTTTAAAAGTTTTAATTCCTCTCTTTGTGCATCTTGCAATTCTTGTTCAGCTATAGATAAATTTCTTGCAGGATCTATACTTTCTTTTAATGTAAAAATTCTCAACTTTAAAGCATCTATTGTTTCTTCTAAGCCTTTTGTAGGAGATTGTTCTATTCCTAAAGCTCGTTGAAGCTCTTCAATTCTTTCAACATCTGTCTTATTTACTTCTTTCAAAAAGTCTGCGAATGTGCTAAAGAATCCAGTCATTCCTTGTATAGCACCCCTGAAATTAATCAAATCTCCAATACCTGCACCCATTCTAGTAACTGCGTCTGCTAAATTAGAAACCATACCAGTCATTGTTTTAGATAATGCGTCTGTAGCACCTGCAATACCAGAAGCTGGATCAAGCAATGTATCTGTTAATGCTTGTCTAAATTCTGGCAATGTTAGCTTAGATAAATCTTCAATGCCTTTAAAATCACGAACTAATTGTAAAATACCTCTTTCTCTAAGAATATCTGCTGCTCCTGCACCACCAGCAAATGCTCTACCAAGTGCTTGTGCTGCTTCAGTAGCAGTTACACCCATAAACGCTGCTAAGTCAGCAGTAGGTTTAATCATTTCTTCTGCATTTGTACCAAACGCTTTCAATGCTGCACCAGCTTCTACAACATCAGTTAATGTAAATGGTGTGGTTGCTGCTACTTCATTAAATGTTTCAAATGCTGCTGTACCTCTTTCCACAGAGCCAAACATCGCATTTAGTCGGACTTTAACTGCCTCAAACTGCATTGATGTTTGTATAAATCCTCTGATTGCGTTTAGCGCAGCACCAAAGGCAAAAGTAAACAAAAGCATTGTGTTTCTAATAGCACCAAGTCGTCTTTGCAATCCAGCAGTAGCCAATCTTAATCTACCAAAAGAGCCAGTTGTTTTATCTACTCTTTGTTTGAGTAGTTTGTTTTTCAGATTTAATTGCTCTATTCTTTTCTGAAGTTGAACAATTTGTACTCTACTTTTTGCTAGTGCTACACGATGTTTCTCTTGCGACTGAATCATTTTTTGTGTGACATTTTCAGCCATCTTGCTTTGTACATTCAATTTAGATTGTTTTTGAGCTAATCTATTTTGAGCTGCTGCTAAGGAGTCTAGTGCTTTTCTTAATTGCTTTGCACCTGGAGAGGAAAACTTTAATTCTATTTCGTATCTTTTAGCCATCTTTACTTTTTTTTATCTGTTGTGATTGAATATAATTTAACATTTTTTCTATAACATTGCACTTATCAATCCATTTTTTTGGTTGATTTCCGTATGATCCTTCAAAGGGGGGTACTTTCATTTTTTTACAATAAGTATATCGTTGTATATCACGCTGATATTCTTTGCTTATAAAATGATTAGGGCAAGTAAAAAAAGGTATATGAGATATAATAGCTTGATGTATTTCAAATTTTTTTTCAGAAGTAGCGTTATGTTCCTCAACTTCTTGTTTTAGTAGATCTACTACATACCATACATCGTCCATAGATGTAAAGGTGTGAATGCTGTTATTCTTTTTTAGAGGTAACTTAGCTTTATATGGAAAGGTAGAATATTTGCAACCCTCACACCAATCATCTATAAGTATGTTTAATTCCAGTGAGAGGGTTTCTATTCCCCCAAGCTATTGTATTCCTGAATAGCTAATTGCAATTCTACTCTATCTTCTATAGATAAAGATTTAATAAATTTATCATCTGCACCTTCAACACCGTTTCTAATCCATAGTGTGCTAAGTGCAAATTGATTTTTAATTAATTGCTTTCCATCGACTTCTTCAAATTGTATAGAATCCATACATTTATCAAAATTGTCCACAGACATTTCTACAAGGGTAGCTTTTACACCACTCTTGAGTGTTATTTTTTTAGACATTGGTTATCCTTTATTTGTTTACTCTATAGTAATAGCAACTAAATCTCCAGAAGTACCTGCTACTCCTCTTGTGCTTACTGACAAGAACATAGCTTCTTCTTCTGAGAAAGATACATCTGTAATAATTGCTTTTGGTATTGAGAAATCTACATTTCTAGTAACACTATCTTTTGCTGTTAGCGTGTTTGCTACTGTAGATGATGATTGCCCTTCAAAAGAAGCAACTAATCCGTCTGTATCTGCGTCGTATTTAATTACTGAATCAAATGTTACAGATGCTTCTGGTAAAGCTCTTGCAATAATTTGATAATTACCTGCTGCATTGAATCCCATAAATTGAGCATCGTTTTCAATAGTGCAACTAAATGATTTCATAATAGGATCTGGAACACCTGCAATAACTGTTACTGCATTTGTATCTGCGTCATCTCCATAATCTGTCGTGAAATAGTTTGTATTAAAGTGAGCTGTACTTGTTGGATTCAAGTTGCTTGTAAAATCTGGTTTTGAGCCAGTTTTAAAAGTTCCTGACATTTTAATTCTTCCTGATTCTTCGCTAATATCTCCACTCAAGGTAAGTGAAGTTAAAACGCAACCAACGAATAACATAGAGTTGTTAGATTCTGGTACATTTAACAATACACTAAATGTTCCTATGTCTGACGTAGATGTGCTATCGCCTATTTTCAACTCTGAAGGATCATAAGATGCTGGTATAGAAGAAGCACCAGTTGCATCTTGTGTAATATTTTTGACTAATTTAGGTAAAATAGTTGCGTCTGCAATTCCTGAAAAACTTATTTCTTTAATAGTAAGATTGTTTGATAGGAACATATCTACTTCTTTTAAAGTTCTTCCTGCTCCGTGTCTTACATCTAAAACTTGTTGTGGATTCAATGAAGGCATTTCGATTGAATCAATATTCATTAATATATAATCTCCTACAGTAGAACTTGCTGTACCTACTGTTGCCTCGTGAGCAATAGCTAACTCAAATTCTTTCGGAGAAAATGCTGTACTTAGATTTGCCATTTTACTTTACCTCTTTTACTTTTGATTTTACTTCTTCTAAATAATCTTTTGCTAATTCTGGCACTCTATCTAATTCTACAGATTTGCCACTATTAAGTTTTGCCCAGTCAGAATAGTCTAACCTTAGAAAGCTAGGTTTTCTAGGCATAAGTTCGTCTTTTAATTTATATTTTTTAGCCATAATTAACTCCTTACAATATAAAAAGATCCATCTGAAAGTACAAAGAATTTATCGTTAGAGGTAACAAATCTCACAAACTTCTCGTGTACCTCTTCATATAGGACTGGAACTGATATTCTCGAAACGTAAGAATCTTGTATTCCTGCATCAATGTTGTGTTCTATAGTAGGCATAGCTGCATAAAAATATGGTATGCTTCCACCATTAGAATTGTTGAATAAAACTGTTTCTATTCGACTTACATCTTTGTACATAACATCTAGTGCTTTTTCATTATCTAATTTTGTATTGATTACATAATCCATTTCTATATTGTAAAGATTCATAAAACTGCTTGTTCGTTTTTCTTGCAACTCTTGAGATGTCGGATATATACGCAATGACTTTGTTCCAATGTCTTGATGTTTTGTATCAAAATAAATCGGCAATGCACCTTTAAATTCTGTGCGTAGTTTATCTCTCAAAGGAGTCATAATTTTATCATAAGTAATGTTATTTGATGATATTGCCACTATCTTACACTCCTCAATGAAATTTCAAATACTGCTTTTCTGTATCCTTCAAATTCATTATCATCTTCATAGCTTATTGCATTTACTTGTATCTTGAAAGTAGGATCAATCTCTAGTAAAGAATATAAAGTTTCTTCTATCCTAGAAACTATTTTAAAAAATTTTTTAATAGTATTGTCATTTCTTTTTCTATCAATCATAAAAAAATCTATGTTAAGATTGTATGTGCTAGATAGTTTTGCAAACATAGTTTGATTAGGATTCGATGAATTTCCTCTAATTACAACAAATTGATTACCTCTTATCTGATTTATTTTAGAACGAAATACTGGAAGAGATGATTTAAATTCATTCCTTAAAGCACCTTGAATAGTTTCTTCTATACTAGATTTCCAAGCATTAGTAGATACGAGAGCCATTCTTACCTCGATAGAATTGTTTGAAATCTTTACGAGTCATTCTGACTGAACGCATAGAGGCATTTTCTACTTCTTCATATATACCAGTAACTTCTACTTCCCACTCATCATTTTGTGTTGCAGTAGATGAATCACTTGATCCTTGAAATCTTATCTGCAATCCTGGTGCTAATTCTTGATAGTCGCCATTAATAATTTTGTCTTGTAAAACTAAATCATTTTTTAGTCCTTCTGTATTTTTAGCGTACACAGAATATTTAGCAGTACCTACTGCACCACCAGTTGTTACAATAACTTTCAATCTATCGTAGCTACCATAGTAATTTCCTCTAGTATCAACAATATTAAGGTTTCCAGACACAGATATTTTTCTTACAATTCCTTTAGAAGCATCTCCAGTATTCATATAGCTTAACTTTGCTTTTCCACTATTCAAGTCGCTAATGTGCATTTGTGCTTCATCAAAAAGAGATTCTGCTATATCGCTAGTTGGATTTTTTCCTCTCACTAAAAAGAAAGCTGCAACCAAAGAAGTAATTCGTCTAATGAGATAATCGTAAGTTCCGTCTTTTAATAAAAATTGCTCTCTAGGCAAATTAGAATCAAGTTTAGAATCTACATAGTCACTAGCATCTTTCATTACTCTATTTTTCAAAGTAACGAAATCTTCTCCAGCTTCCATCAATAAATCATCTGGACTACTGCTGTCGTTGTAGTAATATACTGCATCTGTTGCACTATCATAAAACCATTCATCGTTTGCATCGACATCAGAAAGAGAAGATTGTGCTGATCCTAAATCTTTTCCGTCTACAAACAACACAGTAACTAATCCAGAGTCGTGTGATACATATTTACTTCCTGAATCAACAACCCAATTATAGATAGGTTTTTTTGTATCAAACTCATCTAAATTTGGAAAAGTATCTTTTAGATCTCGTGATGTTATATATGTAGGCATTTACTCTCCTTTGGCTCTTTTATACCACCCATACCAAAATTTTTCTTGCGTAGGGTTATCTGAAATTAGCAAAGAATAGAATAAAATTCTATATGAAATAAATCTATCTGCCTCTAATTTTTTACAAGCAGATATTGTCGCAGCACCAATCTTGCCGTCCTCTTTTATTTCAAATGTATTTTTATTATTACACGCTTGTTGCAATATCTTTACTGCACGATATTGTCCAGTATTTACAACGCAATCAAAGTATGCATATCGTAAATCTGCAGGAAGTTTAGACGCTTTGGAAGGAATCCAGTAGTCTTTGTAGTAGATTTCTTTTGCTTGTTCTCTTGTTAGGTTTTTAATATCTAAATGAGGATAAAAGCGTTTTGTGATACCATAGTTAGTTTCTCCACCGAGATCGTCTTTGTCATTAACATATCCTCCCTCGTGTTGCAACACTTTTTCTATAATATCATCAAATTCCATTACGCCGATCTCTTGACTTTCTCGAAGCTCCTCATACCACCTAAACCGAGAAGTCCGAGAAGTATTGTTGTCAATGTACTCATATCGAATACTGGTAAATCCACTTGATAGCCAAATGAATATACAAGAAAAAGTAAGAACGGTTGTAGTACGAAGTGATAACATAATGCTACTCCACAAGTCCAACCAACAAAAGGACGCCAACCTGCAACAAACAAACTATTGCTATTGGCTTCAACTTTATTAACTTCAATTTGAGCTTTGTTAATGTCTTGTATGAGTTCTGCTTTTTCTGTTTTATCCAGAGTAAAGTCATCGATTTTATCTACTACTTTATCAATTATTCCTGCTACTACATTAAGTTTTGGCATTTTTTTTGCCTTTATCTAAAGATTGTAGTGCTTCTATAACTCCTTGTTGTTTAGCTATTTGCATACGCAATTCTGCGTTATTTGCTTGTAGCATT
>Ga0160423_10001313_pt1 | contig 20824 bp, 49 predicted proteins | sample CRUFie14St8metaG_FD_108191 | JGI IMG/M metagenome (GOLD analysis project Ga0160423, IMG submission 108191) | Marine microbial communities from the Costa Rica Dome - CRUD Field 142mm St8 metaG | ecosystem: Environmental > Aquatic > Marine > Oceanic > Photic zone | place: Costa Rica: the Eastern... | reverse complement strand
TTACAATGAATTGCATGATAAAAGATGCAGAACAATAGTTTTCATAATTAAATATAAATTTTTTATTAATAAATTAAAATTCAGCTTGATATATCATGCAAAACTTACCAACATACGAAGAGTGGACAAAAGATATGTCCTTGACAGATCAAATAAAATTTTATTATGATGTTGACATTGACAACTTTATCGGTGATCCTTGGGAAATAATTGCGCAAGTTGCAACTAATCCTAATTGGCTAAATGAATTTAATAAAGAGTTTGAAGAAAATTTAAGAGAAAGAGAATATATAAGATGAAAGTGATAAGTGTTAGATATTTCGAGACAAATAGAGGTCTTGGTTATCAATGCAAAACCAACATCGAGGGCATTGAAATATGGAACGATGGAAATGGTGGAGCAACTTATTTAGATGGCGCATATAAACACACAAAAAATTTTAATCATTTATCAGAATCAGACTTAGAAAAATTAATTGACAAATACGAACAACAATGATGAGAGTAAGAAAAGTTTGGAATATTGAACCACAAGCAATGCTAGATTATATTCTTGAAGCAGACAGATCAAATGGTTTGCATAAAGAAGAAGATTATACTCCTACATTTTATATTGGTAAAGATTTAGATTACATTCGTGAGGTTTACGAAGATTATAATGGTCTTGATAGTCTTACCGAATCAGAGCAAATAGAGAACGGATATTATAAATTGGAGATGAGATAATGAACGATTACATGGAAGAAAATTATAACAAATTAGAATACAATTCTTACACAGGTACTTATTGGTTGCATGACGAAGAATGGGAAGAACCAATGGAATTTACCGAAGACGAATTAATTAGCGAAGGGATTTATTTAAATGAGTTTAATCAAAGAATCTGAAGAAATAATCTTGACAACCGAAGATATACATGATCTACTTGGTCAACTTTTTATTAAAAAAGAAATCAACGGCAAGAAAATAAAAATTACATTGAAAGATGAAAGAGTATAAAATAAATATTGGTTTATCCGAAGAAGATATTTCCGAAATGCAAAATGGGGCAACCAAGTTTCATTTTTTGCCAACTAACGATACTGATTACAATGAGAAGATCAGCATCTCAATCGGTAAAGTTGAAGACGATGCGCCTCTATCTGACTGCATGGATTTAGTCGTAGAAGAATCTCAAGATTTAGGGTTGACAGGATTATCTTAATTGTTTAATGTATGGGCATGAAAAGCGACAAAAGATATATAGTTAGACATTGTTCATCAGAGGGTTTGTACTGACATGAATTACATCACGGAAGAAATCAAATTTAGAGTACCACAAAATGGTGGAGATCAATATCGCTTATATGAGTGCGTTGATCAAGTTGCAGATTTAATTGATATGTATTTCGGTACTGCAATAGAAGACACAACCAACATTCACAATTTAATTAAAGAAGAAATTAAAGTAAGTAAACTTAGAGAAGTAGAATACAATAAACTAGAAAATATAAATGGGGGTAGCAAATAATGGGTAAGAAAGCAACACAAAAAGGAATGACTTCAAAAGAGCAAAGCCAAAAACTTCACATGGTTTCCAAGAAATCATCTCACACAGGCGCACAACCACTCGCAGAGCATATAGATATGCCAAATGTTAAGGTTACGCAAAAGGTTCGCAAAGCTCAAGAAAGTAGAAGGAATTTAGATGGATAAACTATTGTTCAATTAAAAAATTTTTAATTTTCACATTAGTTTATTTTATAAATATTATTAGACAAAACAGATGAAAGAGATTGTCGATTTAATTAAACAAAAAATCGAAGAGAATAAAAATCTTTCGATCACCAATCAAGAAGACGAACAAGTTTACATCTTGGAAATCGCTTGCATGAGAGAATGTTTGGATTTTATAAACAACTATGATTGGGATAGTTACGACAAGTTAAAAAAAAGTGTTGACAGATAAACAAAAATTTTCTATGATCTGAATCATAATTTAATTAGCAACAACAAACCTAAAAACGAAAATGATTATTACCGAAGATAAAACGAAACAAGTAGTTCAATCACATGACTTTGAGCAAGTCAACTGCACGATTGATGCAGAAGATATGCGTTATGTTGCATCTCTACTAAGAAACAACTACTCTAATCCTGCTCTTGCAGTTATCAGAGAGATTAGTGCAAACGCATTGGATGCCAATGCAGAAGCAAAATCTGAAACAAGAATCGAAGTAAAGTTGCCATCTAGCATGAGTCCAAACTTTTCTGTTCGTGACTTCGGTGGTGGATTAAGTGAAGAAGATATTTTCGGTCTTTATTCCAAGTATGGTAAGTCAACCAAAAGAACAAGCAACAACTATATCGGTGCTTTCGGTATCGGTAAGTTTGCTCCACTTTCTTACGGAGATAGTTTTACTTGCGTTTCTTATCACAACGGAAAGAAAACTACTTACAATATTTTTGTCAATGAAGATGACGATACAAAGATTGCAAGAATCGGTGATCCCGAATTGACCAACGAACCAACAGGTCTTTGCATCGAAGTTGCAGTTGCCGAATCTGATCGTGACAATTTCAGAAACATTGCTCAAAATTTCTTCAAATTCTTTTCAAAGAAAGATATGCCTCGTTTTATAGGTGTCGAAGGAGATTTTATTACTGCACCCGAAATTTCCATCCAAGCAAATGATGGTTCATGGTTTTTTACTAACGAAGATAATAGTTACAATTATTACAACAGAAGCAACAATCGCCCCAAAATTATCATGGGCAGAGTTTCGTATCCATTGGATTCAGATTCCATTGTAACTAACAAGTTTTTTAAGGACGATAAAAAACAAAGAATTGTAGATTCAATCTTACAAGCATCAAACTTTCATTTGCGTGTGCCTCTTGGTTCTGTAAAGTTGCATCATAGTCGTGAGATGTTGGAGTACAATGAGTCAACTCAAAGAGTATTGTGCAAATATTTGAACAAGGTTGTAGATGAAATCCAAATAATTGCGCAAGAAAAACTTGCCGATTCAGATGACTTGTTCTTGGCTAAAAGAAATTATGCTAAGATAATCAATGCCATGCCATATCATTGCAAGGAAATCTTCAACAATGCTTTTTCATGGAACGGAATTGAAATCAATAGTCCTGCTTTCAATCGTCCATACGATGTTAACGAAGATTTAATTATTACCGAATTTTCCAAAAGTGAAGATTCAGATTGCAGAGATGGATTCAAGGTTCAATCGGGCAAAGTAAACAGATTATTGTGTCAAGATAATTGCTTGTTTATGATTCAAAATTTAGAATCTGCTCATGGCAACAACTTGAGAGTTCGCACTCTTATGAATGAAGATTCTGACCTTCAAGTAGTTTATGTTGTTAGAGCAACCAATCAAAGTGCAGAAAATGTTATTTGGAATGAATGGAATTTTAATCGCATTTCTGATGAACGCATTAGATACACTTCTAATGTCGAGAAGCAAAAACCACTTAGAAGTGGAGTTCGCAAATCTAATGGTAGTCGAGCAAACATCACTCTATTTTCTTTCAAATTAAAAGGTTCTGCTTATCGTAATGCCGATCATTGGGAAAATGCTTCTGCTGAACTTTCCGAAATCGAAGATGGTTCTGAGATAGATGGAAACTTTGATGGCAAATTAATTTATGTTCCAATCAAGAACTTTAAGATTGACTATTCACACGAATCTTTTAATTGCGATCTTGATGCCATGCGCTCAAGAATGTTGAAAATTAATACTCCAATTAATAATGGGGAAGATGCGCCAAAGTATGCTTTGTTCGGTGTTCGCAATGTTGACATCAAAAAATTAGACAAAAACTTGTGGATTGATTTCAGAGATTTCTACAAATTAATTTCTAAAAAAATATTACTCGATAATATTGACGAAGCAAATCGCATTTATACTCAACAAATAATCAAGAAAGATTCAGAGTTTTCTTCTTTCGATAGAGAATTCTATGCACACTTGTATAAAATCTTTGTCGCAAATCATTTGGGTTTCGATAGGTTGTCCGATCAAAATAGCTTGTTCGTAAAATCTCGCAAGTTATTTATGGATTACTCTTATGAGTCTTCTAATCTTCTTATGTATTTAAACTACATAACAGAATTGGATAAGTCTTGGGTAGAGTCCAACTTAACTCAACAAATTTCTTTTTCCGATTTTAAGAACAAGATGCTTGATTGCTACGAGAAGTATCCAATGATTTCCGTTCTTGGTTCTCACTATTCAGATTGGAGATCAGAAGGGTTCTCCCATGAAGAAACAATCAAAAGGATTGATGATTACATCACAATGTGTGATCTTTGCGGATAAAACTTTGTTGTTATATGCTATTGAAGGGGGAGAGGTTGTCGTTTTCCTCTCTCCCTTCTTAAACTTTTTAAAAAAAACTATTGACATAACATAATCTTTCGACTAATGTATAACCATAATTCAAATTACTGAAAGTTAAAATTAAAAACATTATGAATCAAGTACCATATATAATTAACGAAAATTCTCTCACGATCTTTTGGGAAGGCAAGCCTTATACCTTGCGCAAAGATCATGTCAATTTTAACCTCGCCAAGAGTGCGATCTTGGAAGCTCGATACGATGATCTAGGAGAGTTGCTAGACATTGCCAAGGCAGTTGAAGATTTTGTCGAAGGAGACATCGAAGTCAAAGACGAAGTTGTTTTCTACAAAGGTCATCGCTTGCATGGTGTTGTAGTTGAGAAGTTGCTCGAAATGCTTCGTGCAGGAATGAAGGATTCTGCTCCTCTTGTCAACTTTATTACTAGGTTGCAAAGCAATCCATCTGCTAACTCTGTAAATGAACTTTATTCTTTTATGAGTTATAAGTCTTTGCCAAACACTCCCGAAGGGAAAGTTTTGGGCTACAAAGGTGTTCAAAAAGATTTTTGGTCTAATACAGGCAATGCCGACACTATTGTCTTGCAAGGTCAAACTAATGAGCGTTATCAAATTTTCAACGGAGTTGGAGAAACGATTGAAGTTGCTCGCAGATGCGTAGATGACAACAAAGATAATCATTGTTCTTTTGGTTTACATATTGGTTCATACGATTATGCCAATAATTGGGCAGGAGAAGATGGTCGTTTGCTTATTGTAGAGTTTGATCCCGAAGATGCAGTTTCAGTTCCAACCGATTGCGATTTCCAAAAACTTCGTGTTTCCAAGTATCGTGTTGTTGCAGATATAACTGACACAAGAAAAGAACTCGATAAACCTGTCTATGAAGCAAACAAACCAATTTATGGATCAAATGATGTTGACCTTGAAGTTGGATTTGCCGAAGACGATGATGGAGATTATGTCGATGAAGATGATTCTGATTTCGAGCAAGAAAGCACTCCACAATCTTTGTTTGTCGATTATATCAATGGTTGCGGAGACGATTCGGATGATGAATACGATTTCGGTGACGAAGATGAAGAACCCGAAGTTACTCTTTCCGAAGGATATGATGATTTATCAACAAGCGTTATTAATGACGAAGTTGGTCTTGCCGAAGAAGAAGATGAAGTTTCGGGGCATAATGTTGACAAAGCTAAATCAGATAGTCAAGATATGATTGATCTAGCAATCAAGAATTATGTTCAAAAGAAATTTGAATCGGGCATAAAGCCAACAATCAAAAACATTGCTGATCTTAAAATTTGTAGGAATAATTCAGTAAGATGCAAAGAAATTGGATTTCTAGTTGAAAAACTTGGATTTGCAGTTGAAGATAATAAAAACAAAATCTTTAGCGACTTACAAATTTATGGAATTTGATATAAGAGAACGAATCATTCATCATGCAATCGAATTGCGTGACAAGTCAAAACAAAGCGGAAAAATTATTGCTGAAATACAAGGTGATCAAAAAGCACTAGAAGAGTATTTCAAGAAAGACGCAGAAGAAAATACAAAGTTTATGACTAGATTCTTTGCTTTACTAGATGAGTACGAAGCAATTAATGGCAAGGTAAAAACAGATTTGTAATTTTATAATAAAAATTTATGTCTAATTTATGGTATTGTGGCGCAGTTTTTTTCATTGATTCCTTTCGTTCAATGTTGTTTCCTGTGGTTAACTTTCATCACCACTTAGGTAATCACATAAAAGCCTAAGACCCCTTTTATTCATTAATATATCATTGACATATACAATAAGACATAATACAATAACTATATAAGCAAATATATAATGAATTAATAATAAATTATGTGTGAATTGGTGAAAAAGTGGGTTGGCGAACTTAATTTTATAAAATATTTTGTTAAATTGTTTTATTTAATTTGCCAAAAAATCGGTTTAAACGAAAACAAATCAAATCAAAAAGATTTTAAAATTGATAATGCCGAAATAAATAAACAAAAAATTAAATATAATAAATTTGGCTTCCCAACATATAGTGAACCAAATAAATCAAATAAAAATTAATACAAATAGCCCCGAATAATTTGACTTATTTTTAAGCATAATAAACTATTTTGGGCATTTTAATTGAATTTAAACAAATAAATAATTATTTTGGATTGTATTGAATATTGAGGCTCAGAGCGTTGAACATCTTGAGAATTGGTTTCGTAACGGATTTGACCAAATATTTGCAAGCGGATATGAGGTTGACGATGTTCTTTGGACAAACGAAAATGGAAGACCTGCGTTCCAAATAAACAAGAATACAGAGCTTAGAGCAATAGTAGATATGATTGCAATAGAGAATCAGCCAAATAATTTAATATTGTTATTGCCCCCTTTAATTATAAAAGATTTTGAATCAAATAATAATTAATAATTGACAAATAAATGATGATGAATTATTCGGGGGGCTTTATATCCATTTTAATTTTGCTAAATATTTCTTCCCTTTGTTCTTGGCTCAGTTCTTCATAGATCGTATCGACCCAATGCTTGCGAGCCAACTTTTGTTTAATAGGAAAACTTCTATACAAAATAAAATTAGAAAAGAATTTATCCAAATAATCAATAACTCCTTTCCTTACATCATATCTTGAATCTTTTTGTTCTTTTCTAGTGGGGGTATATTCCTCAAAGTGTTTATATTCTTCTTTCATGCAAATAAGTACACATTGATGTTGACATCGGATGCCGAATAATTTATTGTGGTTTTAATGCAAAAGAGACAAATAAACAAAGCGTATGCCCATTACACAGAGATGATGATGGCGCTAGGATCACAAAACATAATGCCCAAAGAAATATTCGTTAAAATGTGTGAAATGATGTTTCTAGTTAAAGGGGAAGATAATTCTAATCAAAATTATAATCAATTAAAAGGGTGGCAAAATACAAAGCACAATAAAATCCCAAAATCTAAAGAGTCCCGCCCAAATAAAGACAAAGAAAAGAGTACCGAGAGTCCACAAAAGCAAATAAATGATGCTTTGGATAATATAATATTCTTAAAGGGCGAAATAATTAAACATAAAAAAGATGCAGGTTTAGTCGAGTCGCTTAAAAATGCGATTGAATCCCAACGAAATAAGATACTTAGAATTACAAATGATGGAAAACAAATAAAGGGTTTATTCAATAATCAATATTATATTAACTATATTGCCCCAAATAATTAAGAATGAAATTTTTATTAATAATTTGTTTACTATTGGGTGGTTGTAGTTCTCCTAAGATGAAGAGCGAGATACTTGGTGGAAAAATTTGCCCTTTTTGTTTTGCCGATAATCCTATTTGGAGAAAAAATTACTGCCCCGATTGTTTTCGTGTTGACAATGGTTCCAGCATAAACTATGATTACACAATGATTAACAACAAAACAAGGAGGTAAATTATGGCAAACATAGCAAAATGTGCAAGAGCAACTGCGGTAATGAATAAAGTAAAAGGTAAAGACCCTTTCGCGTTCACACGCAGGTTTCTAGGATATAATGAGGCGACAGAAGGAATAATGGCACAACAAAGAGAAGCCGATTTAAAATTACAAAAAATTCTCGCCAATAAAAAAGCAAGGGGGCTAGCATGATTACATCACTAAATGAAAAAGTTAGTATGTTTGCAACCAATGATGAGTTGTATGAAAAATTAACTAACAAAGAAATTACAACGATTAAGTTGGCTAAAGTAGATGAGTTTGTAGATGATCTATATAGGTCGGGATTATGCGAGCATAATGCCAAACTATTTCCTGCGGATGAAAGCTATTTTAAATTAAAAGAATTATTAAGAGAATTAAATCAATTAAATGATTGAGATAATTATTCTAACTATTATCACATCAATCTTGTTAATCTTTAGAAAATAGCCTTGACACCACCAAACTTATTTCTTAGTATAGCATCATGGAAACGATAGATTTAACACCAAATTGGGAGACTGCGGTAAAGATTTACATCGAAGTTCTCCAAAACGAAAAAGCCTCAGCAGAGGGAAAACAAAGTGCCAAGGAAGAGCTACTTTATCTAGCAAGGTATGTTGATAATTTACGCCTTGAAAAGAAACTCGAATCAGCTCAAGCATAAAACATTATGAATGATTTAACTCAACAAGAAATTAAAGCTGTTTTCGATGTGATTAATGTTTTCGAGCCCGAAGATATAAGTCATGTCTATCCCGCAATGGCGACTGATGAATTTATGAACGATGTTAACTCTGCATGGAAAAAGATTTCGGAAATATTAAAAAGTAGTTGACATTTGAAGCTTAAACCTTATTATTTAGTCTGTATGTATTATTCATATTAGTTATATTAGTGTTATTAAGAAACGAGAAGGGGCGACTCATAAAAATAGCCTCAGTATTTTAGTTCTTTTACAGTTTAGTTTTTGAGAGTGCAGTACAAAGCCTTATAGGCACCTAGTGTCACATCCTCGGTAAGACGGGGTAGCATTTACCACATCGGCTATGTGGCTCTCAATTAGATTTTGGATTGCTCGACGGAGCATTCCTGTGGGTGACCGAATAAACCTGTCGTGAGCGGGTTAAGGTACGCAAATCCCCTGTGGTGGGGCGGTAGAGTCCAATCGGATGAGCCGATGACAAATTACCATGTCTGATTTGTGGTTTGAAGTAGGTAACACATGAACTGATGTTCACGCCGAAAAGTTGGAGGTATACAGTAATCCTTCCCCACACAATTTTCCTTATGTTATAGCCCCTGTCCTAGGTGCCCTCCATCCTAGGCAGGGGTTTATAGCAAATCATCCTCACATAACAAACAAAACATTCAACACATTGATCACATTACAAATACTAACCATTATTGTCATATCCATTATATTAATCAATAAATAATTATAAATTATAAATTGTGAAATAATAAATAATAAATAAAAATTTCTCTCTAATCCCCTTGCAGTAATCTCTGTAGGGGGATTTTTTTGTGCCCCGATTTCTGTTTTCGTAAGTCGTTGAATATCAGGCATTTGCGCGAGCCCGACGCGCATAAAGCGTTGATTATCAGTAACTTACGGCAAAGTGCATTTTAGTTAAACTTTTTTCTTTACAAGGTATCCGTATTAGTCTATATTGTATCTATGACAGAGAGAAATCCAGGAAACAAAAAGTACAAGATCGACTATTCCAAGAAGGTCTTCGTATACAAGAATCTTCACAAAGATTGTTGGTCAGTCAAACAAAACGGGCTTGTCAAGGCACACACCGATAAGATCAATCTTTGGGACTGTGCTTTTCAAGTCAATGCCAAGGGCAGACAAAAAGTTCTTGACGAGCAACGCAAGAATGTTCATGCGGGTATCAAAGGATACATAGACGAGCTTGACCTAGACTTAGGAGACGGTGCAGTGGAAGTAACATACAACCCATACAAGTATGATTCTTTTGTTGACAAGGCAACCAAAGCTCCTGTATACTCTATGGAAGTAGCAAAACTCACACACAACAAAGTTATAGCATACGAATGATATGAAATTATTAAAAGACATTATGGATCATTGGGGTTTTATCGACTCCTTACAATTAAAAGAACTTGTGGAATATTTTCCATCAGTACCATTAGTTATCAAGTGGGGCATGAGAGAGAGGGAGATTTGTAAAGCCTGTGATGTAGCCCAAAGGATTGAAGAAGTAGAAGAGTCAGGCGATTGGGCAAGAGAGGTTTTTATTAATGCAGAAAATTTAAACAAGTTAAGAGAAGTCTTAGGAGAAGAGAAATGAAAATGCAAATGTTAAGAGTTAAAGTTCCTGTATCTCAATGTATCCAAGAAGTTCTTGATTACATTTATTATAGCGAGATGGAAGGCAGAGAAGACGAAACAGATTCGTGGTACACCACCTATAAAAGTTTATTGGAGTTAAAAGAAAAAGTATTAGATGAGGAGGATATGTTATGAATAAGATAATGGAAGTACACAAAAGAAAAATGAAAGACTTTTGCACTATTACCTCGGCTATCGAAAGCGTGGCAGATGAGATCCATCTCTCACGAAAGAACGATGACGAAATTATGTTCCAATTAAAAAACATAGCGGGGTCTCTTGACTACATTAGTCAATACCTCTACGACATTAGTTGGGAGCTAAAGAAAAACAACGAAAAAAGTGTTGACACCGAACAAGTAATTCACTAAGATTTTAAGCATGATAACACTAGAAACACCCGAACAAATCGATATGTTTCGATTCCTCAGTCTCAGATCCGCTCTCAAGTTGGAGTGCCTTGGAATGAGCAGAAGAGGTCAATCAGCATACTCAATTATCAAAGCCGAGTACGGATTTAAAGGTAACAAGAAGTCCGTCTTAGAACAAATGGAAAAAATTATTGAGGAGGTTAAAAATGACTAAAGCACAAATCGAATCACGAGTAGAAGGTTGGAATTGGAATATGAATATCTTTGAGATATACGATGAACTCAGAGACGGTCATACTGCAGAAGAACAAGAACAACTTTTAACTTTTGCATATAATTATTTCAATAACGACGCAATGATTCAAGAGCTAGCGAGCCACTTTGGCGTCACTGTAGTAACAGACGAAGATTCACCAATCCCTTGCTAATCATGAATAATTACATAGAAGCTGTTTGCATAGGTAAGCCATTAGACTTGCCCGAATACAATGAGGACACCGAGCAATGGGAGGTTCACTTTGAAGAATCGCCTACTCCTTGGCATCCTTATGATAACCCCGACTTAATTTCTTATAGTTGCGAAAACGCGGAAGAAGCTTGCGAGCTCTACAACTATTACAACCAAAACCCCGTAAAGGAGGAGACCGATGAAACTACTAACGAAGATTCTTAACGCATTTAAACCTAAGTACCAATTGGTTTATAGGACCGCTCAAGGAGCCACCGCAATGTATACTATCACCAAACCAAAACACTCTGATGAGTTCGGCAATATTACCGAAGGAAAAGATGTTGTCGGTTTTAAATCTTGGTGCTTCAATCGTAAAGGATTCAGGTCCTTTCGTTATGATCGCATCATCAGCCTAGTAAGGAGCTAATCACTATGACACTACAACAAAAACTCAGAGCACTCGGCCATCAATTAGCTGAGGCAGAACTATACGGGTTCAATATCCCTCAACCTCTAGATGCCAAGCATTATTACATGCTTAAGAAATTTTATAAATTCAAAAGCGTCAAATAACAAATATATCTCTTTCGAGCCCCGCTTTTGGTCGAGCTATGCCAAGGGCGGGGTTTTTTCATAAGCCTCTGATTATCAAGCGTTTACGCGGGCCAGGCCCGCGCAAGTCCTTGTTATACAACGACTTACGACAAAAACACTTTTTATTAAACTTTTTTCTTTACAAAGTCTAAAAATTATGCGATACTATGTACATGAAAGCGAGAGAGATCAAGATCAGAAAACCAATTCTTTTCACGAAAGCTCGCCCATTTAAATTAAAGAATAAAATCTTAGACAGAAAACAAAAACACAAAATCAGATATGAATATTAAAAAAGACTTCGCTCCCTCAGATCGCCCAAGTGCTATTGATGCTATGGATCATGGCATGAGTTACCTTTGGGAAAACTTTATTGATCCCAAGATTAAAGAAAAAGGGGTTGAAGAAATTGACCTTGAGTTGCTCGCTCAACTAGGAATCATCTTTAAAGACATTGCACAAAAAGCCGAGGCTTACTATGCTATGGAAGAAAAAAAGTTTACCGATTCCCATAATTACTTAAATTAACTATTGACAGAAAACCGAAATCATATATTATTAAAGCTATGAATAACACAGAAAACAATCAAGTCGTTCCCACCAACAGAGTCAACCTTCACATCATGGGCGGTAATCGTTCTATTGTCGATTACGGAGATGTGGTAAATGTCGTGACTCCTCCCGTCACTTACAGAGAGAAGCCAAACAAGAGAACAGGAGAGTTTTCCGTTTCTCATCAACCAATTCCTCATCATGATTTGGTTGAGCGTACCAAGGGCTTTTTAGAAACAGGTGGATTCACCATCCACGATGAGCTTCATTCGCTTGCCCGTGACGGCAACCATTACTTTGGTTTGTTTTCCGTAGATCATCCCAATCGCACTCCATCCGATAGGGGTTGCGTGATCGGGTTGCGTAATTCTCACGACAAGACATTCCCTGCGGGTTTGTGTGCAGGTGATGCTCCTTTTGTTTGCGACAATCTTATCTTTACCAATACTATTAAGTTGTCTCGCAGACATACTTGCAACATCGAAAAAGACCTCAACTTCACCATCAATCGTGCTTTGGGTAAGTTGTTTGATTTTTGGATCGGTCAAGACAATCGCATCGAGGCTTACAAGAATTTTGAGCTTTCAAACTCTCAAGCCAATGATCTAATCATTACTGCTTGCAAAGCGGGTGCTTGTGCAAAATCTAAGGTAATGGATATTGTCGATCAATGGGAATCTTCCGATCATCCCGAATTTTGGGATCGCAACGCAAATTCTCTTTACAATGCGTTCACCGAGGTTTACAAAGGTAATCTTGTTGCCTTGCCCAAGAGGTCAGAGGCTCTTCATTCAGTTCTCGATTCTGTTGTCGATTTCGATATGGAAAATTTTGTAACTGCCGAACCCATCGAAAGGGCGGTAGTCGAAGGCGAAATTGTTTCTGTCTAAATAAGGGTCAGCCCATCCTTTAGCCCCCTCTTCGGAGGGGGCTTTTTTTGTGCCCTTTTATTTTCGTAACTCGTTGATAGTCAACGACTTACGCGGGCCCGACGCGCATAAAGCGTTGATATACAACAACTTATGAGAATCTGCAAAAAAACTAATCTTTTTTCTTTACAAGATAGGCTATTTATGCGATAGTATAACCATGAAACATACAGGAAACTCAATCAGAAAAGTCCTCAAGCAACTGAAAAAATGCGTGGACATCACAAGCATACAAAGAACTTCAAACGGATACATGATCTGTGCCAAGAATGGTCAGCAAAATCTCATCCATGAAGGATCAAACTGCTACCACCCACTTCGTAGGTGGCTCAAAACTAACACATCACTTAAAACGCTAAAATTCTAATGATCACTATATCTCGCAATCCAAACTTCAAAGAGTGGCTCAACATTACTATGTTCGGCAAACTTGTAGACAATACAAAAAGCACTGCACGAGCATTTCATATTGCTCACCAAATGCAAATTAAGCATAAAGAAAAGACAGGAGAAATTGTTCACATAAAAAAAGTAAATTCTTAATTTATTAAACTCTCAACAACACATAACCAATAGCAAAGACGACATGAAGATTCAAAGACTATCAAAACCTAAAAAAGCATCCAAACTATCTTTTGCCAAGAGACTTAGCAGATCAAAAGCAAAGATCACATCCAAGATAACTGAAAGCGAAAAGATTGAGGCTCAAAAATATTTTGATGAAGAGTTTACAAAAAATGATTATGAATATTTGCAAGCAACTCTTACTAAAGAAGATTTACCCTTAATCCAACATATGAAGTCTTCAGAGGTAAACTCCAACAACAGACAAAAGAATTCGGATAATGTTAAAAGGTTGTATCGTTGTCTTAAGGCAAACAAATGGTATCACGAAAATTTAGATATTCTTATATCAATAGAAGGACGCTTGATGAATGGGCAACATACCTTAGAGGCTATTGATCAATATCTTTTGGACGCAAACACACCAAGTGATGCTGAAATTCAATTAGGTTTCAAGATTGGCTGTAATGAAGACGCAATGCCTTATTTGGATACCCAAAAGAAAAGGAGTCCTGAGCAAAATCTAAAGATCAAAGGTGTTGCACTAAACCCCACTCAAAAGGCGGTTGTCTTAGCTGAAGGAAAAAGAGTTATACATGGCAAACCCTTTGGTCAAAGTGGTCAAGTCAATTATTTTGAGTATGAGGATGTAATCGAAGAGAACAAAAGCATACTAGAAGATGTTTTTGAAGACAGAGTTTTGTCTAAAGATTTCCCACATAAAGCAATAGGTTACGCTTTGTTCTTGCTTGCAAAAAAAGATCAACAATTAGCAACAGAGATCATGGATGAAATTTGTGAGTTTCATAGTAATGAAGATAGAGGCGATTCTTTCGCTGATCCTAGTCAACTTGAAGAGCATCGACTAGTCGAAGTTTACAGAAGAGAAAAGAAAAAGAAAATGGAAGCAGTAGGAAAGACAAGCAAGACAACAAGAGACTGCTATCGTCAAGAAGAATTCTTTCCCATGGCAGTTGATTACTTAATGGAAAACTACAACATTGATCAAGAGGTTTTCAAGGTATGAGTCACTACATAAAGAAAGCAATCAATTCGTCTCAAGAATTAGCGTTCTACATTGGCAAGACTAGGTTATGCCCAATAACCCAAAGAGCCAACCCAAAGAACGAATTAGTTTCAGACTTTGCAAAAGAAAATGGTCAAATTTATTGGAAAACTATAATCGATATACCTGATCACGAATTGCATCCTGAGTTTGGCGAATCATTTTTGATTAATTGCTTCAGAAAAAAACTTAGTCATTTAGTTTTGCTTAACAAAGATATACCTAACGCAATGGCGTTGGTATATGATAAAAAATCAGAGTCTTGGATAGATAAGTTCTTGAGTAAATTATAATCTCAAGTTACCCCCGTAAGTCATTGATCTTCAGTGACTTACGCGGGCCAGGCCCGCGCAAGTACTTGGGGGTCAACAACTTACGACAAAATGCAATTTAATCGATCTTTTTTCTTTACAAGGTACTAGTTTTATGGCATATTATACTTATGAAAGAAACAGTAAAAGTCCTAATGTCCCGCGATGGTTTAACCCAAGGAGAGGCGGTCAAACAAGTTGTCCGATTCTTTAAAGATATGAAAGCTGATTGGGAAGCGGGTGGCGACCTTTCCGAGTGGGAAGATATCTTTATGAGCGAGTTCGGTCTCGAACCCGATTTCTTCGAGGATTTCATTTTTAGGCTTGCATAAGCAAAACAATTCATCTATTATTTGACCATGATTAAGCAAACATTACTCACTGTAGGGAATGCCAAAATTTCAAAGGGCGAGGCATTCGGATATTTAACCAAGGGGTTGCATTTAGCCCCAGCCAACTTGTCAGGCTACGAGGTTTGTCGTTGGCGTTCAAAAGGTTGTACTATGGCTTGTCTCAACACGGCAGGTCGTGGGCAAATGAATTCGGTTCAAGATTCAAGAATTGCAAAGACAAAGTTGTTCTTCGAAAAAAGGTTTGATTTTCTTGCAAAACTATCTAAAGAAATTACTTCAACGATAAAGTCGGCAAGCAAAAAAGGTTTGCAAGCGGTCTTCCGTCCTAACCTTACAAGCGACATTGCATGGGAAGATATCGTAAACGAAGATGGCAAAACTATTTTCGAGAAGCACAGTTCAATTCAATTTTATGATTATACAAAGTCATTCAAAAGAATGTGTGCTTTTCTTAACAAGCCTTTTATTAAAGGAGAAAAATTTCCTTCTAATTATCACTTAACTTTTTCTTGCTCAGAGCATAACGAAGAAAAATGCAAAATGGTTCTCGCAATGGGCGGTAATGTTGCCGTTGTATTTCGTAACCAATTGCCTGAAACTTGGAATGGCTACAAAGTTGTCAATGGCGACGAATCTGATTTGCGATTCCTTGACAAGCAAGGGGTAGTCGTAGGCTTGATCGAAAAGGGTCTTGCCAAAAAGGATTCGACAGGATTTGTAAAAGAGGGGGTAAACTCATAATGGAAGAAAAAACTTATACAATTTTCGGCTACACGCTCAACGACAAAAATTGGATCGAGATTGTCTATCAAGTCAATTCCCATACTCAAAAAACCATAGTATTTGACAAGGTAGAACATCGAGTGCAATTTATTGACTTGCTCGACGAAGCGGGCTATAAGGATGTAACATAATGGACTATTACGAAAGCGCTGAAGATTTAACCATAACGCAAGAACGAGCATTGCAAGAATTAGCAAGGCACGGTATCACTTCAAACGAAGACATTTTAGAGTTTTTTGCTGATGTGGGCGAGTATGAAGAATACGACGCACAAAAGGTCTTAATTTGGCTAGGGTATTGATTGCCCATTTTTTACGCGGGCAGCAAATACGCAAAACTTTTTGCCCAGGCTAGCTCCAAAAAGAAAAACTTTCAATCTCGTAAGTCGTTGATAATCAACGAGTTGCGCGGGCCAAGCCCGCGTAAATGCTTGCAGGCCAACAACTTACAACACAACGCAAAAAAACTTCACTTTTTTCTTGCGTCAACTACTTCTATATGCGATAGTATAACCATGATAGCAAAACAACAATTACTTAACTTCGACAATCTCGCTTTCCACAAGCACCCTTCCTGCAAAGACGGAATCATGGCTCAAGTAAACATGGGCGGTATCGTTATATCGGTAGTCGCCAACATCTTGCAAGGCAGTGGCTTATATGGCAGAGTTGAAATGTGCCAAGAAACCGAGCAGTTCGATTACCTTAACGGAGAGTACGAAGTCGCAATGTGGAAAGAAGGAAATTCAGATATGATTCCCCTTGGAGTTGGCGATGATGTCCTAGGTTGGCAATCTCCTACTCAAGTATCTTACCTAATGGCAAAAGCTCAATCCGAGGGAAGTGTTTGGGTTGACGAGCTAATCAAAGAAAGAAAAGACTTTCGTGACGAATTAGGTCTTGACGATTAATCAAAATTCAATTAGCTTACTACTATGGAACAAAAAACAGAAGAAGAACGCATCGCAACAATTCGTGATGCTTACCTACAAAGCAAAGACATTGGGCTTTCCAAGTCAGCAGAATCTTTTGTCGAAGAAGTTTTGACAGAAAAGGTTATTGCCGACAACGGATTGTTCGATGTGCAAAAAGAAGACATCGAGGATGAAGCTCAATTCCTCAACTCTGATTCAGCCGAAGACATCGACGAAGAAGATGAAGATATGGGCGTTGTCAGCGATGAGATGAAAGGAGTGTATCAATCATGACTTGGGACATTTTATTATTCTTGCCTTGGGTTGCCGTTTTCTACATTATGTGGGAGGATTTAAAACATGAATGAACCTTATTTTATCGCCACGACTATCGGGGGCAATAGTATGTTTGCCCTCATGGAAGTCCCAGGAGATGAAAAGCCACAAAAAGGAGAGCATAAGATTTCTGATGCTTGCCTAGAAGCAAACTTAGCCACAGGAAGATTCACCGATATGACAGAAAAGTCAACAGGAGCATATGGCAAACTATATGTCTTGACAGAAGAATTGGCTCAACAATAAATAATAAATAAATAAATAATAACATAGCCCGCGACTTTCGATTTCTTTAGTTTCTCCTAAGTCGTTGAGTATCAACGACTTGCGCGGGCCTGGCCGCCATAAGCGGCTGATAATCAGCAACTTATGACAACTCCACGATGAGTTCTTCTAGTCTCGGAAGATCTAACGCGCTGTCATTATATGCAACTTTGTCGGGGGTTTCGGTATATCCCACCTCGCGCATTTGCTCAACAAAGTTTGCATAAGTCCCGCACTCTTTGGCGAAGTTATATAATCCTTCGTCGTTTTGTATCCATAGTGCCACGTTCCATGTGGCGTGATTTTTCCAGCCGTTATAACTCATGATTTTACCTTTTCTATGGTATAAGGGGAATGTTGAGAATACCTGTCAAGCTCGGCTTCTTGCTCCCTTATGTAGTTAATGCACTCTTGAAGAGTGCCGATGTTATGCCCTAACTTTGGGGCAAGCTCTTTGCCCTTGTACATAACTCTATGAGTTGCGCGGAGCATTCCTTCGATCCATTTTACAGTGTCTGTCATAGCTTAGAGGTGTCGTGCCCCGCCTTCCTCATAGAGTGAAGGGCTTCGGGGCGAGTCATATTGAATCGGGACATAAGATACATAAGCAAGTCATGACCCGTGAGTTTTTTATTTCTGTCTGTCATATTAGATGAATGCGATCCAAAGAGCAAGGGCGTCGATCTGAGATTGGATCTCTTCCTTTTCCTCTTCTGCGTTAATTACTAGTTGTTGAGAACGGATGCAACCTTCGTTTGCCGAATCGGTTTCCAAATCGATGATTTGTTGAAGTTCGTTGACCCTGTCGAATAGTTTTCTAATTTTTTCTTTCATAAGTATAAAGTAGCATATTGATGGGAGCTTGTAAAGTAAATTCGAAATTTTTTTGCAATCAATACAAATACGGGCAAATAAGTTTTACCCCAGGCGGGCATCGATACACAAAACTTTTAGATTTCCGTAAGTCGTTGGTATTCAACGATTTGCGCGGGCCAGGCTCGCCCAAGCCCTTGATTATCAGGGACTTAGGCGATTGAGTTATTTAAAGAATGGATGATGGCGAACATCACGAAGACGGATCCCGTGGACAACATTGGTTCTGTACTTGCGAACATTTGCGCAAGCCCCCCAGGTCGGATGATCAATGGGATCTTCCGTGAGTTGATAGATTTTATTGCAACGAGTGACGACAACGTCGCCCTTTTTGAATTTGGTTTTCATATTATTTTTTCTTGTGCATTATACCAAGACGCTTGCCGTCTGAAGTGGTGGCTTTCAGGATATCGTCAAGACTCCATGATTTGCCTTGAGGATCTGACCAAAAGAACAAAGAGTTCTTGACCAAGCCTTTCTCGGCTATGATCTGATTGCGGAAGTCGGTTAGAGTCCATGTGTGTTTTGTTTTCATATTAGTTTTATTTATTTATAAGGTTAAGGAGATCATTGATGCATGGTTCGGAGATAACTCCGTCAACCTTCATTGCATCGATAATTTCTTGGTTTTTAACATTCTTGGCAGTCTCAACAATTTGATCCCAAGTCCAAACATTATTGCCAACATCTTCCCACAGGGAAATGCCCGACTTTTCGTCGCGTGAAAATTCAAAGAGTCCATTGACTCCGATAACATGGTTAATCTTAACTTCTAACATACCCATAAGGTAGCATACCTACCAAACAATTGCAACAAATTTTTTCCCCAATTAATACAAATACGGGCAAATAAGTTTTACCCCAGGCGGGCATCGATACACAAAACTTTTAGATTTCCGTAAGTCGTTGGTATTCAACGATTTGCGCGGGCCTGGCCTCCCTAAGTGGCTGATTATCAGTGACTTAGGTCATTCCCATTGGGAATGATAGCCGTAGTCGATGTCCGCGTTCTCATTGCGGAACTCGAGGAGGGCGAGCTTGTCCTCCCAGTGACCGATTTCGTTGCGGAGCGAAACCCGATCAGCCTCGCTGAGATCAGCGGTCTGGAGGTGAGCGTGAAGGGTGGAGATGTGACTTTCGATTTCTGATTTATTCATACCCATAAGGTAGCAAGCAAAGCGGGCTTTGTCAAACTTTTTTTTATTTTGTTGTAAGTCATTGTATATTAACGACTTGCGCGGGCAAGGCCGCCATAAGCGGCTGATAGTCAACGACTTAGAAGATTAAAGGTAGATCGTTGTTTGCGTGTGACATGACGCAAAACCAATCGCTTGGATTTATTGCGTTGCCGTTAAGCATAGGCACGAAGTCTTTTTGGTATACCCCTAAACCCGTTATCCCGTTGACCCTCTCCCTAGTGGTTGAAGTATTCCACCCCGCAAGCGAAGCCTTGACCAATCCGCTAGAATCACGCTTCACAATGGCGTTGCCATGTAGCCAAACGGTTTGCCCGTCTGTTTCGGTGTTGCCGATTTTCTTTGCTTTGCCTTGCTCGAAGGCTTCTTTTATTTCTTTTGTGACTTTTCTCATGTTATTTGTTTGCGTAAAGTGCTGCGATTAAAATGCCGATAATTATTGATGTGATCATGGATGCACCCCATGATCTAGAAGTTGAGTTGCTTCATAAACTGAGCATTTGAGATCATCGCAAATGTCCGCGAGTTTTTGTTCTCTTCTTTCTCTTATTCTGTTGCTAATGCCTTGGAAGCGACTAACCCTATGACGACGAGGATCATCTTGGGCTTGTGCCATTTCTTTAAGTTCGGAAAAAAGATCCCAAGACACAAACCCTTGCTTGCATAGGTTATATGCACACTGCTTGCGAGATACTCCTTGCACTTCAAAGATGTGCCTTGCTTTCTTATCATTGAAAACACTAAGACTCGCTTTGATCAGCTTGTCCGAGATTTTCGAGAAGGTTATGTATATTAATTTCATAATTATACTATCGCATATTGAGTGCCTCTTGTCAAGCTATTTGAAATTTTTCTCTCGATTATTTTTCTTATTTCTGTAAGTTATTGTTTTTCAACGACTTACGCGGGCCTGGCCCGCCCAACCCCTTGATTATCAAGGGTTTAGGAGATTTACTTTTGATTGGCGACTACTGTTTCATTGCACTATCCTATTATTTAAAGAAGGGGTGAAGCCTTACATCCTCCAAGCGAATGCCCACTTTGCGATTAGTACGATATGGGCGAACCATCGCAAT
>Ga0160423_10001312_pt1 | contig 20847 bp, 21 predicted proteins | sample CRUFie14St8metaG_FD_108191 | JGI IMG/M metagenome (GOLD analysis project Ga0160423, IMG submission 108191) | Marine microbial communities from the Costa Rica Dome - CRUD Field 142mm St8 metaG | ecosystem: Environmental > Aquatic > Marine > Oceanic > Photic zone | place: Costa Rica: the Eastern... | reverse complement strand
GATTTTGTGTCCGGTGCGAAATGTTGAGAAAGAGCCCATCTCCGCGTAAGACGAAAGGGTATCAGCGCCCACGAAACGGGCGTCTGTTGAGCGCAAGTCAATGGCGCCGCCCATTGCATCAGCTCCATATAGCGAGCTGGCTCCTCCCCTGAGAAACTGGACAGATTCCAGAGTCGAGACGTCTAGATATTCCAGTTGATAAAGTCCGGCGAGTCCGGGGGGAAGTCGGCGTCCATTAAGCAACACGGTGGTGTGGTTGCTTTCCATGCCGCGAATGAAGAGAGAAGTCTGCGCCCCGGCTTGTCCGGACTGTACGACGGAGACGCCGGCACTTTGGCGTAGAACATCTTCAAGGCCATGCCGCTGCAGGGTTCGGATCTCAGCCCCCGAAATAGTATCGACTGATGGCAGCAGGTAATCTCGGTCCTCGCTCGCTGCGGTTGTCTTAGTCACTATCGAAGGGGTGGCTTGATCCTGGATGATTTCTTCCCGGATGAGCACGGAGCGCGCGCCGCTCACAGTTGTGATGTCGAGGGTTTCGGTATCGTCAGTCAAGCTTCTCAATGTCTCATCTTGGGCGACGGCAATAGAGGCGAGACAGAGGGAAATGATGACGGCTAAAACTTTACGTATCAACAAATCAAGATTCATTGATTTGTATTAAACCATTAGACAAGGATCGCAACTGATTTTTCGATCATTTTGGTGGTCAAATGACTCTGCGGGCTTCATTTGAAGATCATTTGTATGACAAAACAGGATCTTGCTTCCTTCGATTGTTCTGTTAACTTAATCCAAGCATCAGGAGTGGCCTTGCGAAAGCGGGGTCCGGCAACCTGGTTTGGAGAAGCCAAGGTGCCTTGGATGCTGTGACAGAATTCTGTTACGGTGACCGATGTGCGAATGTTTACATTCGAACAGAATTTCTCTCGGGAGGTATCACCTTCTTGATCCTGATGCGGTAACTGAACATCACAGAAACTGCATCATGACTTATCTAGATCTACAGAACATATCGGGGCGCTGTCCTTCTTCGAACGGCTGCTTTAGGTTGGCCGTAAAGCCGGAGTCCGAAAATCCTAATCATCACCTCTGGAATAACCGAGGGACGTGGTGGGCGCATTTCACGGTTCATCGCGATGACTACACGGCCGAACGAGTCCGTGTTTCCCTGCGGACGAGAGACGTGGAAGAAGCGCGCCAACGTCGGGACGAAATACTGAGCTCAATTAACAGCTAAGAGGGGATGAAGCATCAAACTCATCCAGATGTGCCGAATCGTGCTGCGATTACTGCTGTGCCTTCAAACTTTGATCAGTGGCCAGCTTGTATGCGCCGGAGATACATGGCTCAGAAAACTAGGGAATCAAAGGACTCAAGCAAGTTGGTGCTCACGAAAGTGGGACCGCAATAAAACTACAGAAGGTAGGGTTACTGCCGATCAATCAAGATTCATTCTAATAGAAATCCGCGTCGTTGCTTACCAGATCGGAGGCACGCCCTTTGTATTCGGACATTTCGTTCGCTCCCGCTGGAATCCTGCGAGCGGAAAGCTAATGCACTGCATTCGCCGTGACGATGGTCTCACCCCTCAAACTTATGGAAACGCCAAGAAAGATGCTTCAGGAGATGCTGGAAATAGCGATCAGAAATCATGGCGAGAACGCTCCCTCGACTCTGCAACTCAGACCGCAACTCTACGAGATGGAGTTAAGGGCGGAGAGGAATCAACAAGCGATGTTCCACGTAGGGGGAGTGAAGGCGAGTTAGGAAACCCAGAAGGAACCCAAGACGGAGTAGCCCTCCATTCCGCCCGCCGACATTCGTGCATCCAGCGAAATCGTTATGGAGCGTTAACGCTCGAGCATATCCTTCAGCTCCCTCCCAATCTACTCTTTAGCCTCTTCCGAGGGCATGACGCCTTGGTTGGCGCGTGCCTCCTTGCCGTATTCGAGCATGGCCCTCGCGGAGAGATGATCAGGAGCGGTTTTGAGGATGGCCTCGAGCCGTTCCTGTATCTTGGTATCTTTTGCGAGATCTCTGAGAGGAATGCGTTCAGAATCCTGCATGATTTCCGCGAATGATTCGCTCGCTTTTAGCCATGCCGTTCGGGTTGGTGAGGTCATCTTATCGATTGCTTGAGATGCTACCGTGAACGCAATGAGCTCTGGCTCGAAGAGTATATCAAGATTTCCGGTGCGATTGAGATAAGCCATTAAATCTTTTCGGACGCTCCCTGGGACCATGAAGTAGGGTCTGCCAATTAGGGCCGCAGCCTCTATATTCTCTTCGATCTTTCCCGGCATGGTCCTCCTGCCGCCTCCAAGGACGATGTCCTCATTGATTCCTTTTTCCGTCAAGGCTGATTCTAAGAGTGCGATGGCGGGGATCTGTGCGGCATTGGTATTCACTTTCCAAGGTCGCGGAGGTGCTTGACTACTTTTGAATGAGAACTCAACCACAGTGTCCTCAATCCATTCTAGATCCACCGGGAGAAGCTCATAGCCAATTGTTCTCATGCCGTCGAAGTCCGGGCCATTAGGGCTGTTGATAATGGGCAGGGGTAGATTTCCTGCGAATTCTTCTCGCGACGAGGTGAGGAGGTCCTTCTCTTCTGAGGATTCAGCCTCGCGAATCGTCAGCGTGAGTATGCCGCTCATGGGATCGCTCATGGAATTGCCGTTGAATGACGCAATGTTGCGAAAGGTTTGAATTGAACGGATGATCGGTTCAAAATCATCTGGAAGGGGTCGCATGGCCGGTTCGGGCCGATCGGCTCCACCGTAGTCCTGCGGTTTCATCCCTGAATTTTTATCAGTTTCGCTAGGCGCAGAATGGGTTTCGGTGGCTGAAGAGTTACCAGATTTTACCATTCCCTTTTTTGCCAGAGAAGGGCGGCGGAGTAATTCTGTGGCTTCAAGCATCAAATTAGTTGAGCGAGTCGTGCTTTGGTTCTCGATCGGATCAAGGCTCACGAAGTTGGACCAGACAAGCGGGAGGTCATTGGTAGCCACTGCATATGCGGTGAGTCGCTCTTCCGCTGGATCGGGATGAAGAACGAGTGAGAGTTCCATAAGATAGCCGGCCAGTTTTTTCTCTTCAGGTTCTACGGGGTCATCGGTGAGTAGGAGAGCGGTGGACCATAGCGTTTCTGAAACCAAACTGAGGCTATCGAAATAACCCGTCTTTTCTGGAATTTTCCCATGGGTCAGTGCTTCGTGTGCCTGCCGCGAGTTGAAGTGGAGGGGATCGAGTTTCAGAGCAATTGCGATAGCTTTTTCGCGCAAGTCATCATCGACTTTTGATTGCGTGGGGAAATTGCATGCTATGGCCGCGAGGGCTGCTAGAAGTCCTTCCTCATCGCTGGGCTCAAGGAAAATACCATCCCGGTCAAAGACTAAGTAATCGAAATTTGGTGCTTCGTAGCTTCGCACTGGGCTAACGAGGAAAAGGAATAAGGCAAAGCAGCCTAGGCAAGGTCGGATTAGGGTCGAAGTTCGAAAGTTCATACAGTATTTGCCCGGGCGGACCGTATCATGAGTGATAGGCAATGTCTATCTTGCCACGTTGCTTCTTGTCAACGACGGCCGAGTTCACTTGGATGGCAGTGTTTCCTAATGCGGTTATTTTGCGCTTGCCTTCTTGAGCTTATATTGACAATGTAAATACAGCGTTTAACGAGATTATGAGTGCTGTTGAGACCGAATTTACCGGAACCGTTCACTTCTTCGTTCTGAAACGCGGGTCCAAAGAGCCGAAGGGACCTTTCTCTGACGAAGATCTCGTCATTATGATGAATGAGGGGGAACTCTCTATCTCTGATTTTGTTTTTTATGAGGGATTAGGAGAGTGGAAACCTATCGGTGAGGTTTTTGAAGTAGATGAGCAGATTAGCCACTTTGTTGATGATGGGCAGGATACCGAAAAGGTGGCTCTTGCTTTTCGTGAGGTGAGCAATGTCGTCGAGAACACAGAGAGCGTTTATTATATTGCAGTCCAGGCCAGGGCGGGACTTTTGAGTAAAACGAAGCAATGCGTGATCATCACGGAAAAGCATGTTTTTATCATGCACGAGAGGCGGGTGGGTTTTGAATTGGAAGCCTATCTTTGGAAAGATGTCACCAATACCCTGATGCGTGATGACGGCAAGGGTCTCGGCACCTACTCCATTCTCTTAGGGACTGAAAAGCGCCTTGACGTGATCAACCTTCCTCTGAAACAGGTTCAGCGACTCTTCCAACTCTCTCAGGAAATGAAGTTAGATAACCCCAGTTGACCCCTTCCCAGTTTGAACACTCAGCGACCGAGATATTTAGTCATTGATCTCAACATGGCCGCGGCGAAGTCGGGTGACGTTTTCATAGCCCGGTGTAACTCCACATGTGGGATGCAAAAAGTGTGACATTCGGAAGCGGTTTTGATCGTGGCAGTTGCTGGGGTTAGAGAAACAGCGCTGATTTCCCCAAAGACTTCGCCGGAGTTGTCGATCCTCCTAACCGCTCGCTCGTCCACAAACACTTCGAGAGTTCCTGTAAGCAGCATCCAGATTGATTCGCCGGTGGCGCCTTGGTTTAATAGGGTCGTACCTGTTTCGATCTTCCGAACCTCACCAGTATCGACGAGATCTTCGATGGCCTTGTAAGGGGCGGCACCGAAGACCTCGTTCTTCCTGAGTAAGTTGATCAGTTGATCGCGTTCCATATGAGAAAATTCAGAGGGGAAATAAGGATATCGTATAGCACTTTCAGCCAAAAAGATTCAAGTGATGATCGTTGTGAATTCGGTAGGCATTGAAGGTCGAGAATTGCGCGAAAAGGGTTAGGGTGTCGACCCCCTAAGACAAAGACTTATGTTAAACGATCCAGCTAAGGAATCTGAAACCGAATCTATCGAGATACGCTGCTATTTCGTGCGGGAACGGAATGCGCTGCTTGTTCGAAGTCAGTTTACCCCCATATACACCGACTATTATCTGCACCTAATGCAGCATCAGATTCGCTATGAGTCAGACCAGGACCTGTTACTAAAAGACGCGATGGCTGCTTTGACCCTTTATCTAGCGACTCGACCTTGGAACGAAGCGGTCGCATGGACGCTTAGCTGGCAGGATCCAGCTCTGAATCTTTTTGTGACTGGCAGCAATCGTCAGGGAAATGTCACCGGGCGCATCTATACCGAGGATATCGCCGAGCGGGATAATAATATGTTCTTCTCCCATGTGAGTGCGGGCGGGCAGCCCTCACGGCAAAGTATGGTCGAGGTAAACGACTTAAATCCCTTCTTGATTTGTGAGGACTACTACAAACAAAGTGAGCAGCGTCGTGGAAGATTTTTCAATTTTGGTGATGAAGATTTCATGCTTATCACTGCTCAGCCGGATTGTGATCTCAAATGGCTTGAGAGTCTCGATGATGAAGCGATCCGTGAACTTGATATGAATGAGACGTTGAGCCTCATCGAAAAGCGGAATTACCGGTTCCATTGCGGTTGCAGCCCAGAAAAAATCTTTCCAGTAATCGCTAATATGAGCGAGGGATCAATTGATTCAATTTTTGGTAAAAGCGAAATTATTCCTGCTGGTTGCCCTCGATGTGGAGCCAAATATTCAATTACCCGCGAGGCTCTTGAGGCCTTTGTGAAGCGCGACGAGGATGAAGAAAGCGAATAGCAAGCTGGATCCTAAACGAAGAGAACAAGAACTCGCTTGGATTGGTGATACGATCCTTGATCTCTACGCTCGGACTTGGATTTTAGAAAACTATGGAACCGTCTCGGGCGAAATTTTAAGAAGCATGACCTCAAACCAATTTCTAGCCTGCTTTGGGAATCCAACCTCGGTGGAGGCTCGCATTGGTGTGTTGTATCGCGAAGAGGGCATGGATGCAGCGTTTTCTTGGATCGAATCTGAACTCCTGCCCTTGTTCAAAAAGCAGCGAAAGAACAGCCGCTAGGTAGCGTTTTTTCATAAAAATTCGGTGTTTTACACATGGCAGGATCACCGTATCTTTGTTCGTGCGCCCTCTGGCTTTGTTCGTACAACCCTTTATGAATCGAGACAAAAACTGTGCTAAAGAGACGGCTAAAGATATCGTTCTGATATTTACCGCTCTCGTGGGAAGCTTCTTTTTAGCTTCCTGTGAGACGACCTCAACCGGAAGTCTTGGAGGCACTTCGGGTAAACTGCCTGCGGCGGCCTATTCCGGGGCCGCGGTTCAGCAGCGCAACGCCCAAATCATCCGTGAGCAACCGGGTAACCACTATATCGGTCGCCGCTGGTGGGTCGATGGCACGAGGTTTTGGGGTTACATCCGGAAGCCGGGTCAGCCATGGGTAGAGTCCAGCCTCATAATCATGAATGAGAGTCTTGCTCGGCAACCCGACCGTATTTCCGAAGAAGGGGAAGGGCGTACTCATGGTTTCGACCATAATTTTGAGTATCGCATCTGGGGTAGCTTCACCGGAGCAACCGTCTACGACCCCAACTCCAACTTCCTAATCCCGGAGTTCAGAATCACTCGATACGAATTGATCAGCGAGCGTCCCGGGTTCCTGTTCTACCCCGGCGAGCGTTACAATCCGCGTAAACTTCCTCCAAAACATCCTCCGCTCCAATATTGAGCGGTTGTCGTTGGCCTGATAATAGTAGGAAGTATTTTGAGACTCCCGGCTCTGCGAATTATCAAATCCCGCCCTGAGCTAGATTTCAGTTCTCGTAGTCCAGGGGCTGAGGCAATACTGGCTTTTGGTTGATTCGGACCCGAGGTTGCAAATCAACGAACAAAAAAGGCAGGTCGACACCGCCGACCTGCCTGTTCAGAAAGAGGATTATGATTCAGTTAGGCTAGGCGTTGTAGGCCGTTATTGAAGCGATCTTGTAGGCTTCAGCCTTCCCTTCGGCAGTTTTGAATTCAACTGAGTCACCCACTGCTTTTTCGAGAATTTCAGCACCACGCTCAGACAGGTAAGCAATAATGCCTTTGTCCGGATCGGAGTCCCAGGCCCCGAGAATCGTGTAGCAAAGCGACTCGCCTCCTTCGGCAGGATTGAGCTGCACCACAGTGCCAATGGAAGCTTTAGAGGTGTCTGCGTTGGAAAAATCAGTTGGCTGAGCGAGCTTAAGATCTCGCTCCCAGTCTCCCTGGCGCTTCATGAGAACGCGCTGGTATTCTTTGGCTGACTTGTATTCAAAGTTCTCGCGAAGGTCGCCGTAGGATCGCGCAATTTTGATATCTTCACGGTTCTGAGGGATTTCTTCTTTCACCAGCTTGTCGTAGGCCTCCTTGCGCTTGGCGAGGCTTTCTTCCGAAACGATGACAACTTCGTCTTCCTTTTTGTCCCCACCACTAAGCAGGTCTTGAACTTCAGGATGAAGTTTAATGATACGAGCAACGAGTGACTTACGAGTCAGTTCGTCAAATGATGCAGAGTTAATGAGCCGGCTAGAAAAGTTACGGATGATATTGATGTTAGCACCTTCAATCAGGTCCGGGATCAATTCGCGATCATCGGCTACGAGATCACGGAGACGGTTCGCTGCGCGAACGGCACCTTCCTCGTTAAGTTGGTCCGCCTCGAGAGAGCTCATCACGGAAAGGCTGAGATTTGGACTGAAGAGGGACTCGGCGAGTCCTTTACGTTCGCGGCAGATCCAGGCGAGCCCGTCAGATGAGAGCGCGCGCTGTTGGAGGCTGTTTTGCATGTAGCCGATGAGAAGAGACTTCTTTTCGGAGCTGTTTAGCACGTTGGCGATTTCAGTGATGGACCGTAAATTGCAGTCCGGAACGAGGCTAAGCATTTTATCGCCCCAATTTTCTTCGCCAAACGCTTCAGAGAAGCTTTTGAGGATTTGACGCAACCGAGTCAGGGAAAGCTCCTCGAAAAGACCGGCAAGACCCTCTTCGTTTTCAGCAAGAATTGCTGCGACAGTAATTTGGCCCTCGGAAGCTTCATATTTTTTGAGCTTACTCTGAAGTTCCTCGCGAATCAGGATGAGCTCGACCGAGGGAACAAACTGGATCTTAACCCCTTTACGGGCAATCTCGCTAATTTCTCCGACCAGCTCTTCGAGTTTTTCTTGGTTATCCTTAAAAGCTCCGATGTCTTTGATGATCGCTTCTACGGCTTTCACTTTGGCACGAAGGTCGCGGGCGTTTTTGAAGTCTTCGATGAGGCCCTCGGAAGGGTCGAAATTCTCTTCTCGAAGTTCGAGCGGGTCCGTCCGCTTGGCGGGAACCACAAACTGGACATCGTCTCGGAGTTTCTTTTTTGTGCTCTCCCACCAACTCTTATATTTACCGTCGGGAACGACTTTGCCTTTCACGAGCTCTTCGAGTTGGTCGAGGTAAAGTTTGTCGCCGTTGCTGCTGAGGGCGAGCTTGACCAAAGCAACGGAATCGTCGGTGGCGAGGTCCTCCAGCTCCCCGAGCGATGAGAGACGTTTTCCGAGAAAGGAGCCTTCTTCGATAGGGGTGAGAGAAAGGCCGGCGAATTTCATGCCCATTTCGTGGCCGGGCTTATCTTCAAAGTCGACGACGACTTTTACATTGAGCCGATCCCATTCGGCAATTTTGCCGGCTCCCCAACTTTTATGTTGGCAGAAAGTACCGGGCGGCAGAAGTTCGAGCTGATCCGCCGTGGCGGGTTCAATTTTTCCTCTGGAAACTAGCTTTTCGAGATCGGGATGCATTGCGGCTCAACATAGGATGAAGAAGCCGTGAGCCAAGGGGAAAAATTTTTTTTTTGGTTGCCTTTGTCTTTCCCCCTGACTAACCTCACCCCGAGTATGAATAAATTTATCGCTGCATTGATGGTTTTGTCGGTCGGATCACTTGTGATCGCTGACATCCACGAGCCCCCGAAGGCGAAGTATACTAAGAATCGCAAGCTGAATCGTGGTTTGTCGAATATTCTATACAGCTGGACGGAAATTCCTGTGACGATGATTCGCTACAGTGAACTCCACACCTCGCAATCCCACGAAATTTGGAATGGCGCTTTTTTTCATGGTCTCCAGCGTTCGGGCGCTCGTCTGAAGTTTGGCATTTATGAGGTGATTAACTTCCAGCGGCCCCTTTACAAAGATAGCTACCGTCCCGCGATGGATAGCATCAACTATCTGCCTTGGCACGGTTATGAGGAATTTCCCCCGCAGATCGGCAATCTAACCACGACCGGATACACTCGTGGTCGGAGTTGGTAGACTCGGGCCAGGTGATTTTTGGAAAAGGCCGTCCCTAGGGCGGCCTTTTTTGTGTCCAGTCGATTTCCGGAGCGGTCCGGTCGATTCCCTGGGAATCTTTTTAGGCGTAGGTTCGAATGAAATTGGCGTAGAAATCAGCGCCTGCTTCGAGGTCTTCGACCGCTAGAAACTCGTCTTCGGTATGAGCCTGAGCGATCTTGCCCGGTCCGACAGCCACGGCGGGGATTCCTTTTTCCGCAAGTCGTCCCGCATCACAGAACCAGGGGGCTACAGTGAGCTTTGAGCCAATGGACTGCAGGCGCTGGATACCTTCTGTAGCGGGTGGGGTGAAGAGCGGAACTGAATCGCCGAGTTTTCGAATTTCGACGGCTTCGTTGGCTCCTGCCTTTTCGAGAAAAGTTTCGACCAATTGGAGTCCCCCACCGGCCTGATGAAGAGCTGGAGTTTCCCGGAAATCGAGAACGGCGCGGCAACTTGCGGGCACAATATTGGGGCTAACGCCTCCGGTCATACTGCCAAGACTAACGGTTGGGTTTCCAAGCACATCGTCCTGAAACTTGGGGAGTTCCGCCTCTAACGAGGCGAGGAGAGGCTCTAAAACACTCAACATTTTTCGGATCGCATTCTCTCCGCGTTCCGGCGTAGAACCATGGCAGGAGCGACCGGAAGTAGTTAGTTCCAGCCAGACGCAACCTTTATGAGCATAGACAGTTTGCAATTCGGTGGGTTCGCCGACGACTGCAAAGTCGAATTCAGAGGAATGATGATCAGCAAAGTGCTTTGAACCAGGTTGCCCGGCTTCCTCGCCCATAAGACCGACGAATGAAACTGCTGCTTCGAGGTGAGGGATTTCTTCCCGCAGTTGGAGTAATGCCCAGAGCATCCCAGCCATTGTACCTTTAGTGTCTGAAGCGCCGCGACCGTAGATTCGACCATCTCTTATTTCGCCTCCAAACGGGTCGATCGTCATACCTTGAATGCTGACCGTGTCGGTATGGGGTGCAAAAAGCAGGCCGGGTTTGTTTCCGCGACCCGAAAAATGCCCCGTAACATTTGGCCTGCCGGGGAGGATCTCCTCAAAAATAACCTCGGCACCACAGGCTTCGAGAAAACCTCCCACCCATTCGGCGCAGGCCTTTTCGCCGGTGGCTCCCTGGCCTTTGGCCCCGTCTGGATTGACGCTCGGAATGCGAATCAACTCCTGAAGAAGGGACGCGGGGGAATTAGGCAGGGTCATGACCTAATAGATTGGACCTGATCTCTTTGAAATCCAGTCTCAGGATATGAGAAAATCTACCGAAACGAGAGAGACAGCTGATTAACCTGTTGACACAACCGTCGCTAGCTGGCTTTAATTATCGCTTGGAATTAAAATTTTTTGTTTATGAGCGACACTGAACCTCAAAAGCCTTCGGTCAGCACATCGACCGTGCCTTTGAAAAAAGAGACCGTGCGCATTAGTCTCCGGTCACCGGAAGATGATTCTGGTCCCGTGGCCCCAAAGGATTCTACAGCACCGGTCCCTGTTGATAGCCCTCCAACGGCCCCCGCTGCGGCAGTTCCGACACCACCTCCTGCCGCGGCACCAACGCCTCCTCCTGCAGCTCCTGCAGCTCCTGCAGCTCCTGCAGCTCCTGCAGCTCCTGCAGCTCCTGCAGCTCCTGCAGCTCCTGCTGGTCCGAAAACAATTCCATTAGCCAAAGCGCCTGATCCACTTGGCCCAACAAAGCCTGTTCCAACAGCTGGACCCGCTAGTGCGGCGACTCCGGTCGGTGCTAAGACCATCCCTCTGGCCAAGGCCCCTCGATCCAGTGGTCCCGGACCCGTTGGCAAGGCCACCGTCCCGCTTCAGCAGCCGGGAGGTGCTAAACCGCTGCCGCAGGCCACCGTAAAAATGGGTCAAACCCAGCCGATTGGTCAAAACGTACCTACCTCACAAATTTCTCAAGCGCCCAACATTAAGTCCACTGCTGAGGAAGTAGAGGAAGAGTGGGACGAAGAATACGAAGAATCTGGACTCATGCCTTTTGCTATTATCGTACTAATCCTGGCACTCGTCGTCCTCGGCATCGAATTGATGACGAAGATGGGTGTAGGTGGCTGATTTTATCGGTCGATATCTTATTTGATCCTCATTCTCCCGGGTTCAAACATCGAGGGGTGGGCCATCAAATCTCACACTGTAGGAAGCGGGGAATTCCCGCTTGCTCCGTAGCCTAATTGGCGGATCTTTCTCTTGCTGAGAACGAACCCGCTTGTTGGGAATGTTGTAGTGAAACGTTTCTTTAAACTTACCAAACCTTCTTATGGCCCACGAATCTATTGTCAATCTCACCAACGACAACTACACCAGCGAAGCCGAAGGCGCATCAGTGCCTGTGGTTATCGATTTTTGGTCCGAGCATTGCGGACCGTGCAAAATGCTTTCTCCCGTTCTTGACGAAGTGGCAGCGGAAATCGGCGATGCCGCCAAAGTTACCAAGGTCGACGTGATGGCGGAGCGCGAGCTTGCTATGAAGTTTGCTATTCGTGCGGTTCCAACCCTCATTTTTATGAAGGACGGTGAGGTCAAGGAAACGAAAACCGGCATCATGATGAAAGATGCCATTATCGAGAAGCTGAATTCTCTCTAGGCCGGGTTCGGGGCTCAATTATTTGGATTCTCGATCTACCCTACTGCCTTCATACTGCGATGAGTCACGAAGGTTCCTCAAACTCTCCAGTTTGTGGCTTGGGCCGGTCTGGATGGCTGATGCTGGGCGCTCTTCTTCTTGTCACGGTGGCGTATCGTCTCCTCGCCTCTCACTACGATTTATTGGGTAATACAGCCCCGCTCATGGCTATTGCCTTTGGGGGAGCCTTTCTTACGGGCAGTCGTTTCTGGTTTGCGCCTGTGGCGATCTTAGTTATCAGCGATCTCATCCTTGGTTTATGGCACGGTCAGGGCGGCATTGGCGGCTACACGCTCATGTCGATAGGCATTTACCTCATTGTTGGTTGGATCGGCGGTCGTGCGGGAAAGCGCGAAAAGATATTGCCCATGATGTGGCTCGGAACGCTTTGCTGCAGCGTGCTATTCTACGTGTTCGCCAATACTTACAGCTGGATGATGTGGGCTGGTTATGATAAAACTCTCGCCGGTTGGTGGCAGAGCCAGACGATTGGTGTGCCGGGCATCAATCCTCCAGCTTGGATGTTTCTCCGTAATGCCCTCATTGCAGATTCAGTCTGGTGTGCCGTGGCGGGTCTGATGTTTTTTGCGGAAAGACGGTTTGGCGGCGAATCGGAGGCATTCGTTTCCGAAGTTAATTAAAAAACTTTTCCCGACGCGAAGGTGGCCGAGCGATTCGCTTACTGGATTTTTCCGCCGTCCGTCCTTTACGTGGTCGAGAGGGGGTCTACCGTTTCACTATGTCTGAAAAAACCTACCCTTTTCTCCAGAAGGATTTCCAGATTCGTTGGTCCAGCCTTGTTCCTGAGGCTATAGAGACTGATATCAGGAGAGCTCTCAAAGAAGCTGCTGCCCGTGTCGAGGCTCTCTGCACTGAATTTGATCCAGCGGAACTGACTTTTGATAACACGCTTATCGCGATGGAGGAAGCGACGGAGGAACTTTCCATGGCATGGGGACTGGTTACTCATTTGGAATCGGTTCGGAACGGTGATCAATTGAGGGACGCGCACAACGCAGTATTGTCGGAGGTCACCCAGTTTTATTCCCGAATCCCTCTGAACGACAAGCTTTGGAAGCGAATCAAGGCCTATGCCGACACCGAAGAAGCAAAAGCCTTGGCAGGAGTGAAGAAGCGTCTCCTTGATGAGACGGTGAAAGATTTTGTGCGCAGTGGTGCTGATTTACCCGCTGAAGACAAACAGCGACTTGAAGAGGTTCAAGCAGAACTCGCCCGTGTGACCCAGAAGTTTTCTGAAAACGTTCTCGACTCGACCAATGAGTGGGATCTCGTTATCGAGGATAAGGATCGCCTAACGGGATTGCCGAACACAGCGCTTTCTGTTCTTCAGGCAGAAGCAGCGGCGAAGGGTCTCGGCACTGAAGAAAAGCCGGTGTATCGTATAACCCTGAAAGTACCCGTCTATTTCCCAGTTCTGGAATATGCAGACGATGCGGATCTGCGAAAAGAAGTGTGGGAAGGAAGCATCACGGTGGGCCGCGGGGCCGAATATGACAACACCAGTTTGATTGCCGAAATTCTCAAATTGCGACAGGAAAAAGCGGAAATTCTTGGCAAGGCAAACTTTGCAGATCAAGTCTTGCAAGAGCGTATGGCCAAGAGCGGTGCTAATGCTCTCCGCTTTGTAGAAGATTTGGCCGAGAAAACCCTGCCGTTTTTCGAGAAAGAAATCGAAGAACTAACGGCTTTTCGTCTCGGAGAGGACGACGGTTGGGTCGGATTTTTTGAGCCTTGGGACGTCGCCTACTGGGCCGAGAAATTGCGCAAAGCTCGCTACGATTTCGACGAGGAAGAGTTACGACCTTATTTTGCGATTGATAATGTGATCGATGGTATGTTTCACCTGTGCGAGCAGGTGTTTGGGTTCAAGATCACCGAGCGCGCCGCAGCCTTCACTGAGCCAGGGGGAACCCCAGACTGCGATGCCGTTGAAGTATGGCATCCTGAAGTAAAGTTTTACGATCTACATGATAAAAAGAGCGGTGACTTGCTGGGCTCTTTCTACGCCGATTGGCACCCGCGCGAGGATAAGCGGGGCGGTGCCTGGATGAACTATCTCAAGACAGGAACCCCTCCGTCAACCGGCCAGTCCCGAACACCACACCTTGGCTTAATTTGCGGAAACCTAACGCCGTCTTCAGCCGATAAGCCTGCCCTGTTGACGCATCACGAAGTTGAGACGGTATTTCACGAGTTTGGCCATTTGCTTCACCACCTCATGGGAGAGGTAGCGATCAAGTCGTTAAATGGTATCCATGTGGTGTGGGATTTCGTCGAGTTACCCTCTCAGATCATGGAAAACTTTTGCTGGTCAAAAGTCAGTCTAGACTTCTTTGCTAAGCATTACGAGACAGGTCAGCCTATTCCTGACGAGCTTTTCCATAAAATGTTGGGAGCTCGCAACTTCCAATCTGCCATGGTTCAGATGCGCCAGCTCGCCTTTGGGAAAATGGATTTGGAACTGCATGTGAATCAACCGAACCTCGAAGTAGATGGTGATCTCGATGCGTTGGTCGGCGAAATTCTCGAAGGTTACCTGATGCCCTTGGCTACGGAACCTCCCACCATGGCAAGGCGTTTCACTCACCTGTTCGCAAGTGCGACGGGGTATGCGGCCGGCTACTACTCATACAAGTGGGCTGAGGTATTGGATGCTGATGCATTCACCCGCTTCGTTGAAGCTGGTGTAATCAGTCCAGAAGTTGGACATGAATTTCGCGCCAAAATTCTGAGCCAGGGCGGTAGTCGCGATGCGAGTGAGCTTTTTCATGACTTTATGGGTCGAGATCCTGACCTCAATGCATTGCTAGAGCGTAGCGGTTTAGTGGCGGAGCCAAACTGAGGTGGTAGACCCCTTTCCTTAAGGTCAAGTCTTTGATCTCCAATCATCCGTTCTCTCTTCCATAGACTGACTTTTAGTGGATGACCTCGAACAATTGTTTGCTTTGTTTCGAACTGACGACAAGCGAGGTGGAAGAACGCAACAGAAAGGCCAATCAATGATAACTTACCTAGAGCTGGGTGGCGGAAGCTCTACTACCCGCGACCTCAGTAGCAAGTCGCCTCGAGTTAACTTCTATTTTCTAGAGCTGCGGCAACGAATCCCTTGAAGAGGGGATGGGCTGCAGTCGGTTTGCTCTGGAATTCGGGGTGGAACTGAACCGCAATGAAGAAAGGATGGTCGGGGATTTCCACGATTTCGCCAAGAGTCCCATCCGGCGATGTTCCGACAAGACGCAGGCCGGCTTTTTCAAACTGACTGCGATAGTTTTGATTGAACTCGTAACGGTGGCGGTGGCGTTCGTTGATTGTGGTAGCACCGTAGAGTTTGGCTGAGCGACTCTCTTCACTGAGCCTTGTTTCCCAGGTGCCGAGGCGCATGCTGGCACCCATGTTAGTTACCTCTTTCTGCTCTTCGAGTAGGCAGATCACCGGGTGAGGCGTGCTAGGGTCAAACTCGGTGCTATGGGCCAGCTCCAGTTCGCAGGCATGGCGGGCAAATTCGATCGTTGCGATCTGCATGCCAAGACAGATGCCGAAATAGGGGACGTTGTTCTCTCGTGCGTAGCGGGCGGCATCGATCTTGCCTTCAATACCGCGGTCTCCGAATCCTCCGGGGATGAGAATTGCAGAGATTCCCTCCAAGTATTTACCAGCTCCCTCAGCTTCAATATCGCCAGAGTCGATACGGACGACATCGACCTTGGTGTCGTTCGCAGCTCCTGCATGGGTGAGGGATTCGTAAATCGATTTATACGCGTCCTGAAGGTCGATGTATTTGCCGACGACACCGATCTTAACGGTATGGGTCGGGTTAACGATGCGATCCACGATATTCCGCCACTCCAGCAGGTCGGGCTCATTGGTTGCCAGACCGAGGCGCTCGCAGATGATCGTGTCGAGTTTCTCTTCGTGCAGTTTGAGTGGTGCTTCGTAAATAGTGCCCTTGATATCAACAAACGGCACGACAGCTTCCGGCCTGATATTGCAAAACATGGAAAGCTTCCGCTTGATCTCGTTGTCGATGGGGTGCTCGGCACGACAGATAATCACATCAGGCGCGATTCCAATTTCTCGAAGCTTGGCGACGCTTTGTTGGGTGGGCTTAGTTTTGAGTTCCTCGGCCGCCTTGATGTATGGAATGAGGGTCGCATGCATGAAGGCGACATTTTCGTGTCCGACCTCGTCTTTGAACTGACGAAGAGCTTCCAGAAAGGGCAGGCCTTCAATGTCACCGGTCGTGCCGCCAATCTCGGTAATGATAATATCGGCGTCGGTCTGATTGGTGACGTTGTAGATGCGTTGCTTGATCTCATCAGTCACGTGAGGAATCACCTGGACCGTGGCGCCAAGATAATCTCCTTTGCGCTCTTTCTTGATGACGTTTTCGTAGACCTGACCGCTGGTTAGGTTGTTCAGTTGCGAGAGCCGTCCACTGGTAAAGCGTTCGTAATGTCCGAGGTCTAGGTCCGTTTCAGCTCCGTCGTCGAGGACATAAACTTCTCCGTGCTGAAATGGGCTCATGGTGCCCGGATCAACGTTGAGGTAGGGGTCGAATTTCTGCATCAAGACCTTCAGGCCCCGACGTTCTAAAAGTGTGCCGAGTGCTGCTGCTGCGAGACCTTTTCCGAGTGAGCTAACGACTCCTCCTGTAACGAAGATATACTTCATGAAGACAATTGTTGGTGGAGTATGGCAGCCTGTTCGGGCGTGTCAACGCCGGGGGAGGTATGGTCGGTTAAAACGACCCGAATGCGCGCCCCATGCTCGAGGGCGCGAAGTTGCTCGAGGCTTTCGGTTTGCTCGAGGAGTGAAGGGGGCCATTGGACGAAATCGAAGAGGAAATCACGGCGGAATCCATAGATCCCTTGGTGACGATAGTAGATGAGTTCGTCGGGTGAATTTCGTGGATGAGGGATGCAACTCCGGGAGAAGTAGAGGGCATTCCCGCTCTTATCCAGCGTGGTTTTGACGACGTTAGGGTCGTCAATCATGGGATCATCAGGTTGAAGCGGGCTGGCTGCGGTGATCATCGGCAGATCCGGTTTATCGGTCAATTCTTCTGCGAGTTGGTCGATCAGATCAGGATCTATGAGTGGTTCATCTCCCTGTATGTTGATGATGTGGGTTGCGTCAGGAAAGGCTTCTGCCACCTCCGAGGCGCGGTCGGTGCCACTGAGATGATCGTCCCTTGTTATTGTGGCGTGTCCTCCAAACTCGGTGACTGCATTAGCGATGCGTTCGTCATCTGTTGCAACAGTAACCCTGGCGAGGCTTCTGCATTTGGTGCATTGCTCCCAGACATGCTGAATTAGTGGTTTTCCGGCAATGGGATGGAGAGGCTTACCAGGGAATCTCGTGGATCCCCAGCGAGCAGGAATCACTCCAAGGACTTGGGCGCTTTCGTTCGACATATTCAACGTCCAACCAGTCGTGGTTTGAGGATTAATCAAGAGAATCCCGCAATAGAATCCGATTGAATTTCCCTCCGAACCGGTGAACGGATGCGTTGAATCTTAACCAACTGCTGCCGTGGAAATCGCCTGCCTCGATCTTGAAGGAGTCCTCATCCCAGAAATTTGGATCAATTTTGCCCAGAAAACTGGTATCGACGACTTGCTCGCTACGACTCGCGATATACCTGATTATGATGCACTGATGCGCCAGCGCCTCGATATTCTTCATCGGAACGGCTTGAAGATTCAGGACTTTCAGGAAGTGATTGACGGACTGGGACCACTTGAAGGAGCAAAGGATTTTCTTGACTGGCTTAAATCAGAATTTCAGGTAGTGATTTTGTCTGATACTTTTTACGATTTCGCCGGTCCGTTCATGCGACAGCTTGATTATCCTACCCTGTTCTGTCACAGGCTGGGCATTTCTGAGGAGGGAAGAGTTGAGGATTACCATCTGCGCATGCCAGATCAGAAGCGCGAAGCAGTGAAGCGATTCCAGGAATTGAAGTTTGACGTTATCGCTGCGGGCGACTCCTACAACGACACCACAATGCTTGGAGAAGCCGATCGTGGCATTCTGTTTTGCCCGCCACAAAATGTGATCGATGAATTTCCGCAGTTTCCTGTGGCCACCGATTACGATCAACTCAAGGCCGAGTTTATCGCTGCCCGCGCCGCAATCCGTGGGTGAGTCGCCTTACTCGGAATATTCGGCCCAGGAACTGGAAGTTTCCCAAAGTTTTACTGAAACAACTTCCACGTTTTTGCGAAGGGGGAAATTTGCTGCTGAGTCTTCGGTGTAATCCCGCAAGGCCTGCTTGAGGTGAGTGTAGATATTCCTCGCCAAAACCTCCGTGGTGGGATCCTCGGACTCGCAGCCGATGACACGGTCTCCATACCGTTCTTTAAAAAGCGCAAAGGACGGGTCGTCAGTATTCATGCACATGGAGTGATCATACTGATCAAGAAAGTCGCCAAGCATGAGCTTGAGCACTTTGAAATCGCAGACCATTTCGCGATCGTCCAGATCGGGGGCTTCGAGAACGCATTCGACGCGTCGCGAGTGTCCATGAGGGAACTGACATTTACCCGGATGCTTGCTCAGCATGTGTCCGTTCTCGATTTCAAAGATTCTACAGATGCGATAGGGCATATTAGTCTTCCTCCGAGGAGGGGGGCGGAATGTCCATGGTTTAGGGAAGAAACGCAAGTGCTTCGACGTTAAATATGACGCTGATCCACGATTAATTATCGGGCTATTAGCAAAGCTTTTTGGCAAATATCTGCTGACCGATAAGTCTCGGGCGCCCGTTGCTGAACGATGAATGAGCGTCAACGGCGGTGCCGAAAGTAATTCACAAGGCCGGCGGTGATGCCATCAGCATACTCTTGGCAGATTTTTTTTGGTAGGTGCCGTTGAATTCGCGAAGCCCCCTATATTCGGCGGCCTGCGCGCGGGCGCGGACTTCACGGTGAGTCATGCAATAAGGTTCGAAGAAGACGACAGGGCACATGAAAACCCGATTAGCGAGAAGGTTGCGCGCCCAGATGACGTCGTTGTTGTTAACTGACATGCCATTTGTTCGATCATAGGAAGATGAGGGAAGTCGAGTCTCGAATTTCATAGTGCGAGATATGGCATCCGAGAGCCTGACCTCCTCATAGTAATTTCGTTGCAAGATGCGCAGCAGCATCTCAAAACGGGTGTCGTCTTCCTGAATTTCTCCGCGGCTGTAGCACCCGCTAATCAAAAGGTGAAGGTGATTGAAACCAAGGCGATAGAATCGCTGGTTGCGAATTTCCCTGCGCAAAATTTCACTGGCTCCTTTCAAGTCTTTCTATTTTTCGGTTTCTTCTGGGCCAAAACCCGACGAAGTAACAAAAGTATGCTGAGGATTTTATTTCTAGGAGATATCGTCGGAGAACCTGGCAGAAAGGCGGTGATTTCCCGTTTGAAGGCCATCAAGGAGGAGCAAAGCGTCGATTTTATTATCGTTAATGGTGAAAATGCAGCGGCCGGTCGGGGGATCACCCCCAAAATTGCGATTGACCTCATGAGGGCGGGAGCTGCCGTGATTACATCCGGAGATCATATCTGGGACCAGCAGGAAATTGTAGAGTTCATGGAGATGGAACCTCGCATGCTGCGGCCGCTTAATTACCCTGAAGGGACTGTTGGGTTCGGTTCGATCGTTCTCAAGACCGGGAAGGGAAAGGTGGGGGTAATTAACGCTCAAGGGCGCACTTTTATGCAGCCTCCGCTGGAGAACCCTTTTTTGGCGGTCGAGGCCGAGGCACTAAGAATGCGGGAGGAGGAGGGCGCGGAGGTGATTTTTGTTGATTTTCACGCCGAAACGACCAGCGAAAAGATTGCGATGGGTCGATCTATTGATGGGCTGGTATCGGCGGTCATAGGGACCCATACCCATGTTCAGACTGCTGATGAGCAGATTTTCCCGGGAGGAACGGCGTTTTTGTGCGATGCCGGCATGTGTGGACCGCTCGAATCTGTTCTCGGACGGGAGTTTAAGCCAGTTGTTGAGCGGTTCAGAACAGCAATCCCGAGGAGGTTTCCCGTGGCGAAGGGGAGAGTGGGAATCCGAGGAGTTCTCGTCGATGTCGACGAGAAGACTGGAAAGGCAACCGGAATCAGACGATTTTCGGAAGATTTAGAGCTCAGAGAACCCTGATTTTAACCGACTTGAAGCGGTTTCGCGCTGATTTCGCGAAATGAGGCCAAAATATTTGTACGAAACCGCAATAATTTTTTGACAGATGGAGCTTGGGGAGTAGTTTTCGCGGCTAAATTCACCGGATTGGCTTTAGGTTCCCAAGCTCCGTCCCCAACAGGGTCAGGTTGCTAGGGTCTTTTTGCCTTTTTGGGGAACCTTGGCTACCTGAGTCACGGGACCAAAGCGTTTCGAAAGCTTCGGGTGCTGAAAGGCTCTTGTAGCTCAGGGGTAGAGCACTTCCTTGGTAAGGAAGAGGTCACGGGTTCAAATCCCGTCAAGAGCTCCATCTGAGTAGCAGAAAATAAAAAACTAAATCGACGAGACGAACACGCAGAGCGAATCATAGCGGTAGCTTACAAATTCTGTCGCTGGGTGGTCAACCTTTGAGACAAAAAACGACAAAACAACCAAACGACAATGGCTAAAGAATCATTCGAACGTAACAAGCCGCACGTGAACGTGGGTACGATTGGTCACGTTGACCACGGCAAGACCACGCTGACTGCTGCTATCACCACCACTCTTGCAGACAAGGGATTTGCTGAGAAGCGCGCCTACGACGAAATCGACGGTGCACCCGAAGAGCGCGAGCGCGGTATTACAATTTCAACGGCACACGTGGAGTATGAGACGGAAAACCGTCACTATGCCCACGTTGATTGCCCTGGACACGCTGATTATGTGAAAAATATGATCACCGGTGCTGCCCAAATGGATGGCGCTATCCTCGTTTGTTCAGCTGCTGACGGCCCCATGCCGCAAACTCG
>Ga0160423_10001311_pt1 | contig 20848 bp, 18 predicted proteins | sample CRUFie14St8metaG_FD_108191 | JGI IMG/M metagenome (GOLD analysis project Ga0160423, IMG submission 108191) | Marine microbial communities from the Costa Rica Dome - CRUD Field 142mm St8 metaG | ecosystem: Environmental > Aquatic > Marine > Oceanic > Photic zone | place: Costa Rica: the Eastern... | reverse complement strand
TGACGATTGCCCAGACGGTCCCCGACGCCCTGGACACCAGTTGGCCGGACCAAGCCCGCATCGTTGAGCTCGCTGCACGGGCCACGATTGATGACACCCAGCTGTTCTGGCAGATGGCCGTCGGTGGGCGAAGGGAGGTGCATCTCGCTTCATCCGCACGGGCCGGGCTTGAAATGATTCTGCTGCGGATGATTGCCTTCCGACCCGCAGCGGTTTTTCAGCCGCAACCTGCGGCGGGAGACTCCCCGCCAAAAAAGCCTGAACCACCGGTAGCGCCGGTGGCTCTCGATGTGACGCCGGCAGCAACCCAGTATCCCGATGCTCAGCACACCGTGCAGACAGCATCGCCCATGTCCTCGCCAGCAGAGCCCGCTGAATTTGACAGCGAGGAGACTCAGGCCGCGCAGACTAAAGAGGCGAATGCGGGTGTGTCTCACGAGGAATTAGTGTCCAAGAAGGACGGTGCTACGCCCACAGATCGATTGCATCAGTCTGCAGTGAGTAAATCGCGGGAAGCCCCCTCGATAAATGGCAGGGTGAATGATGCGGCTGCCCTGTCTCAGCCGAGCGTCTCAGGGGCACCTGTGCAGATGACCCAGGAAAGAGAGCGCGACGAGACCTCCTCTTCGCGTTTGAGTTTGGCGGAGCTCACTACAGACACTTGGCCCGAGCTTTTCGAGGCGTTTCAGTTCAGCGGTATCCTGCACAACATCGCCTTGAATCTGGAGTTGAACAAGGTGAGTGGAGCACAACTGAACTTCCATCTGGCCGAGCGAGACGCAACCTTGCTCAACGAACGTCACCCGGCTCAGTTGGCACAGGCGCTCACGCGGCACCTGGGCTGTGACGTCGGCGCCGAGATCGCAGTGGCCGACCATGGTGGTAGCACGCCTGCCAATCATCGGGCAACACTCGCTGCTGCCCGTCTTGCCGCCGCCGAGAAGGCAATATCCAGCGATGATGCGTTGCACGCCTTAATGGAGGCTTTCGATGGCCAGATCATTCCCGGTAGCATCCGGCCCAACTTGCCTGATGGTGAGTCTGAGGGCCATGGCGCCGATGCCGAGAGTCGCGTGTGAGTGATCGTGGGACCAGTCGGCTTTCGCGTGACCTTGGGTCGATAACAGGCTGATTAATATGAAATTAAGCCCGTCCATTGAAGCATTGATTGATGGCCTGCGGCATCTGCCCGGCGTGGGTCCCAAGTCCGCTCAACGCATGACCCTGCATCTGCTGGAAAAAGATCGTGAGGGGGCCCAGCAGATTTCTGAAGCCATCGAAGTGGCGCTGTCCAAGGTGAAAAACTGCAGTCGCTGCCGCAATTTTACCGAGCTGGAGATCTGTGAAATCTGCTCAGACCCCAAGCGAGACCCGACCACGCTGTGTGTGGTTGAGGCACCCGCTGATGTCATGGCGATTGAGCAGAGCGGCAGCTTTCGGGGGCATTACTACGTGCTCATGGGGCATTTGTCGCCCATCGACGGTATTGGGCCCGAGCAATTGGGCCTCGAGGCGCTGTGTCAGCGGTTTGCCGATGGCGAGATCAACGAGGTGATTTTGGCCACCAATCCCACTGTGGAGGGCGAAGCCACGGCGTATTACATCAGCGAGCGGGCCCGCGCCGCGACCGTCACGGTCTCACGGATCGCTCATGGCGTTCCGCTCGGCGGCGAGTTGGAATACACCGATGCCAATACGCTGGCACACGCACTCAGTGGCAGAACGGTGGTGCGCGAGTGAGCTGGACACTCATCGAGAGCAGCGAGGCATTGGGCTCGCTACTGTCCGACAATCGTCACCACGCCATGGCGGCGGTCGACACCGAATTTCGGCGTCGCGATACGTTTTTCCCTCAGGTTGCTCTATTGCAGTTGTGCTGGGGGAATGAGCCCTATCTGATTGATCCGCTCCAACTTGACGACCTCAGCGCGTTGCGAGCGTTTATGACCGACTCCTCCCAGACCAAGTTGATTCACAGCGCGAGTGAGGATCTGGAGGTGTTTTTCCATTGGCTCGGCGTGCTGCCCGCTCCGCTATTCGATACGCAGCGTGCCGCTGCTCTCGTAGGGCTGGGTGCGGGGCAAAGTTACCGCGCGCTGGTCGCACACTTCTTTGATGTAGAGCTACCGAAAGATGAAACCCAATCCGACTGGTTGCAGCGACCACTTACGGAGGCACAGGCGCACTACGCGGCGCAAGACGTGACGTATCTGCACCCAATGGGTGTGGAGTTGCAAAATCGGGCTGTTGAGCTCGATCGCCTGGACTGGGTATTAGAAGAGGGCGCGCGGCTGCGCCCCGGCGGCAAGCCACCCCTCGCCAAATTCAAAACGGCCTATCGTCTGTCGCCCGAGCAACAGCGGGTATTGGCTGAGGTCGTTGAGTGGCGAGAGGGAGAGGCGCGCCACCGAGACCGCCCACGCAGCTGGATACTCAACGATAAGATCGTCATGGATGTGGCGCGGACTGTTCCGCGGTCGGTCCGCGAACTAGCCTCGGTAGAAGACATGCCACAGGGACTGGTGCGACGTGCCGGGGATGATATGGTGGCGCGCATTGTCGGCGCTGCGGAAACCGATGCCGATCAATCCCCTGCCGTGATCCCGAAACCGCTGGCGAGTGAGCAACGCGGATCGGTGTCAATGCTCTCCCAGTGCCTGAAGGAAATTGCCGAGAGCCTGGATATTCCAGCCGAAGTGCTCATGCCCAGAGCGGATTTGGAGCACCTGGTGCGCGAACAGATGGACCCCACTCTAGCGGCACCTGAGAATTGGTCTGGATGGCGAGCAGAGATCGTCGTCGCGCCCTTGCGCGAGCGCTTGAAGGGGCGGGCGGCGGCGTCATGACCCTGCCCACAGCCATAGAGGTGGAGATTTTTAAGACCGCACGTAGGCCCGACACGTTTCTGTTTCTCCCTGAGGGCCTACCTTTCAATGAGTGGCCCGATGGTCTGGAGAAAGTCTTTATGCCGGCCGAAAAAGTACTGTCACTGACGCTAACAGCCGAGCAGCCTCTTGCCGCACAAAGCGCATCGCGTGTGATGGAAGAGATCGCCACCAAAGGTTACTTTTTGCAGTTGCCGCCACAGCCCTCTTCGCACTCTGATACTCCGGAGCCGACGCCATGCTGACGACACAGTCTTACCTGATCGCTATGTTGATCTACGGAGTGGCAGCCGTGATCGGTGTCGTCCTGATGCGCAGACTTTGGTTTGCTACACCGCTTACCTCTCTCGGCGGCGTGATGCTCGGTCTGATCGCTGGCGTTTTGTTGGCACCTGCGTTTCCGGGTCCGGAGGTTCAGTCGATGGCGCCCGCGCTGATCGTCGTGGTGTTTAACTCGTTGTTTGGGGAGGGCTTTGAGTCAGCCCTCACCCCTGCGCTTTGGTTATTGGGCGGTGCGTTGTTGGGCGCAGTCGCTGGCTTTATCTCGTCGCGGAGACGGGCAGGCAACACCAGCCAGTGAGTGGCTTGTCTGGCGGACTTCGGTTAGTCTGCTCGGCCTCATGAATTCGGACAAGAGCGGTGAGTTATGAAGTTTGAAGGTACAGAGCGGTACGTCGCGACCGACGATCTGCGGATGGCGGTTGACGCCTCGGTAGCGCTCCAGCGTCCCCTGTTGATTAAAGGTGAGCCCGGCACGGGTAAAACCATGCTGGCAGAAGAGGTCGCCGCGGGTTTGGGTAAAGAGCTGATCCAGTGGCACATTAAATCCACCACCAAGGCACAGCAGGGCTTGTATGAGTACGACGCGGTGTCGCGGCTGAGGGATTCCCAGCTGGGGGATGGCAAGGTCGAGGACATCGGCCAATACATTAAGCGGGGCAAGCTATGGGAGGCGTTCACCGCGGATGAGCAAGTGGTGCTGTTGATAGACGAGGTCGACAAAGCGGACATCGAGTTCCCCAATGATCTTCTGGTCGAGCTGGACCGCATGGAGTTCTTCGTCTATGAAACCGGTGAGACTATTAAGGCGAAGCACCGGCCGATCATCATTATCACTTCCAACAATGAGAAAGAGTTGCCCGACGCGTTCCTGCGTCGCTGCTTCTTCCACTTCATCAATTTCCCCGATAAGGAAACGATGAAGGAGATCATTGCGGTGCACTACCCGAAGATCAAAAAGAGCTTGGTGCAGGAGGCGCTGGAGGTCTTCTTCGAATTGCGTGAGATTCCCGGGCTGAAGAAAAAGCCCTCTACATCCGAGCTGATTGACTGGTTGAAGCTACTGATGGCGGATGACATTCCCGATGAGATTCTCAAAAACCGTGACCAGACAAAAGCCATACCGCCGCTGTACGGAGCGCTGTTGAAAAACGAGCAGGATGTGCAGTTGCTGGAGCGGCTGGCGTTTATGCATCGGCGCGAGGCCCGCTAGCTCAGTGCTGGTTAATTTCTTTCACGTTTTGAAAGACACCGGGGTGCCTGTGACGCCCCGGGAGCTACTCGACCTGCTAGAGGCAATGGAGCAGCGGCTCGCGTTTGGCGATATGGACGACTTTTATTCTCTGTCCCGTGCGATTTTGGTCAAGGACGAAAAATATTACGACCGCTTTGATCGCGCTTTCGGGCTGCATTTTCAGGATCTGGAGGCCCTCGACGATGTCATCGAGGCGATGATCCCAGATGACTGGCTGCGCTCGGAGTTCATGAAGCAGCTGTCTGACGAGGACAAGGCTAAGATCGAAAGCCTGGGCGGCTTGGAAGAGTTGATCGAGCAGTTTAAGGAACGCCTCGAAGAGCAGAAAAAGCGTCACTCGGGCGGGAACAAATGGATCGGTACTGAGGGCACGTCACCCTTCGGCAACGACGGCTACCACCCAGAAGGTATTCGCGTCGGCGGTGAGAGTAAGAACAAACGCGCCGTAAAGGTGTGGGATCGACGGGACTTCAAGAACCTTGATGACGGTGTTGAATTAGGTACCCGCAATATCAAAATTGCGATGCGTCGGTTGCGCAAATTTGCGCGTACCGGCGCGACCGAAGAGCTGGATCTGGACGACACCATTAAGTCCACTGCGAGAAACGCGGGTTTGCTCGATATCAAAATGGTGCCCGAGCGCCACAACGCGGTTAAAGTGCTGCTTTTCCTAGACGTCGGTGGGTCCATGGACCCCCATGTCAAAGTTTGTGAGGAGTTGTTCTCCGCGGCGCGGACCGAGTTTAAGCACCTGGAGTATTTTTATTTTCACAACTTCGTCTACGAGAGCGTGTGGAAAAACAATATCCGCCGCTTTAATGAGCGCACGGCCACGCTGGATCTGATGCACAAGTACGCTCACGACTATAAGGTCGTCTTTGTGGGCGATGCCTCAATGTCACCCTACGAAATCATGCAGCCTGGCGGCTCGGTGGAGCACTGGAATGAAGAGTCGGGAGAGCTCTGGATGCGCAGGCTCAGGGAAACCTATGAAAAGTGCATATGGATCAATCCGGTCCCAGAGGACGAATGGGAGTATACCCAGTCGATTGGCATCACCCGGCAGCTGATGGACGGCAAAATGTACCCTCTGACGCTGCGCGGCCTTGAAGACGGCATGTCTTTCTTGTCGAAGTGACCTGCTGATCCTCATGGCAGGGCGCCGTCACATCGTCCCGTTACACCCTTCCTTCAAACCCCCCGAGCACGACTTATGCCGCTCTCTGAAATGCCTCTGGGCTGGGTTTGCGCCGTTTTCCCTGCGGTAGCAAACCACCCCAAACAGCCGTGATTTGGCTAAACTAGCCGCCTGATATCACAACAAAAATAGTGAGGGGAACGCCATGTTTGGCATAGCACGTTTCGCTTTTATATCCGCTTTGACCTTAGGGCTGGGTGCTTGCGGTGGGCAGTCCGACGACGCGCCTGCGCCATCTGGCGCTGTGGTGGAGACGGTGCCTGTTGCACAGGTTGATACGGATCGTATTGCCGCGGCGGCGGAAGAGCCGGAGATGTGGCTGACCTACGGCGGTACCTATGACGAGCAGCGCCACTCAGCGCTGGGCCAGATCAACCGCGACACGCTCCCTGAGCTGGGTGTGGGCTGGGTGTATGAGACAGCCAAACCGCGCGGTGCGGAGGCGACGCCGCTTGTTGTTGACGGCGTGATGTACGTATCGAGCGCGTGGTCGGTGGTGTACGCCCTGGACGCAAAAACCGGTGAGGAGCTGTGGGTGTATGACCCCGAGGTCTCCGGCGAAGACGCTGTTAAAGGGTGCTGTGACGTCGTCAACCGCGGCGTGGCAGTGCATAACGGCAAAGTGTTCATTGGTGTCTTTGACGGCCGTCTCGAGGCGTTAGACGCAGCAACCGGCGAGGTGATCTGGAGTGAGGTCACAGTGGATCAAACCAAGCCTTATACCATCACCGGGGCGCCGCGTGTTTTCAAAGACAAGGTGATTATTGGTAATGCAGGGGGCGAGCTGGGCGTTCGGGGCTACGTGACAGCCTACGACGTGGACAGTGGCAAATTGGTATGGCGCTTTTACACTGTGCCCAATCCCAACAAGGAGCCTGATGGCGCTGCCTCTGATGCCATTCTCGCCAAGTTGGCCAACGAAACCTGGGGCGACGACGGTGCCTGGGTGACCGATGGCGGTGGCGGCACCGCATGGGACTCCATTGTCTATGATACGGTCAATGATCAGATTTTGATCGGCGTGGGTAACGGGTCACCTTGGAACCCCGATATCCGAGATCCGAATAGCGATGGTGACAATCTGTTCTTGTCGTCGATTCTCGCGGTCGATGCCGACACCGGAGAATATCGCTGGCACTACCAGACGACACCCCGGGATCGCTGGGATTACACCGCCACGCAGCAGATTACGCTTGCTAATCTGCCTCTGGGTGAGGATGGCGCCGATCGACGTGTTGTTATGCAGGCACCCAAGAACGGCTTCTTCTACGTCCTCGATGCAGCGGATGGCGAGCTCATCTCCGCTACACCTTTTACTGCACAGAACTGGACCACGGGTGAATTCGATGAGAACGGTCGTCCTGTGCTGATCGAGGAAGCGGTCGATTTAGCCTTGTATGCGGTGGTGCCCGGTCCGACGGGTGCGCATAACTGGCACCCGATGGCGTTTAATCCCTACACTGGCCTAGTCTACATTCCGGTCAACGAGATTCCTTTCTTCTACGACAAAACCCGCAACGTTGAGGACAGCAAGTCGTTTTGGAATATTGGTTATGACGCGGCCGCGGGATGGCCGGTCGAGTACCCGGCGGGCACGCTCGATGCAGTGGCGGATATGGACGGTGGTTCGCTGCTGGCCTGGGACCCTGTCAAAGCTGAGCCTCGATGGGCAGTTCCATTTGCATTGCCGTTGAATGGGGGTGTGTTGAGTACCGAGGCAGGGCTAGTATTTCAGGGCAACAAATTTGGTGATTTGGTGGCGTACGATGCCGAGACCGGTGAGCAACTGTGGTCAGAGCGTTTGGTCGGAAACGCCGCCGCCGCGCCGATGACATACGAGATTGACGGGGAGCAGTATCTTAGCGTGCTGTCCGGCTGGGGCAGCGTCTCCAATTTGATTGCCGGCTTTACCTATGGTGAGGCGGCTGGCAAAGAGCCGGCACGCGTCATTACCTTCAAGTTGGGTGGTAATGAGATGATGCCCGCGCCGCTGGCAGATCAGGTGGTGGCGACGCCCAAGTCTCCGATATTTGGTGAACCGGAGGAACATCAATTGGGCATGCAGCGTTACGCGGAGAGCTGTCACTTCTGTCACGGGGCGTTCGCTGTCAGCGGCGGGGTCATCCCGGACCTTCGTTGGTCCGCGATCTCTGCAAATGAGCAAGCTTGGGATCAGGTTGTTCGTGACGGTGCGCTCTCCAAGCAAGGCATGGTGGCCTTTTCCGAGAATCTCAGTAAAGAAGACACCGACGCCATTCGCTCCTACGTCATACAGCAGGCTTGGCTGGCGGTGGCCAACGGTAACGCCTCGGCGCCCGGGGGCAACTGAGCCACCACTCGGGGGCGGGCCTCAGTCTGGGGTCTGCCCGAGATGAAAAGACACGAGCGCCGCAGTGACCGCGACATTTAATGATTCCACATCGTTCGCCATGGGGATGGTGATTCGGGTGTCAGCCAACGCCGCGACCTCTCGCCCGATACCCCCACTTTCGCCCCCGAGCACGCAAATTACGTTGTCCGCGGTTTTGAACTCAAACAGCGACCTAGTCGCTGAAGCCTCGAGCGTCGCCACTTGATAGCCCTTGGCCTTAAGCGCAATCACGGCAGATGCTGTCGAGTCACAGCGGATGATGGGCGCGCGGAAAACATTTCCTGCTGAGGCTTTGATGACCAGGGGCCCCAGCGAGGCGATGCCGCGCTTGGGATACAAGAGGCCGTCGATCCCTGCAGCGACCGCCGAGCGAATGATCATTCCGACATTCTGCGGGTTCGTCACGCCATCAAGCGCCAGAATCGTTCTCGGCTTTTCCGGAAGGTCAATGAAGGCCTCGAGTGTCATGAAGTTGGGACATACCACGTCGAGCGCAACGCCCTGATCCTGCCGGCCATTTTTCGATATCCGCGAGAGTGCCTGCCGGTCGTGGTAGCGAATGGCGATATGCCGTTGCTCTGCTTCTTTGATGATTTGCGCGATAATGCCTGTCGGCCGATTACTGTCGGCCAGATGCAGGCAGTGGATGGTCAGCGACGCGTCTTCCAGTGCCTCCAGCGCGGGCTTTCGGCCATAGAGTGTCAGGCCCTTGCCGGGAAGCCATGGTGCATCGGACTGTTCAGGCATGTTCACCCCAACGGAGAATTTATCATGCTGCCGCTCACACTCTACACCACATCCGGCTGTCATCTTTGCGAGCATGCCGAAGCGATTCTGGAGCAGGGTGGGCATCGTTTTCAGGCGGTGGATATCGCCGACGATCTTAGTCTGATGGAGCAGTACGGCGTCAGGATTCCGGTCGTGAAGGATGCCTCGGGCCGCGAGTTGGGGTGGCCCTTTGACGGAACGCAGCTCAACGCCTTCCTAATGGGCGCATAGCACCCTGACGGTATCTGTGCAGGGCGGGACGCATTGCTTACCGCTGTGACTGATTGATAACCTGATCCGCGCCATCGGGGAGCAGACACGGAGCACGATACATGAACAAGCGCGCTGACTTCGGTTTTACGCCGACCAACAAAGCGCCGGAGCCTGAGCTTGGGTTCGAGCGAATTCCTGTAGATCGCTATACCGATCCAGTATTTCTAGAGCTCGAAGATGACTGCATCTGGTCGAAAACCTGGCTACTGGCGGGCGCGGCCTGCGATGTTGCCGAGCCCGGTGATTTTTTTGTTTTCGAAAACCTTCGAGAGTCAGTGCTTGTGACCCGCGCAGAAGATGGCGTTGTTCGCGCGTTCTACAATGTTTGCCAGCACAGAGGAAATCAATTGAAGGCATCGGGGTGCGGGAACTCCCCTTACCTAAGCTGTGGCTTTCATGGCTGGCAATACCATTTGGATGGCAGCATCAAAGAGATACCCGAGGCGCATGACTTTCCTCAGGGTGTGCCCGCAGAGGAGCTGAGTCTCAAAGAGGTCAGATGTGAAGCGTGGGGGGGATTTATCTGGATATCGATGGACCCGGATATCGAGCCTTTAATTGAGTACCTCGGTGTAGTCCCAGCACATCTCGCGCCCTACGAAATGGAATCCATGGTGCTGGTTTCTGACGAAACCGTTGAATGGAACTGCAACTGGAAAACATCTGTCGATATTTTTTCAGAGACCTATCACGTGCGTGGTGTTCATCCTGAATCCGAGTATCTTGCCGACGATGTGAATGTGCAGATGGATCTGTATGGGCCGCATAGTCGCTTCATTGCGCCCATGTATATCCCTAGTCCCCGCAAAATTGGCGAGGATAAAGCGCTCAACCAAACAATGGTGGAATACTTGAATTCAGAGGGTTTTCCGGTCGAGTCTTTCGAGGGTGACGTGACCAACCTGCGCGGCGCAGTGGCAGCGCACAAACGATCAATGACCAATGAAAACGGCTTGGACCTTTCAAAGCTTACCGACGATCAGCTCACGGCGGACTACCACTACAACGTTTTTCCGAATATCACCTTCAATCTTTTCGGCGAGCAGATGTGGATGTTTCGCCATCGCCCGCATCCAACTGACCCTGACAAGATGTATTTCGATCGAATGATCTTCAACCGTGTTCCCAAGGGGGAGGCGACAGCCGGAGCCAAAGCCGGCGCAGTCGACCTGTTTGTGGAGCTAGGTGATGGCAGTATTGATGGGCGCCCTGAGCATCATTTTTATCGTTATGGCGAGCAGTCCTCGGGTCTACTGCTGGATCAGGATGCCTCGTGCCTAGCTGGCGTACAGAAAGGCCTGCACTCACGTGGGATGAAAGGGCTATGGATTTCTCATCATGAGAGACGGATCCGCAACTTTCATTTCTGGTGGGAAAAGTACCTGTCGGAGCAATCCCTCACATTGGAGTCGGTTGACTAACGGTACACCGGCGTCTGGACCCAAGCTAACCGTGCCGCCTCGGTGGTTGCAATACTTCTGATGCTTTTTCGTCACCATGGTTTCGCGTGAGTGGGTAAAGATTCCTATGCCAGCGCGAGCAGAGTCGGCGGTTTATGGTGCCGGTCCAGTTGGGGTTCTCTCGTCAGTACCGTCTTACCGCTAGGTTGCCGTGTCGACTTTGACTGCGAGCACATCACACTCGGCGCCGTGCATGACGCCGTCAGTGGTGGAGCCTAGCAGTAGCGCCAAACCCCATCTCGCGTGGGAGCCCACCACAATCAGGTCGCAGGCAACGGCCTTGGCCTGGGTGGGAATCTCTGACTCGGGGCGCCCTGTCACCAGATGGCGATTGCTCTCGGCTACGGACAGGGCAGAGCACAGCTTGTCCAGCTGCTCTTTGGCTTGCCCCTGAATCTCCTCCCGAATGGCAGAGAAATCTATGGGGATATCGCCTCCGTAGGTGATCGCCAGCGGTTCGATGACATGGAGCACGTGCAGCTGCGCGTTATTTTGACTGGCCAGTGACGCCGCCCGCTCGATGACGGTCTCGGTGGTTGCGCCGAGGTCAACCGCCACGAGAATGTTTTGGTAGGGCATACTCTCCGCCGCTCCTTTGGTATGGCGTCACAGTGATGGCGTCAAATGTAGTCAAAAACAGTGTGCTTGTCTCTCCGGAGTGTCGATGTGGTTTATGTATTGATTGTGTTGGGCTTGGCAGTGGTCATTGCGCCGCTGATGTCGGCGATGCCCAGCAAATCTCAGCGCGCGAAAGCGGCGCTGCGAGACCAGGCCAGGGCCTTAAACTTGCGAGTCTCCCTGCGCCCGTTACCGTCGATACCACCCCGGTTTCGCTTCGCGTCAGACGATGAGTTTGCCTGCTATGAAATACGATTACCGACGAGTCTTCACGTAGCTGGCCGGGAAGAGCGCTTCGTGTCGGTTGACGGAGAATGGTCCCCGACAAGTGGCGTATCGACGGCCCCTGAATGGTTGTCGGCTTTGCCCTCGGGTGTAGCCTTTGTCGAGTTCTCAGAACAGAGCTTGAGTATTTTCTGGAACGAGAAAGAGGGGATCGAGGGCTTAAATAAGCTTTCGCAAGCTATTGATTCTATTAAGTAAGAAGGCCCCCTCAGGTGAGCAGCTCGAACTTGGCAAGATTTCAGTGAGGCCTTGACCCCGAGCAAAATCGCCCTTATAGATGCCCACCTTTCAGCGGCCGCCAGTCTGTCCCGGCGGTGCAATCAATGCAGGCAAACGCAATTTATGGGTAAAGCACTGGTCATAGTGGAGTCGCCTGCCAAGGCGAAAACCATTAACAAATACCTGGGCAAGGATTTCATTGTGAAGTCCAGCGTGGGGCATATTCGCGATCTGCCCACCTCGGGAAGTGCCAAGCCCACTGACCCGAAGGAGCGTGCTGCTCAGGCTGCCATCACCCGCAAAATGGCGCCAGACGAGAAGGTGCGCTACCAAGCCCGGAAGAAACGCGAGCAGCTGGTTCGGAGAATGGGCATTGACCCCGACAACGGCTGGCAAGCCCGCTACGAGATTCTGCCCGGTAAAGAAAAAGTGGTGAGTGAGCTGAAAAAGCTCGCCAAGGACAGCGACGCGATCTACCTCGCGACTGACCTCGACAGAGAGGGTGAGGCGATCGCCTGGCATTTGCAAGAAGCGATCGGCGGGGACACTAGCCGTTACCACCGAGTGGTCTTCAATGAGATTACAGAAAAGGCCATTCAAGATGCCTTTAAGGAGCCCGGAGTAGTGGACGTGGCGCGCGTACATGCACAGCAGGCGCGGCGTTTCCTTGATCGGGTAGTGGGCTTCGAAGTGAGTCCGCTCCTGTGGGCCAAGGTCGCGCGCGGCCTGTCTGCAGGTCGTGTTCAATCGGTTGCAGTGCGACTGATCGTGGAGCGTGAGCGGGAGATCCGCGCGTTCGTGCCCGAGGAATATTGGGAAGTCCACGCACTGCTGACCGCGGGCGACATTGAGCCCGTCAGGTTCATGGTGACCCACCGGGGCGGAGAGAAATTTGAGCCAAAAAATCAGGCTGAAGCGGAAGCTGCTGTGGATGCCATGCGCGACGCCAGCTTGAGCGTCACCGATCTTGAGTCCCGTAAAACGAGCTCCAAGCCCTCAGCGCCTTTTATCACCTCAACGCTACAGCAGGCGGCGAGCACGCGCATGGGGTTTAGTGTCAAGAAGACCATGACGCTTGCACAGCGTCTCTACGAGGCGGGCTACATCACCTACATGCGAACGGACTCCACCAATCTCAGCGATGAGGCAGTGAGTGCGTGTCGCAACCTGATTAAAAAGGATTTTTCGGCGGAGTATTTGCCCGCCGATCCCATTCGTTACGGCTCACGAGAGGGTGCTCAGGAAGCTCACGAAGCGATTCGCCCATCGGATGTCATATTGCGCAGTAGCTTGTTGTCGGGCATGGAGCCTGACGCAGAGCGGCTTTACGATCTGATCTGGCGCCAGTTTGTGGCCTGTCAGATGACGCCCGCCCGTTACCTCTCGACGACCTTGGTGGTTACCGCCGCGGACTGCCGGCTCACTGCCAAGGGCAGAGTGATTGAATTCGACGGTTTTACCAAGGTTCAACCGCCCGCTGCGCGCAAGGGTGATGATGCCGTGCTACCGCCGCTTGCGGTGGGTGATGGGTTGACCGTGACAGAGTTTGATCCCAAGCAGCATTTCACCAAGCCACCCGCGCGTTACGGCGAAGCGAGCTTGGTACGCGAACTGGAAAAGCGGGGTATTGGTCGGCCTTCTACCTACGCCGCCATCATCTCCACCATCCAGGATCGGGGCTACGTCAAACTCGAGAACCGCCGGTTTTACGCCGAGAAAATGGGCGACATTGTGACTGAGCGTCTGCAGGATAGCTTCAGTGATCTGCTGGACTACGGGTTTACCGCGACCATGGAAGAGCGGCTTGATGAAGTGGCTGAGGGCACGTTGTCCTGGACCGATTTGCTCAACGAGTTTTATGCAGACTTCAGCGGCAAATTGTCGCAAGCGGCCAATGATGGGCCCGATGGTATGCAGCCCAATGACCCCACGCCGACCGGTATTCCCTGCGACACCTGCGGGCGACCGATGCAGATCCGCACCGCCAGCACGGGCGTGTTTATGGGGTGCTCGGGTTACAACCTGCCGCCCAAGGAGCGATGCAAGAGCACAGTGAATCTGATCCCTGGAGACGAGGTGATCAGCGTCGATGCTGACGACGAGGCAGAGTCCCGTTTATTGCTCACTAAGCGACGCTGCGGCAAATGCAACACGGCGATGGACAGCTACCTGGTTGACGAAACCCGGAAGCTACATGTCTGTGGCAACAATCCGGATTGCGACGGGTACGAGGTAGAGCAGGGGCAGTTCCGTATCAAAGGCTACGACGGGCCACTCATTGAATGCGACAAGTGTGGCTCGGATATGCAGCTCAAAACTGGGCGCTTCGGGAAGTATTTCGGCTGCACTAACTCGGAATGCACCAACACCCGAAAGTTATTGAGGAATGGCGAGGTTGCGCCACCGAAGATGGATCCGGTGCCCATGCCAGAGCTGCAGTGTGTGAAGGTGGAAGACCACTACGTGCTGCGAGACGGTGCCTCGGGCATCTTTCTCGCGGCGAGTCAGTTCCCCAAGCACCGTGAGACCCGACCACCCTTTGTCGACGAGTTGCTGCCGCATCAAGCCGAGATCGATCCCAAGTATCACTTTCTATTTGATGCGCCTCGTGTCGATGACCAGGGTAACCGCAGTCAAATTCGCTACAGCCGTAAGACAAAAGAGCAATATGTGATGTCGGAGCGGGACGGCAAGCCCAGTGGTTGGCGAGCGATGTTCAATGATGGCAAGTGGATTGAAGAGGGCACCGCGAAAAAGCCCAAGGCAAAAAGAAAGGCCAAGCCTAAGGCGAAAACCAAAGCAAAAGCTAAGCCTGCAGATGGGGCCGCCGATTGAGCCACCCACTGGCTTATGCCAATCAAAGTTTGTACCACGCCAGTATTCTGTTGTCGGGCTGGCGCGCAGAACTGGAGCGAGGCAGCGTCCCACAAAGCCAAGTGAATAAGGCCTATGCCGGCCCAGTGCAGACCAAGCTGCTGGATGGCTACGGTTGGTTGCTCCTCGCCGCCTGTCGCATTCGACAACTACCTGATAAACCACCCCGCTCGGTGAGCGATTTGCCTCCGCTACCGATTGGTCTGGTGCGCCCTGCCGAGATAGAGGCCTGCGCGCAGTTGGAGCAGAATGGCTGGGTCGCGGCGTTGAAGGCGCCCATTTCAGAGAGTCCTGTGGTGCGGCGCTCGGATAGCCTCGCGGTTGAGACGGGGGTCAATCTGGGGCAATTCGAAGACTGGTCACAACAACTGGCTGGCCTGGCGGAGACGGTGGCCGATGCCATTGATGAGTCCTGAGAGTCGACTTCTGGGTGCTCGAGTGGCAGATGCCCGCTCAGAGTGTTACCGTGGACTATCACTGGTTGCGATGTGTGCCGGTGACTCTTCCTGAGAGAGAGGTTATTGAGTGTCTACATCCTTACTGGAAATCGTGGATCTGGGTGATGGTGAAGTGGTGCTGCAGCGCGTCGAGGGTGACTCCGAGCCGCTGGTGAGCATCCAGTTTTCCGATGAGGCCAATGCGTACCTCATGGGCAACAATCTGGAAATCGCCAAGGTCATGATTCAGGCTGGTATTGAAGCGGCAGCGCAGTTGGCTGAGGTTAACAATGTGGAAGTCGAAACCGCGGAAATGGCAGAGCCCCGCACGCTGCACTAATCCCGTAGCGCGCTGATACAGCGGGGCAACCGGTCCCGCCTCCCACTCGAGGGGCTCATACAGGATGCCTCGGCTAGGGTTCCCTCCCTCAAAAATCCTCTAAATGCCTGGTCGCACTCGAATTGAGAGAATGGAGCGCTAGCTCTGCTGGCGAATAATGCCGACGCTAATGCCCTCGATCGCGCACTCGGTGCTGCGCAGATCCACTACGATGGGCTCGAAGGCGGCATTTTCCGGCAGTAATTTCAGAGTGTGTTGACCGGACCGCTTGAGCCGTTTGACAGTGACTTCGTCCTCAATCCGCGCGACCACAATCTGACCGTCTCGCGCCGTCGGGGTGCTGTGCACTGCTAGCAGGTCTCCGTCGAGAATGCCCACGTCTTGCATGCTGTCGCCGGTCACCCGCAGGAGATAATCTGCTTGCGGCGAAAAGAAGCCCGGGGATAGTTCGCAGTAATCCTCAATGTGTTCCGTGGCGAGAACTGGGGAGCCCGCTGCGACCCGACCCACAATGGGCAGACCCGAGCTTTCGGTCAGCCGGATGCCCCGCGATGCGCCTGCAATCATTTCGATCGCGCCTTTCCGGGCCAGTGCCCGCAGGTGCTCCTCTGCGGCGTTTGCCGATTTGAAGCCCAGTTCGCGGGCAATATCCGCCCGGGTGGGTGGGTAGCCTGTATCGGCAACGTACTGCCTGATCACGTTGAGGACTTGTTCCTGTCGCGCGGTGAGCTTCATGTGCAGATCTCCGTATAAGGTAAGCTGATGATATATACACACTGTTTATTTGTACAGTTACCAAATTAGGCAGTGCAAAGGTTGCGGTAGGATAGATCCTGTATCTCGGCGGAAATCTTTGCGATGGTCTTTTTGGAAGAGCTACTCACGCCTCTGGCAACCTTGTTACACGTCCCTGTTGGCGTGCTGGTCTTTGCGTCGCTCATGGTCTTGGGGGTTGTCGGTCATTACGCGATTTACCGTATTGTGCGCAAGCTGACTATGGCCGCCGATCGCACCCAAACGCAGTGGGACGATGTGGTCTTGTACGCGATCTTCCCGCCCATTCAATGGGTGATGTGGGTGGTACTCGGCTTGCTGTCACTCAGCCTGTTCTCTGCGCTCGATGGCATTCGCGAAGCGTTGCTTCGATTGTCTGATACGGCTCTATTGGTGCTGTTCGGATGGCTTGTGCATCGTCTGAGCCGCGGTATCGAGGAAGAGTTACTCGCCGAGCACCGCGGAGCGTTGGCCTCCAGCGACCGTGCAACGATCAGCGCGGTCGCGCGATTGAGTCGCATTGCACTGTGGGTGGTTGCCGGCATCATGATCTTGCAGTCGCTCGGCGTGTCTGTGTCGGGCCTGTTGGCTTTTGGTGGTGTCGGGGGTATCGCGGTCGGTTTTGCGGCACGGGATCTGTTGGCCAACTTTCTGGGTGGGCTTAGTATTTTCCTGGATCGGCCGTTCGCTGTCGGTGACTGGATTCGGTCTCCCGACCGGGAGATCGAGGGCACCGTGGAGGATGTGGGGTGGCGGGTAACCCGCATCCGCACCTTTGACCAGCGGCCCCTTTATGTGCCGAACTCGGTGTTCTCCACCGTCGCGCTAGAGAATCCATCGCGCATGTTGAACCGACGCATCTACGAAACCATCGGCATACGTTACGACGATGCCGGCGCCATGGAGCAGGTGGTGGCCGAGGTCAAAGAGATGCTGCTGGCGCACGACGATATCGACAAGGGCAAGGCGCTGATGGTCAACTTCGTCGCCTTTGGTGCCTCCTCGCTGGACTTCTTCATTTACTGCTTTACCCGCACCACCGACTGGGCGACGTATCACGGGGTCAAACAGGATGTGTTGATCCAGATACTAAAGATTATCGAGGGGCACGGTGCCGAGGTAGCGTTCCCGACGCGAACCGTGTTGCTCAGCTCTCCCGAAGCCGAGGCACCGACCAGTTAGGTTACCCTGGCTTGCCGAGGCAGGGCGTTACTCGCCAGCCGTGCCTGGCGTCGTGGCGATTGGGTTGCTGACATCGTTCGGGGTGGTCATCAGTGCCTGACCCTCAGCGAACAGCTCATACCAACTCAGTTCCCGCCAGATAGCCAGAACTTTGATGACCGGATGATCGTAGTAGCGAAGCCGGTTCTCTGCCAGCGGGATGGTGTCGGCAACATGAACAAGGTGCCGCCACGGCCATTCCGGGGCGGGGGGCACCGTCACTGCTCTATCCTTTGATGCGTCGTAGGAGCCTAAAGCGGCGTCAGCGTCGCGGAACCCAGACCAAAAAAAACCGCCCGCCATATCTTGCTGCTCGCTGCCCCAGATATCTGTTCCGCGGCGGGCCTCCCCATTTGGCCTGACGGCTGGTGACAGCAGGGCAATCCGCTGCGGTGACGCCGGAGGTCCAGGTACCTCAAAAATCTCCGGCAGGTAATGCCCGTGAGTATTGGCCCAGAAGTTGAGACCGAGGCGCCAACTGTCGCCCCGAGGCACCAACTGTATGAAGCCCTGCAATACCGGGTAGCCGCTGTCGCTATCTTTCTCGAGCAGAATCGGCAGGGTGTCGCTATCGGGACCCTGTAGCCACGACACTGCAGCGATCACGTCATCCTCGCTGCTGCGCCGGTAGCGCGCGAGGCCCGGCGCCAGTAGATCGAGGGGACGTTGCAGAAAGGGTGCCGGTGTCGGAATGGCGTCTGCTGCCACCGACATGGGCTCCAGCGAGATGGCATCTATTGCGGGCGCGAAAGGAATATTGACCCTGGCATCTGTACCATCCTCGTTCGGCACCGCCACACCGATTGTTTCCAGCGCGAGCAGTGGCGAGTTCTCCACTTCTGCTGGACCGATTTGTTCAAACGGTAGCAGTGGGCGGGGCGCCTCTGATTCGGTCTCGCGAATCTCCTCCTCACGGTTTTTTTTGACGAGCAGGGCGAAGGTGTCCGAGCCTTGACTGATCTGAATCAAGTCGTCGATGACGCTTATGTCGCCCTCGGTCAACAGGTCTGTCTCGGGCTCCCATAGGGGGATCTGAGGTGGTGGGAGGTGCACGGTCAGGTGGCCCGAGGGGCTGCTGGTTACCGCTGCATCCGGATATTCTGCCTCGAGCGCACGCTGCGTGGCGGTGTCTTGAAGCCAGCGCCAGCGCGCGGGATAGCCGACCGTCGGTAGAAGCGGCCAGGTCTCGCTTTCCAGCGTTTCCGTCCGCGTATCGACCATCACTACAACCTCAAATTGATACCACCCGGAGTGCTGAAAACCGCCGGGCAGGGGCGCGGCAAGTGGCGCGAGGCTCGCCATTGTAAAGGCTGTCGCCAGACTGCCGCGCAGTCGCTTTAAGGTCACCGTCATGCCGCCTCCAGCCATGGCGTTATCAGGGCTTCGACGAACTCGGCTCTCGAGGAGAGGGTGGGCAGGGATTTTTTCACTCTGAGCTTCCCGCTGCCGGAAAGGCTGTAGCAAAGCGGATCAGATTGGATCAGATTTACGATGGCGGAGGGTTCCACAACAGTCGCGGCGGTGAATTCGATACTACCACCCTCATCGGTCATATCGATTTCGCTAATCCCCAGCCGCTGGGCGCGCACCTTGAGCAACGCCGCGACGAAGAGGTTTTTCACGGGTTCGGGCAGCAAGCCAAACCGGTCGATCATCTCGACCTGAATCTCACGGAGTTGTTCTGCGTTGCTCGCTTGGGCGATACGCTTGTAAAGCACTAGTCGCGTCGTGATATCGGGCAGATAATCCTCGGGAATCAACGCCGGCACATGGAGCTTTATTTCGGTGCCGGTATCCAGCGGCTGGTCGATATCGGGGATGTCGCCCCGGCGCAATGCGGCGACGGCACTCTCCAGCATGCTGAGGTACAGGGAGAAACCCACCTGATGGATCTGCCCCGATTGTTCTGCGCCCAACAGTTCGCCCGCGCCTCGGATCTCCATGTCATGAGAGGCCAATTGATAGCCAGCGCCCAGATCACCCGCGGCCTCGATAGCTTCAAGGCGCTTCTGCGCATCGGAGGTGATCACGGAACGCGGCGGGCTTAGCAGGTAGGCATAGGCCTGATGGTGCGAACGACCGACGCGGCCGCGCAGTTGGTGTAATTGCGCCAGGCCAAACTTATCAGCCCGCTCAATGATTATGGTGTTTGCGTTAGGAATATCGATGCCGGTCTCGATAATCGTAGAGCACACTAGGATGTGGTGATGCTGGTGGTAGAAGTCCGACATCACCTTCTCCAGCGCCTGCTCACGCAACTGCCCGTGCGCGACTCCGATCGACAGTTCAGGCAGCAGTTCACCGAGTTTCCGCGCGCTCTCCTCGATGGTCTTGACCTCGTTGTGGAGATAAAACACCTGACCCCCGCGCAATGTCTCGCGCAAAACGGCTTCTTTGACCAGTGCAATACTGTGTTCGCGGATAAAGGTCTTGATCGAGAGTCTGCGCGCGGGGGGCGTCGCAATGATGGAGAGATCTCGCAGACCACCGAGTGCCATATTGAGGGTGCGGGGAATGGGCGTCGCTGTCATGGTGAGGATGTCGACCTCGGCGCGGAGTGCCTTGATCGCTTCCTTCTGCTTCACGCCAAACCGATGCTCCTCGTCAATGATCAGAAGGCCGAGATCGCGAAAGCCAAAATCGCTCTGCAGCAGCTTGTGGGTGCCGACCAGAATATCCACCTCGCCACTTCGCACCCGGCTGATGATGCCCTCGAGGTCCTTGGCAGACTGAAAGCGCGAGACCACTTCAACGGTGTAGGGCCAATCGGCAAACCGGTCCCGGAAGTTGGCGTGGTGCTGGTTGGCCAATAGGGTAGTGGGCACCAGAATCGCACTTTGACGGCCATTCTGTGCGGCGATAAAGGCCGCGCGCATGGCCACCTCAGTTTTGCCGAAACCCACGTCACCGCACACCAGGCGATCCATTACCCTGGGTGCGCACATGTCACCCTTGACGGCTGCGATGGCGGCAGCCTGATCAGGTGTTTCCTCAAAGGGGAAGCCCTCGCAAAACTGTTGCCACTTTGCTTCGTCCACTTCGTGAGCGTGCCCCACCCGAGCTTCGCGTCGGGCGTAAACATCAAGTAGCTGCGCTGCCACATCTGCAGCGCGCTCCCGGGCCTTACGGCGCGCTTTTTCCCACTGCTCGCTACCCAGCCGGTGGAGCGGCGCGGTATCCGGGTCACCTGCGGTGTAGCGGCTAATAAGATGTAGCGAGCCGACGGGCACGTACAACTTATTGCCCTCGGCGTATTCGAGTAGCAGGTACTCGGCGGGGTCTCCGTCAATCTCCAATATCTGTAGCCCGAGATAACGACCTACGCCGTGCTCAATGTGAACAACGGGCAGTCCCTGCCTGAGCTCCGTGAGGTCCCGAATGATGGCATCGGTATCGGTCTCTTCTTGCGTTGTGCGCCGGCGCCTCTGGGCCACGCGTTGCCCGAATAGCTGCGCCTCGCAAATCAGTGTGGGTTGGCCGGGGCCGGCATACAGCCCACGATCCACCGGCGCGACAGTGATCCCAAAATTGATCTCGCTGTTCACAAAGACCGGCCAGTTGTCGCAGGCCTCGGGGTGCAATCCCACCTTG
>Ga0160423_10001310_pt1 | contig 20859 bp, 32 predicted proteins | sample CRUFie14St8metaG_FD_108191 | JGI IMG/M metagenome (GOLD analysis project Ga0160423, IMG submission 108191) | Marine microbial communities from the Costa Rica Dome - CRUD Field 142mm St8 metaG | ecosystem: Environmental > Aquatic > Marine > Oceanic > Photic zone | place: Costa Rica: the Eastern... | reverse complement strand
TTTCTACATCAACCTTACCTTTAAATTTGTTAAAAACGATCACAACCGCTAATACGATCCCAACCACCAATAACGTAGATAAAACTGATACTGTTACTAAAATTGTTTCCATAATTTCTATTTTTTATTTTATTTTGTCATTATAGATTATAACAACTTTAAATATAAATAAAGAATATAAAAAAGTCAATCTTTATTTATTTCTCTAATTAAAATTCTTTTTACAATAGGTAGGAAAGTATTTTCAAAAGGTATTTCTTTTTTACTGTGTGCACCATATGTCATCATAGGGATATCGTCTCTATGGTTAAGATATTCTTGTTTAATGTCTTCGTGACTACTAAACTCAGATATATTTTGTGTAGTAATAGGTTCAGTTTTTAACATTTTATATTTATTACCTTCTAATATTAAACTGTCCATTTTGTATTTATAGATGATACTACTTTTGGTGGTAAGTATTAAGTACCCTTCATCTTTTTTTTCTGTAATTACACCTACACTATTAAATGTAATATCTTTTTCTATGTTATCACATATCTTTCTACCCTCTTCTATTGTACCTTTTATTCTACGAAGGGCGTAATTAATTAGTTTTTGAATTTCAAAAAAGATATCGTCTTCTATTGTTGTATAAATTAACTCCATATTTTTAAAGTCTATAGATGTTAGTTCTTTGGGGGTGAGTTTGTCCTTTTGTTCTAATAAATCTTTTAGTGATCTAAACTCTTCTATACAATCGGAAAGATAAGGATATATTTTATTTTCTTTAAATTGGTTATTTACTCTTTGTAAGTAATCTAAAAGAATATACTTTTTATACTCAAAATCAGTATTATCTTTAGTTAACCAGTCCTTATCTAATTTCTCCATATAATATAAATATGGAGGTAAATTATTAAACTAATTCTTCTACTATACCAATTATTTCACTTACAACTAATACAGATGCTGCAATTACTAAATCGAAGGGGATTAATATATACCCTATTATCCTTATACCACTTTTAATAAAAGAAACTATCTGATGCCATTTTTGGTTGGGCATCTTATCTATATCTTTATTCTCAGTTGAATCAGGCATATAACCCCACACTTTAAGTTTTATTTTATCTTGTTCAGTTAACTCTAATGGATTTTTTTTACCTGTAATTTCCTCATAATAAGGATTTAATTCTCCCGTATGGGGATCATGTGTCGGTACTTGAAATTTTATCTTACTCATAATTTTTTATTTTAATTTTTCCAAAAAACTTGTATACAAATTAATATTAAACATAACATTAATGATATTATTGTTTTACTACTAATACTTTCATTGAAAAAATGACCCACACAAATAGTGTACACAATAATACCAACCCCAAAACCTACAAATCTAACAGGCCAAAAATAACCACCGAAAGCTTGTACAGTATATTTAGTTGCCCATAAATATGCAAATGATAAAGGTATACCTATTAAGGCAATTACCCATTCATTATCTCTAGCCCATTTCCAAATGAATTGTGAGTTTAATTGAAACCATGTTATTATCTGTGCGATAAGAAACATAAACACACCTATACCTAATAATTTATAGTTCATATTTTGTTTTTTGTCTTTCCAACATTTCTTTAGTTACTTGTTCTTTACTTAAATAGGTTAATGGGTTATCCATACCTTCTGCGTATAGTTCAAACGAGGTTAGCCCATCACCATATAATCCACTTCCACCCCCAACTACTGAGAACCAACCACCTTCTCCTTTATCACTTAAAGGGAAGTATTCTACTGCAGCAACTCCTTTAGGTACAACATGATGAGGTTTAAATTTTAAATCTTTAAATGTTTTAACACCTAAGATATCTGAGGCTTCGTCTTCAGTAAAACCCATTAACTCTACCAACTCACTGTAGGCTTGTAAGGCATCTTTATCTTTAATATATTTTATTATATCTGTTGGTATGTTTTTCATAATTGTAAATATAGTAAAAATATATGGATAAAACAAATTATGTTATAAATAATCGTTTTCTTTTAATTCTTCGTTTGTGGGGTAACCTATAATTTTTCCACAATCATTACATATTTTTAATACGTGTTTTTTATCTTCATAATATTTTAATGAAGTATCTTCATGTAAACATTTATTTTGTAATTCAATTAATTCGTCAGTTAATAATTTAATATTATTTTTAATATCATTAACCTTAGTTCTAATATTTTCCATTGGATAGGTTTTAAGAAATTAACCCCTCTTCTTTGTATAGTTTAGATATTCTGTTTCTTGCATAATCACAAAACTTTTCCACTAAATCAATACCAATATATTGTCTATTCATTTTAGAAGAAGCGTATGGTGTTGTACCAGTACCTGAAAAATTATCTAACACAATTTCATTTTCTTTAGAATATAAATCTATGAAGAAGGACGCAAAGTCTGTGGAGAAAGTAGCTTCATGACCCTCAACTTTACCATCGTTATTTCGTGCCTCAATAAAATTATAATAATTATTGTAGTACTTTTGACCTGTTCTTGACACTGAAGACACTGTTTTGTTCGCCTTAAAATAAGGAGTCTTTGCGAATATATAAACCATTTCTACAATTCTGGTTACCCTATTTGGGTGCCCAGATACAGGCATTGCAGATTTCTTTTTCCAAGCAAATGTATCATATATTCTAAAATCAGTATGTTTAAATACCTCGTTAATGAGGAAATAAGGTAGTGATGGGTTAAAAGTAGTATAACTAAAATTAAATACAACAACACCATCTTTTTTTAATATTCTTTCATATTGTTTAAAATTTTCTACAATCCATTCTAAGTAATCGTCTACAGATTGATTATCTTTAATCTGATCTTTAGCGCCGGGATATTTGTGATTATCTTGTCTTATAGATGCTAAGTAAGGTGGTGAAGTTAAAATTAAGTCAACAGTGCCCTCATTAATTTTACCCATAGTTTCTACAGTATCTCCACAATATATTTTATTGGTTTCTAAACCTACATCACTACTATCAATTAATTTGGTTGAATATTTAGTAAGGAGAGAATTTTGCACATCTATTACACTTTCGTCTGTTTTCTCAACATCTACTATCATATCTTCAAATAGTAGGTACTGAACATTCGAAGATTGTTTTCTTTTGGGTCTTTTCATAAAACTTTAATTTAATAACACTTAGTCATTAATTACTTTAGATTTAGCGTTAGTTAATACTTTTTCTTTTACATCTACATTTTTATTCATAGTAAACCAACTATCTTCATATTGGTTTCTACTATCTTCTATTACATCATAAACAGGATCTATTTCTAAAAGATATAATTTTCTATATGTCTCTTTAGATAATATATCCATATTGTCATTTAAAAAAGATTTCATATCTTCAATATCATTAGTGATATAATCCATAAATTCTTTATGTTTTTTACCAATAAATGCAGGTGTACATTTTCTAAATTCATCCATTTCGAAAACAAATTCTTTAGTGGTTTGTGTTACACTAAAAGTTTCTATTTTTTGTATACCTATTTTCATAATTACTCATTCATTTATAAATATAATTAAATTAACCCTATATGTCAAACTTAGACAAATTGTGACAAAAGTGTGACATTTATCATACACCCTTAAGTTTAATTTTAATATTGTGTGGTGCTCTTTCATCACCACCGAAATAAGGGTATAGATAATACCTTTTGAAGTCTTGTGTACAAGGTCTTTCTACTTCTACTACCACACCATTAACCCCTAAAATGTACTTATCATCCTTTAATTCTAAATCTAAATATATTACTTCGTTAATCTCCACAGATGTTATTTTATCAAAATCAAAGTTACCATTTAAATGTCTGAACCATAATATTTCTAAACTATCGTTTAACCATCTCCAACCAAATCTAATTGAGTTATCCATATGGTTATTACCACAGTCCGATACTCCCCACAATTTATTTACGTCCCACTGATTAACAGGGTCTTCAGTAGTGTATATTGCACTATTATCGAAAATGCATTCCACTTTAAATTTATTTTCTCTAGAAGTTTTATATCTATAACCTGATCGATGTTTACCCTCTTTAATAGTGAATGTTTTAAATCCATTTTCGTCTATCTTACTACAAGATAGAAAAGAAAACATACAAATAAAAAATTTTTTCATAGATAATCGTGTTTAAATAAATCCAACTGCATCCCATAACAAGGGGCATCTAATACGTTATCCCCATAATTCATAATCAACAACTCTTCCCCCATATTTTGTTTAACCCCACTTTTTGCTGCAGCTGCTTTTGCAAATTCTTTTTTCTCCCAAACATACTCATGCTTTGGAAACCATTTTCTTAAGAGTTCGAAATCGTAATAACTTAACGAAAACATCCCTTTCATTTCTTTTATACAGTCTGCCAGTCTTTCATGATCGTTTCTATCAAAATCGTGATTAGAATAATAGTTTTCTGTTTTCCAATATGGTGGATCGATATAAAAGTAAGTTTTTTCAGAATCATATTTTTCTATGACTTCTTGAAAATCCATATTTTCTACAAAAGTAATTTTATCAAAATGTTCTCTATATTTAGGATTCTTTAGTTTATCCATAAATATTAGAACCTTACATCTATATTTACCTTTATAATCTGTATAACTAGATGTTTCTGGTTTAGAACCCGAAAATATTTGAGTGAGGACATAGACGTATTTTGCTGCAATCTCAAATTTATTATCATCAGTTATTTCAAAATCAGTGTGAAATATTTCTTGTTGGTATTCGTTAAACATATCAACGTATTCTTGTGGTGTATCTTCTACACCTAATTGCTGACATGGATATTTGTTCAATTCATCCCAAAGTCTGTCATATTCTAAAGTACATTTAAATAAGTTTGTATTTAACCCATTAAAGTCATTATAAACAACTGTCTTAAGGTTAGGAAATTGTTTTAAATCCATATTAAAAAATACCCAAAACATTCCACCAAATGTTTCTACATATGTTTCTATATCTCTAGGTATGTATGGTACAATCCATTTACCTATTCGTGCTTTACCGCCAATATAACTTATCATCTATTATAAAATTACTTTAATTTGTGTAAATGTCAAGTATAAACCGTACATTTTTTTTAAATATACGATTATTTTTCGAGTTTTTCAATTATTTCATCAATAATTCCATATTCCAAAGCTTCTTCGGAGTCTAACCAATTATCTCTATTACAATCTGCTAAGACTCTTTTTTTAGTTTTACCACAAAAATCTGCTAACATCTGAAATAATTTGTCATTATACTTTTCTGCCTCTGCTAGACTAATTTTCATATCTTCTACGTGTCCTTGTGCACCTGCAGATACTTGATGTAACATTACTTTAGAATTAGGTAGTGCAAATCTTTTACCTTTTGTACCATTACCTAATAGAATAGATCCCATAGAAGCTGCCATACCAGTATTAATAGTCACAATATCGGATTTAACATAATTCATAACATCTACCATACTTAATCCTGACTTAACTGACCCACCTGGCGAATCTACGTGTACAATTATATCTCGACATTCAACGTTATCTAAAAACATTAATTGTGCTTGTACAACAGTACTCATTTGATCATTCACCGGACCCGCAACCCATAATATCCTATCCATCATTAATCGTGAAAAAATGTCCATCTGAGTTACTCTCATTTCTCTTTCCTCTAATATATAAGGTGTGAGACTAGAAGTTACCATACTATTATTGTAGACACTATCTTGTAGTTTTTCCCAATAGTGAAACTGTATCCCACTAATACCTAAATGCTTCATAGCATAATTCTTAAATTCACTGTAAAAATCTAAATTCATCATTTCTTATTTTTTTATACTTTAAAAAATTCTTTAACATACTCTAATATTGATCTTTTAGGTTTGATAAATTCAATATCTTCGTTACACTTTTCTTTTGTTTTGAATACAATACATAACCTATGATATCCATCAAATATAGGTGCATAGTCTCCTTTATTTACTACCCATTTAAATTTTAATTGATTATGTGGTATAAAACCATCTTTACAATAAATTCCTCTATTCGAATGGGTTATACTATCCATAATAATATTACTATATCTTTTCCACCAATCCGTTTTCATTAAATTATCAATAAATTTATTATACTCATCTGCATTGGTGAAATTATCATAGTAAGGGTGTCCTTCTCCCCAGTTACTTCTACTAGGTGATACTTTTATTATTGGTTCGGAATATAATCTATATTTTTTTAGTTGATTTAAATTATACTTTTTTATTTCATATAGATTACCATCTTCATCTATTGCATCACATTTAACAAATTTAGATTCACTAAGTATAGGTTTAAATTTTTTAGGACATTTATCTAAACTACATAATTTATCAATATTACTTTTTCCTTCACCAGACCAATATAATCTAGGTCTTTTCATATGTCTACTTAACCCATGTACCCTACAAATATAATCTTCAAAATCTTTATTGGTTTTCATATTCTACTTTTTTAGTATCTTCAATTATTTCTTTTCTTTCTGGTTTATCAAACTCAACAAACATATCATGTTTTTCACATATCCTACTTAAAAAATATTTAGATAACCATAAATCATTTTCGTTAACAAAATTACCTTCACTCATTAAATTGTATTCCCACTGTCCTAATAATTCTTCAGCGTTTATATCAGTAATTTTTAAACCTGCAGATAAACACGAATCTAAATGCTCTTCCATTATTTCTCTACCTAAAACTCTTCCGTAACCTAACCCACAATATATTCCTTCTTCTATATCAAAATAGGGACTATTATTTTTTCGTAGAGTATATTTTTGTTTAAACCCAAACAAAAACTTTTCTTTTTCATTATTATCTAATCTTTCATCAGTCATTGATGTATCACACATAACTAAGAATGATTGTTTTCTTTTGGGGTCTACTACTACTCTATTAGGAATTAAAAGAGATTTCACACTTTTATCTCCCCATATAGGTAATTCTTCAGGACAAGGACCGTTTTTTCTTAATGTATTATATTTAGGGTATTTATGTGGGTCAAAATCCCATATTTTAGTTTTACCTCTTAAAGTATTTTCTGAATCTACCCAAATGTATTCTAATTTTATTAACATATTTTTTATTTAAAATCATTATTTATTCTATCCCACCAGTTCATTCTTTTAAGTCTTTTGTAAATTCCATATGGTTGTAAAATAATTCCAATTAAAAAACCATATACTGCAATAAAAGTTCCAATAACTGGCCATATAGGTATCCAACCACCCCAATACTCTTCCATTACAGGTCTAGGAACATAAAATGCCATAAAGAAACCAAATAGAGTCCCTATAAATTTAAGTACCCCTTGTTTATTATTAAAATAATGATCAGTAAAAACCCATTGTAAATAGTTTTTAGGTGTATTTTTTTCTTTCATAATGTTTATATTTTATCTATAAATATCTTAAACATTTTTAATTATACAGTTACACTATTTTTTTTAGCGGCTTGTTTAGCCAAATCTTCCTGTATTTTCTTTTGTTCTTGTAATGTTTTTATAGTTTCACAAATACCAATGTACTCATCAATACTATATTGTCTTAAAACACCGCTAAATGTAGTAATGTCAGGTTTAGTTATAGATAATTTATCAGATTCTAAACTATATACTATCTGAGCCAATAAATCTTTTACTACATATTCTTTTTGTTTATTTTCTAACTGATCGAATATAGGTTCATTGATTTGAATTATCACATCGTAGTCAGTCATAAACTTAACTATATCTTGTGCTTTTGTCACTTGACCAAAACAATCTTTTAAAGATTCATTTGATAGAATCTTAATATTAACGAATCCAGGTATCCCACTATTATTTATATGTGTATTAAACACCTCTTTCGTTTCTTCGTATACTTCTTGAAATTTTGCCATAATTAATATATTTTTTTACTAATTTAATCTTTTTATTCTACAAAATCAAATATTTAAAGACTCAATTATTATTTTATCTTCTTTACTTATTTCTTTAGGGATGTCTACCCAAACTTCTACCATCATATCTCCTATGTTACCAGCTCTCTCCAAACCCTTTTTAGGTACTCTAAGTATATGCCCAACATCTGTTCCTTCTTTAATGGTAATTCTTATTTTACCGTCTAAAGTTTCTAATTCTGGAGAACAACCCAAAACTAAGTCTTTATATGATAACTTAATTCTTTGGTGTATATCTTGATTATTTCTTTTAAAAACATTATGAGGTATTTCTACCATATTAATAATTAAATCACCACTAACCCCCCTCTTAATTGAGTTGCCTTTGCCACGTATGGTAATATATTCACCATCCATAACACCTTTAGGGATTTCAAAATCTATGGTTTCCTCTTTTAATTTGACACCTAACCCATTACATTTTTTACAAGGTTTTACTATAACACTACCCTCACCATTACATTTTGGACAAATAGTCGTATTTTGAATTTTTCCAAATGGGGTACTAGTAATTCTAACCACTTGTCCTGTACCTCTACATGCGTTACATGTCGATGTTTCTCCTCCTTGAGAATTACAATCATTACATGAATCATTCCTTTTATATTTTATCTTCTTATATATACCACTATGGATATCTTCTAAAGATAATTTCATATTAACTCTAATATCTGTACCTTTAAATCTTTTTGGTCTTTGAGATCTACCACCAAATGGATTTCCCTCTTCACCGAAAAAAGAACTAAAGATATCGCCCATATCAAACCCACCACCAAATGGGTTACCCCCTCTACCATCAGGTGTACCATATGTATCATAGTTTTGTCTTTTTTGAGAATCTGATAAAACATCATACGCTTCTGCTACTTCTTTAAATTTTTCTTCCGCCGCAGGCTCATTATTTACGTCTGGATGATACTTTTTAGATAGTTTCCTATAAGCTTTTTTGAGTGTTGAGTCATCAACATTTTTATCAACCCCTAAAACTTTATAATAATCTTTTGTCATTATATATTATTTATTTATAAATAATAACGCTTATTTTAATAAAAATAAAGAAATGCAGTATAAAATTATTATAACTAGTAATAATAAAAAGAAAAAAATATTATTTAAAGGTAGTGATTTATCATTTGCACGTAAAAAATATTTTAAATATAAAGATACTAATAAAGTATTATTTAGTAGAGATCATATTGCTTATAAAAAAGTGAAACCAGTACATTATGAACTTATATTAGTGAAAGAATGGGAAAAAAACGATAAAATATATACTACAAGAGACAGTATGGGTAGGAATATTGAGATTATAGATAAAAATAATAGATGGACTATGATTGAAAAATGTGATTACTATTTTGAGGAAAGATTTACTGTCTTTAACTCAAACAAAAGATTAACAACTATAGAAATAATTAAATCTATTTTAATGAAGAAAGAAAAAGGTTTAACTATTAAACAAGTAAACTACATAAATAACAAATTACTCATACATCAAAACAACGACTTTGATATAATACTTTGTAAATGTCAAAAAGATTGTGAAAAATTATATTATTTATTACAAGATTTTTATGAAAATAATAATTTAAATAATATAATGTTTACCGGAAAAATAAGTAAAAATAAAAAAGAAACATATAAACTTATTAAAGATAAGACTGGATGGGATGAGTTTAAGTTATATAGGACTAAAACCAGACCCTAAACCAATTGGTTTTCTAATTCTTTAATTAAAGAATCTATTTTATTATACTCATCTTTAGTGTTAATATATAAAGGATTAATACACACTATTTTTTCTTCACCATCTGTCGGCATAAAAAATAATCTTACATTGTCTCCTTTTTCATCTAAATATTTTTTAACATTTTCCCCATATGCGGCAACTAATTCTTTATTAGTGAATAAATCTTTACTTAAATAAAATACTAAAAATAATGGTTTTTCTATCGGATCTTCGTCTTCTTTAAACTTTTCTAATGAAACGTAACTAATATTGATTGTATCAATTTCATATTTTTCACTTAACTCTTCTTCCTTTCTCAACCTTTCTTCATCACCATAAATGTCATAACATTCTAAGGAGTTATCATTTTGATCTTTCAAATACACTAAATACGATCTCTTTCCGTTTTTAAGTGAATAATTTTTAGTTACTATTTTCATTACATATATTTATACTTTTTTATTATTATAGTATAATATTAGTTATTTTTTTTGATACTGTAAATGTTTAGATAAACTTTTTTATAGATTCTGTTATTAAATTTTTAGGTGGTAAACCACTTTGTCTCCAAACTATTTTACCTTCTTTAAATAGTAATAGTGTAGGTACACTCCTAATACCATATTTTGTTGCTGCATCATGATTCTTATCTATATCCACTTTTATAATTTTAGTATCGTCACCCATTTCTGATGCAACTTGTTCTAATAATGGTGACATCATTTTACAGGGTCCACACCAAGTAGCATAAAAATCTACTAGTGTAGGTTTTTCGGATTTTATCAACTCATCAAATTTTCCCATAATATTTTTATTATTAAATATACTAAAGTTTTAACAAAAAAAAAGAGGATAGTAATTAAAATATCCTCTTTCAATAATGTGGTGTCGGAATGATGATTCAGATTTCATTAACGGAGGGTCTGTCCCTACGGTAGATTTGGTAACTCAGCCCCACTGAGTGTCTTTGTTTTACTTGAGACAAAATCAAGAGGTATGTTTTACAACCTAAAGTGTGAGACTATCTCACGTTTAAACTTACCTATGGTTGATCCCTTTATAAATTTTGGGTAAAAGGGATAATAAAACCTCTGTTCTACTTTCTATTTTTAAGTTAGAGTTTGCAGAAACCATTCGTTTTACACCAATATAAAAAACGGTAGCGGAATTGTATGTGTTTGTTTTTTTCTCCCCCTCATCACTGAAAGGTGGTGGGTCAAACTCCCACTTTCTCGATCTTGGTTTTAGTTTTTTAAATTTGCCGAAACCATTCCTCTATACCATTTTTATGTCAAAGAACTATACCGTTATATTCTCATATCTAGTACTATCAACAGTTTTCATCATTACTGAGTAAGGAGTTAAATTCTCCCCATTCAATACTGACTTTAGTATTGATGGACTAAATCCTGAGATTAAAGCGGTGTTCATCTCATCCTGTCTAACAGGAAAATTATCATTACCTCTGGAATGAAGATTCCAAAATACTATTGTTGGCATTTCATAACCAGCTTCTTCATATTTTGTTTTAATCATCTCCATTGCAGTAGGATTCCAACTATCAGATTCTTCCCAACAATTTCCTGTCGCTGCATCGAATTCCATATCTGATAATATTAATATTTTTGTCGGCATTTCCCCTAAAGGAATATTATGAGTTACTGCCTGATTTAACAATAAATCAAATGTTGCCGTTAAATTTGTACTCATTCCCCAATGTGCACTTCTTAACTGTTGTAATTTACCTTTTAGTGAATCACCAGTTAAGTACTGTAAACTCGGTGTTGAAGAAAAAGTTAAAAAACTATCTTTAAATGCTCCTTCATTCCTTTCTGAAATATAGATACCTAATGAGATTGCTACATCCATACAAGTAAGTGAATCATTACTACCTGCGGAACAACTCATTGAACCTGAAACATCAACCATTGGTAAAACTCTATCCTCATTACCTTCCATAAAGTTAGGTAAATTATCCCATTGATTTTGAGAAACTGTTTCATCAACACCAGTATACAAAGTCTTTAAAATATCGTAAGGGTATAGTGCTCCACTATTAACTGTAGTTTTACCTTCTTTAAGGTCTTCTACAAATTGGTTATAACCCTTTTCATCTCTTCTCCAAAACGCTTTTTGATATCTTGCCGATGCCAATGAAGGTATTTTAGAGTAGTCAATTTCTTTCCATCGATTTGAACACATCTTAGTTTCCACTACATCTGTCAAACCTACTAATCTTTTTCTTAATTCTTTCGGGGAAACTTTTAAAGCTCTTCTAACTTTATTAAATACTTCACCTTTACGAGGCATCCACTTAGCACATAAACCGTCTTCGTTACCTAAGGCAGTTACGATTAAGTCTATAACCATACCTTCTAAGTCAGTACCAATTAATGTAAATACATCATCCCATCTTCCGTATTCAGAAATAAGATGAACATTCTTTTTAACGACATCTGGTGAAAGTTTTACTAAGTGAGAAATAACATCTCTAAAGATTTGTCTCTCACCGGCACCTTCTCTAACATCTCTTACCCAAAAAAGGATACGAGTTGCAACTAATGGGTTTTCACTATATGCTTTGGAAAATTTTTCAATTAAGGTAACTTTATTTTTCCCTCTCATAGCCCCAATAGAGAAAAATAAATCTACACAGTTATTTAGTGTAGTATTATTTGTAGACATACCGTTTTCGGTTAATTGCGTTTTTTCTTCCTCCATTTCTCTGTATTTAGTCATTGAATTAGCCATAATTTTGGTTGTTTTTATATTGTTCTTTAAAAGTGTGATACAAATATAGGGCAAATATATTTAAAAGTCAAATTTTTTTTTAATTTTTTTTAAAAAGTTAATTTATAACCTACCCCTCTTACAGATTTAAAGAAAGTATTAGGGGTTTTGTCCTTCTCAAATATTTTTCTTAAAGACAGTATAACATTATCTATTGTTCTAGTTTTTATGTAAACATCATACCCCCATATCTTTTCTAAAATTTCTTCTCTCGACACAACTTCATTATTTTTACTAATTAAAAGTTTTAATAATTTAACTTGTCTTTGAGTTAATCTAAATTCATCACCCACCTCATTACTGACAATAAATGATTTAAAGTCAATACTATGATCACCAATTTCTATTTTATCAGTAGTCATATTACTAACGTTTTTACCAAATAATTTAATATAATTTATGGTTTTATATTTTATTTCTTCATAAGACAAAGGTTTTACTAAGTAATCATTTACACCATTCCGTAATAATTGTAACATTTTGTTTTCATGATCGTGAAAACTAATATATATAATAGGTGTTTTACTATCCTCTAATCTTATGGTTTGAACTAAGTCTAACCCTTCGATATCCACTAATTTTTCATCTAAAATTACAACATCAAATCTAGATTCTCTTATTTTTGTAAGTCCCTCTTTTCCATGTATTACGGCAACACACTCAAAATTTTGGGTGTCGAATTGTTCAGTAATTGATGAATGGATTTCTTTATCTACACCAATTATTAATATTCTATTTTTTTCCTCCATAATTAATTATCAAACCAAAATACTATTCTTATATCATCTGGATTACCAAATTTCTGTAAATCAGGTACTAGAGTTTTAAAGAAATACGCATCTATACCCATATCATATAACTCTTTGGTACTCATTTTATAATACTTACTATTCATTAATTCTCTTAATGTTAAGTGACTATGTGAATGAGCATCCATTCCCCACTCATCTGATATACCTTTTACTTCATCACTCACATCATCAGGTAACGCATCCCACCTACCAGGCACTATCATATCTATTGATGTATCTCTTACACCTGCCAATGCACCAAATAGTCTATAACACCTACCACCATAGGGTTGATCACTATAAGGATATGGAAATAATCCTTTTTGATCTGCCTCATACCAATGTAGATGTTCATCTGCCATATTTTTTGGGATATAATTACCAATAATGTACTCTTCTAATTTATTAGAGGGTTCTTCACCATCTCTCCATTTTTGTAAAATAGTCCATCCTTCATCCTCAGTTATACCCATATTAGTCACTAAATGTCTTACTATAAGACTTGCACCATAAGATTGGAAAAATACATCTCCCATCTTATCCCAATTATGTGTAACTGGATTTTTCTTTTCCACATACATATGTATATCACATCCCATACTTATAAATATTTAATTTTTTGTAAATATAGTAATTTATAATTAAAATTCAAAATTACCTGTGTCGAAAAAGTTGGTTATTGATTCTTCTAAGTTATCGGAAACACATCCTGAATCTGTTTCACAGTTAGGGTATTTGAACTTTTCTCCGCAATTGGGGTTACCTTCTTTCCAATAATAAACTGGTGCATTTGGAATATAATCTACCCTTATTGTAAGTCTAGGTTCTCTATTCCTAGCCCCTTCTAATGACCATCTTAATGTGTAACTATCTTTAGGTAGAAAGATATAATCTTCAAAAAATACACCTTTTGTGACATCATTAATACTTTTAATTATCTCCCAACCCTTACCACTTTCAGATTCTAATTCACTTTGTAATTTTTTTCTTAATCCTTCTAAAACTTCAGTAAATTTATCCATATGTTCGTATTCGTCTACAACAGGTTTTTTTATGTTTTTAAATGCACCATAAAACTCAATTAAATGAAACCCTTTTTCATAAGATGATTTTTTAACTTCTATTGGGTCATCAACGTTTAAAGTAAAATTTTGATCGGTATTCAAACTGTTTAGTGTGACTGGTTCTAGTGTTTTAATATCATATTTTAGTGTCTCATTAGTTATAATTTCATTATATGTGACTCCTGTAATATAATTGACACTCATATTAGAATCACCAACTAACCCCAGTAATGATTTGTTGTAACTCTTTGTTTTGGAAATTCTAGAAGTATTACCCTCTCCTTTAGTTACTTGAAAATATTTAATGTCGTCACATATATTACCAAAACTTTCTTCATACTCAGTTGCTTCGGAAGGTTTTTTTGTAGAAACAAATTGTATAGGTAAAATATCTAATTCTTTAAAACCTAACCATTCTAAAAATTTAAATGGTGTGTTAAGATTTGACTTTTCGTATTTATCTCTTATTTCGTTAAATTTATTTTTTACAATATTTAATGTAGTTTTCTGTTTCATCAGCCTAAGTTGCCCAAGATTAATTAATTCTGCGTCCACTAATTTTTTCATAATACCTCCTTGTGCGGTAAGCTTGATATTGTCCCTTTGAATCAATATACTTCTAGCAATTATAATTCTTCCTTCCTCTGACACAATTACTTTCATTACACTTTCCACAACATCACTTAATGGGAATATAGTTTCTATTTGTTTTTCACCTTTGGGTTTACTGAATTTTTCTATTCTAGTTAAATTTTTAAATACATCATCTTCTACTTCACCAGCAACCCACTTACCATATCTATACGAACCATCCTCTCGTATTTGTTTTATTAATAAATCTTTAAACTTTTCCCAATCCTTTTTTACTAAACTTTCAACCTCTACTTCATTCTGTGGATTAAAATTCTTAAAAATTTTATTGAACTCTCCGATGGGTGTGTCAGGATTTAATTCCTGTATTTTAATTTTAAATGCTTCAGAAAAATTAGAAAAACTAGTTTCTCTATTAATACTCCATATATATTGATCATTATTTTGAATCCAACCTTCTATTTTAGTTTTGATGTCTTTGTAATCTCTAGGTTTAAAATCATCATCTAACTGATCATACAGATTTAAAATTTCTTTGTTTAATTCATTTACTGTTTCGTATTTAGCCGTACTTTTATCAACATTTCCTATCCCCTTATAAATTTTTTTACTTTCATTAGTTTTATCATCTATTTTATCTAATAATATAATATCATTAATATGTTTTAAAGGAGTTTGTTGGGTGAGGTTTGGGAACTTATCTTTAATATTTTTAAGTTTTTCCGCAATTTCCTTTCTATACTTAGGATTATAAAGAAAAAACTCATATATTTTTTCAATATATTTAGAAGGGGTCCACCAATATTGTTGGTCGATATTTTTCCTACCTTGTTTCGGCAGTGTTATAAAGTTACCCACCATATCTATATAACCATTAACTAAATCTATTCCTTTTGTGTTCCTAGTAAAGAGATCCAACGAAGTTTTAGAGATGCTCCTTTCAACTGCTTTATACCAAGGAGCTGCATGTATTTCATTTAAAGATACTTTACCTGTATCAAAGAATTCTTCTACTATTATGTCTAATGATTTTTTATCCATATATTAATAAATATCCCTTTAATTGGAATACTTATTAATAAGATAATCTAAATTATCTTGTAGGATATCTTTGGCGATGAACTCACCTTCTTTCATAGATTCTCTGTCGTATAACATTATACCATTCTTATCTGATGTTTCACCAGCAAATAAATCGATATATCTATAATTAGGATAGTCCATTGCCATTTTAGCTGCGTTAGACTTACTTTTAACTTGTATTAAATAAACCTTACCTTCTAACTCCATAATCATATCAATACCATACTTCATATCAATAAAGTTACCATTATTACCGTGATACAGTAATTTAAAACCTTGTTTTTCCAATAACTTAATTGTTAAATCTTCTATTTCATCTCCAATGATAGTATTCTTTCGAGTATTATACGTATAATCGTCATATTCATCCACAGTAAAGTATTTTTCTAATAATCTATAAAGATGTGATGACTTAGGATTTTTTCTGGTTGGGTTTCCACTGTTTCTTAAATTTAAAAGAAAGTTTTTTATTTCAGTAACATTCATATGTTTAAGTTCCTCTATTTTACCACCCCTCATAAACAATGTAGTAAGTAGTTCTGCAAGATCACTCCAACTCGTATTTAATTTGTTTACAAATACCCATTCACCTTCTTCATCCCTAACTAACTCACAACTTAATAGTCTTTGAGATGTGTAATAACCATCTTTTTCACTTATATCTTTAAATTTACCAGTTTCGTACAAATACTTTAAAGGTTCTTGAAAATTAGGATTCATATCCCTATCATCTTTACGAGGTAACAATAAGGTATCTATAATAGGTTGCATATCTAACCCATCTTTTTCTTTTAACCACCTACCTAATACATTTAATTTATCACAAACACCTCTTTCTTCGCCTTGAAATCTTTTACAGGTATAGTAAGATAATCTCTCTTCGATACTACGTTCTTCTAAAACTTTATCTACTACTTCTCTTTCTTTAGCTTCGTACTCTACACTAGGGTGTTCTAAACCTAATTCTTTTTCGTTTTCTTTTACTTCGTCATTTAAAATAAAATTAACAAAGTCATTTATATCATCGGATTTTTGCATATACTTTTTTTTTAAACTTAATTAAAAAAAATGAGAATGTAAATTATTTTTGTTTAAAAATGAAAGTTACACCTGCAATATTAACTTCTATTTCTTTATTGTGATTGAAAGTGGAGTTATTATTATTAGTTTTATAAAATAACTCTTCGTCTAAATGTCTGTGAGTTTTAGAATCTAAAAAATATGTGAGGGTAAGTTCTTCAGTTGGTATTACTTCATTACTTACACATTCATTGGCAATCTCTAAAACTTTTTCTAAATTCATTTTAAAATATTTTTTTTAATTTTAACCAAAAGTTTTCCCACTTACTTCTCTTAATTTTTTTAACTTTATTACCATTTTTTTTGATGTGTTCTCCTAAACCATTTTTTATCTCACGAATAAATTGTTCTTTTTTGAGTTGGGTTTTTTCGCGATCCATCTCAATACCAAATCTTTCTCTTTCTATTTCATCCATATTACAATTATAATTAAATAATTCTAACTAGTGAAGAATAAAGTGTAGGAAATAAGGGTTTAGGTAAATTTTTCATATTAAACCAACCCCAATCTATGTTTTCATCATCTAATTTACATTCGTATTCTTTTTCACAATAACCAATGTAAAAATCAAAATAAGGAATTAGTTGATTTTGATGTTCAAAAAATTCATAACGAATATTATCATCACTAATACCGGTTTCTTCTTTTAACTCTCTTTTTATACCCTCTAATGGTTTTTCACCTCTTTCAATACCACCAGATACTATAGACCACGTTTTAGGATAACTAGCCTGTTCACATCTTTTTAATAATAAAAAATTATTTGTTTCCTTACAAATTAATAAAACTCCTCCGTATTTTCTCATAATAATAAATTTAAGTCATTATATCTTCTTTGTCAACCATAAAATACTCTAAAGGAACATAACCTAAATAATTATTTCTAAAATACTTGTAATCATTAAACGTATCTTTTGTTATTTGGACTCCCCTTTTAGTACCCTTATCCCAACCAGTACCTGCCGAATGAATCATACTAATTTTGTTACCATTTACATCAGATACAATTCCTGTATGTTTAACCTTTTTACCATCAAATAATAAAATATCACCTGGTTTTACTTCGTCATAGTTATTTCTACCCCCTCTAAAACCTTCTTCTCTTTTTAATGTAGAAGTAGTATCTCTTCCTGGTGAATCGAGACCATCAACATGTCTAAACGTCCAATCTACCAAACCACTACAATCACCACCGACACCATCAAACTCACCTCCCCACACATATGGTTCACCTAGTCTTTCTGATGCTTTATCTACGACTTCTCTTCCTAACTTAATTACTTTATCACTTATTTCATAGTCACCATCTTCAACATCATCCCAATCCAATTCTTTTTTCTCTTCTTCTTCCTCTTCTTCGTCATTATAGTGGGGTTCATCATCATCACCCATAATATTTTCATCATCTAACCCTAATAATAATACCTCTTCTACTGACATAGCGTGTTCGTCCCCTAATTCTTCTATATCGTCATATAATTCTGTATAGGTTTTTGGACCCACTATTGAATCCCACTCAATTGGTTCAATAAAGGTGTTTTTTTGAAAATGTCTTACCGCTTCTGCAGTGTCTGGACCATAAATACCGTCAATAACCGGTTCACCATCCCCATAATGTCCTACATCATATCCTAAAAGAGTTAACATAGTTTGAACTCTTTTTACCGAATTTTTATCGTTTTTTCTATACCTACGTAAATATTTACCACCTAAATCATCTTGAAATTTATCTGCAGTATCAGATAAATTAGATAATGTAGTTAAAGTTTCTGAAGATTCACTGTCTTCTTTAATTCTTCTTAATTGTCTCTCACTTATTTTTAGTCTCATACCATTCTTTTATTTTCATCAATTTTATACCTATTTCACTACTATTAATAGTTTCATTTAAATTTTTACTATTATTGTGGATAATATTAATAAATACATCCTTAATTTTATTAGACTCATCTAAATACATAGTATTATTATCTAATTCAATAATAGTTTCATTTAACCTTTCATTATAAATATTTAAAATTAAGTTATCCATTGGTAATGAATTAAAAAATTTGTGTTTACTTAATTTTAAATTAAGATTATTGAGTGAAATTACATTTTCATTTAGATTTTTATCTTCTATTTTTTTAATTATATTATCTTTTATATAAACACCCCATTCATTAAGAAAATTATTTTCTTTATTCTGTTGTCGTATTAAACGTTTATACTGATTATTATTGACAATTAATTTCATTTTCACTATCTTTACTATATAATAAATAGTTTAAAAAATATAAAAAATGAGTATTTTAGTTAGTATTTTAGTATGTTATGGAATTTGTAACATAATAGTATATGGGAGTATATTTGAAGGTTTAAGAGATAAACTAAATCTATACTCACCAGATTTTTGGGGAAAATTGTTTAGTTGTATGATGTGTTTACCTTTTTGGGTTGGTATTTTTATATCTACTAGTGTACATTTATTGGGATATAATCAATTTTCACCTCTTTCATTGAATGGGTTAGATAATTGTTATATTTCTATATTTTTTGACGCTTGTTTTTTTTCAGGTACGACTTGGTTAATTCATACATTACAAGAACATTTTGAGGTATAAAAAAAGAGGAATTAATTTTCCTCTTTTTCTAATTCTTTTTTAACTTCCTCTTTGGGTGGTAATTCTATTTTACTATTTAGGTGCCTACTACTTTGCGGTATTTCAATGTCTTTTAGGGTTGGTTCTGTAAGTTCTGGAATTACAAATTTTAATCTTTCTAAATCCTTTAAAGTTTTATCCGTAAATAACCTCTTTAATTCTTCTATTTTAGCTTTAAGTAAAACTAATTTATTCTCTTTTTCTATGTTTACATTTATAACATTTTCTACATGTATAACCACATCATCTATAGAGTCTTTAGGATCTTTAGGGAAAACCATAAAATAATTTTTGTTATTATTACTAGGTTTATAAGATACCTTATCAGACTCAAACATATTCCAACCTTCTTTTAAGACTAAATCAACAACGGCTAAATCTTTTACAAATCTCAATCCTGTTACATAAGGTCTTAAACTATTTAATTTTTCTTGTATCATTTTAAATTTTTATACCTTCTATTAATGTTAGTATTATATATGATATAGACATCCCTAAAATCAATAAAGAAGGTCTATTTAATTTAAATCTATCACCATCTTTAAAACTCCTAACCAAAAAAAACGAATTTCTTATTACGTTTAAAATAGATAGAATTAATAAAAACAAAAATACTTTATTAAGAATGTCTATCATCATATTAATTATTTTTATACTGCTACAGTATCTGTTTTTTTCAATTCAGAAACTTCTACCCTTATGGTTTGACAAAGATTTTTAATATCTTGACACCCTTTTCTTACTCTGGTTCCAGCAGCTTTATTATTTTTTTCATAAAATTTTACTACATCTTCTTCTAAATTTGTTACTAATGTTTTTAATGATTCAAAATTTTCCATTTTTTTAATTTTAATTTTTGTTATTTTTCTTCTACACTTTCATTTGTAACACTACTAGCAGCAGTTATTTGTGCTAAGTATTCTGTGAGAGTGTTTATTTTATTATTTACATTAACTATAGACTCTAAAACCCTTTCAAATTTTTTCTTTTTCTTTTTGGCTTCAAATAAAGAATTATTTAAAATATAATTTAAATCCATTTCTAACGTATCTCTTTCAGATATTAAATCTGATAAAACTATTTCTAAAAATTTAATTTTA
>Ga0160423_10001309_pt1 | contig 20865 bp, 20 predicted proteins | sample CRUFie14St8metaG_FD_108191 | JGI IMG/M metagenome (GOLD analysis project Ga0160423, IMG submission 108191) | Marine microbial communities from the Costa Rica Dome - CRUD Field 142mm St8 metaG | ecosystem: Environmental > Aquatic > Marine > Oceanic > Photic zone | place: Costa Rica: the Eastern... | reverse complement strand
GGTATTCGCAGATTCAGGGCTGCCGGAAAAAACGATGCCCTGGGGCGCGAAGGCGGTAAAGTCGTCCTCTGAAACGTCATAGTCCCAGATTTCACAGTACACACCCGCTTCACGAATTCTGCGAGCGATGAGCTGCGTATACTGTGACCCGAAGTCGAGAATCAGAATTTTTTGGCTGTGAATGTTGGTGCTAGCCATTAGTAACAGAAAGCTCCCGGCACGGATTAGAGAATTTGGCTTGTTGTCCGCGGCTGACCGCCATCCGCCACTTGGCCCAGACCTGCCTATTTACGCCACTACTGGCTGAAAGCTGCGGACCCTGAAGTTTAGGATACTCGGTAGTTCGGCGCTTCTTTGGTAATAGATACATCGTGCACGTGGGACTCCGACATGCCGGCACCGGTGATCTTTACAAACTGAGTCTTCGTGCGCATTTGCTCGATGTCTGCGCAACCAGTATAGCCCATGCTAGACCGTAGCCCTCCCATCAACTGATGCACAATGGCTGCCATCGGGCCTTTGTAGGGAACCCTTCCCTCAATCCCTTCCGGCACCAATTTTTCCTGGCCGGCCTTGCCATCCTGAAAGTAACGATCGCTCGACCCCTGAGAGTGGGACATGGCGCCAAGACTGCCCATACCGCGATAGGACTTGTAGCTGCGCCCCTGATAAAGCTCTACCTCGCCCGGAGCCTCCTCTGAACCGGCCAGCAGGCTGCCTACCATCACGACATTGGCGCCAGCAGCAATAACTTTGGCGATATCGCCTGAGTAACGGACACCACCGTCTGAAATCACACAGACATCGGTGTCCTTAAGGGAGTCCACTACATTGGCAACAGCGGAAATCTGCGGAACACCAACGCCGGTGACAATACGGGTCGTGCAGATCGAGCCCGGCCCGATGCCGACCTTGACCGCATCAGCGCCCGCCGCAGCCAGATCCCGGGCAGCCTGCGCGGTTCCGATGTTGCCACCGACTACTGATACCTCACCATAGCGCTTCTTGATACTGGCCACCTTGTCAATCACACCCTGATGGTGCCCGTGCGCGGTATCAACAATAATCACATCGACGCCTGCCTCAACCAGCGCCGCCACTCTGTCATCGGTGTCCGCAGATGTGCCGACGGCCGCAGCTGATCTCAGCCTGCCCTGTTCATCTTTGCAGGCGTTGGGAAAATCTTCTGACTTGAGAATATCCTTCAGTGTGATGAGGCCTTTAAGCTCAAAGCCATCATTTACCACCAGAATTTTTTCGATCCGGTGTCGGTGAAGCAGCGCTTTCACCTCAGCAAGGTTAAAGTCTTCCGTCACAGTAACCAAACGGTCTCTCGGCGTCATGATCGTGTCTATTGCCGCATCCAGATTGGACTCGAAGCGCACGTCTCGACTGGTCACAATCCCCGCTAGCCCTGTACCATTCATGACCGGCATGCCGGAGATATTGTTTTCTCTCATCACCGCTACCAGCTCCCGCACGGTAGCCTGCGCGGAAATTGTAATCGGGTCTTTCACAACCCCACTTTCGTATTTCTTCACCGCGCGCACTTCGCGCGCTTGCTGCTCAATGGTCATGCTCTTGTGAATGACACCCAGACCGCCTTCCTGCGCCATGGCAATAGCCAGGCGCGCTTCTGTTACCGTATCCATTGCCGCGGATATCAGCGGGATATTCAGCGAGATTGCTTTAGTGAGTCGGGACTGTAGATTGGCTGCGCGGGGTAGAACGGTGGAGTCCGCGGGCAGGAGCAAAACGTCATCGAATGTTAAAGCTTCTTCAGCAATTCGTAACATAGGATTTCACCGATCCGCAAATAATAAAGTATACAGATGGGGGGGACTGTTGTACAGATTGGCAAGCTTGACGGGAGCTCTAGCCGGCCTAGTGACCACTGTTTTCGGGGCTGACCGGCGAAACGGCAACCCGCGATCTTCGATAGAGGGACTGCCCCACTGGGATGGTCACGAAAAGGCTGAGGTAGAGAAATTCGGCGGCAGAAACAAGCTCTTCGTTGGACACCAGCGACAGCATGGCTGTGACAATCACTAAGCTCCGGGCAGCGTGCTTTTGTGGCAATAGTCACGCTCAAACGCCGTGATGTGCAACTCCTTCGCATGATGGAGCGCATTTTGATAGAACGCTACAATTATCGCGCCAAGAGAAATCAGTCCGACAGCAACATATATAAAGAAGGGCTACTAACGATTGCAGATCTTCCCAGCTTATTTCGTCAAACAGCCCGGCATCCAAAATCCGTATGTCAAAAATATTCAACGAAATGTAAAGCACAGTAGCTTGCATCATCAGCTTTATCGGATAGACAAACACCAGCATCAGAACCACCAGCGCCAGACTCAGATAAACGGTGATCGAATCCTGCAATCCAAAAGTACGGCTCCATTTGGCATGCGCCAACCACACCGTCCCAATGCTCAGCGCGCTCCGGACAAACGAAGGAATATCTTTGGAGAGCTCTAATAGTTCGGGAGGGCTGTTAGGAATCTCATCTATGCTGATAACCAACATAGTGAAGCAAATGCAAGGGCCGCGTCGACAAAGGTCTCAATGCGGGTCATGTTGTCTACGCGAATAATCAGGTCTTCCTCGCGGCGGCAGCTAGCAATAAATTCTCGACTAAGTGGCTCAATGACTGGCCGCATCTCACTCCGGGTTATAGAATCTGTATTGAGGTATCGCAGGCGAGCACTAAAGGTTTTAACGCGCCGAGACGTCCTCAACTCTCAAAGTGTGCCGACACCCGGATAGAATAATAAGCCTCAAGGACAAGAACCGATGAGCGAAGATACACGACCCAAAACGATCAAATGGCTTATGAGAGAACCATTGGTGCATTTTTTCCTTATGGCCCTGATCATTTTCGCAGTTTATGGCCTCAGAAATAGAACCCAGACCGTGCTGCTGGAACTGGACCAGGCCGACATAGAGGGCCGTCTATTTATGCAAGAGATGGCGACCGGTCAGGCCCTCACCGAAGAACAGCGGGAATACATCACTGCCGCATTTGTCGAGGAGCAGATTCTTGTACAGGAAGCGCTGAAGATGGGTCTTGATGATGATGCCCGAATTTACGACATCCTCGCCCAGAAAATGCGTCATGTGCTGAGCGGCGATATCATTCAGCCCACCGACGCAGAGCTAGAGGCTTTTTATCAGGCCAATGTGGAGCGCTATCGGACCATGCCGATGCTGGACACTGACGAAATTGTATTCAACGATCGTGAGACTTTGCCTGCTGAGTTGTTGTCACGGCTCGCCGCCGGCGCCGAGGCTGAATCCTTACTGTCCCAGTCACCCGGAAATCTCGACCCTCTCCCGAATGTCAACCGGCTTGATTTGTCCAACATCTTTGATGAGGCTTTCGCTGCGCAGGTCTTCAGCGCCGACATCGGTCCGTGGCAGGGCCCGTTCCTCAGTAATCGTGGTCAGCACTGGCTTCAGGTTAAATCCAGAACAGAGTCGGTACTGCCACCACTGGCCGAGATTCGCGACCGTGTCAGGTTGGAATGGATTGCCATGGAAGAAGACCGGCGTTTGCAGGCAGAAATAGAGCGACTCTGGGAGCAATACACCGTCCGCATTCTCAACGACGATTCAGCCCACTAGCCGAACCTGTGACCTACCGGGAATCCCCATCTCAATGAAATTACTCCACCGCCTCATGCTCTGCTTCCTGCTCATCTCGGCCTCCGCGCATGGGCACGACGTCGATGTCACCGGTGTCGCAAGGATCTTTCTCGATGAACAGAGCCCGGGCAAATACAGCCTGTCTGTCGTCGATCAGCAGGTTCCTCCCCTGTTCAATATCGAGCGGATTCTCCCTGAACGCTGCGAGGGCCTGACGCCCGGTAATTTTGCCTACCGATTTCAGTGCAGCCCCGCGCTGAACATTGCCGACAGCCTGAATTTCCCGTGGTCGCTTCAGGGCATCGTCGCTATCGCACACTGGGCAGACGGAGAAGATGTTTCCGGTTACTTCCCGGGGGCTGGCGCCACCATTACGATCCCAATGAGCGATCTTAAAGCCGGCGCAGGGTCGCTCAGGAGCCTCGCCTACCGCTATTTGTTACTGGGGGCCGATCACATCCTGTTTGGCATTGATCACCTGCTGTTCGTCCTCGGACTGCTCTTGCTCTTGAGCGGATTCTGGAAGCTGCTGAAAACCATCACGGCGTTTACTGTTGCCCATAGCATCACGCTAGCCTGTGCGGTGCTCGGCATTTTCCCGGTACCCGGACCGCCGATCGAAGTACTGATCGCGCTGTCGATCCTCATGCTGGCGCGGGAAGTCGTGATGAGCCAGCGCGGCCAGATGACTCTGGTGCACCGGAAGCCCTGGATTGTCGCGTTTGTGTTCGGCCTGTTTCACGGGTTTGGATTTGCCGGCGCGCTTGGCACGCTGGGTTTGAGCGATTCCGATATCCCGCTCGCCCTGCTGTTCTTCAACCTGGGCGTTGAAGGGGGTCAGGTTATCTTTATTTGCACCATGATTTTGGTGAACTGGGTATTCAGAAAAATCTCATCCGGCAGTCTGGGCAGCATCCATCGGGGTCTGGCCTATGGACTTGGCGGTATCGCGTGCTTTTGGTTTTTGGAGCGGCTGCCTGCGCTCTTTGTGGCGGCTTAGAGTGGCAGCAAACAGTTGCGATTTGGATTGGCAGCTGAGTACCGAACGTCATGTTAGTTTTGATAGGCCTGATGACAGCTCTCACAGGGCGGGTACAGCGCATCATTGCCCACCTGTGACAGCGCATTTTCATCGCGTTTATCTACTGCCACCAGCACTTGTCGGGCCGCAGCCAGCAACTGCTGATTATAGCGCTGCCATTCGGCCTCGCCGGCGATCTCTGCCTCACCCTCGCCCGTTCCACCCAACATCAGCAGATTGGCTGCGCCGATCACCGCCGTCGCCGCATGGCCCACTTCCTGCCACTGCGATTCGGTTTCCAACTGGTAAGCTCCCCAGATGGTGTTGGTTGCCGGCGTCAAGATGCTGTTCATAATCTCCTTGACGGACAACTCTGGCGTCAGCTCATCCGCCAAACCCGCGGAAACCGACATTAAGATCGCAATCGAACCTGCAAAGCGACAAGCTGTCATGACACGGCCCTCTGATTATTGGCGATTACTGACAACTATTGGCCCACCGGCCCGAATTCTGCCTGCAGCTCCTGTCGCCTTGCTCCGGCCAAGATACCGGGAAGCGCATAGTTTCCCTCATGGCAGGCGTACTCGTAAATCTGATCCTCAACGGCATTCATCGGCAGTTCACCGCTCCAGGGTCGGGAATAGATCGCAGGATCATCGACCATGAATCGATAGAGCAGCGTGTTTTCATCGAGGCGGGAAAATCTTTCAGTGATTCTGGCATCCGCAGACAGATAGAAAAAATGGCGAAGAGCGCCTCGGAAGCCCTCTTGTGCATGAAAGTTGGTCGTTTCGACAACCAGACTATCACCGTCGTAGTATCCGATAGAGTCCCCCAGCCATTTGTGCATTTCGTTACGCTGGTTGTTTTTCAGGCGAATAATGCGCGCATCATGATTCATCTCAGCGAGAATCATCACGTAGTCATCAGTCTGAACAATTTGGCTGTGATTGTTATAAAGAACCGGCAGCATCGGTGGCCCACCGGATGATCCGAAACCAACTAGGCAGCGCTCACCCATGGGCCGCACTTCCGGGCCATCGAAGGCCCTCTGAGCGCGCATACTGCCAAAAATACGCCGCTGAGCCCCTTCGGCCCACGGCAGGCGTCCGTCTTCCGGCTCGACGATGATCGAGGTTCTGATCCCGCCGTCAATCACGGCCATTCTTTCACCCGGATCCATCCAGAACGTGTTGTAGCCTCCGACCTGAGCCTCGGCCCCGCCCACATTGCTGACGAGATCATCAAGATAGCTGGCTCCGGTTTCACCGACGGCAGCCGCCTGTTCGGCGTTGATCACCAGTTCACCGCCGAACTGCTCACCCCGTTCCAGCATAGTCACCGTGGCAATACTGTACACGCCCTGTAAGTCAGGTATCTCACCTGAGCCACGGCTCTCGCCTTGCTGAGAATACGCGGTGCCAGAGGCAAGGCTCAGGCTGACCAACAGACACCCACTCGCTGCTTTTGCTTTCCTCAAGGCTGACACCGCTTTCTCCCGTATTCTTCTGCTAAAAAACATAGGACCGTATGCTAGCACGACAGAGCGGTCAGCAACTAAACTCGAGGTTCACCCCTGAATCAACACAAGCTGCCGCCGGATTCTGCGAGCCGTCACATCCGCCCGGATCAGTGATAAACATTTCAGGCGAAATTTGCTTTAATCGCGCACTCGCACCACAACATGGTAAGTGTATGCCTCAAGCCCTACTCTCTATGGCCCTGCTCTTCGTCAACGCCCAAATCTTTGCGGCTGAAGCAGCCGGCACGCGCTCCCTGATTGAAAGCGCGCTTCAGGGCAGCATTCGAGAGCCATCAGAGATTACTAGGGATAGCAATCGTAAGCCTGCGCAAGCGCTGGGTTTTTTTGGCCTCGACAGCGGCATGAGGGTGCTGGAGCTTTCCCCGGCAGGTGGGTACTGGTCGAAGATCCTCGGACCGGTTCTGTGCAGTGAAGACGGGCGACTGGTGTTTGCCATAGGTCTCAGTGAAACCTTCAAAAGTGAGGTCATGGAACTGCCGGGCCTGGAATGTGCTTCGACCATCAACGAAGAGCTCACCCTGCTGAATGTGCCTGAATTCAGCTTTGCTGAAGCAGACTTCGATCTGATTCTGACCTTCTGGAATTTACACAATCTCAATGAAGAGCGGCGGAATCACCTGAACCGGGCTGTTTTTGAGGCGCTGAAATCCGGTGGGGTCTACGGGATTGTTGATCACACCCGTCGTCATATGCAGCCGGATAATCGCGCCATAGGGCGCCGCCTCGATCCGGTGCTTGTCATTAAGGAACTGACCGAGCTCGGCTTTAAATTCGAAGATTACAGCCCGCTCCATTACCATCCGGAAGACGATCTCGCGCAGGAAGTCGGCACTCCCGGCATCCGGGGTAACACCGATCGATTCACCCTGAAATTCCGAAAACCCTAGGCAGCGGCTCTGCAGAGGCAGGGCTCATCAATTCTGATACAGACCTCCGAGACCCCCATGCATCCCTACGTCAGAAAGCTGCAGAGAGCCAACGAATACTTCTTCAAGGAACGTTGTTACATCATCGAAGTGTCAAATACGGATCAGGACAGTGCGGTCTCAATCGCCCATGCTAGGGTACTGGCAGGTCAGCAGACTGCATGGCACTGGCTGACTGGCACCTATGAACGCTACGTCATTCTCAGAGGCCGGGGGCTTGTCGAGGTTGGCGATGCCGCTGCCGCTGCAGTGAACGCAGGTGACGTCGTACTAATCCCGCCCGGCACGAGACAGCGTATTACCAATACCGGCGAGAGTGATCTGGAACTGATGGCCATCTGCAGTCCCCGGTTCAGTCTCGAGAATTACCACAGCGGCTGATCAGTGAGACATATGACACCACCGACCCTCAGTAACTTTCTTCTCATCGGACTGTTTCTGTGGCTGCCAGCCACGCACGGCTGGAGCCAGTCGGCCACTTTTTCCCTGACAACCAATCAGGGTTCAACGCTTGAGATCTTCAGCCAGCTCGATCCGCTGGCAATCAATAGCATTCACAGTTGGGAACTCGTGCTTTACACCGCCGATGGCGCCCCTTTGCATGGGGCGCAGATGTCAGTCGTTGGCGGCATGCCTGATCACGACCACGGTTTACCGACCTCGCCTGTCGTCACCGGAGAGATCGCCCCCGGCCGCTACCTGTTGGAGGGCGTAAGGTTTCACATGCCGGGTCGCTGGCTGCTTACATTCGACATTACCATCGCGCAGGGCAGAGAATCAGCGACTCTGGAACTCCAGCTATGACAAGAATCCTGATCGCAGGATGTACTTTGACAGCGGTGTTAGGATTGTTGGCCTGGAGACTGTTACCTGATCCCCTGCCCGCCGAATGGACGCCGGCGCAGCGCGCTCTCATCCAGTCTCTGTCTCTTTCCCGGCTTCCGGCAACGCCGGTTGATCCGAGTAACGCAGTGGCAGAGAGCGAGCTTGCCGCTCAGCTCGGCCACCGCCTGTATTTCGACCAGCGCCTCAGCGGCAATGGAGAAGTCGCCTGCGCGAACTGCCATCAGCCACAAAACTACTTCACTGATGACCGGACTCTCGCAGTGGGCACCCAGACGGGCTTCAGACATACGCCTTCTCTCGTCGGGCTCGCCTACAGCCCTTGGTATTACTGGGACGGCCGGAAAGATTCACAATGGGCCCAGGCCCTCGCCCCGATCGAAGCCGGTCATGAACACAATCTGGATCGACTACAGGTAGTACGCTTGATCGCCGAGGATCCGCATTACAAATCGCAATACGAAGCACTCTTTAAGCCACTGCCCGCATTGCCGGCCGCGCCCCGCGCGGCCTCGCCGACTGGCGATGAGCTGCTCCGGAGGAACTGGGAATCTCTCGGGACAGATCTGCAGCTGGACATCAACCGGGTTTTTGCCAACATCGGCAAGACGCTCGCCGCTTACCAGCGCAAGATCAAACCGGGGCGCAGTCGTTTTGACGACTATGCCGACAGCTTGACTGAAAGCTCTGCCGTAATACCGGGGACTCTGCTCAGCAAAGACGAGCTTGCAGGCCTTGCGCTGTTCATTGACGAGGCCCAATGCATCAGCTGTCACAACGGCCCGCTGCTGACCAATTTCGAATTTCACAATACCGGCGTGCTTGCCATTGCAGGACAGCTGCCCCCTATGGGAAGGTATGACGGGATCAGACTCGCGCGTCAGGATGAGTTCAATTGCTTGGGGCAATACAGCGATGCTGAGCCGGGTCAGTGCACGGAGCTCAGATTTGCCAAAGATGACAATGAACTGGTCGGCGCTCACAAGACACCAACGCTGAGGAACATCACCGAAACGGCACCCTACATGCACGGCGGTCAGATCACCGATCTGGAAGCGGTCATGGAGCATTACAACGAGGCCCCCACTTCCATGCTCAGCCACAATGAGGCGAAACCGCTGGCCTTGCGGTCAGTGCAGCTCAAACAGCTGGAAGCCTTTGTGACAACCCTGACTGCGCCTTTACAGACCGAGCAAAAATGGCTGAAGCCGCCGGACGGATGAAGTCAGCCAAGGTATCCATGCTGGGCCAACTGCACCAGGATGCCGTCAGGGTCATTGAAATACAGTTGATCCCCGCCACTGGTGCGGTTAGCCGGGTCCCTGCTGATATTGGCCCGGACGCCGTGATCCGACAGCCTTTCAGCCAGTAGATCCGGATTGTAATTGTCCACCCCGACACAAAGATGATGCATACGCCCGGGATCCCCGAGCTCATACAAGCCGAGAAAACTTTCTGGCCCCAGCCCCATATTCAAGCCCCCGTTGGCTGGCCGGCTGATGATTTCCAGCCCCAGAACCCGGCTGTAGAAATCCGCGGAGCGCTGCACGTCACTGACCGATAGAGAAACATGGTTCATTGAACGCCCCACCGCAGCGGGCGCTTGCGCCTGAGCGGGAGTCATCGAAACGCCGACTGCGGAAGCCACCAGTGCGCCCAGCAATTGGCGTCTGGACAGTTGCTTGCTCTCATATTGCTCGAGCAAGGCATCGAAATGCTCATGCCGGCATTCGGCTTCTGCCTTCGCCTGATTCTGGTCATGCGGGATCTTTAAGTTACTCATCACTGCACCTGATAAAAATCTTGAGTAGAATGACCCTAGCAGATCTGAACAGGCGTCTCAATTCTCGGCACGGGCTCGCCCCTCATGTGGAGCAACGCAGCATTCCGAATTGGACTCTGATTCTGTAATTTTGAAAGGGCTGCCGAAAGACGAAAAATCCCGGCAACAAGCGCCTTGGCAGGGCTCACTGCTTCAGCAGACTGACAGGAAACGGCATGAACCTATCCTACAAAATCCTTATCGGTCTGTTTGCCGGCTGCCTGTTCGGGCTGTTCATCGCTCAGAACGATTCGCAGTGGCTGAACGGGCTGCCAGCGATAATTGCTCCGCTTGGCAGCCTTTGGGTCAATGCCTTTCGTATGACCATTATTCCCCTGCTGATGTCCTTAGTCATTGTCGCCATCGGCGGCACTGAACAGAGCCATCGGGTTCTGGCAATCGGCGGGCGTTCATTGTGTCTGTTTGCTGGACTGATCCTGCTGTCCAGTTCCTTTTCAGTGCTGTTCGCCGCACCACTGATCTCAGGTCTGACCCTCAGCAGCGAGTCGGCTGAAATGATGCGCAGCTTTGTTCCACAAGCAGATGATCGCGGAGCTCTCCCCCCCTTCAGCAACTGGTTAATCAGTCTGGTGCCAGCCAACCCGTTCTCGGCCGCTGCGAACGGTGAGATTCTGCCGCTGATGGTTTTCACCGGCATATTTGCGCTGGCTCTGTTGAAAATCGGTCCGCAGAGCCGAAAGCAACTTGTCGGATTTTTCGCCGCCGTAAAAGAGGCCCTGTTTGTGGTGATCGCCTGGGTGATGGCGCTGTCGCCCTATGGAATCTTCGCGCTGGTACTGCCCGTTGCCGCCAATCTCGGCACAGAATCGGTTGTGCTGCTGGGCAGTTTTATCTTCCTGACCTGCAGCCTGATCGTCCTGCTGGCAAGCACGCTGTACCTGATTCTTGGGCTATTAGGGTATGACGTCTGGCGGTTTGCCAGAACCATGGCGCCGGTGCAGGTGATCGGGCTCGGGACCCGGTCCTCCCTAGCGGCTCTGCCGGCAACTCTGGCTGCGAGCCGGGATCTGGCGATCGACCAGAACACGGCAGGCTTGGTGCTGCCGACCGCGGTCACTCTGTTCAAATTTGCTTCTCCTCTGGCCCGCACCTGTGGCGCCTATTTCATTGCGGCACTGTACGGCATCGAGCTTGCGCTGCCAGAAACGATTGCTATCGCACTCGCTATCGGGGTGCTGAGTTTTTACAGTCCCGGTATTCCTAGCGGCGGCCTGCTGGTTATCACACCCGTCTTTGTGGCTTTAGATCTGCCTGTTGAAGGCATCGGACTGCTGATCGCGATTGATCTCATCATTGACATGTTTATCACCGGGGCAAACATAGCAGCCAATATGGCGGCAACACTGATCATTGAACGTTACAGCGGCGAGTCTTTTAGCGATGTCATTGATTGAACTGTGCGCCGAAGTATTCATCCGAAGCCATCGGGGCGGCACCGGGGTGGCGCGGTGATTTTGCCTGAGACACCCGAAACGCCGGCAACTGAAACTGAAAAAGTACTCAGTGTCAGCAGTCTAAACCAGATGGCAAAATCTCTGCTTGAGGGGCACTTTTCGCAGGTCGCGGTTGAAGGTGAAATCTCAAATTTTGCTAATCCGGCATCCGGCCACTGGTATTTCACACTCAAAGACCAGAGGTCTCAGCTGCGCTGTGCCATGTTTGCCGGCCGCAACCGCCTGGTCCGATTCAACCCGAAAAGTGGCGATCAGTTGATCGTACGCGGCCAGCTGAGCATCTACCCTAATCGCGGTGACTACCAGCTGATCGTGAGCCAGATGGAGGAAGCTGGCGACGGAGCTTTGCGGCGTGCCTTTGAGCAGCTCAAACAACGCTTGCAGGCTGAAGGCCTGTTTGATCAGAAGCACAAAAAGGAGATTATGGAGGGTTACCACCACGTCGGGCTGATCACCTCCGCCACCGGCGCAGCGATCCGGGACATGGTGTGCGTTTTTAGACGCCGATTCCCGGCGACGCGACTTACTGTCTTCCCGGTAGCGGTTCAGGGTCCAGAAGCCTCGGGTAAGATTAGTTCAGCACTGGCGCTAGCCAACGCGCTCACCAACACGCTGGGTTTACAGGCTGTAATTGTTGGCCGGGGCGGGGGCTCTCTGGAAGACCTGCAGGCATTCAACGAGGAGTCCGTCGCCAGAGCCATCTTTGCTAGCGAGCTACCCGTTGTCTCGGCGGTCGGTCATGAAATCGACATCACCATCGCCGATCTGGTCGCTGATCTCAGGGCGCCGACACCGTCTGCAGCAGCCGAATTGTTGAGTCCGAACCAGTTCGACTATCTTGAGCTGCTGCTGGGCCTGCTGCAGCGTTTCAGCAACTTGGCCGGGCAATCTCTCACGCGGCGCAATGAGCGACTGAGTTGGATGGCGAGGCGGCTGCGCAGGCCGGACAAACGACTGCAGGATCACGCCCAGACTATCGACAGACTGGAGCTGCAGCTAAATCGCGTTCTGCGAAACCGGCTTCAACAGGCCGCAGCGCAGCTGACCTTGCAGCAGCGAGCACTGATCGCGGCCAGCCCCGCACAAAAGCTGTCGCAACAGCAGACGCAGCTTGCTGCCCTCAGTCAACGCCTAGCCCATTCAGGCCGCAAACATCTTAATCAACGCCGGGAACAACTTGCTTCCCTCAGCAGGAATCTCAATGCAGTCAGCCCACTGGCCGTGCTGGGCCGCGGGTTCAGCATCAGTCTGACGGACAACAGTCAGGTAATCAGACAGACCGCTGATGTTGCGCCGGGACAAACTCTTGTCACCAGACTTGCCGACGGCACCATCCACTCGAGCGTAACGGAAACGCACCCCAGCGAAGAATGAATCAGGCGCCTTACCGCGTCGTCTCCGACAAGATACGGCGACAACAATTACTAAGACAATCCGTGTTCGCAGTATATGGTGTCGAATCCGGCTTTGCTTCAGTGCCGAAAACCCGGATTTTTTGTATATTACGTCCTGCTGGTGAAAATGGCTGCGCCATGATCAGCAAGCGAAGATGTCAATCAGAGTGAAGTAATGAACAAAAGAGAACAACAGCGAATAATCAAACAAAAGAAGCAGCAGGCCGCACAAAAAAAAGCACAGTCCAAAGCACTCGCCTCCAAGGTTTTCCTGTTTGGTATTGCACCCGTGCTGGCTTTGATTGTCCTGTATACCCTGCTTAATCAGGGCCCCACTTTTTCTCCGGTCGAAATTGCTGAAAGCGATCACATCCTGGGCGAGCGTAAGCATCCCGTCAGCATCGTGGTCTATGCCGATTTTCAATGCCCCGCCTGTGCGGTCGAGAATGAAACCATGGCGCGGCTGTGGCCTCAGCTCAGCGACAAGGCCCATCTTATATTCCGCCACTTCCCGGTAACCTCAACACACCAGAATACGTGGGAAGCGTCGCTGTATGCGGAAGCTGCTGCGAGACAGGGAAGATTCTGGGAAATGCACGACTACTTGTTCGCCACGCAAGGTAAGTGGTCAGGTCTGCCCGACGCCGAATCCGAATTCGACAGCTATGCACTTGAGCTCAATCTGGATATCGATCGCCTGCATACCGATATCGGGTCCGACGAGGTTATCGCAAAAATCCGCAATGACCAGCGCGGCGGCAATGCCGCCGGAGTCCGGGGAACACCCGCTGTTTTCATTAACGGCCGTCAGCTAGCCCGCCCCACTCGACAGCGCATTCTGGAGGTGGTGGAGGAGGAGTACGCCGCCGCAGGCGCATAGAACCCTGTCTTATTATCTGCCGCCAGCAGCTCACCGCGCGCGATTCCGAGACCGGGCACCATTTCCTAGAAAGTTAATCCTCAATTGACGGATTTAATCAGTTGATCCGTGTTAAGTAGAGAATTTGTTCAAATTAGGACTGTGATATGAGGATTGGAAAAAACAGCCGACGAAGTTTGTTATTTACATTCTTTCGATCCGCGTCAGTCAGCTGCAGCCAGCTTAGCCATAGTCAAGTTCATCGAGTCAGTCGCTTTGCGCGAAAGCGAGATTCATGCTCAAGAAACGAATAAACATGCTGATCATGCAATAAGGATTTCTCATGGGGACACCTCCGTTAAGGCTTGAAACAGGTAAACCGGCGCTCAGTTCCGTTAAGGATCAGGATACTGGCTCAGGCAGTTTTTGAGGACGAGAGGATCAATATTTCCTCCGGAAAGAATCAAGGCGAGCTCTTGACCTTCGAGATTCAGTTCTTTTGACAACAGCGCCGCTAGGGCAACGGCACCTCCGGGTTCAACAACCAGCTTCAGATACCGAAAGGCGAAGCTAACCGCATGACGTACCGCGTCTTCGGTAACGACCAGAAAATCACTGACAGTTGTTTGATTGATTGACCAAGTAAGGGCGCCCGGGGTCGGGGTCATCAGCGAGTCACACAAAGTGGGATGGGTGCCGGGCACACTTTCCCGGGCACCTGACTTCTTGGACCTGGCATGATCGTCGAAGTTTTCAGGCTCTACTCCGTAAATTGCGGCCTCCGGAAGCAGCGCCCTGACCGCCGTGGATACGCCAGCCAGCAGGCCGCCACCCCCACAGGGCACAAGAAGCGCAGCCGGCCTCATGCCTAGGGCGGCAGCCTGCTCTACCAGTTCATAACCACAGGTACCCTGTCCGGCAATGATGTCGGGATCATCATAGGAAGGCACCAGCACCGCACCACGCTCTGCAGCAATTGCGCTGGCAATCTGCTCCCGCGACTCCCCCTGTCGTTCATACAGCCGAACCTCCGCACCAAGTCGGCGGGTATTTTCAAGCTTAATGCGGGGGGCATCTGTCGGCATGACGATGGTAGCAGGTATACCAAGCAGCTTGGCGGCATAAGCCACGCCCTGCGCATGGTTTCCAGAAGAAAAAGCGACAACGCCCGCCCGTTGTTCGCGCTGCTCCAGTTGCGCAAGGCGATTGTAGGCTCCTCTAAACTTGAACGCACCGATATGCTGCAGATTCTCGGGCTTGATTAAGACACTTGCCCTAGTTCGCTCCGAAAGCTCTGCACAGCGCAGCAGAGGTGTCCGCAGAGCTGCCCCGCTGAGGCGTTCCAAGGCATGTTCAATGTCCGCTAGCGAGACCGTCATCGTTTTGTCGACTTCCTGTTCTTGTCCAAACGCCGTTTTCTGGCGATCTGCTGCGCAGTGAGATCACGCTCTTTTTTCGTAAAGGGATTTTCATCGCTTCGCAGTTCAATTCTCACGGGAGTACCTTCGAGCCTAAGCGCTTTACGGAACGTTTTCTCAAGATAACGGCTGTAACTCGCGGGCAGCTTACTGGTCTGCTTACCATGGATCACAATCGTGGGTGGGTTCTGTCCACCCGGATGCGCATAGCGTAGCTTGATTCTCCTCCCGTTGACACGGGGGGGCGCATGATCAGCGACAGCGCTTTGCAGAATCGTGGTCAACTGGTTAGTCCCGAGTTCTTTTCGTGCTGAGGCATAGGCTATGTTCACCGACTTGTACAGTTCTCCCACACCCGAGCCGTGCAGAGCCGAAATAAATTGAATATTCGCAAAATCCACAAAAGCAAAACGTCGCCTTATGTCCCGACGAACCTTATCTCTCGCAGCCTCGTTCATCCCGTCCCATTTATTGATACCGATCACCAAGGCTCTGCCCGTTTCGATCACATAGCCGAGCAGATGCAGATCCTGCTCGACAATGCCCTGCTTGGCATCGATGATCAGAATCACCACATGAGCATCTTCGATCGCCTGCAGAGACTTCACAACAGAAAATTTTTCAACGGTTTCCTTAGTTTTACCCCGCTTGCGGATGCCGGCGGTGTCGATCAGCGTGTAGGCTTTGCCGCGCCGTTCGAAGGGAATGTAAACGCTGTCTCTTGTCGTACCGGGCTGGTCATAGACCACCACCCGCTCCTCTCCGAGCATTCTGTTGACGAGAGTCGATTTACCGACATTTGGCCGACCCGCTACGGCAATCTTGATGCCGCGGGGTGTAACCCCATCAACTTCTTCCTGCACATCATGCTCGGCCAGCACCTCAAGCAGCAGCTGCTTGACCCCCTTACCCTGCGACGCGGCAATGGTGAACAGCTGCTTCACCCCGAAGCCCGCAAATTCAGCAGCAGCCTGATCAGGATCAAGACCGTCAACCTTGTTTACCACCAAATAGAAGGGCTTCGAGCCTTTGCGCAGATATTCCAGTATCTTTGAATCGTCAGGCGCTGCACCGTCCCTGGCATCCACCATGAACAGACAGAGACTGGCCTCATCGATAGCCCGAAGAGACTGCGCCGCCATCTCGGAGTCAATGCCTTCCTCAAAACCGGTAATACCCCCGGTATCGATGACCAGAAAGCTCGTCTGATCGAGCCTGCCTTCTCCGTACTGGCGATCACGGGTCAGGCCCGGGACGTTGGCGACGAGCGCGTCCCGGCTCCGGGTAAAACGGTTAAAGAGGGTAGATTTACCCACGTTAGGACGGCCAACAAGAGCAATGACAGGTTTCATGCGTATGACCTGAAGCTGGGTTCTCGGTAATCGAAAGCAGGTTTCTGTTACTGCAGGCTGTAAGCTGCCAGTGTACCGCTGTTTCCGAAGGTGATCAGGCGACCCCTGTCGGCGAGCAGATTGGCTCTGACGCCATCGTCATCAACTCGGGTGCGGCCCAGAATCCGGCCGTCTATTTGTGAAATCAGATGGACATAGCCTTCAAAATCGGCGACCGCAACATAGTTACTAATGGCTGTCGGGGCAGTGATGCTGCGATGCTGCAGATCTTCATTGCGCCACACGATGTCTTCGCTTTCGTCGCGCACAGCCACTACATGGCTCTCATCATTACAGAAGTACAGGTTACCAAACCCCTGTGTAATCCCGTGATAGCTTGATGCGTCCTGTAGGCCCCAGACTATCCGACCCGTAGCAACATCCAGCGCGATCAGATTCCCTTGATAACTGGATGCAAAAATGCGGTTGCCGTCGAGCATAAGGTCGCCGTCAATATCAATTACCCGATCAATATCATAGCGCCCTTCGGGAACCGCCACCCGTTCTTCCCAGCGCCAGACTCCGTCATCTGCCGAGACCGATACCAAAGTGCCATTGCTGAAGCCGGCTACCACAGTGTCGGCTGGGGTAAAAACGGGACGGCTGGTACCCCTGAGTGTCAGCGGCGGCTGGGTTGATTCGTAGATCCAGCGCTGCTCACCGGACACATTATCGAGGGCCGTTACTTTGTCATCAACGGTTTGTACCACCACGATGTCTTCATTAGCTATGGGCTGCGCGACCACTTCAGAGGTCACCTGGCCAATCCAGACTGTTTCACCGGTAGCCTGATCCAGAGCGATGACTTCAGCATCCCGGCTACCCACAATGACCAAACCGCCACCGGCACCAACGCCACCTGTGATCAAACGCTCATCAAGCCGGGTGCGCCATAGCACATCTCCCGAATCAAGATTGACGGCCAGCACGTCGCCATTTTCGCTTGCAGCAAAAATAACCCTGCCCGCAATGGCAGGCGTTATTTCAGTGTAGTTATCCCCCTGCCCATTGCCGACTTCCACACTCCAGAGCCGGTCAAGGCGAACTTCAACCGAGATGTCCATCAGTTCTGTCGGCGGATTGACCTCTTCGTCAGAGCTGAACCATTCCAAGGGATTGAGATTCACGCTGGCACATCTGGTCAAAAGCAACAAAATACCCAGCATCGTCAGAACCTTAAGTCCGGCTCTTTTCGCGTGAACCTCTCTCATTTTGAGTGCTCCCGAGACTCTGCCGTCAACCGTCATTACCCAAGTTGTCCAGTTTCATGCGCAGGCCATCGCTGCTCGAACCCGCTTGCTGCGCAGCCGTAAAGGCATCACGGGCATCCACAACACGTCCCAGGGCGAGATAAATATCACCACGCAATTCGCCAAAGCCCCCTTCGAATGCGCTCGGATCAAGCGTATTCAAGAGGTCCAGCGCCCGCTCTGCATCTCCCTGCGCCAGAATCACCCGGCCCAGACGCAAACTTGCGGTGAGAATCAGGCCTTCATCCACTTCGCCTAAGACACCCTGACTTCGATTGTCCAGAATCCACTGCAAGTCCCTCTCGGCAGCCGTCAGATCATCATTTTGCACCGCCTGCTGAGCAGAAAATAATGAAGCAAATTTGGCGTAAATCGACGAGCCGTGATCCGACCGCAGGCTTTCCGCCAGTTCGATCACGCGTGCGCCGTCAGCATCGGAAACACGTTCACCTTCTTCAACGAGGGAAATGCTGAGAATTTCTTCATACAGATCGGAAGCCGCTTCCGCCTGCTTGGCGGTTGAATTGTCCCAGACTAACCAGCCCGTCACGCCGGCAAGTACGGCAACTGCGGTATAAATCAGTCCCTTACCATTTTCTTGCCACCACTTTTTCAGGGCTTCGATACTTTCTTCTTCTGCGGCATGCAACGCCACGGCACTCTCCTTCTGTAATCTTCTTGACTAGCCTCCGGTGCGACTGGCACACCGAAGAGAACTTCTCGAGAGTTCCGGCAGCACCGGAACCTAAAAAGCCGAGGAATTCTAACCGTTTAGGCTATGCAACGCACGAATGTCGCGCGGATTTTCTGACTAAGCTCCCAGCAAACGGGCGACCTCGGCAGGAATTGTGCTCCACTCTCCAGTCGATACGTGATCTGAAGCAGTTAGGTGTCTGATTTTGACGCTCACCGGGGCGTTGCCACCTGCTGCTTCGAGTACCACGGCAAGGCTTGCGCCTGCGGCAAATGCCCGTTTGACCTGACTGTTGTATTTGCCTCCCCCACAGTGGCAGACAATACCCCGGCCCGGGCATAGGACGCGAATGGCATCTGCCAGGCGCAGGGCCTGCGAGGACAGGCCTTCACTGGCTGTCAACACGTAGACATCGACTGGCCGCTGATAGGATTCCGGCACACGTTCAAGCGTTTCAAGCAAGAGAACCAAACGCTCAACGCCCATGGCGAAGCCTGCCGCCACGGTAGGCCTGCCTCCCAGCTGCGCAACCAGCCCATCGTAGCGTCCCCCGCCGCAAACAGCGCCCTGCGCACCCAGCTGATCAGTAGTCCACTCGAAAACGCAGTTATTGTAATAATCCAGCCCTCGCACCAGTTTAGGATTGATCGAATATTCGATGCCGAGTGATTGAAGAAGCTGCAGGAGCGCCTCGAAATGTTCACAGCTTTCCTGACTGACGAAATCGGCCAGAGCCGGCGCATCCGTGAGCACCGATTGTACAGCCTTATTCTTGCTGTCCAGCACGCGCATCGGATTACTATGCAAGCGTCGTCGCGCATCGTCGTCAAGGTCACTGGCATGGGTTTCTAAAAATGCAATCAGCGCCTGTCCGTAGTCATTACGATCACCAGCGCTGCCAATGTTGTTTAACTCCAGGCTGACGGAATCGGAAAGGTCCAGCTCTTGCCAGAGCGTGGCTGAGATCTGAATGAGTTCAGCATCAATGTCCGGACCCGGCATACCGAATGCTTCTACGCCAAACTGATGGAACTGTCGGTATCTACCTTTTTGCGGCCTCTCATGGCGGAACATCGGGCCCTGATACCAGAGCCGCTGCTGCTGGTTATACAGCAGACCATGTTGATCTGCAGCACGGACGCAGCCCGCTGTGCCTTCAGGCCTCAGGCTGATATTGTCCCCGTTGCGATCGTCAAAGCTGTACATCTCTTTTTCGACGATATCGGTCACTTCACCGATGGAACGCTTGAACAATGAGGTCTGTTCAAGAATCGGAAAGCGGATCTCGCGGTATCCAAAGCGTTTGACCACCGCACGGAATTGCGCTTCCAGAAAATGCCACGCCGGCGACTCCTCTGGCAGAACGTCGTTCATCCCTCTGATGGATTGTATTTTTGTCTTGGACACGGACTGTCGGCCTTAATCGGTGGCGATGACGTCAGACTGCGCTTTTTGTTTGGCGGCGACTTTGTCACGCACCATGCTTTCAAGCTCATCGAGCAATTGAGCGTTCTGTATTTTATGATGCGGCTGCCCTTCAACATAAGCGAGGTTGTTGGGCGTCGCTCCGGTTAATCCGATTTCTGCCACTTTCGCTTCGCCCGGCCCGTTGACAATGCAACCGATTACCGCAACGTCGATGGGAGTAATAATGTCTTCCAGTCTGCGTTCCAGCTCGTTCACCACCCCGATGACATCAAAATTCTGTCGCGAACAACTCGGGCAGGCCACCAGATTAACCCCTTTGTGTCGAAGTCCGAGACTCTTAAGAATATCGAACCCCACCTTAACTTCTTCAACAGGATCTGCGGCGAGCGAAACCCGAATTGTGTCGCCGATGCCTTCCATCAGCAGCGCGCCCATACCAATAGCGGACTTCACGGTGCCTGACCTCTGTCCGCCTGCTTCTGTGATGCCTAGATGAAAGGGATTATCGATTTGACAGGCCAAGGCTCGGTACGCTGCCAGGGTCATGAAGATCTCAGAAGCTTTCAGACTGATTTTGAAATTCTTAAAATTCAGCTTGTCGAGAATATCTATCTGGATCAGTGCCGATTCGACCATGGCTTCAGCGGTCGGCTCTTTGTATTTGCGCAGCATAGACTTGCCAAGCGAACCTGCATTGACTCCAATGCGCAGGGGTATTCCCTTATCTTTCGCGCTGTCAATGACTGCTCTGATGCGCTCTTCTCCGCCGATGTTACCCGGATTAATCCGCAAGCAGTCCACCCCGTTTTCCAAGACGCTCAGGGCAATCCGGTAATCAAAATGGATATCTGCTACCAATGGTACGTCGACTTGCGAGCGGATTTGCTTGAATGCCGCTGCGGCATCCTGACTGGGGACTGAGACCCGGACGATATCGACACCTGCTGCCTGCATGCGCCTTATTTGCGCCAGCGTGGCGTCAACGTTGGTGGTCTCCGTATTCGTCATCGTCTGCACGGAAATAGGCGCATCACCGCCAATCGGGACATTGCCGACCATGATCTGTCTGGACTGTCGGCGAGCAGGTGCTTGTGCGTGTCTCATAATATTCAGAGGCCTACAGTCAGTTGCACAGAATTGTCGATACGAGTTT
>Ga0160423_10001308_pt1 | contig 20871 bp, 21 predicted proteins | sample CRUFie14St8metaG_FD_108191 | JGI IMG/M metagenome (GOLD analysis project Ga0160423, IMG submission 108191) | Marine microbial communities from the Costa Rica Dome - CRUD Field 142mm St8 metaG | ecosystem: Environmental > Aquatic > Marine > Oceanic > Photic zone | place: Costa Rica: the Eastern... | reverse complement strand
GCATGGAGTTACGGAGCTCCAGAATTATCTGGGCTATGATGTGAACTACACTGAGCCCCTCTTCGTTGTGGTGATCATGGCCATTGCTGCAACCCGACCCATTATACATCTTTCCGAATCCTGCGTGAACAAGGTCGCCCAGCTCTTCGGGGGGACTCCAGCGGCCTGGTGGTTCTCAACTCTTACTCTTACCCCCCTCCTTGGATCGTTCATTACGGAACCGGCCGCGATGACGATTGCCGCCCTTCTGCTCGCAAAGCGCTTCTACTCTCTCTCCCCAAGCCCGACCTTTGCCTATGCCACCTTGGGTCTTCTCTTCGTAAATGTGTCCGTCGGCGGAACCTTGACTCACTTTGCTGCGCCCCCTGTTTTGATGGTCGCCGAGCGATGGGACTGGGGCATGGGCTTCATGATGACCCAGTTCGGCTGGAAGGCCGTGATCGGGATTGTCCTCTCCAACGTTCTCTATTTTGCCTTCTTCCGCCGGCACTTCGCGAGCCTCGCCGGCCCCACAATCCAGCACGACCCGAATCAGCCCCCGCGCTGGGAAGAACGAGAAGACCCAATACCTCCCGTAATAACCGCCATTCACCTGCTTTTTCTTGGGTGGACGGTCTTCATGGCGCATTACCCACCTCTTTTCCTTGGCGGATTCCTTATCCTGCTCGGCTTCTCTGAGGGCACGGGTCATCACCAGAACGACGTCAAGATGCGCACCCCGCTCCTGGTCGGCTGCTTTCTGGCAGGCCTTGTCATCCATGGTGGCTGCCAGGGATGGTGGATCGAACTCCTCCTTACCACCTTTGACAATGAGTGGGTCCTTATGGTCGGAGCCACCGTTCTCACCGCCTTTAACGATAATGCCGCGGTAACATACCTAGCCTCTCAGGCTCCCCAGCTAGCAGATGCCGCAAAGTATGCGGTTGTCGCCGGAGCGGTGACCGGAGGCGGCCTCACCGTGATAGCGAATGCTCCCAACCCCGCCGGACAGGCTATCCTTGGACGTTTCTTCAAGGGTGGTGTTTCCCCTGCCAAGCTGGCCCTCGCAGCGATGGTCCCCACCGTCATCGTTGGCGCCGCCTACATGCTCCTGTAGCCAACCATGTTTACCGGACTAATAGAATCTACCGGACGCACCATTTCACTGGAGCCACGGGGCGAACAGGCTCGCCTTACCATTGAAGTGCCATTTTCGTCCGAAACTTCCCGGGGAGATAGCGTGGCCATCAACGGATGCTGTCTCACCGTGGTGGAGCAATCCGAGAATTCCCTGGCCTTCGACATCCTGACCCAGACCCTCGATGTCACCTCGTTGGGCTCCCTCAAACCCGGCGCGCTTGTCAACCTCGAGCGAGCTCTCCGTGCCGATGACCGTTTAGGAGGACACTTTGTCCAAGGACACGTCGACGCCACTGGGGTCATCAACGACCTGTCCACCAAGGGGCAGGATCATCGTTACGAAGTCCAGCTTCCGCACGAGGTCTACCGCTACTGCATTTCTCGTGGCTCCCTCGCAGTGGACGGCATCTCACTCACCATCGCTGAACTTCTCCCAGACTCTGCCCTCTTCTGGATTACTCCGCATACCTTTCGAGCCACCAACCTGCAGTCCGCCTGCCCCGGGCAAAAGGTAAATCTGGAAGCCGATCTCCTCGCCAAATATGTGGAGGGTCTCGTCCGGGACAAGCATTAGCCACGATGACATTACTCAACGAGGGGCCAGCAAATCGAAGGGCCACATCGGCACATTGCGCAGGATCCAAAAGCCAATGATTACACCGGGCAACCACCAGGACAGCCCTCTTGGCAACCTGACTCGCGGTCCCCGGTAATCCCGTCCTTTCACCCATGCCAATCCCTCCAATGCGATTCCCACGACGAGGAAAGGCAGGAGAACAACCACCAAGGCGTTTTTCTTGAGCGCATCCCCAACCCGGAGGTTGGCAAGTGCATGCCCCGCACGCGTGCCCCCGCACCCGGGGCAATGCAACCCGGTCACCTCGTGAAAGGAGCAGGGAGGGAGAAAAGTCCCGTCAGTTTCAGGATCATTCTCCTTCAGGTGGAGAATCGCGAGCAATCCTACGACCACGAAAACAAGGACAACGACCAGCCGCGCGTTCACTAAAATTCTGATATGACCCCAAGCCCGATGAGTGCCAAATATAGGACAACAAACACCATGCCAGAACCAAACGAAACCCATGCCCACGTCTTTGCCTTTTTGGATGCATCCATCGCACCAGCTATATCACCACGCGCGACCAGACCGTCGACCTTCGCTGCGGCGATGATTGCTGGAATACCGAACGGCCAGCAACACAGAATCGTGACCAAGATAGATTGAACAAGGTAGTTGGGTATCCGTTCGTGCGCGACGGGCCCCGCGATTCCAACTTCTGCCTGAGGGATCTGACTGCCACTCGCAGGCGACGCAACCGGGGTCGCAGGAGGCTCGGAATCTACCCCGGAGATCTCCCCAACCTGCCCAGCCGGAACCCAATCAGCCATTCCCTTCTTCCACACCAGATCGGTCTGGGCGACCTCACCAGTTACCACCATACTTCGTAGGGTTGCCAGACTGACAGGCCCCTGCTTCTCACCGTGTTTTGCGTAATACCACTCCATCTCGCTAGCGTTGCATTATCCGACCAAAGGATCTCGTCAATTCTGCAATCGATCAATCCTTAAGAAGAAACGAGGGCCATAAGCAGATAAACAATACCTAACGCTAACCCGATATACCCGAGAATCAGCCCGGCCAGAGCCATCCCGTCACCTCCTTGCTGGCCTCCTGAAGCACGAATCTCCCCCTTGGCGATATGACCAAAGATGACTGCAAGAATCGACGGAATAAGGATACCGCAGCAGGTCACTCCGACACATCCACAGACCAGACTTGCAATCGCCTTTCCGTTCGCAGGTGGCTTGGAGCCCACCGGTCTAGGATACGGAATATCGGCCGAGGAATCAGCCTGTGCTCCCGGTGGCACAACCTGTGGAGAATGATGCCCCTGTGGGGGACCCGCTCCGGCACCCGCTGCACCTGCCGGAGGAGAGTCAAAGTCCTGAATCTCACTTGCCGAAATCCAGTTTCCCATTCCTTCACACCACACGAGGTCCGATCCCGCGACCTCCCCGGACACCACCATACTCCTAAGTTGAGAGGCACTTACCGGACCCTTTCTCTCGTTATTCTTTGCATAAAACCACTCCATGATTCTCGGTATTGCCTACTGACAAGCGCCTCGCCCAGACATCACCTAGCGCGGACACAGCTTCTATGATTCCTGCCGGCTCTATCTTTCAACGCCTACCAATCAGGCGCAAGCACAGAAGATCCGGACCATCACGACTGGGTCAAGATCCCTCATAATTTAGAGGACCACTCAACTGAAGGGCGTCCTTGCCAAACAAACCGTCTCTAACCTCCAACTTCGATTCCTTCAAAAATTGCCCCTGCTCATCGTAGCTCCGCAGCGCACATTCGTGTAACACCCCCTCTGCAGAGCTCCCCTCTTTCCCTGACAGACGGACAAAAACCCGCCCCTGCTCTTCTCCTGTCTTCCTCTCTTCCGGAATCAACTTCTCTACAAGCTCACTAATATCTATACCTACCTCGATGGGCCCTTCCTCTCCGGGACCAGCAAGCGGAACATGCCCCGCGTTGGCTCGCCCAAACAACGGCCACCCATTAAAGGCCTCCGGCGCTATCTCATACTCAGGAGCCGTTGCTGTTTCCACCCCGGAAACTCCAATGGTCATACGCAGGTTCGTGCGATCGGAGCACGCCATTTTAACTCTCATGGTGTGGCGCGGGATATAGCGTTTTACCTCTGCGCGCCCGAGGTAATTACCCCGCTTCCACGTTGGATCAATCATGGCCGAATACAGCAGATATATCTTGCCGTCCCCCGACCACTTTGTCCCCCATGAGTTCACCACAATGTATGCTCCCTTTTCCCAATCTGCGAGGGTGACCCGCCCATCACCATTAAGATCCAGATCATTCGTGATTCTACCGTCCCCGTTCACGTCGTAGCCTATCTGGTCGTCGTATCCAACACAGGTGATCCCGTGCCCGTAGCCCGAAGGCCCCCACCGGGTCCAGAGATCCTTTCCTGCGCCATACTGACCCTCTGGGATTGTAAAGGTCACCTTCTTGAGCTCTCCCATACGTCCGTCGAGCGCAAATATTCCCCCACACACCTCCCCATCCTTGGAGTCTAGATTACGATCATAGAGCCAGCCTCGCGCCTCATTCAATTGAGCGACTGAATTCGCCGGTGAATATCGATACCCCGAGACACGATATTCCATCGCCTCACGCCAGATGCTGTAGCCATCAGGCCACACCCCGATCTTATTCAGCCTCACACCTCCGTAGGATTGAGCCGTTGGTATCCCGATCCGCTTCGCTACCTCCCAACCGTGATAGGCCTCAGAACCTTTGTTTTCGGCCCTATTCATCATATTCCACGAAAAATGAGCCGGAAAACGATGAGCATCTGTATCCGCCGCCGTTCCATTCAGAACGTTCATCTCGTAGGTAAAAATCGATGCCACCGAGGCGAATTGACCACAGGCTCCCCACCTTTGCTTATAGATTGGGGGATATTCCCGGCGGCTTGAATTATCGACCCGCGAGGGAAGCCTTTTGGGGTCCGTCTGACTCACCCCAACGTCGGGCCCTTCAGCATCAGCCCAGGTATCGTAATCCTTTCCCTCTGACGGAGGACGAGTGAAGCCTCCGGGGTAGGCTGCCCGCGGAGCATTGTCGTCAGCCAGGAGACTTCCTCCGGACAACACAAGTGCCCAGGAAGAGATGAAGGAAATTTTCCAGAAATGGTTTGGGTGCATGAAACTAGGAGTCCTTAATATTTACACTCGCCAACGCTACCTGAAAACATGGAACAGACAGCGCATAACGCTGCCTTGAGACCAAAATTTCTCAAGCCATTAACTCGGCTAGAGGACTCAGCTCGATCCGATGACTCAAGATTTGTTTCAATCCAGTGAATGACACTTCTACGAAGGGGACCGCTCGGAAAAGTCGTCGCGTCTCGAGGAGGCATATCCCCGGTCGTTAACTGACTGAGAACCTCCAACCAGCGATCCACAGTCTCTTCTTCTTCAAAATTCGAACCCAGGTCATGAAGGGTAACCCCTCCCTGTTCCTTATTACCACCATGGCACTGCACACAATAGCTCTCGATAAAGCCCGCAACACCGTCGAATCCAGCAGCCGGCAGTGCCCCCACAGCCAACACCACGAAGAGCGCAGACCATCGCCCCACCCTTTTGACCAAGAGCAATGAGATAAGAACTATCAACACTATGGAGAAAAAGCAGAAGAGAATCCTACTATCACCGTGACAATCCAAGCTGCAAGGGCGAGCCAAACGACAAGCCCCAGGTAACCTGTAATCAACCCTGTCATCACCATCCCGTCTCCGCCGACTCTACCCTCCCCTTGGCGGATCTGTGATCTCGCCATGTGCCCGCAGATAACGGCTGCAATCGAGCAAACAATCGGAACAGCAAGGATCCCGACAATCCCCAGCACCATACTGGCTATCGCCAGACCGCTCGACTGCGGCGCCGCCATCGAGAGGCCCACTCCCGGGGTAGGCTGGACCACCTGTCCACCGGCACCCAGCTCTGGAACTTCACAGGCCGGACGCCACTGGTCCATCCCCTCTGTCCACACCACTGTAGTCAGCGGCACTATGTTCTCCCCGAGAATGCCTCGCAACTCGTCGAGAGAAACCGGGCCCTCTCTGCTTCCATCTTTTGCATAATACCACATAACCCTGAGGAACTATTACTGTTCCTCATTAGTTTGAGGAGCACCAAAAAGCGCCTCTCTACTTTTTCTCCAGAACGTCGTTAATCGGGAAGAGTTGCGGCACTTGTGTCTCCACCGGATACAATATCTCGTCATTGAGCTCCAAGACCCCGGCCGGCGTCTCGGACTTTTCCCCTTCCTCCCCCCCGGCCTTAATCGCCGGCATCCTGTTTTCCACGATTCTCTGGGCCGTCTCGCTCGCTGGGCCAGTTGGCAATGGAACCTGAACAACGAGCGCTCCATTCTGCTGAACCGCCGTGAGAAGATTCCGGTTTTCACGGAACATGAACCCCACCGCAACAACCGACATCACGAGGAGACTGCAAACCGCCACCATCGCCATCCCACTTCGGCGAGTGCTTTTGGAAATATAACTTGTGAATTCTCTTTCGGCATCCCGCAGCTGGGCGAACGATTCATTCATAAACTGGCCCGTATCTGCCATGCGATCTCCAAGCAACTCCATGTTACGCGCCGTGCTTTGGTTCGACTGGTCCATTCCTGACAAGGTTCGGTCTAACTTGCCAAAAGTTTCCTCCACATGAGACATGGTGGACCCCATCCTGTTCAGAGATTTCAGAAGCAATCCATCCCGGTTCGCCCGCTGCTCGAGGGTCTTATGAAGGCCTTCAAGAGTGCGCCCGGTTTCAGCCTGCCGATCACTCATCGACTTAAGGCTCTCCACCGCGGTTGGAAGCGGACTAAGCGACTTAAGTATTCCATCCCGATCCACATGCCCCCCCTCGAGATGGTCTCGAATGGAGCGCATCAGCTCTACCATTTCTGTCGCACCCTGTCGAAGAGCCTCAGTCTGCTCATTACGCTTTGCTGAGCGTTTCCAGAATTTCCACCGCGGCACGACCTCTGTTCGGTCACCGTTTCCTCCACCCAAACGCTCTACCTTGGCAAGCACACTCGAGCCCTCCTTACCGCTCTTACCCTCGCTCGAAGGCTTTCCTCCGTCGATCTTCCCGGATGGTGGGAGCTCAGCCATCACCGCTTTCGGCCGTCCTTTTCTTTGGGACTTTTCGCCCTTTTTTTGTGGCAGTGGAGCCAGGGGCTCATTGAAAGGTTCGGACTGGATCTCAGAATCGGGCAGGCTCATTTCTTACGCCCATCCAAGCTATTAACGAATCCTTACCAAATCAAGAGGAGATCTCCGGCCACTTGAATCAAAATTTTACAGAACCCCCATTAACCCCAACCCAAGGGATCCAATCCATAAAACCGCTTCAACTGCTCATACAACTCCGGATGTTTCTCCTCCAGCTGCTTGGGTTTTTCAAAAAACGTTTCGGTCGAAACCGCAAAGAATTCTGCAGGATTTGTCGCCCCGTAATCATCCAGCACCGTTCTGCGCCCCTTCTCGACTCTTTCCAGAAGAATTTTATACGAGGCGCGCATGACGGCGGCCCACTCAGGGTAGTCTTTACGATCCTTTAGAACCGGCAAGCCGTCAGCGACTCCATTGAACTGATCCAACTGGTGAGCGAACTCATGAATAACTACATTGAGGCCATCCTCTTCATTCCGCGAACCCTGCCTCACACTCTCCCAGGAGAGAACCACACTTCCGCTCATCCAGCTTTCTCCGAGTCGAATACTTTTGATCCCTAACTCATCCCTCACTTCGTAAGCATCGGGATAAACCAGCACCGAGCGCAACAACCCAAAATGATCATAACCGCTGGCCAGAAGAAGCAAGCAAGCTTGCGAGGCGATAATCAACTGCATCTCCCTTGTGACTTCCTCCAGTTGCCCGCAGGGCTCAAACCCGACCTGATGAAGAAAAACCTGAATCCGGGCATCCATTTCTTTCGTGAACTCGGCAGGAAGAGCGGCATAGAGCGGAACCTCCTTTTGAAGAAGCGAGCGATCCGCCTCCGAGAGAGGAATCGCCCGAACCTCTCTCCGTTGCCGTTGTTTCGCCCTATGATAGAGCAGTGCTACAAGACCTCCAGCCATGAGGATGGCGATGATTATACCAAACTCTTTCATCACCGTCTTCCTTCGTTCCAAGCGAGCACCTCCTCGTAGGCTACCCCTTCACCTCCAAAGAGATCAAGAGAACTTCCCACCGTCACATCGACCCTTCCACCGCTGACCTCCTCAACCTGCCGCAGATCGTCCAATCCACTTACCCCGCCAGCGTAAGTCACCGGGATACCACTCCATGCGCCGAGAAGGGAAACCAGTTCTACGTCTACTCCCTCACACTTGCCTTCCACGTCCGCAGCATGGATCAGAAATTCTGCGCAATACGGCGCGATCTGATCCAGAACTTCACCTGTAACAAGAAGATCGGTGGGGGTCTGCCACCGATTCATCGCCACTCTCCAACCTTCCTCGACCCGCCGCGCACTCAAGTCGATCACCACTTTGTTACTGCCGACTTCTGTCGCCAACTCCTCGAGCCGCTGAAGTTGAAATTTACCACTTTGGTCAAAAAGCCACGAGGTGACAATCACGTGACTCGCACCCGCCGCAATCCATCCCGCAGCATTTTGAACACTAATTCCTCCTCCTACTTGTAACCCACCTGGCCATGCGGCAAGGGCCTCCTGAGCTGCGCCTTCATTACCGGGGCCGAGCATAATCACATGCCCCCCAGTAACCTGATCACTCCGAAAGCGGCCCGCAAACCATGATGGCGGCTCGCTGGCCACAAAATTTTCAATCGGACCCGGACCATTATCCCGCAAGGATCCCCCGATAATCTGTTTCACCTTGCCCTGGTGGAGGTCAATACACGGCCGGAATTTGGTCATAGCCAGAGCGTTAAAATGCCTCTTTATTAGCAGAAAGCCAATTACCAATGCTCGCCCCTCTTATCTCGTTTTTTTTCCTGTTACTCGCATCGACCGTTTTACAGGGACAAGAACTGCAGCAAACGACCTCCCGGTCTCCACAGGTCGCCAAGTCCAAACAGGCGCCAGCGGGAATGGTTTTTATTCCGGGAGGCACTTACCGCCGGGGGTCCGACCATAAATTTGAACAGACCCGCGCAGAATATCCCGAGGAAAGCCCCGTGCACGAGGTTACTGTCGATGGATTCTGGATCGATGCGACTGAAGTGACCAACCGCCAATTTCTGAAGTTTACCAATGCGACAGGCTATAAAACCCAGGCCGAACGGGGCTGGGATTCCAAGGATTTCCCAAACGCGCCACCTGAACAGCTTAAAGGTGGCGCGCTTCTCTTCAAACCAACCCCACGCAAGGTCGAACTATTCCAGCCAGGTGCAGAATGGCAGTGGTGGCAATTCGTCAGAGGCGCAAATTGGCAGCATCCCGAAGGGCCTTCCTCAAGTATCGCCAACCGCATGGATCACCCCGTTGTTTGCGTCACTCATGAAGACGCGGTCGCCTACTGTGAGTGGGCAGGGAAACGGCTACCCACTGAGGCCGAATGGGAACGGGCTGCACGCGGTGGATTGGACGACAAACTCTTCAGCTGGGGCGATGACCCCAAGCCAGGGAACAAATGGCAGGCCAATGTCTATCAAGGAGAATTCCCTAACAATAATACGGCTGAAGATGGATTCTCGGGAACTGCACCGGTCAAGTCCTTTCCCCCAAACGCCTACGGGCTTTACGACATGGCAGGCAATGTGTGGGAACATTGCTCCGACCTTTATCGACCAGATTACTACAAGACCTTCGCTAAACTTCCGGAGCCAAAGGCCAATCCGAAAGGCCCTGAGCAACCCGTAAGCCAGCCTATGGTTCAGCAGTACCTGCAGACAAAGAACTATCCGGCTGAAGCGCCGTTTCATCGTCTGGCTTGGCTTTGGGTTACCAAGGGAGGATCACACCTTTGCCACCACACATACTGTCTTCGCTATCGACCAGCAGCCAGACATTACTCGGAGTCTCTCTCTCCCACAAACCACACTGGTTTTCGGTGTGTCAGATCAGAGTAAACAGACACCAAGTCTGGAAATCCCCAATCCAAGCTCTTGTCATTTAGCGTGTCCTGGCTGAAGTCTCACACTTTTCATCACCGGGAGTTCAGTGACCTCGAGGCCCTCTACCGGGCGAAGCAGAGCGCTGGCCTCAAGGTCTCCCTTTGCATTCCCACTCTCAACGAGGAAAAGACTATTGGTGAGGAGATCGCGATACTCAAAACCGCCCTCATGGATCGCATTCCTCTCATCGATGAATTCGCTGTTATTGACTCTGGTTCAACAGACCGAACCGCTGAAATCTGCGCTTCTTCGGGTGTCGATTTTCTCCACTCAGGCGATATTCTTCCGCGCTTTGGATTCAAAAGAGGCAAGGGTGAGAACCTGTGGAAGGGCGTCTATCAGCTCACCGGCGACATCATCTGCTTTGTGGACGCAGACATTAGCAATATCCATCCCCGCTTTGTTTATGCGCTTATTGCTCCCCTTCTCCTCAATCGTAATACCCACTACGTAAAATCGTTCTACGAACGGCCACTTGTTCACTCCAGCGGAGACATCCGGGCTTCCGGCGGAGGGCGGGTCACCGAAATTCTCGTCCGGCCCATGTTCTCCCTCTTTTACCCGGAACTCACTCAGCTCTTCCAGCCCCTTAGTGGGGAATATGCGGTTCGCCGGGAGGTCCTCGAGCAGATTCCTTTTCCGGTTGGCTACGGGGTCGAAACTTCTCATCTGCTCGACGTCTATGAGCACTGGGGGATGGGCGCCTTCGCTCAGGTAGATCTCGACAAACGAATTCATCGTAATCAGTCCACTTCCGCCCTCGGGCGTATGTCTTTTGGGATCCTGCAATCTCTGCTCAGCCGATTACGCGCGCAGGGAAAAATGACGACCTCAGTGGAACTCTCAAGTATCTACCGCGCCCTCGAAATTGCAGGCCCTCATTATCAGGAGATCAAGACTGAGATCATCGAGGAGGAGCGCCCACCGCTGGTTGGAATAGAAGAGTATCTCCAGAGATTCCCCCGCCTTCCCACCGAGAGCCAGAGCATCATACGTGGCAACGCGAATAGCCCCATGAGCCCTTCAAGGAGTAGCTGAGAAAGCTACCTAACCTCATGTCCATCGCCCTCGTCCACTACCACCTGCGCCCGGGAGGAGTCACCCGCATTGTGGAGCGCCAGTCGAAAGCTTTGACTGCCGCGAGAATCCCCCATGTGATTCTCACTGGCTCGCATCCGCAGCAGGAGTCTGACCTCCCAATCAGAGTCATCCCTGCCCTCGATTACTCGATGATGCATTCTCACCGGGATACCGGGGCCTCTGCTCTAATGGGGCAAATGTGCGCTTCCGCCAAGGAAGTTCTAGGACATGAACCCCGATGCTGGCATATCCACAATCCGACCTTGGGCAAGAATCGGCTATTTCCTCACTTGGTGAAGATTCTCGCCGAAAGCGAAGTTCCACTGGTGATGCATATCCACGATCTCGCAGAGGATGGCCGCCCAGAGAACTACTACCACCTCCGTGAGCACAGGGAGATTTATCCTCTTGCGCCCCAGATTCACTACCTAACGATCAATTCCCGGGATCTCACGTTACTCAAAAGCGCGGGGATTCCGGCACAACAGATATCGTTGCTTAGAAATGCAGTCGGCCCAATCAACCCTACTGGCGAGGTCCCATCGAGTGAGGAAACCTCTCCTCTCGTTCTGTTTCCAGTCAGGGGTATCCGCCGTAAAAACCTCGGAGAGCTCTGTCTCCTCGCTGGCTTAGCGCCAGAGAAAAGTCAATTCGTCCTCGCACTTCCTCCGGGGCAATCCGGTGAAACCACTTCCTACAGCACCTGGGTGGAGCTCGCGAGTAAGCAACGCTTACCAGTTCAGATGGGAGTGGTAGGAAAAGAGCCTTCATCTCCAGCAGGGGATTCCACCTTCCCAGCATGGATCCACGCCTCTACACACTTTGTCACAACCTCCATCGCTGAAGGGTTCGGACTCACTTTCCTCGAGGCTATTGCCTTTGGACGCCCCTTGCTCGGAAGAGATATTCCTGAAATCACCACCGACTTCAGGAGCCAGGGAATCAATCTCCAATCCCTGTATTCCGGGTTACTTGTCCCCCGCCCATGGATCGATGAGCGCTGTCTCCACAACCTTCTCGAAACGAGCCTGCGACATCTCTACCGATCCTACGGTGAGCCCCTGCCCGATGCCGTGGTTACCCAGACTGCAGAGTCCCTCTTCAGTGGAGAGCTTCTGGACTTTGGAAACCTCCCTGAGACCATTCAATTAGAGATTATTCCCCACGCACAGGCATCTCCGAGCGAGATCCTTTGCCGCGAGGAAAACACACTCATTCCTGCTGACGAATGGCTGAACGCTGCCCTCGAGCGAGCAGATACCAACCGCCCTGAAGACCTTGATCCATGGTCATCGACAGCATTTGCCCGGGCCCACAGAGACCTCTACGATTCCGTCAACCAGCGTCGCGCCACCAAACCAAGCTGGCTGGATCCGAGAGAAGTTCTCCTCCAGTATCTACAGCCTGAGAGGTTTCACTTCCTCCGTTCCTGAAAATGAGCCTTTCCCACCGCGAAACCATTCGCAACCTGCTCGCCGCGGGAATAACCGAGCCCGCAAACTGCACACCCATACTTCCTGAACTATCTGGAATCAGAGCAGTGATTTTTGACGTCTATGGAACCCTCCTTACCTCGGGGCGCTGCAGACAAAGCCTTCACCCTCCAACCTCGATCGAGGACCTCTTACGACCGATTCTGCAGGAGCACAAACTAGCGCTACCAGAGACTTCGCATTCTCTCGAAGCCAATCTCACCGCATTAATACAACGAGAGCATCAGGCTGCAAGGGCTCGCGGGATCTCCTTCCCTGAAATAGAAATCCGCGCGATCTGGAGCGAAATTCTTCAGCATCCTGTCGGAGACGTCATCGAAGATATCGCGCTCCAATACGAGTGTATGACGAATCCGGTATGGCCAATGCCAGGAGCAAGTAAACTGATCGCAGACCTGAAACAGAAGCAACTCTCTCTGGGAATCGTCTCCAACGCTCAATTCTACACCCCCCTCCTCTTCCCGGCCCTCCTGACGGATACTCTGCCGGATCTAGGGTTCACTGAATCCCTCTGCCTCTTTTCCTATCAATATGGCATCGCAAAACCGGGAGAGGACCTTTACCAGCTTCTCAAAGAGAAACTTGCCACCAACGGCATGTCTCCAGCCCATGTTCTTTATATCGGAAACGATGCCCAAAAGGATATCCATCCGGCCGCCAAGACAGGCTTCCGAACTGCACTTTTCGCGGGCGATGTGAATTCTCTTAAACTCCACCCCGACAAACCCGGCCTCCTGCCTCCCGATGCTGTTATTACTCATCTTCAGCAAATCTGCCACCTGTTGAGGTAAGCAGTCCAATAACGCAATAAAAAGACCTTCCCTTCTATGACATTGGAAGCAGCCCGCTGGCTCCAGATCTCGATCAGGCTCACACAAGCCCTTATGGCATTAGGTCTTGGCCTTTTCTTCATCCGCGTTGGCATCCTACACTTTACTAGTCCGAATTGGTTTGCGCCAATTGTACCAGATATTCTGGGAGCCCCCCTTTTCTGGGTTTACGCCAGTGGAGCAGCCGAGATCCTCCTCGGCATTGGACTCCTAGCTCCTCCAACCCGTAGGCCAAGCGCACTCGCTACCGCGGCTTTTCTCATCCTTGTCTACCCAGCAAATCTGAACATGTGGATCAACAATCTTTCTCTGGGCGACGGCACAACTCTTTCCTTTCAGGGACACCTCATCAGGCTCCTAGTGCAACTGACCGCTATTGGGCTCTGCCTCTGGCTCTCTCGCAATCGCTGGAAATAGGGACATTCTCAACGCCGGCTAGAGGGCACCCCTCTGCAAGCCGCTAAATCGGGCAAGATAGACAATCCGGCGCTATTCTTTTGCAAGCAAGCGGCAGCTTCAATCGGCTTTCTGGGTTAAAACAAAACCGTGACGTAACGATCCCGCAAATAACTGTCTATTCGGTCCAATATGCATGTTGATGGGTTTTCATGCGGGCTGATAAAAGGTTTCTCAAACTCCTTGTGAGCATTGTAGGTTAACCGTTTCATAACAAGGCAGTGCGGGATCGTTCGTCACCCTTTTTTTGGATTCACAACCCTCGTATGGCTCCAACGGCTACCAAGCGTTCCCCCGGACTACAGAAACCCGGAGCTCGCCCCACCGACCGATTGTCTGGCCGTCGGACCTGACCTGTGTAGCAGGCCTCAAACTGAGCTAGTGACCCTAACCTCCAGCGTGCAGAGCTTTTTCGTGCTCTACGATTTTTGCGATCCATGGATCCGACAATTCCTCAAAATCGATATCACAATCAACTCGCTCGACGATTCCTACCCCCCCGAGGCGCTTTAACTCAGCTTCCAGGTCTTTTCCGAATCCATTAAAAATGTCGTAGCCAGAATCCCCGAGACCGCAGATTGCAAACCTTTTCCCAGAGTAATGACCATCGGGGTATTCTTTCAACTTTTCGAAATACCCAACGGAATCATCAGGAGGTTCACCCTCGCCCCAAGTGCTCACGACAAAATAGAGATTTGAGAGCTCGGAAATATTCTCTGGATCAGAGTCAAACATATCGACGCACTCAACCTCGATTCCACTCTCCCCCAGCTCCTCCTGTAACTTCTCCGCGACCTCCTGTGAGTTCCCGGTCTGGGTAGCAAAAAAGATCTGAGATTTATGCATACAGTTCTTTACAAGATTTCTACGGATTTGGCTAATGGTGGATTGTCATTATTCCAATCTCTTTTACACAGAACCTCCAGACGATGGACAAAATGACACCACAGGCCCTTGCCGCGAAGGTGTCAAAAGTATGCCACTCTCAAGTCACACGCTTCTCAGAAGAGGTTCAACCTCGATCCCGACCCGAGGAATACCTTTCGACGATGGCACCCCCCGCCGGATCAGTCAGGATTCGAACCCGATCCCTTGGCCGGAGCTCCCTGAGACCTCGGGTTCTCTGCAGAATGGTGACCACCTCTCCTCCGTCTTTTCTTATACGGATCTCATAGGCGTTTTTGTCTGAGAGCTTATCCCCTATCCCACCGAGCAACCCACCTAACAGAGCCCCTTCGAATGCCGCGCCATCATCTGACCCGATGAGAGCTCCCGCGATCACCCCACCCACTACGCCGCTACCGTCATCATCTGAGTCATTATAAACTACCTCTTTGATGGCTAATACTGCTCCAAACTCCTCCTTGTAGGACTTCTGTAATTGCGCGCTGGTCATCGGCGTAGTCACGCTTTGACATCCCCCTACAAGCAATACCGTCAGACTCGCCAGACCCATTAAACAATTCAATCCCCGCATCGCGCCCAAATGATATCATCTCCTCCACACGGAGTGCAAGCGAGCAGAATGCCCTATCGCGTTAGCGAACAAGAAATAACGCTGAGCCGACCCCTCCTCATTTTTGCAATCAGGTAGCACCAAGATGAGAACGGCTATCTAGCCGAGAGGGTTACCCGGAAGAATCTCTGGTGAGAACCACATTCATCACTTAAATATGTGGGTTACCGTTTTTCGATTGCCTTGATGCACTTCAACAGAGGAAATGAGAGGCTATGGAACAGTGGCTGATCTTTCCCTTGCGAGGTGCACTCATATTCAGCATTGCGGCAACGGCTCACGCCTCAGTCTCAGACTTGCAGGCGGCCACATCTTCTCATCCTAACCTGCTCCACCAATATAGCTTTGATGGAATGACGGACGAGGAACGAACGAGCGATCTGAAGGGAACTGCTGATCTTGCATTGCGGGTATTCGGCAGCGGAACAGCTGATCAGTTGCAGCTGGGAATGGCTGGCTTTGATTCATCTTCGAATGCAGCCCAAACTCACCGTGGACCGGGCACCGATAACGCAGAGGGTGCCTACCTGCGCGCCGACTCCATTACCCTTGGAGATTCCGTCTCATATGAAATCCTTTTTTCGCCCCTTGCCTCGGAAATCACCGGAGGCCAGTGGAATCTTGGCTATATCATTTCTACACGCACGGGAAATGACCGGGGATATTTTCTGACCCAGAGAGGACCTTTTCCCAGCAATGGCAGAAGGATAAGAAGCACGATAGGAAACTCCCATAGCGATGCAAATACGACGACCTTGCTGGAAAGCTTTACTCCGGGGCACTGGTATTACGTCGCAGGCTCTTACACCAGAGGCCCAGGCAACGTGACGTGGACGAACTATATCGCGGACCTTACAGTGGGCCAAATGACCCTCACAACTGTCGGCCCATTCACCAATTCAGGAGGAAGCTACCCAATGGGCTCTACCCCCTTGGGAATCGGTGGTCGGTGGGATGCCCAGGAATCCTTTTCCGGACTCTTCGATGAAGTAAACTTTTACAATCAAGCCCTACCCTTTGAAATTTTCCAGAGGAACTTATTCCTGCTTATTGGTGACCGACTCGCCCTTGATGTCAGAAATGTAGATTCTAATCTTCTTCTCTCGTGAAGGAGCAAACCGGGCAAGCGTTATAACGTGCGCAGCTCCACCGATCTTTCCGGAAACACAGCCACCTGGCCGATCTTCGCTGACCTCGGAAATCTGGTAGCCACACCTGAGGAAAACATCCTTATTATCGACCAACCTCCAGAGGCTCAGCGCTACTTTGTTATTGAGGAATTCCAACCGCCCCCGCAGGTCTACTATTTCTCCGACTTTGAAGACGGCGCGCAAGATTGGACCTCCCTGATTAACGATCAGAATGCTGCCACTTCCTGGGAACTCGGCACTCCCTCCGCAAGCACCGTCCCTCTTACTGGGGCAAATGACTCGGCCCTCGCATGGTCTACTAACCTTGGAGACTATGGCCCAAACTCCAATATTTCTCTGCGGTCTCCGAGCATTGATCTCAGCGCCGCCTCTGACGCCGAGTTATCTTTTAAGGTGTTCCGGGACGCAGATGGCTTCGGCGATATGGCAGTTGTACGCGTTTCGAGGTCCTCCGATTTGACTCTGCTGGGGGACCAGATCCCAATCGATATGAATATTTTTGATAATGATTGGAGCACCATCCGCATGCCTCTTCCCAAGAACTCCATTGGGACCAGCGTTGTCTTCGAGTGGAATTTCATCAGTGATGATAGCCTGGATGCCTTCAGCGGGCTGTCTCTTGATGATGTCACCGTTAGCGATTGATTCCTACAAACCCTGGCACTCGGCATACCACGAATCAGTGCCCCTCATGTTTACGGCGAACTTCTTCAGGAAGTCCCAGATGGGCCTCATTGAATTCGGGCTTTATTGTATTGCAAAGCCTTGAAGGTCTTTGCCTCGATCGTGAACCGAGTCAGATCCGAAAACCCCGGACGCTTGAGCTCTTCTTCAACAATCAGAAAGCACGGCGCCTTCGCACTCTTCCGCCCGTATTCGACTGTCGACTTTCCCGGAACACCAAAGCCACCCCGTTCCACTACCCCGGCACCCCACACCTCTAAGCCGTGAGCTACGAGTGCCTGACGCATCTGCGCCTTCGCTCGATCATCAACTGAGGGCATATCCACGATAATTGCAACGCATGGCATCTCCCTCTCCAAGCGCGCCTTCCTGAAGCTATAGCGAACGCTGTAATTAGCCAAAAGACCCTCGCGAGCCTTGAAGCATGAAAAGGTTATCCTCTCTTTATCGATCTTGGGAACGAGCGGGACCACCTCGGTAAAATCCTCACAGAAGGTATCGAGAGTTCTGAGCAAACCCTGCCCCTCTGCCGTCCCCCAAAGAAGAATAACCGCGGCTATAATTATACGCATTAACTTCAATGGTAACACGGCACTCCGATCTCCCAATCAATAATAACCCCGAACTGCCAATGAGCGAAGTAGAGCGGCCGGAGCCCTGGATCCCCGCCGCATTGTCGCCAACAATTTCCGGCAGGCCAAAGCCTCTGCACTCTGACCCGATCTCAATTACGCCCCCCTTCCCAGCGATACGTGGCGCAAAGACAGGCTGACCTCCACCAAAAAACCAGCGGTAGCTCTACAGACGCCGCAGAAACAACAACCATACAGTTGGAGAGCTATCATCCTGCGCGTGAAGCGAAACAGATGCGCAGGGGAGCTGGTATCTACCCTCCCTGCTCGACGGTTCTGAAGGTGTCCCTATTGCCAAACCTAGGGAGCCGACGTACTCGCTTTGGGATCGCGTGAAAGAGCCTTGTCAACAGGGAGCTCTTCGGCGGTTACCGGTGGGAAGGTGACCTTTCCGGTAGCGGCCCACTCGGTTCCTCGAAGCAAGGTTTCTTGAAAAGCCACTCCCAGCATCGACTTGCTGTCGTGTCCCATCACTGTATGGAATATTCGGCCCTTTCCGTAGGTGATCGTCATCAGCACCGGCTCGTGACGCTCAGAGCCCCCTTTGGCAAATGCCGTCGCCAGGATCTTCATGTTCTGGCCCGGACCACGCAACCGGTCGTAGAGCTCTTCTTTCGCTTGAAGGAATTCCTTGGGTAAACCTTTTGTGATCGGGTGCTCCGTATCGCGGACTACCACCTTGTACTCCCAGGCCCGACCATGGGAACCTCCCCGGCCCTTGGAGTCATCCCGAACCACTTTACCGTCCTTCCAATATACGTAGGGACCATCCTTTTCATTACGACCACCCCAGCCACCAAGACCAATCATCAAATTGTATTCCTTCCATTCCCGAAACGAATTATCGGCTGCGTGAACCACCACCAGGTTTCCGCCCTCCTCGATGTATTTCACGAAAGCCTTCTGGGTCTTCTCCTGCCACGCCTTGCCGTTGTAATTCGAGAGAACCACATCATAGGCCGAAAAATCGACAATCCAGTCAATCACATCGGCCTCGGTGACTGTTTCGGTATGAACACTAAACTTACCACTAGCCTCGAGCGTAGATTTCATCACCGGCGAACAACGTCTCCAGTCGTGATTGTTCTGGCCGTCAATAAGCAGAACCTTAAGCTTGTCCCCGCCAGCGTGATGGTCGGCAGTCGCAACGCCAGAATTCATGAGGAGCAGCAATCCTGCTGCTGCACAAAGCAGTTTTAGAGTGTTGAGCATACTGTAGCTAAATCGCCCTACGGTTTTGATGCAATCAGAATTAAGAGGTCCGTGAACAAAGGAGAAAACGTGTACCGCGTCGGGATTCAGTAAAACTAGCTTCGATCCTCTCTCGACAATCACTACAACAAGACGCGCTTCAAGTAACCAAGCAAAGCACATAAGAGTCACGGGCCAGGTTTCTCAATGAGTAAGCTCAAGAATCTTTCGAGAACACGGGTGTGACCCTTACGTTTTCGGATTTTACTGTGATCAGGAGGATAGAGCGAGCACTACCACCAGCGCTACTCACATGATTCCCGAATGAAGCTTACAGAACCGTTCAATCACCATCCAAACGCACCTCGCTAAATAATAACCGCATGGGTTTAAAATTGCGCAGTCCAACACCCTGTGCGAATCCTTACCAGAGCATTTGCCAAACTCTCATGACCAATCCTCCCCCTCCCCAGCCGCCCATACAGGCACCACAACCGGCGCCGCAATATACCCCTCCTCAGACCAGCGGCCTCGCAATCGCCAGCCTCGTATGCAGCGTCGTAGGGGTCAGCTTGGTAGCAGTCATCCTCGGACATATCGCTCTGGGAAAGATTCATCGGAGTAACGGAGCTGTCGATGGGAAGGGCCTTGCTTTGGCTGGAACTATCGTGGGCTATGTGGGTCTATTCCTCTTCATCGTCTTCGTCATCGTTCCCTTTCTCCTGGTCGGAGGCCTCGTCGTCGGCGGAGCAGCCGCGGCAACAAGCTGGGCCGAAAAAGTCGCCCAGACCAATAACGAGCTACAATCCATTAACAACGCCCTTACGAAATACAGCGACCGCGCAGGTCATTTTCCATCCGAGGACCAAGGAATAAAGGCTCTGGTAACACAACCAACCACCGCACCTCTTCCAAAGAAATGGGAAGCCTCTTTTCCGACGTTGCCTCTTGACGCATGGGGTAATGAGTTTGTTTACCGACTGCCCGAAGCTCCTTCTCCAGAGGAGCCTCTCAACCGCCTCAGGCCCGAGGTCATTTCCAAGGGTGCGGACGGAGTCATCGGAACCCTCGATGATCAAACCATCGAGGACGAGGAACTTCTCCCTTAAACTCTGCCTGCGCGCTAACCCCTGTCTTATCATTGGATGAGCCGTGCAGAGCCGCTCTTCAAGACACACTTAAAGAAGGAAGCGAAGGATTCTTCGCTCTCACTCACCTCATCATTGGCTAACTAGAACCGGCTGCCGTCGGCTTAAGGTTTCGGGGTATTCTCCATGAAAAACCCTGTGGCTCCCTCAAAGGTTTTGGGCGAACCCTTCTTGTCGATCAGCACCTGGCCGATTGAAGTAAACCCCCGCTTTTTACGATTCTCGGTAATCGTAATGGTATCCCACGGCCCACGACTCTTGTCTTGCTGCCAGAGCCTTCTTGTGCCGTTGACGAGCTCGATTTCCTTCAAATTAAGCTCGAGCCTGTCCTCATAGACTGTCACCGCGAGGTAGTTGGGCTTAGTGGTGCGACCAATGAGTCCGCCATGAGCAATTTGCTGAATACCTCCACGCTGAGTGCATGTCACTGCATGTACCTCCCCACAGAGGTAGAGATCCACACCATGCCGTACCATGGACTTCCAGAAAGCCGACTCTTGGTCCTCGACCGTCAGCATCCCCGATGAACTAAAGGTCCGCACCGGTCTGAGAATCGGGGTATGCCCCATCACCACGATATGGTCGACCTTGGGACCATGCTCATTTAGCACCCGCTCAAACCATTCAAGTTGCCGACCTGTGACCCCGGCCGCAATCTCACCCTGATCACTCTTCCCCTTCTCAAAGACATCCACCGAGACAAAGAGCGCATTCTTGTGCAACCAGTAAAAGGCCGTTCCCTGCATGTGGTCAGGTCCGTTGAGGGGCATTTTCAGGTGTCGGCGAAACGCATCCTTATAAAACGGGACCGCATCAGCTCCAGCTCCTCGCCATGGATTATCTCGAATCTCGTGATCCCCCAACGCGGCATACACTTT
>Ga0160423_10001307_pt1 | contig 20881 bp, 22 predicted proteins | sample CRUFie14St8metaG_FD_108191 | JGI IMG/M metagenome (GOLD analysis project Ga0160423, IMG submission 108191) | Marine microbial communities from the Costa Rica Dome - CRUD Field 142mm St8 metaG | ecosystem: Environmental > Aquatic > Marine > Oceanic > Photic zone | place: Costa Rica: the Eastern... | reverse complement strand
TTTGGTTTTACCTGGGAGTGCGATTCGTCGCTGTTCATCCGACGCGCCGCCTGGAGCCAACAGCAGTTCGGCGACGCAATGCATCATCGGAAGCGTTTGGCACCCTTACTTCTGGACGTCTGAGTTATTCACTTTTGGACTGTTGGTGATACTGACCACTGCCCTTGAGTTAGCGTGTCGTCTCGGCGCTTCTTTCTACCGGCGCCTCATCGTGATTCAACTCAAGTTGCCGGTCTTCCGATGCTGTGATTCAGTCGCTGGCAGGTTTTTAAGAGATACCGCACCGTATTGCCGCCCATGAATTTTCGGATGTCTCCTTCCAATAGGCCCCGCGCTTACAGAGATTTTCTTGTGTTGAGTAGCCCGCACTGTATGAGAGCGGGCGAGGTAATATTGTCACCCGCATCTGCCATTGGAGCAATAAATCTGACCACTAGGGGACTTTGTAACCACGATCAACATCTTAATTATCGTCTAGCATGCGGGGAACACCTATCTGACTTCTCTAGGAGCAATCCAGCATGGGTCTTGACCAGAGCAGCTTATCGGCTTGAAGGTCTGTGACGTCAAGTGACTGCTGCACTGCTAGCGCATCGGGAGAGGACGCCCGCCTATAAGCACCAGTAACGCGGTTTTGAGAATTCTCACCGCGGAGAGCCAAGGGTGTAAATCGCCACTACAATGGCATGGGACTGCACCGTGATGAGTTTCAGCAGAAACCGAAACGCAGTCATGTCTAACCTTTTTATTTTGGTTGATGCGTCTGAACCGAGTTAATGATCGTAAGCCCAGCCATGAATGAATCTAAGCTCATCCTAGTTCTTGGCGACCAACTTAGTATGAATCAGCCGGCCTTGAAACGCGCTAAACGGGGCCGTGACGTTGTCTTGCTTGCCGAGGTTGCCGAAGAGGCCACCTACGTTCGCCATAACCGACATAAGATTACATTGTTGTTTGCTGCCATGCGTCACTTCGGTCTTGAGCTTGAGGCGATTGGACACAATGTCCACTACATTGCCATCGATCAAGGTATGGCGAGTCTTGAAGATGCCGTTCGTAGTGTCTTAGAGCAGACCGTAACTGACGAAGTTATTGTCTGCGAGCCCGGAGAATATCGGCTTGTGCATCAGATGCGGACTTCATGGTCATCCTCGCTTGGGATTCCGGTGACTGTTCTTGAGGATGATCGATTTCTAGCATCCCATGAAGATTTCGAATGCTGGGCTCGTGGAAAAAAGCAGCTTCGAATGGAGTTCTTTTATCGGAAGATGCGCGAGCGCTATCAGCTGTTAATGGACGACGGTCAGCCGGCGGGTGGCAAGTGGAATTACGATGCGGACAATCGCTCGGGTTGGCGTAACCAGCGGGAGATTCCTGCGCGGCCGGACGTGCCTATTGATGATATTACATCAGCTGTAATCGCCGATGTTAATCAACGTTTCCCGAATAACCCCGGTGACCTGAGTCAGTTCCGACTGGCGGTGACCCATACTGATGCGGAGCGTCAGTTCGATTGGTTTGTAACCCACGCGTTAGAAGATTTTGGGACCTATCAAGATGCGCTGGTTGACGAGTCACCGTGGGTCTTCCACGGCTTAATCTCCATGTACATCAACTGTGGACTGCTTGATCCGCTGGCAGTTTGTCAGCGTGTCGAGATCGCTTGGCGGGAGGGCAGCTGCTCGCTCTCCGCAGCGGAAGGCTTCATACGGCAGGTGTTGGGTTGGCGCGAATACATACGCGGTATTTATTGGTTGCTCATGCCCGAGTACAAAACCCGAAACACATTGAGTGCGACGCGCCCTTTGCCTGAGTTTTTCTGGGACGCAAATACCGATATGCGCTGCTTAAGTCGCGCAATAGAACAATCACTTGATCACGGCTATGCCCACCATATTCAGCGTTTGATGGTGATTGGTAACTTCGCACTACTGACTGGTCTCGATGTTATGGAGGTTTGTGACTGGTATCTCGGTGTGTATGTGGACGCTTGTGAATGGGTAGAGCTACCTAACACTCTTGGTATGGCTTTGTATGGCGACCATGCGGTGATCGCAAGTAAACCTTACGCCGCCAGCGGCAAGTACATTCAGAAGCAGGGCAACCACTGTCAGCAGTGCCGTTACAAGCCATCCAAGACCACCGGCCCTGACGCTTGTCCCTACAACAGTCTTTACTGGCGGTTTATCGACCGTCATCTGGACAGCTTCGGGAGCAATCCGAGAATGGGGCTGATTGCCGCCAACTGGCGCAAGCGTGATCCTGAAGAGCGTTCGGTTGTTGTGCAGTGGGCCGATAAAATGATCGAGGAGTGGGCCTAGCTACGGCTTTTCTTCAGTATGTAACGACGTCCCGAGCAGCGTTTTGAGCAATACACCACTGATTCCCAGTTCAGCTTCCACTTCGCACGCCAAGCGAAGGGGCGGTTACACACAGGGCAGACTTTGACCGGTAGATCAGACTTTTTCACTGTCGATGGGCCAATCGGCGGCGTCGGTTATGTAGTCGGGCTGTAGAGGCCGAACACCTCCCCACTTGGCAATAAAAATTCCCTTCGGATCATGGTCAGCCGCTTGTTTCGCAAGGTTGAAATGGCGACCACCTCGTGGATCGCTTCCTATTCCCGCGATGTATTGCCAGTTTCCATAGTTGCTTCCGACGTCATAGTCGATCAGGTGTTTTTCAAAAAAAGCCGCTCCGAATCGCCAGTCACCCTGTAGCTCATTGATAAGACAGCTAGCCGCGATTTGGCGCCCGCGATTGCTCATCCAGCCGGTCGCCACCAACTGCCGCATCAAGGCATTGACGATGGGATAGTTAGTGTCACCAGCGCACCAGCGTGCAAAATTACGTGGCTCGAAGGTGGACCGTCGCGGCTTACCCGTTAGCCCTGAAAGTAGGAATAGCGCTCTACCGTCAACTTCAGCGCGCCAGTAGAAAAACTCACGCCACAATAATTCGAAAAATAGCCAGTACGTGGACTCGTTGGCGACTTTGTTCTTCTCGAAGTCAAAAATCGTATGGGCCACCTCACGCACCGAGAGGTTGCCGTTGGCTAGCCAGGGGGAGAAGGTGCTCGAACCATCAAATCCATCAAGGCAATTACGCGTCAGTTTGTACTGTTTGATGGATTCGTCGTCCCAGATAAATTGTTTAACTCGTCGCAGGCCTGCGCGGCGACCGCCCGGTAGCGGTAAGCCGGGATGTGGTTTGTGAATTGAGGGTGGAATGGCGTCGAACTGTGCCGACGGTGCTGATGGAAGTTGCTCTGGTGCTGCCTTTGGACCTCTGACGTTCAGTTTTTCGACCTTTCGTCTGAAGGGGGAGAACACTTGCGGAAGGTCTTCAAGGGCCATCGGCAAGTCAGTTTCGGTAAATAAGCTATTACCGCGGTGAATTTGAACAGGGATATCCAGTTTTTCTGCAAGGTAAGTCACGGATTGCTTCTCTTCCCAGCCCGGATGATCACTAACACTGACTTCAGTAATGCCGTATCGCTTGACGATGTGAGGTATGACCAGTTCGGGAGATCCCTCCAGCACAAGAAGATCTTGCCCGAGCGCCTGGAGGTCCTTTTTGAGTTCTATAAGTGACTCGCGTAAGAAGCGATCTCGCTGCTTACCGACTCCTGTCAGATTGCACCATGGCTTTGGTTTGGGCATGAGGAACAGACATAGCAAAGAATCTGCGGCTGCATGGCTGGCGATAGCAGGGTTGTCATTGAGCCGTAGGTCGGTTCGAAACCAGTGGAGATGTCGCATCCGTAAACCTTTAATATAAGATACACATACTACAAGACCTCCATGCCACCATAATAAGAGTCTTTGTACTTCAAGTCGGACGTAGTCTCGACGCGGAACCTGGCTTTGTTTTGCATTTAGGGCGAATGCAGGCCTATTCTTCTTCGCATATTTCGCTTTGCTCGCAGCGAAGTGATGACGCGGTGTCAAAAATAAAAGCACTCTGAATGGATTTAACAAAAGGTCGTCTCTATGAGCACACAGGATACGCTTCTCAGCCCTGCAACCGTTGGGGGACTCAAACTAACTAATCGTGTAGTGATGGCGCCAATGACGCGGAATCAGTCGCCGGATAATATTCCAACGGACGCCAACGTCGAGTACTACCGAAAACGTGCCGCAGGTGGTGTGGGCCTGATCGTGACCGAAGGGACCTGTGTCGATCACATTGCAGCAAGTGGATACCCAGGTGTTCCCTACATTCATGGTAACGATCGCCTAGCGGGTTGGAGACGAGTGATCGAGGCGGTTCACGCCGAAGGCGGGAAAATTGTACCTCAGCTATGGCATGTGGGCGGCATGCGCAAGCGTGGCGTCCTACCCGAGGGTAATGTCGACGGCTACGCTCCTTCCGGTATGAATGTTCCTGGCAAGGCCAACCGACACACTATGACCACCGCTGATATTGACGATGTGATAGCCGCGTTTGCTAAGGGTGCTCGTGACGCTCAGGCGATTGGTTTTGATGGATTAGAAATACACGGTGCTCATGGCTACCTACTAGATCAGTTCTTCTGGGAAGGCACCAACCAAAGAGATGACGAATACGGTGGCTCGATGGCAGATCGCGGTCGTTTCGTATCGGAGATTATTGCTGCGTGTCGCGCAGAGGTGGGTAAGGACTTCCCCATTATTCTCCGATGGTCGCAATGGAAGCAGCAGGACTACACCGCGCGCTTGGCGCCGACGGAGGCATTGCTGGCTGAATTTCTTGCACCGCTTGTCGATGCAGGCGTCGATATTTTCCATTGTAGTCAGCGCCGTTTCTGGGAGCCCGAATTCGAGGGCAGTGACCTTAATCTCGCTGGCTGGGTCAAGAAGTTGACCGGTGTGCCGACGATTACTGTCGGTAGTGTCAGTCTCGACGCAGACTTCATCCCAGATCCCGGTGAGGTTGGCTTCAAAGCCGCTAAGCCTGCATCGCTCGACCGGCTCAATGAAATGCTGGATCGAGGTGACTTCGATCTCGTGGCCGTGGGCAGGGCGCTCATCGCTAACCCCGATTGGGTGCGAGTGGTGGAGCGTGGTGATGTCACCAGACTTGTGGCCTTCGAAAAGCCCATGTTGATGACGCTCGATTAAGAAGGAGTCATCTCGAGTAGCTATAACAATAGCCACCCTTAGAGGGTGAGTTTTCACATAGATTTCTTATCACGATAGTTACTCAATGCGGTAATTTAGCGTTCACAACGCCGGGGGAATTTGGCGCTCGGTTTCAATCTGTGTTCCCAATACAGAAGACACTTGATGGTTTTTGCGGACTCAAAACGACTCAAAAGTCGTTGGCACCAGAGTTGCCATGCGATGACTGGGGTGTGATGTACTAGTCTAAGTTCCAGGGATGTTCCGCAACGCGATGTATATGCAGGATGAACCGAATCACGTCTCGTTGGTGCGTCGCTTTGGGCGGTCCGAATTGCTGCCTAGCATCACTTATAATATGCAGTTTGTGTCCGATTAGGCGCCTTTGGGTGCCTTTTTGTTACCTCAAAAAACCAGACATTTACCATAAATATAACTTAAAATAATGTTTTAAATTAAATTCATTACTATTAAGAAGAATTACCATCAATTATTGTTTCTTTTTTTGAGCAAATAAGTAACATAAAACGTATTGAAAAGTAACATATTGATCGGAGTACATCATCATGAGGGCGAAGCTACCCGCCATCCTCGAAACAGCCAGCACAACGATTACCTTCAGCGTGGTGGTTTCTGTTCTTTTATATTCCGTGGGCGCCATGGTGTGACCCGATCTGCAGGCACTGCTGCACGAGCTGTCTTTGTGGTTAGCGTGATGGTCATGGCAATCGTCAGCGAACGGGGTCTTGCCTCGACGTTTCGTAAGCCGCTAATTCGCGGAGTGTTTCCGGTGTATCCGATTGCTTCTCAACATGCGCAGTAGCCTCTTGTCGTAATGTAGATTGAGAAGAATCTCTTAAATCCTGGTTAACGGGTTATGTGTGACTGTTGGTTTATGCTGTTAGTCAGTCAGATTAATGGCTTCAATGATCCGGGCTGGTTGAGGTCATGAGAAGCCACTAGAGTTAGGGCCCCCGACACGTGATCAATCACGCGGACCCTTGAGATAGGGCTCCGCTACGTGACGATAACCTCGTTAACCCCTCACTGCTTCGTAGGTCACAATACGGTAAATAGGATGATGCGCCGGTTAGCCGGTGAGTGGAATTGGTGTTCCAAAAACACTAGGTATCGTTTCTATTTCCGTTTGGATGGCCGCGTAAATATCGGTATTGTGGCGGCACATCATTTCTCGGAATTACGATGCACAGTGTCTTTGGTATGCTCGCCATTATGGCCTTTGCTTACGCGGTGTCGTCGAATCGAAAGGCGGTGGCATGGAAAACGATTGGAATGGCCTTTGCCCTCCAGTTTATCATCGGTGGCATCGCCCTCTTCACGTCGTGGGGTAACCGCGCCTTAAGCGCTGTCGCCGATGTCATTGGTTCACTGCTGAGCTACTCGCGCGCTGGCATTGATTTTATGTTCGGCCAGCTAGCGGCTTATGACGGTCCTATTGGCTTCGTCTTTGCCGTCAACGTACTTCCCGTGGTGGTCTTTTTTAGTGCCTTAATTGCAGTCTTGTATCACTTGGGTGTCATGATGTGGGTGGTGCGAATTCTCGGTGGCGCATTGCGGCGCTTCCTCGGCACCAGTCATGCTGAGTCCATGTCTGCTGCAGCGAATATTTTCGTGGGTCAGGCGGAGGCTCCACTAGTTGTAAAACCGTTTATCCCTGAAATGACGCGATCCGAGTTATTTGCCGTTATGGTCGGCGGCCTGTCCACTATTGCAGGCTCTGTGATGGCGGGCTACGTGGCGCTGGGGATCCCGCTGGAATACCTAGTAACAGCCAGTTTCATGGCAGCGCCCGGTGGTTTGATGATGGCGAAGCTGATCGAGCCTGAAACAGGAACGCCCGCAGTCCCAAAGGCCGGTGACGACGCCACCATACCCCGTTACGTCAACGTAGTTGATGCTGCGGCGACCGGTGCACTGGATGGCCTTAGAATGGCCGCAGCGATCGCCGCAATGTTGATTGCCTTCGTCGCGCTGATCGCGTTGATCAATGGTCTACTGCAGTACTTTGGCGCCTTTGTGGGCTTCGAAGAAATTACCCTAGAGTTTCTGTTTGGCTACTTCTTGAGTCCTATTGCCTGGTTACTTGGCATACCCTGGGCGGAGGCATCGACAGCGGGGAGCCTCATTGGTCAGAAACTGATCTTGAATGAATTCGTGGCGTACCTTGCCTTCTCCGGCGTAAGTGAGTCGCTATCACCTATTACACAGGCGGTTGTTATTTTCGCTCTTTGTGGCTTTGCCAACTTATCTTCGATTGCCATCTTGCTGGGTGGCTTGGGTGCCATCGCGCCTGGCAGGCGAGATGACATCTCTCGACTTGGGGTCAGAGCCTTGATCGCAGCCACCTTGGCCAATCTGATGAGCGCCGCACTCGCCGGCTTTTTTTTGTCACTCCCAGGAGCTGCATTTTAATGGGAGATTCTGCGTGCGTTCAGAACGCTAGGGAAAAACGCGAGCTTCCTCTAATTAAATTCACTGCGGCCAATGCCTCCGAAGCCTTTTTTGATAGCTTACGGCAGTACGGTTTTGCCACGCTGATATCGCATCCTTTGGATATGGCACGAGTTAATCGTATTTACAGCGCATGGCGCGCACACTTCGTCGAGGGCGTTGCCACGGAGTTTGCGATGGATCCTGTTAGGCAAGACGGGTATTTTGCACTTGATGAAGCTGAAAGTGCGATAGGGCAGGTCGTTCGAGACTACAAGGAATACTTTCAGTTTTACCAATGAGGACGTTGTCCTGGCCATTTGAAGACCGATCTGGCAGCACACTTTGAGGACTGTCTCAGGTTCTCAGCCACGTTATTACGATGGGTTGCCCAGCAGCTTCCTGAGGATATTGTCAGCCGCCTGCCTATGCCTCTCGAGTCAAGGATCAAGGACAGTGCGCAAACCATGTTGCGCGTTTTGCATTACCCGCCTGTCGAGTCGGGTATGGTGTTACCCAGAGCTGCGGCACACGAGGAAATCAATTTCCTAACTATTATGCCCGCATCTGATGGACCCGGCCTCGAGCTTCAATTGTCTGACGGCGAGTGGATCGAGGTAGTTAACCGACCGAGTCAGGTGGTCGTCAATATTGGCGACATGCTTCAGGAAGCGACCGAGGGGTTTCTACGATCTACAACTCATCGAGTTGCGACGCCTGATGAGGGACTCGCGGCGAGTGGTCGTATGTCGCTGCGGTTATTTTTACATCCTACACCTGAGGCAGCACTCTCTTCGCGCTATACGGCAGGCAGCTATCTTAGTGAGCGTTTACACGAGCTCGGTGTTATCTAGCTCGGTCCAGCCATTGTTGACCGGCGAGCCCCATTAAGATAATCACCAATCCAACAAGCGTGCTGCCCGCAATGGTCTCGTTCAGCACCGTCCCGATTAGCAATAATGACAACGGTGGTGCCAGAAAAATTAAGCTGCTTATGCGAAGCGGGTTATCGGTGAGACGCATCGCTCTCATCCAAAGCACAAAGGCAATACCCATTTCAAAGAGCCCAATATAGATACCACCGAGCAAGGAACCCATGCTGGTAGTGGGCATTTGCCCCGCCAGTACTGTGACTATCCAAAGCAGAGGTAAAGCGGCCGAAAAATTTAGGAATAGTGCGAGTTCCGGGTCGATATTGTTGGCATCAATAATACGTGAGTTGATGACCCAGGATAAACTCCAAATGACGGTTGAGAGGAGCGCGAGTGCCACACCTGCCGGTCGATCAAATTCAAGAGCCCCGAGATTGCCATTTGTCGCAATGACAAGAATCCCGAGGTAGCTGAGAAGCGCCAGTCCTGTCTCATACTTGGTCGGCAGTGTGCGTGAAAACACGGAGGCAACCAGTGGCAGAGTGAGTCCCCAGGTGTAGTTGATGGCCATAGCGTCCTGTGCCGGTAATAGGTCATAGGCTGTAAACAGGATCCAATAAAAAAAAGCGGGATTGAGCAATCCAAGCAGTAGGCAAGATAAGACCACGCCGCTCTTCATCTCGTGTACTGATTTTAGGCTGCCAGCCACAACCACCCTGACACCAAAAAAGCCCCACGACACCGTTGCCGCCAATGTAATCAGTGCCATCGGCGTATTGAACTCCAGCGCCCACTTAAACGCAGTGGCCATCGTACTCCACAAACCTACTGCCGCTGAAGCATAGATCAGAGCGTGTTGATTCGATGCGGATGAAGACGCGAGCATAACGGACGAGGCTGTATTCCTATGATTGCAATGGCGTAGACTCTGCGCAGGGGTAATCCACGCCTGTGAGGAGTCAACGATGGGCCATATTAGCGAGAATGTCACCTTAGATAACCCAGCCTTTATCCACGAGTCAGCGTGGCTTTACGGCAAGGTCACCGTCGGTCCGGGTGCATCGATATGGCCGAATGTGGTGACGCGTGCAGAAACTTACGAGATTCGAATCGGTGCGCGTACGAATATTCAAGACTTCGTCATGATCCATGTCGGGGCCGCATCGTCCACCAATGTTGGCGAGGACTGCTCCATCACGCATCACGTGACGCTGCACGGATGCACTATTGGTGATCGCTGTCTCATTGGCATTAACGCAACCATTATGGATGGGGCCAAAATCGGCAATAACTGCATTGTTGCAGGGCACACCATTGTTACCGAGGGTAGTGAGTTTCCAGATAACACCATCATCGCAGGGGTACCAGGTAAAGCAGTCGCAACGCGCGACTGTGGTGATGCCAACCTCCTAAACGCCAGGTTTTACAGCGCGATGGCAGAGAGCTATGCAAACGGTGAAGATCGACTATCAAAAGAGAAAGTCGGAGAGGTTCTGAGCTCAATCGGCCAGTGAGTGTGGGTTTAAGGCTCAGATTGCTCGAGTACTTACTCTAGTTGCGTTAGGGACCCCATCAAAAATCAGGTTAAAGCCGGCTTATTTGAGCAAAGTCTTTGCTTGAGCTGAACGGCGTTAAGACAGTGGGCAATGACTTACTCATCGAGTTCGATACCCACGTCGAGCTAGGTACCGGTGGACTTTGCAAGGGATGATTGACTACCCCTTGATGGCACCAGAGACGTTTGATTACTTTAAGCGTAAATGTGCGATGGTGGGTAAGTCTAAGTCTTGCTGTATCTCAGCAATCTTGTGTAGCTCGCGCTGTGAGGCTGGGCTTGAGGAATCTGGGCCAAGTAACCCCCATATCATTAGGCTGCGACCGACGCGTCAGTGCTCTGCGCTTCCCGCGATTCTTCCTCCAGGATCCATTCTTTCGCCGCTTCAAGTGCTTCTAGTCGCGTAACGTATTGCATATTTGAAGGTAAGTGATCGGCGACACCTAGCCCTCTAAGCACTTGCGCAACTTCTTGCTTGATACCGCAGGCATATAAGCGCTTGCCGGCGTTGTGGGCATCAACGGCGATTGTTTCAACGGCTCGTGCTGCAGAAACATCAATAAAGGGCACTCGGTGGAAGTCGAGAACAATAGCTCTGTGGTCATTTCGTCCCACGCGCTCGCGTACATGGTGACCGACATCTGCCGCCGCACCAAAACTTAAAGGACCACCAAAATCGAATAGGGTGAGGTGATCGTCAACAGCCTGGAAAATCTCTGCTTCGGCCTCGGTGAGTGCAACCTCACTGCCATCACCCTCGCCACTAACAGCTTTTAACTGTTCGTCGGCAATCTGCTTGACGAAGGCCAGGGCTGCGATGACCACACCTGCCATGACCGCTGTAATAAGGTCAACGAAGACAGTGAGGCCGAGCACCAATGCCATCAGTATTAGATCGAAGCGAGGTCCTTGATGCGCGCGCTTCAGATAGGCAACGTCAATGATGTCGTAGCCAACCTTCACTAAAATACCGGCTAGAACCGCATGTGGAATTTTTGCGGCAAATGGGGCAAGTACGAGTACGACGCCCAATAGCAACACGCTGTGCAGCATGCCTGAAATTTTCGTGCTACCGCCTGTGCGGATATTGACGACCGTACGCATGGTCGCCCCCGCGCCAGGGATACCGCCAAAAAAACCAGCAATTGTATTGCCTATACCTTGACCGACGAGCTCCCGATTAGAGTTGTGACGGGTACGAGTCATATTATCCGCTACCAGCGAGGTCAGCAGACTGTCGATGGCACCGAGCGCTGCGAGGATCGCCGCAGCCTCGAAGATGATGATGGCGGTATCAGCCTCAATGGTGGGTACGATGAAGCTGGGTAGACCTGTAGGGATGGCACCCAAGATAGGAAGGCCCTCGATCGAGAGTCCGATGAGTGTACCGGTGACCAGTGCAGCCAGCGGAGCGGGAATCAGACGTCCCCATGACGCCGGCCAACTAAACACCATAACGAGGGTAAGTACGCCCACGAACAACGCACCGAAGTGTGGGTCCATGACAGCTGTTGGCACCTCCATGAGCGCCGGAATAGTGCCGCCACCTTGCGGTTCGTGACCGAATAGTCGTGCGAGCTGCAGCGCAATGATGATGCACCCAATGCCGCTCATAAAGCCAGAGACTACTGGGTACGGCACCAGTCGAATGTATTGGCCAAAGCCCAGTAGGCCGAACACAATCTGCATGATGCCCGCTAGGATTACTGTGGCGAAGACTAGCGACGGATCACCGTTTAGTGATGCGAATACGCCTGCAAAGACCACAACCATGGGTCCCGTAGGTCCTGTAATTTGTGAGCCTGTACCGCCGAAGAGTGCAGCGAAAAAGCCAACAATGATCGCTCCGTAGACACCGGCGATGGGGCCTGCACCTGACGCTTCACCAAAGGCGAGTGCCAAAGGCAACGCAACCACGCCCGCGGTCAATCCTCCGTAGAGATCGCCGCGGAGATTGCTCGTATCGAAAAACTTGCTGCTCATATCAATGTGCTCGCTCTAATTCGTTCGGTTTAACGGTGCTGTGTTCAATGAATCGCTGTTGTTTATGAATTTTGTTGCTCAGCCTTCAGGCATAGCGGAGCTGTGGTGCTGAATTATTTTCCATGCACCGCCGCGCAACTCGTAGGTGTAGTTGAAACGAGCTGATACGGTCGAACCATCGCCAAACGTAAAGACATACACGCCGGCATTCGTTGCCAAAGTGTCAGACAAAACGCGTGCATTCGATTCTGTGATAACACCCTGAGGTTGCTTGGCGAGGAACGCGACAAAGTAATCCCGAATTTCCGTGTGATTATGCCGAACTTGGTTGGATACGGTTGGAAGCAAAACGGCATCCTCCGCATACATGTTCGTCACAACGTCTGGGTTGCCAGTTGCCAGAGCGTCATTCCAATCACTGAATAGTTCAACTACCTGCTCTTCGTTCACAGTGTTCTCCAAAACAATATCAAAATGGATAGCACGAATCCTTGTGCCTCATCTAAAAAATGAGGATCAAATTTAGTGCCAGTCAAAAAAATACGGTGCAATGTACGCGCGCATCCTATTAATTGGATGCGATAGTTGTTACTAATATATCAATATCTTTTGATAGTAAAAATCTATCGCCTGGTGTGAGGTCTTTTCATGCAGCCCAAATTAAATGTCAGTTTGCGACAAATTACCTACTTCAAGGCCATTGGCGAGGTTGGAAGTTTCCGTGGTGCAGCGGAGCGGCTAGGTGTCACGCAACCCACGTTGACTGCTCAGATAGCGACCCTCGAGGAATTCTTGGGCGTTAAATTGTTTGAGCGAACTCGGTCAGGTGCGACCCCTACGGTTGCAGCGAGAGAACTGATACCCGTCTGCAACCGAATTCAGGAAGAAGTGCAGAGCTTTGTGGACACCGCGCACGGCTTCACGGGCGGAGAAACCGGGACCTATCGTATTGGTGTCACGCCAACCCTGGGACCCTACCTTCTGCCTCAAGTTTTGCCTGAGATACATGAGCGCTTTCAGGAGCTTCGACTATTTGTTCGAGAGGGTGTCCCCGCAGACTTAAGTCAGGATCTTAGGGGCGCAAAGCACGATCTTATCTTATCAACACAACCGATTGCCGATGTTGGTCTTGAGCTTAGCCCCTTGTTTAGGGAGCCATTAAAATTGGTTCTACCTCTCGATCATCGCCTCGCAAATAAAGGAGTGATTAATCGTGCAGACCTTGTGGGAGAAGAGGTACTGACCATTGACGAACACCACCTGTATCACCGACAAGTCACCGAGCTTTGCCAGACACTGGGTGCTAATACTCGCCGCGATTTTGAAGGAACGTCACTTGATACGCTAAGACAGATGGTGGTTATGGGTATGGGCATTACCTTCCTGCCTTCACTCTACGTGGCGTCTGAGATTCGAGAATCAGATCCGCTTCGCGTTACTGACGTTTTTGGGGTCAATATGTACCGAGATCACGCGTTAGCGTGGCGAAGCCGGTCGCCCGCTCGTCCTCTGTTTCGCAGACTGGCTCAAACGATCAGAGAATTGGTTCCCGCCACCGGTGCGAGTGATTTGCGACTCTTGTATTAAAAACAGTTCGCTCAAATCCCGAGTTCCGTCCGTTGTTTATTAAAACACGACCTTTCGGAAACGGTTTTTGTTTAGCGGCCATGGCTTCATTATATTTAGGCAATCGCGAAGATGAAAAATAAACAGAAAGGAGCATCTGACATGAGCTATAGATCGACAACTTCCTTTATCAATACAGCGCTCGAGTCGACTTGCTTAACCGTGGAATTCAATCGGCCTGATGCCCTGAATGCTCTGCGACCCGAGATGCTCTCTGAGGCTGCCCGTCTGGTAGAGCAGGCGAGTGACGATCCCGCGGTGAAAGTGATTGTTTTGCGAGGTGCCGGTCGTGCCTTTTCTGCCGGAGTCGATTTAAAGGTGCTGCAGGGCATCAAACCTGAGGGTGGGATCATTGGTAATGTCTTTGACGAACCTGCTGCGCGTCTAGCCGCGGCGATTCGAGATTCGAATGTGCCAGTTATCGCACGTGCTGTGGGCGCATGCTTTACGGGTGCCCTAGAAGTCGCACTCCACTGCGATTTTGTGTACACCACAGACGCGACAAAGTTTGGCGATACGCACACAAAATTTGGCTTGAGGCCCACCTGGGGTATGTCGCAAACACTGTCGCGGGCCGTCGGTCAAAGACGCGCCCGAGAGCTGTCTTTCACGGCGCGAATCTTCACCGGTTCTCAGGCGTTTGATTGGGGTGTTGCGAATGCCAGTTTCGAGACACCGGAAGAGCTCGACGAGGCACTGGCTGCCACATGTGCGCAGATTGCTGGCAACAGTGCAGAGGCTGTCGGGGCCATGAAGGACCTCTATCGACTCGCGGAAACAGAGCAGGGTATCCGACCTTCGTTGGCCGGTGAAACAGCCTCAAATTACGAAATTTCTGACACTGATCAGCGACTGTCAGCCTTCTAGTCAAAGTTATGCCTAACCCCTCAGGGGGGGGCGCTTTTTTGTGCCTATTGCGCCGCCAAAAAAACGCAGTTAACGTCGCGGTTTTCGAGTCGGGGTGCATGATGAGCGCGGCTGAAAAGTTATTAGAATCTTTGTACTACGAAGTCATCCCGATGAAGGGTTTCGAGGAGAAGCTCGACGTTTTGACGGCCGGGGATCGCGTGGGGATTACCTGTTCTCCAAAGCAAGGTTTGCAGGTCACGCTCGATACGGTTGCCAAGCTCTCTTATCGCGGTTTTTCGCTCACGCCACACGTGGCCGCGCGCCAGGTCATGAGCAAGCAGCACCTTAAAGACATCGTGTCCCAGCTCACCGACAGTGGGATAACATCCATCTTTGTGCCCGGTGGCGATCTTGATGAACCTATGGGCGAATACGAGAGCTCCGCAGCGGTGCTTCGCGATCTTGCCGAAATGGACCATCCGTTCAACCGGATTGGTATTGCCTCCTACCCCGAGGGTCATCCCGCTATTTCGGATGATCTACTGTTCGAAGCGCTGGCTGCCAAACAAGGGATTGCGACTCACATGGTGACTCAGATGTGCTTTGACATGCCTGTACTCGTAAAATGGCTCTCAGAGATGCGCGATCGTGGCATCACCACGCCCGTCTGGATTGGCCTTCCGGGTGTGATGGATCGCATGCGCCTCTTCAAGACGTCGCTTCGCATTGGTGTGGGCCAATCGGCCAAGTACGCCAAGAAACAAAAGGGCCTCATCGGGATGTTCTTGCGAAGCCCGACGTATAAGCCCGACTCGCTATTCAAAGCGTTAAAACCAGCCATGAATGATGAGCGTATGGCCATTGAAGGTCTCTATATGTTCACGTTCAATCAGATCGATAACACTGTTCAGTGGTCTCAAGAACAAATAAAGCGCATTAGATAAGCGCACGACCGGAGCACACCCAGGATGAGTACAGATACCCCCCTCGCGATAGCTATCGGGCCCAGAGTGCGCCAGTCAGCTTTTTTCGATTCCACGATCGAGGCTGGCGTAAAGTCATTCACCATTTATAACCACACCTTTTTGCCAGTGCATTTCGGTGATCCGCTTGCCGAGTATTGGAGCATGGTGAATGGTGTGGTTCTCGCAGACCACGCGTGTCAGCGCCAAGTTGAGATATCGGGGCCCGACGCGCTCGAACTCACGCAAGTGCTTACGCCCAGAGATATTTCTAAGTGCCCAGTCGGCAGGGGCCGTTACGTTGTGTTTTGTGACAACGATGGTGGAATTATCAACGATGCGGTTCTTTTTAGAATGGCCGAGGACCGTTTCTGGCTATCGCCTGGGGATGGTGACGTTATTTTGTGGGCGCAAGGTCTGGCGTTGGGTAAGGGCCTAGACGTTAAGGTGTCGGAGCCCGATGTGTCACCACTGCAGTTACAGGGTCCTGTATCGCCCTATGTTGCCAAGAAGCTGTTCGGTGAAATAGCGATCACACTGGGGTACTACCAATGCGCAGAACTTGAATTGAACGGCATTCCTGTGGTGCTGACTCGCACAGGCTGGAGTGGTGAGCTAGGTTATGAGATTTACCTGCTTGATGAGACTCGAGGAAATGAACTCTGGGCCATGATTATGGAGGCAGGCAGAGAGTACGGCATTTTGCCTGCATGCCCATCGCTGATGCGCAGTGTAGAGGGTGGTATTTTGTCGTATGTCTCCGATATCACGCGAGAGGATACGCCCTTTACCATCGGCCTTGATCGACTTCTGGATCTCGATAAGCCGTCAGATTTTGTTGGTAAAGCGGCACTTCAGCGGCTTGCCTCAGAGACGCCTCCGCGAAAGCTAGTGGGTGCCAACTTTGGTGGTGACCCTGTTGGTGGCAACGATAAGTTTTGGGATGTGTACTCGGACGATCAAGTCGTCGGTCGTATCACGCGCTGCTGCTACTCACCGCGACTCGAGCACAATATTGCCCTGGTAAATGTTCCGACAGAGCTGTCAGCGCCTGGTACCATGGTTCAGCTCGATATTCGCGGCTCCCGAGTTGACGCTGAGATTGTGGCTTTGCCCTGGTTCGAGTCGCACAAGAAAATTCCAGAAGGAATTTAGCTACTTCCGTAATCTCTCGTAGGTCTTGGTTACCCCTTTGGCGTAATGAAAGTCATTATGCCTGCCCCTTAAAATAATCAATGCGACGTACTGGGTTAGTCACTAAACTGGTGCGAGAAGAGGCTGGTTTCGAATAGACCAGTCTGTACCTCAAACGTCTTAATTAAAACGATAAAAAGCAAGGTGGTGTTGTCAATGAAAAGCATAGCTGCAATCGCATTTAAAGCTGGTGCCCCGCTAGAGGTTGCGGAGGTAGACGTTCAGGGTCCCCGCGCTGGCGAGGTCATGGTCGAAATTAAAGCCACCGGTGTTTGCCATACGGATGCGTTTACTTTGTCTGGCGACGACCCAGAGGGTGTCTTCCCAGTGATATTGGGGCATGAAGGTGCAGGTGTCGTTGTTGAAGTGGGCGAGGGAGTGACCTCGGTGAGGCCAGGAGATCATGTTATCCCTCTGTACACGCCAGAATGTCGTGAGTGTAACTTCTGCCTTCACCCCAAAACGAATCTGTGCCAAGCCATTAGAGAAACCCAGGGGCAGGGTTTAATGCCCGATCAATCCAGTCGCTTTACCCTCGATGGCGAGCCCATTCTCCACTACATGGGGTGTTCCACATTTTCCAACTACACGGTACTTCCTGAAATTGCGGTTGCAAAGATTCGAGAAGACGCGCCTTTTGACAAGGTCTGCTACATCGGCTGTGGTGTGACGACCGGTATTGGTGCTGTGGCTTTCACCATGAAAGTCGAAGCGGGATCAACTGTTGCTGTCTTCGGTCTCGGTGGAATTGGGCTGAATGTTATTCAGGGAGCCCGCATGGTGGGTGCAACGCGAATTATTGGTGTTGATCTAAACCCAGAAAAGGCTGTTTTGGCGCGCCGGTTAGGTATGACTGATTTTGTAAATCCTAGTGCGGTCGAGAATGTAGTTGATCACCTCATTCAAATGACAGATGGCGGTGTTGATTACAGTTTCGAGTGTATCGGCAATGTTAACGTGATGCGTCAGGCGCTCGAGTGTTGCCACAAGGGTTGGGGGCAAAGCTGCATTATTGGTGTTGCAGGCGCGGGACAGGAAATTGCGACACGTCCATTTCAGTTGGTTACAGGGCGTTCTTGGCGGGGCACAGCCTTTGGTGGCGCGCGCGGAAGAACTGATGTCCCCAAAATCGTGGATTGGTACATGGAAGGTAAAATTAATATCGATGAGATGATTACCCACACCATGCCGCTTAACCAAATTAATGATGCCTTTGACCTGATGCACGAGGGTAAGAGTATTCGGTCCGTGGTGACCTTTTAATGGCGCTTGAGCTTTTGTCGTCGGTCCGTTGCTTCGCTGGCGACCAGCGTCGTTACCAGATAGCCTCGAGTGCTCTGTCGGGTGAAACGGTATTTTCGGTGTTTCTTCCTGATTTTGCTGTGGCGAATCCTGTGCCTGTCGTCATCTACCTCTCCGGATTGACCTGCACGGATGAAAATGCCGTTACAAAAGCAGGTGCACAGCGCGTTGCAAGCGAGCTGGGAATTGCATTGGTCTTTCCCGATACCAGTCCAAGAGGTGAGGGCGTAGCGGACGATCCTGAGGGAGCCTATGATCTCGGTCTAGGCGCCGGCTTCTACCTGGATGCCGTACGGGCGCCTTGGTCTAGTCACTACCAGATGGAATCATTTGTAGTGGACGAGTTGCCTGCATTACTTGGTAATGTTGATGGACTTGATCTTGATCGGGTGAGCATTTGTGGTCACTCGATGGGTGGCCACGGAGCGATGAGCTTGGCCCTCAAGCACCCCGGTAAGTACCAATCTGCCAGTGCTTTCTCACCGATCTGTGCGCCTATGAGCTGCTCGTGGGGTAAAAAAGCGTTTTCCGCCTATTTGGGTTCTGACGAATCGCTGTGGCAGCAACATGACAGTAGCGAGTTGATTCGCAGAGGCGCTCCGCAGATTCCACTGTTGGTGGATCAGGGTGCAGCCGATCCGTTCCTCGAAGAGCAGCTGCGTCCCGACCTGTTGTTGGCCGCTTGTGACGAAGTGGGTTTTCCTGTTATTTATCGGGTACAAATAGGCTATGACCACAGTTATTTTTTTATCGCGTCTTTTATCGAGGACCACTTGCGCTTCCATGCGAAGCACTTAGCTTGAGATAACTTTTCACGTTTTAAGTGATAACGCTGACACACCAGATCGCCGGCGGCAATTTTGGTTTTAGGGCTGTCGGCAAATGACGATTCTGCGAAGGATTAGATTGCTAAAAACAGGTCCAGACCACTCAGCACCAAAATAAGGCGCAATATTAGTTTCGACCGATTATCGAGCGCATCGAACTGCTTTTTGAGTTCAGCCAACTCCTCTTTTGCGGTGCAACCCGCGTCGACGATTTTCTCGCGGCTTGCGGCAATTGCGCCCGCGGCGGCAACACCGGCTGTTGATACTCCCATGGCGCGGAGCAAACGTCGGCGGCTTAGTAGTGATTTGTCGGGTTGGTCGTCGGTCACAAGGCTGGTTACGGTAATCTCTTTTGTTAAGACTGATTAAACACGGGTTTTCGCTTCTCGAGGAAGGCCGCCATCCCCTCCTGCGAATCAGGCGTCCCAAGCGTGGCAGCGACGGCCCGCTTTTCGTCTTCAATGGATTCTTCAAGGGTTTTGGTTTCAAATCCGGCGATGGTGTCTAGCACCGCTTTCACGGCGAGGCGAGGTTGCGCAGCCAGCTCTTCACCGAGTGCTTGTGCCCGCGTTTTTAACTGCTCCAGCGGGACTACTTCCGTTACGAGGCCTATCTGCAGTGCTTCGTTCCCATCGACTTTGCGCGCCCGCAAAATCATATCGAGTGCATACGGCCGACCCACGACACGGGGAAGGCGGGCTGATCCGCCCCAGGCAGGAACACTACCTAAATCCATCTCGGGCAGGCCAATTTTTGCACCTTCGCTCGCAGCGATACGAAAATGGCAGGCAAGAGGTAACTCCAGTCCAGCACCTAGGCAGTAGCCGAAAAAGGTGGCGATCGTGGGTGTCCCACCGTTTTCGATCATGTCCAGAACACGATGGCGTTGGGCGAAAAACGCTTCCGGACTGCCCGCGCGTTTGATGCCCTCGGGGATTTGTCTGAGATTCATGCCAGCGGAGAAGTTTGCAAGGCCCTCAGCGGTGAAGACGATGGCACGAATGTTGTGGTCAGCGAGTACCTCGGGCAGCTGCTCTTCCAGACGATCGATGTAACTTACCGGCATGAGATTGAAGGGCGCATCGTTAACACTGAAGGTTGCTACGTGATTGGTCACTGAAAAAAGATAAGGATCGTTCATCACTGTGTTCTCCGTTTCAGCGCCACTATTGGCATTTTAGTCAGAGCGCCATTTATACATCACAAGGGCATCGATCAATCGCAGTGTCGGATGCTTAAAGGCGCGGGGCAAGGTTTCGACAACATTGAAGCCCAGTTTTTTCCAAAGTGCGACGGCGACTTCATTACTGGAGGCGACAAAGTTGAATTGCATTGCGTTGAAACCCATCGTGATTGCAATGCCTTGTGAGTGCTCGCACATTTGCCGCGCAATGCCCATGCCGCGGGCATCCGATGACACAATGTAGCCACAGCTGCAAACATGCTTACCCGGTCCTTCCTGATTGGTTTTGAGGTAATAGGTTCCAAGGATCTTGCCATCGTGTTCAAACACAAAGGTGCGGTCAGGCTTGTTCATCCTGAGGGCTTTGGCCGTGGGCTTGTCCGTGTCTGCGGGGTAGGCGTAGGTATCGCCGGCGCGAACGATTTCCTCAAAAATAGGCCAGATGGCAGGCCAGTCGCCGGGTAGGGCGTCTCTGATCATGGGCCTTGGAAGCCGTTAAAAAAGTGTGTAGATGAACGGTGCCAACGCCGAGCCTTGGGTCATGACTACCAGAATGCCGAGCAATAGCATGATGCCGATGATGGGTGCCATCCATAGCTTCTTCCGCTCACGCATGAAGCCCCATAGGTCTTTTAAGAGATCGAGCATCAGTAAGGCCTCTCGAAGTGATCATTGGGCCGAACGGCGCTTGTTACACGGTAGCTATCAGTAGTCTTGCCACCTGTTGTGCGGGCCAATGCATCGCGACCGAATAGCTTCATTACAACCCCCGTGGGTACAAAAAGTGCGTAGTAAAGCACGAACATGATGATGCGCGTATTTATAAACGCTGCGATTAGACCAAAGCGCATCCACCTGCGATAAAACGGTGTCAGTACAGTCGGAGCAAGCAGTGCCAATAAAGTGAATATCAGCGCCACTACCCAAGGCCACAGAGGAAAGCTGTAGCCGACAAGGAAGGGCAGTAGTAGACCA
>Ga0160423_10001306_pt1 | contig 20883 bp, 19 predicted proteins | sample CRUFie14St8metaG_FD_108191 | JGI IMG/M metagenome (GOLD analysis project Ga0160423, IMG submission 108191) | Marine microbial communities from the Costa Rica Dome - CRUD Field 142mm St8 metaG | ecosystem: Environmental > Aquatic > Marine > Oceanic > Photic zone | place: Costa Rica: the Eastern... | reverse complement strand
GCTGGATAAGGCGCCGGCCCCGCCGTGGGTGGCGAAGGGGGGGGCCCCCCCCCGGGCCTCCCCGGCGCCGGGTGCTTCCCCCCCCCCCCCTCCCAGAAAAAAAGGATAGAGAGATAGAGAGAGAGAGAGAGAGTTCTGACAACGTGGCCTCCTGCCTCTCACCATTCTTTTCGACCCCGGCCTGCTGTGCCCCGCTCGCGTCGTCCTCAGACGCCCATGCTCAGAAAGCTCAGGGCGCTCCTCAACCCAGTTTTTCTTGAGGCTTTCTTGCTGACCTTTTTGGCAGAGTGGGGCGACAGAAGCCAGATCGCCACGATAACCCTGGCAACCCACAAGAACCCCATCGGGGTCACCCTAGGTGAGCCTGGCGCACCCGTCCTTGTCGCGCAGACGGCCGAAGACGCGTGCCCGCGAACGTGTGTGCTTGTGTGTTTGTGTGTGTGTGAAAATGAGAGAGAGAGAGAGAGGTGTTGTGAGAGGCACTCTGACATTTTTTCCTTGGACGCGCTGCAGGGGGCATACTGGGGCACTCGATCTGCACAGGAGGGGCCGTTATTGGGGGTAACATGCTGGCGGTCAAGATCTCTCAGAAGACGGTGGCCTTTGTGGGTGGGGCTGTCTTCATTCTGTTCGCCCTGCACAACATCGTGTTTGGGGTGGACAAGGACTAGGGCTCGCTCGCTTGAGAGTGAGAGAGACCGGCGCAGGCGAAACGGATCGAGGTCGCGACGTTGTTGTAATAATACGGGTTACAGAAAAAAAAGACAGCGAAGCACTCTCGACTTTGATTGCGCTCCTTCTTCTTCTCCTCCTTGTCGCGGAGACGAGGAAAAAGGGAAGAAAAAAACAGTGTTCCCCGCCGGCGAGGCTCATCTGTTGCTGTTGCCCCTGTATCCCCCCCTGTCGCCAGACCCTCCCCTGCCCCTGTAGCTCGGGCTCCCCCTTCCCCGGCCTCCTCTGCCGCGCCCCCCCCTCCCTTGGCCGTGCTTCCTGAACTTCTTCTGATCCTCCACCGCCTTGTCCATGACCTCCTCCTGGACCCTCATATACTTCACCGTGTTTCCTCTGATGTAGCACTCGGGTATGCGCCAAAAGCGGTCGCCGTCCTTGGACGTGCAGATGACCTCCCTGAGGTGCACGTTCATCCAAGTGTCGCAGTTCACCAAGTGCCCGTTGTAAGTCTCCCCGTTCTTCAGCTCGATCAGCTTCGAGGACGTTGTGCGGGTGGGTGGCCGAGGGGGAAAGAAGGGTGGAGAGAACGTGTCAGTCGTTCGAGCGATCCGATCCGGCCGGGAGTCGTGCCGGTCGTGCGGGGTCGGCAGAAAGACCCGCGGCGCCCGAGATCGGCATTACGGCGAGGGAGGACGAAGACTCACCATGGGGTGGCCCTGGGCCGCCCTCAGCAAGGACAGCGGAAGCATATCGCCGGGGCCGTCGAGGTCTCTCTCCCGAGGCGAGGCGCGGGCTTAGGGTTCGCCCCTGTCACAGGAAGCGAAGAATGCGGACACGCGGTGGGCCCTCGCGACGTCCGCGATCTTGAGCGCGAGACAAGCCAAAAAGCCTCTTGTGGGTTTTCTGTCGCGCTCCCCCTTCTCTCCACGACCGGGGGAGCCCCGCTTGGGGGTGGTGCAGGGCCGGGGGGGAAATTTCCGAACTTTTCACTCGAGAAGATTTCCGCTCTTTTCTCCTCAAGGCGAAGATGGGATTTCTACGCGGAAATTTTCGCGCACGCGACTCTGAGGCGGCGGCGGCTGCCAAAAAAACTACTAGTCGAGAGCAGCGAGCAAAGCGTCCGCAGAGCCGGAGAGTAGGAAAGCAACCATGGCTGACGGATTCAAGGTAAGCGCTCCGCGGGGCAATCGGTGGAGGCGGGGAGGCGACGGACGGCGAGGAGGCGAGAGGCGTGCGACTGCGTTGCCGCGCGGGCATCGCTCGGGGGCCTCTTTTCCCTCTCCCGACGGGGGCAGGGCGGGGCCTTTTCCCTCGGCAACCTCCTCCTCCCGGTTCATGGACGCCTTCCTCCGGCCGACGCCCTTCGCGTTCGCGCGAGGCGACCGTTCAGGCACCCCGTGAGCAGAGTGGCTGACTCCCCTCCTCCTATCTTTCTTTCTTTCTCGCCGCACCACCACAGTATCATCAATACCAGGTCGTCGGGCGCCACTTGCCCACGGAGAGCGACCCAAGTCCCTCCCTGTACCGCATGAAGGTCTGGGCCGTGGACGAGGTCTGCGCCAGGTCCAAGTTCTGGTACTTCATCAAGCGCATCAAGAGGGTGAAGAAGGCGAACGGACAGATCATCGCCGTGAACGAGATCTTCGAGAAGGACCCCACCACTGTGAAGAACTACGGAGTGTGGCTCAGGGTTATGTCCAGGACTGGCTACTACAACATGTACAAGGAGTTCAGGGATGTGACCATGAACGGTGCCATCGACCAGATGTACCAGGACTTGGCTGCCCGCCACAGAATCAGAGCCTCCTGCATCCAGATTATCAAGACCGGAGTCTTGGCCGACGAGGATTGCAAGAGACCAAACATCACTCAGTTCCACAAGGAGAACCTTGCCTTCCCACTCCCAATCAAGACCAAGAGGGCTTCTGAGAAGAAGTACAGGTCGACCTTCAAGGCCAACAGGCCAAACGTTGCTCACTTCTAAGGTGGCGCGTGATAGTGTTTATATAAAGGAAGCTCGTGGAATTGTAAACAGATTTCCTCAGGTTTTCTTCTCTTTCTTTCCTGTGTCGCCTAGCCCTTCTCCTCCCCTTCCACACAAAGAAAAGAATGTTGTACACACACACAAATTATTAAGTAGCCTTTTTACCCCTTCCTCTCCTGCTCGTACAAGAGGATGTACCCGTTGTCGCTGTTCCCGCTGAACTCCCGCGAGGAACCGAAGAAGTTGGGCAGGACGCTCTCGTCGATCAGATCGACGTTCTCGTCGTCAAAAATGAGCCAGTTGTCCTTGGACTTGATCACGCAGATGTAGTGACCGTGGTTGGGCCCGGAGCCCACGTGCACGACGACGGCAAAGAGGCTGTAGGGGATGTCAACGTCCGGCGTCCTCTCCGCTGTGTTGGAGAGCTTCAGCTTGAAGGGGAAGACGACCCGGTAGGAAAGCTTCCTGTACCTCCCGAGGTGCTCAATGTACTTGAACCTCTTGAGGTGCAGCGCTAGAATTTTGGGGAGGGACTTGACCTTCATCCCCTTCTGCGCCTCCTGAAGGCCGTTGCAGTTGTCACAAAGGAACTTGTCGTCCTTCCCCAAGGTCTCCGTTGAGCTGAAGTTCTTCAGGCACGCGGAGATGCTGGAGTTCTGCTCCACGTCCAGGGACAGGTCGAAGAACGTCTCGTCCCTGCTGGTGACGTTCTCGCAATAAAGGCACCTCGTCTCGTTGACGAGCTTCCCTTGGAAGGTATCGTGGATCCAGGTCCTTAGCTGGTCCGGCGGGATGACGGCCGTCTTCGGTAGGGCGGCCCGCTTCTCCCTTTCCAGGATGTCGCACATCTCGTTCAACAGGTAGTTGAAAAACTCTTGGGCGTCCTGAGGTCACGGACGAGAGTCGCGACGTCAGAACGGTTCTCCGTGTACCAGGGCGAGGAGGCCGAGGGGCCGGGCGTTTCCAGACTTACCTGATGCATGTAGCTCCTAAAGAGCTCATTGTCCTTTTTCAGCCGCTGCACGAAACGCTTCGGGGCTATCACGCCCGTCTTCTTCTTCTGCGAGTGGATTTGCAGGAAGAGGTTGCTAAGGCAGTCGAGGAGGTTGTCCCCCTCGCTCGAGCTCAGCGTCTGCGCCCGCTCCAATAGCTTCTCCCTGAAAGGCTGGCAAAAATAGAGCGCCTGTAGCACAGAGTTGCAGTAGCACGTGTTCCCGAAGTTTTCCAAGCCGTAGTAGTTCTCCCCCTCCGGAAGCTGGCCCCCGAGGCTCTTCTCGAGCTTGCTCGACGCGCCCCCCATCGTCTGCCAGATCGGTGCCCTTCAGAGGAACAAATCCAGACGCGGCGAGGAACCGCGGATGCGCCACCGAACCGACCGATCTCTCTTCTCCTCCTTCCCTTTCCTTCTCTTCCCTTCGACCTGCGCTTTTTTTCTGTTTTCCCCCTCCCCCCACAGGCTGGGGCCCAGCCTCGCGAGCTCGAGGACGACGATCACGGACTCGCGAGCACAAAAACCAGCAGTACAGTATAGCTCAGCAGCGGCGATCATGGCGGGGGCCGGGGAGCTGGAGGAGGGCGTCTCCATCTTCTCGACGCAGCGAAAGCGGAAAAAGTCCAACGCTGCAGCCGTTGCGACCGAGACAGAGGGAAAGGAGCCGGCTCGAGCGGGCAAGGTGGGAGGGAAGAGGTCACGGGGACGCGAGGAGGACCGCGGCGGCACGAGCTCAGGGACTGCCGGAACGAGTGAGGCGCGAGGCGGCGAGGGATTCAAAACGACCGGCCTGAACGCCTGGGTGTGCTCAGTTTGTGACTCCCTTGGGATGAAGAAGGCTACGCCCGTGCAGAGCGCCTGCATTCCTGAGATCCTCACGGGGCGGGATGTCGTCGCTTGCGCCGAGACTGGTAGCGGAAAGACGGCTTGCTTCCTGCTCCCGGCGCTCCAAATGCTCGCCAAGGATCGGGTTGGGGTCTTTTGCTTGGTGTTGGTCCCGGCCAGGGAGCTCGCATACCAGGCCCTGGAGCAGCTGCGAGGCCTCGGAGGAAACGTGGGTGGAATGACAGGCGTCGCGATCGTGGGAGGGATGAGCGTGACGGAGCAGAGCAGGGAGCTGGCCAGGAAGCCTCACTTCGTTTTCGCAACCCCGGGGCGCCTGAAGGACATCCTGGTGCACGACAGGGGCTGCGCGGAGGCCTTCAAGAGGCTCAGGATGTTTGTGATTGACGAGGCGGACAGGTGAGATGAAACGCTGGTCTCCTCCCTCCCTTTCCCGGCTCCCCTCTTCTGACGCCGAGCACGCCTCTCCTCTATCTCTGTTCCTCTCTCTCTCTCTCTGTGCTGGCGCCTCCTCAGGATTCTTGACCCTGCCTTCGAGGAAGACCTAAAAGTGATTGGGGAGTACCTGCCCGCGAAGAGGCAGACTCTGCTCTTCTCCGCCACGATTTCCAAGAACATCGAGGTTCTCAGGGAGGTGGTGATGAAGGACTGCTTCAAGTGGTCTCAGCACGACACCTTCAAGACAGTGGACAAGGTGAATGACCAGTACATATTCGTGCCAGAGAAGGTCAAGGAGGTCTATCTCTTTCACGTCCTGCAGCAGTTTGCAGAGCTCAAGATCAGGTCGGCGATCATCTTTGTCAAGTCCTGCGAGAGCTGCCACGTCCTTTCTTACCTGCTGGACGAGCTAGACATCCTTGCCGTCGCGCTGCACTCCCAGCAGAAGCAGAAGCAAAGGATGAGCAGCCTGAACAAGTTCAAGACCGGAGTGTGCCCAATTCTCGTCGCCACGGACGTCGCGAGCAGAGGTTTGGACATCCCGACTGTGGATCTCGTCATCAACTTCGATCTTCCTTATGTGCCGAGGGAGTACGTACACCGCGTGGGGAGGACGGGAAGGGCTGGCAGGAGTGGCAGGGCCCTGAGCTTTGTCACGCAGTATACCATCCAGCTTCTGCAGAAGATCGAATCCCTGACAGGGAGGAAGCTGAGCGAGTACGAGACGGAGGAGAAGGTGGTCCTTAAGCTTATCACCAGGGTCTTTGCCGCAAGGAAGGCGGTGCGGCTGCGGATCGAGGAGGAGGAGGAGGAGGCCATGTGACGTGAAGCGAGCCCATAAATTCCCCAGGAAATTTTCAGGGAATTTTACGATGTTTACGATTTCAATTCGAAGATGAAAAAACCGTTGGGCTAAAAAACCGTTGGTCTCCGCCAGAAATTGCCGAGGGGTGGAAAAGCGTAGAGAAGAAGAGGAGAGGAAAGGGCGCACAGGGCACCGCTAGCTGCGGCCCCGAGAGCAAGCGAAGGACGCCAAAGGGCGCCGGCATCTGAGGGTCTCTGGAGCGCGGGAAGGTCTCGATCTTGGACCACCTTTCGAGACAAAGCGAAGGAAGGCCCAGAGCTTGGAGCCAGCCTTGCCTTTATCATCGCAGGACAAAGCGAGGATAAGACAGGACCTTTCAAAGTGTCAACATGGTAGAGAAGAAGGCTTTGGCGGCGAAGGGGGAGGATGCCACGAACGAGTGGCTCTCGGAGGCCATCATTAGCTTCCTCAAGGGCCCGTGCTACTCGGTCCCGCTGATGAGCTTCATCGACGAGCACTGCCTCGTCTTCGACCTGGAGGAGGAGAACAAGTTCGAGTACACCACCCTGCACGTGGAGTTCATGGACCTCGTCGACAAGCTCCTCTGCGAGTTGTTGGAGGACCTCGGGGTGCAGCCGGAGAAGCTGGTGGCCGTTCTGTCCAGCGACATGAGCCAGAGCCAGATCTCGTCCTTTGTGCTGACCTCCATCCTGAGTGTCGAGGACTTCTTGCAGTTCAAGGCCATGATGGTGAAGGGGAACGTCGAGCTGACGAATCAGGTCATCGAGTCGCTCATTGAGAAGAAGGAGCAGGAGGCTGCAAAGGCCGCGGAGGAGAAGGAGAGGAAGGACAGGGAGGAGACAGAGCAGATTCTGGCTGAGAACGGGGAAGTGGACGAGGAGACCCTCCTAGTTCTCAAACTCTCGAAGCAGCAGTTCGAGCTCGAGGACAGCGCGAGGAAAGCCCAAGAGAATGTCGACTTCAGCGACGTGAACGGCAGCGATGACCAGGAGGACGCGTTCGAGAAAGCACTCAAGGAGTCGCTCCAGATCAAGTCCAAGATCGACCAGGAGAAGGCTGAGCTTGAGCAAGCGCTTGCCATGTCCGTCGCCCTTGAGAAAGAGGTCGCCCTCGCCAGGGAGGCGGAGAAGGCCGCCGCTGAGGAGGACGAAAAGGAAGCCGAGCAACAGAAGGAGGAGGATACTGCAAGCGAGCCGGAGCCTGCCCCAGAGACCTCAGGGCCCACAGAGGTTCCCGGCGCTGGGTCTAGGCCTGAGGCTATTAAGGAGGCAGCCCCCGAGCAAGCATCGTCCGAGGTCGTCGTGCAAAAGATGGCGCCGGTCAAGAAGGCCTCGTCCCTTCCTCCCCTGGTGCTGGACAACACGTCTGGGTCTGGGCCGAGCACGGCCACCTCTACCCCCGCGTCTGTCCTCTCCGACTACAGCCGCCTTCCAAACTCCGCGAGGTTCCAGGGCGCCGGCTACAAGTCTGACGCCGGCCCCAGCTCTGCGAAGAGCACGTCGAGCTCCTCCGTCAGAGAGGCCGCCTATGCCGCGGCCGAGACGCAGAAGGGCCTGTTGCAGACCAAAAAGGAAAACCTGCTCATTAAAGAGAAGGAAGCTGAGTCGACCTCGACCAAGGTGTCTGACTTGGACGAGAAGAAGAAGGACTACATCATGAAGCAGAGGGCAGCTCTTGTCGCGAAGAATAACGCAGAGCGCCAGAAGCAGCTCGCTGACTTCTTGCTCTCTTCCAAGGAGAACCTGTTCCCCAAGGCGAGAGAAATGAAGGAGACAAAGAAGGAGGCGGAGCTTCCGCCGATCGGCCAGAGCCAGAGCCAGGACGAGAAGAGGGCGGCTCTCAGGCACGAGCTCGCCAAAATGTTCAAGCAGCAACTCCTCGAGGGGATGTGAGAACGCGGGTGAGGATTCCAGTAGCTAAATTTTGTGTACTTTGTATTATCGTTCTTTATCTTTCACCATCAAAGCGTTCGCTCGAATTCTCAAAGGCCCTTCATTGGCCTCTCCTCGTGGAACATCGAACCGTCCCCATCCGCAATTGTGTCCTTAAAACCTCCCCCTCCGGGAATCATGGGCAAGACGTGTTCGATATGGGGCACCATGACGTCCAACAGGAACGGACCTTCGTGGTTCACCATCTCCTCGATCGCTGCCCTGAGTTCGGCCTTATGAATCACCCTCCTCGCTGGAATGCCATAAGACTCGGACATCTTCACAAAGTCAGGGTAGATGTCCACCTCTTCCTCGCTCTTGTGCCACTCTTTATCCTTGAGTCCGAGATACGTGTGGGCCCTGTTGGCCTTGTAGAACCTGTCCTCCCACTGCACCACCATGCCAAGGTGTTGGTTGTTGATGACCATCACCTTGACGTCCAGCTCCTCCGCCTTGATCGCGGCGAGCTCCTGAACATTCATCAGGAAGCTCCCGTCCCCGTCTATATCGACCACGGTGACCTTCTCGCCCGCGGCCTTGAAGGCAGCCGCAGCCCCGAGCGCAGCAGGAAGCCCGTAGCCCATCGACCCAAGTCCCCCTGAGGTGAGCCACCTCCTCGGCTCAGCAAATCTGTACCACTGCGCGGCCCACATCTGGTGCTGGCCTACCCCCGTTGAGATAACCGCGTTGCCCTCCGTGACCTCCTCCAGGACCTTGATGGCGTGCTGCGGGGCGATGGCGTCCTCATACTCCGGGAAGGACATGGCCTTGAGCTTCTTTTGCTCCAGGACTTCGTCCGTCCACTTTTGCACCGCCCCAGCGTTCATCTCGACCTGCTTCTCCCTGAATAGCTTGTTCAGACCCTTCAGGGATTCCCTCATGTCCGCGCACACCGAGTAGTCCACCGCCTTGTTCTTGCCGATTTCCGCAGCATCAATATCGATGTGGACGATCGAGGCATTTGGCGCGAAGTCCTTTACCTTTCCAGTCACCCTGTCATCAAACCTCACCCCAAACGCCAGCAATAGGTCGCAATTATCTATCGCGTAGTTGGCGTAGATGGTGCCGTGCATGCCGAGCATCTGCAACGAGAGCGGGTGCATCTCGCTGAAGCTTCCCAGCCCCATCAGCGTCTGAGCAACTGGAATGCCAGTGAGCTCCACGAACTCGGCGAGCTCCTCCGAGGCGTCGACACACCCTCCCCCAACGTACAACATCGGTTTTTTGGCGTTCGCGATCGCCCTGGCCACGTCCAGAAGCAGGCCCTTCCTTGGCGGCTCCGGCAGACGCTCGTTGTAGTACTCGAGGAACCTGGATGGGTCGAGCGAGACGTCAATCTCGGACGCGTTGAGCATCTGCTGCTGCACGTCCTTGGGGATGTCGATGAGGACAGGCCCTGGCCTCCCGGACCTCGCCAGGTAGAAGGCCTCGCTCACGACTCGGGGGATGTCCTTGACGTCCATGACCAGGTAGTTGTGCTTGGTGATGGGCCTGGTGATCTCGATGGTGGGGGTCTCCTGGAAGGCGTCCGTGCCGATCATCCGCCTGGGGACCTGTCCCGTGATCGCGACCATGGGGACCGAGTCCAGCATGGCGTCGGCGATCCCGGTCACCAGGTTTGTCGCCCCCGGCCCACTGGTCGCGATGCACACCCCGACCTTTCCCGTCACCTTGGCGTAGCCCTCCGCGGCGAAGACCTCGCCCTGCTCGTGGCGGCACAGCACGTTCGTGATCTTGCCCTCCTGCCTCGTCAGGGCCTGGTGGATCTCCATGCTGGCCCCCCCGGGGTAGGCGAAGACGACATCGACCCCCTCCCTGACAAGGGCCTCCACAAGCACGTCGCAGCCCTTGACGCTCTTCTGCCTCTGCTCGAAGTCCCGCGGCGTCACCGCGACAGCGTCCTTCTTCGCCGCCGTCTTCTTCTTCTTACCGGCCTTCTTCGGCGAGGACGACGAGGATGCCGAGTAAGACGACGAGGCGCGGGGCGGGTGAAGGACCACGTGTTGGCCTCCACGCCTCCTGGCCCCGCCCCCAACCAAGGTTGTGCAGGACGCCGACGCCGGGCACAAAGACAAGGGCCGCGCCGTTGCAACGGCGGTTTTTCGCGCGCCCCTCGCGTGGGCTGCTGCTGCGGAGTTCATCGTCTCTCCCTCTCTCGGCGGCTTCCGCTCTCCAGCTCTGGACGCGCCGCGGCGGGTTTCGGAAAAAGTGACGCGCACGCCAACCCCGTGCCCCTCCCCCCCCTGGTGCGCCAACGGGCCGCGCGCCTCAAGACCGGAAATCTACAGGCAAATTTTTAGGCCCGCAGAGGATAAGTTAAATCGGTGGAGATCCTCGGAGCTTGAGGGGCAGCCGGGACGATCACGGTCTCCAAGGCGAGGATGGGTAGGTCGATACGGGGACGATCGGGGACGATCGTTCTCCCGACCCAAACACTCCTTGCGAGAATCTCCGGAGGGCCTGGCTGGCATCGCCGAGGGCGAGAGGAGAAGTGTGTTTTGTCAGTTGTCACCGCGCCAAGAAAAAAAATGAAAGGAGACAATAAAGCCAGTGCCAATAAAAGCTAAGCAAAGGCGACAACAATGCAATCCTCTCGTCGTTCTAGGGAAGAAGATGAACGCACACTTTTGCACTTTGACACTCACAGATTGGTTTTGGTGAGCACAAAACTTATAATTACAATTATCAAATGCTATATTTTTTTGGTGTGTTTTGAGCTTTGCGTTTCCCATCCTCTCTCCCTTTTCTGCTGCACCATCGCTGAGAAGGGCAGAGAATCGCCCCCGATGGGTCGCGGTCCCGCTCTTTTTCGCACAAAACTTTCCCCTCTGCCTCTACCCGAGGAGTGTGCGAGCGCGCGGGGGGGAGGGGGGGAGCTTCCCACCCGCGTCTTTGTCTTTTGGGTTGCAGTGGTCTTGGGGTTCCGCGGCATGGATGTCCGGACGGCATCGCCCGGCGTCCGAATCGGTGCACCTCACTGTCACGCCGAGCGTTGGGACCACCTAGGTGGTCAGGATGACCTGGGACATGATGAAAAACAGGATGACAGTTTTCCTTTGACAACATTTCCATCCGTTTTTTCCACCGATTTTCTGGATTTTTCCCCAGAGAGGGATTTTTTCTCCCAGAGAGATCTTCTCCTGGCCACCAAACCAACCACATAGCTGCCGGGGGGGAGGGGTTCTTCTCCAGTGAAAAGATGGCGTTGGCGTCGCGCTGCTCGTCCTCGCTCGGGACCTCGAGGGGCCCCGCGGAAAGGGCCTCAGCCCGGGCAGTTGCGCCGTCCGGGAGGGACGGGAGGCCCTCGCGAGGCTCCCGGCCGTCCTCGCGGTTGCGGACCCTGGCCTCGGGGAACCGGAACAAGCGGTGCGCGAACGCCGGGCTCATCGTTGACGAGGTTCAGGACGTGACGTCCACGACGGGGGCGGGGGAGGATGACCGGGGCCTCGCACAGGGTCCCGACGAGGGCGCCCAGGCCCGCGAGCCTGAGTACGACTTCGACTTCGAGGCCGAGAAGACAAAGCTGCTGAACGAGCGCAAGCAGCTGGAGGAGATTCTGGAACGCATCGAGGAGCACGAGAGGAGCCTGGCCTCCGGGGAGGCCGTGGCCGGCAAGCCCTCCGCCTCCTCGGCCTCGTCCCCGGCTCTACTCCGCCGCGACCGGTACAGGGCGAGCCTGCTGAGGCAGAGGGATGGGTCGGGTGAGAAGGGTGCGGGGGGGGTCGTCGAGGAGAAGGCGAAGAAGGCGAAGAAGAAGGGGAGTGGCAGGCCCAAGAAACAGGGGGTCTTGGGGCAGGGGGACTTCGTCTCCAAGTCGTCGGAGGAGTCCCTCTCCGTGGCCTCCACGTCCTCCAGCAGCGACGCGGTGACCACCCTGCTGCAGGAGCGCAGGCACCTGGAGCTCCTGTCCAGGGAGGAGGAGGCCAGGCTGATCGAGAGCGCGCAGTTCTGCTTTCTGGTGGAGGAGGCCATGGCCAGGGAAGGAACCTTCGTGAAGAACGCCGCCAAGGGCAGCAGCGGCAGCAGGAGCGGCGGCGGCGGCGGAAGAGCTAACTCAGGGGAGGTTCAAAAGGGCTACTACGAGGTGGTTGCCAAGGCAATCAACGCGGGCCTGTCGGACGGCGAGGCGCCGCTGTCCGTGCAGCAGATCAAGCGGCGTCACCTGCACGCCATGGAGGCTCGGCGCTACATGCTGGACCACAATGTCAGGCTCGTCGTCCACCTCGCGCACAGGTACAGGGGAAAGGGGGTGAGTTTGGGAGACCTGGTCCAGGAGGGGCACCAGGGCCTCCTCACGGCTCTGCAAAAGTTCGACTTGGAGCGCGGTCTGAAATTCTCCACGTATGCCACGTGGTGGATTCGCCAGAGCCTGATTAGGGCTCTGCAGAACCACGGGCGGGACGTCCGCCTGCCGGTGCATGTCACAGACACCCACGCGAGGATGGCCAAGCTCATGCGGCAGCACGGCTCCTCGGTGTCCACTGAGGAGATCGCGAGGATGATGAACTGCAAGGAGGAGAAGGTGAGGTCGATCCTCGATAGCACGAGGGCTGCCATCAGTCTCGACGTGCTGGCTGGCGGCAACAACAACATGAACGGTCAGGACGACGGCCAGGACGACGTGATGGAGGACCTCGCCCAGGTGGGCCTGGCGGCTGCAGACGAGGACGAGGACGAGGAGTACGAGCTCCTGCTGCAGAAGGACGTTGAACAGGAGCTCAAGCTGCTGCCACCGCGCGAGCGAAATATCCTAAGGATGCGGTTTGGCCTCATGGCCTCGGCCTCGGGGTCTGCCTCGCTGGTGGACATTGGCGCTGCCTACGGCCTGACCCGCGAGCGCGTCAGGCAGATGGAGGCCAGGGCGCTCACGAAGCTCCGCACCAGGAGCACGCAGCTGGAGAAGTATATCGAAGGGCCGAAGGAGTAGAGGAGAAAACTAAACCTAAACTAAATCTTATTAGACATTAGGTAGAGCAGTCCTTGGCATGGCGCAGTGAGTCCCCGATACAAATGGAATCACCGCCGCGCATGATTCTCATCATAGCACTGTACGAGCTCAGAGGACTACAAATAAAGTAGTCCGCCACCACGCCTAAGGCCTGATCCACAAGCGACGCGTCCAGAGGATCCATTGCGAGTTCAGAGTATTTGGACCAGTTGTCTTCCAACCAATTTGAAACGTTTAGAGTCGTTGTGTTCAGGGCGGCTCTCACGTCTTCAGTAGCATTTTTGTTCATGAAAGGAGCAGTCAACAATATCGTTGCTACGTTCAAAGCTTTCGATCGTTTCAGCCTTTCTTCGTTGATGTGCTTGGTCACCACACATGCAAAGTTCGCTGGGCTGAGAGTCCCCAAATCTAGCTGGGCTGGCCATCCCCAAAATCTACAACGTTCATATTCGCCGGCATTTCCCCAGTCTCTTTCGCACCTATCTGTGCCTGTAGGAGGCCCCCCCCCCTGCGCGAGCGTGAACAGCGAATAGTACAGTGTCGTCCCCGCCTTCGGAGACACCATCCAGTAGGATAGCTTTGCGCAGATCCCGCGCCACCTGCATGTAGGGTCGCTCCACGAGCGTGCAGTAACTTCGGACGGACCCTATCTGTTCCAATTCAGGATACTCAAAGAGTACTGCAACGGATTGTAACCGCAGGCGCTGCAGAATCGAGACGAGGAGAGGGATGGAGCTCACCTGTATGACCTCAAGCGCGGTGTGGTTGATGCCCCAATGTTTGAGCGCCGCTCCCACGTAACTGTCATACCTTGCTTTTCTGCGAGAAAGAGAGTGAGGTCAGAAGCAAGAAGGACGGCGATGAGGAGGAGACTTACCTGCTCTCGTAAAGCTTGGGCAAAAGCAAAGCCTGGATCATGTGTTCACCTTGCCACTCAGCGTCGTGGCGGGGACACGCAAAAACCTCACCCCACTTCCGGGCTCGGGCGAGGCGACGCTGTGTGTAGTGCGGCACGAGGGTGCCACCTACCAGCCTCCGACCCGAAGCGGATGCTGTTTCATCGGCTATTCGCCAGGCTATGGCCTGGTTGCTGGGCCCGTAGACGAAAATCGGGAATAGGGTCGTATTCCGCGGCGGAGCCGAACCGAAAAGCCGAGGCGACCACTCCGCCCTCCACTGGCTTCGGGACAAGCCCAGGGCGAAGGATACGCAGGTGTAAGCAAGGAAGAACCCGGTGCACAGGGCCAGCAGGTGGACGAGCTTCACCTCGCGGGAGGGCCTACTATTCCTGTCCCTACCGCGGCCTCCGCGTCGGCCGCCGTCCCTGCCGAGTCCCCCATCCATGCTAGAACTAGAAGGTTTCTTCGGGGGCGGCCCAGCTCTCGTCGAGGCCAAAGCCTTCTTCGGCACCGAAGGGTACAAGAGGCCAGCTCTCGTCGAGGGCGAGTTGGCGTTACTAGGAGACGATTCCAACGTCGATTTTGGGACACCAATTCCCAGGCATGGGCCACATCAGCTCCGACTTCTGGAGGCGAATCCAGACCAGGCAACGACGAGGACGGGTGGTCAAGGGGGCGCAATGGCGACGGGGCAGCACAAGGACCAACAGACTCGCGATTCCGAGTTACTGGAGCTCGCTATCGATGAAGCGTACCAGGTAGGAGGCGGCCCCACCTCATCGCGAGACGAAGGGCGACCCGCAGCGGGGCGCTTCAAAGCTGCTGACTCTCTCCCCCCCTCTCTTCCTTCTCAGGGCGTCAAGGAAGGGGATGGCTACCCTTTTGGAGCCATCATAGCCAGGTGAGTAGGGCCGTGAGAGTGTGCGGCGTGAGGGTCGGTTTCGTCGCGTGCTGGATGGGGTATGGCCAGGCGGGGACAGAAACCGCGGAGTCCTCCAGTCACCCTCGGCTTCCCAAATCCGTTCCTTTCCCTCTCGAGTGCTGACGTCGTCCTCGATGCGCCGCGCACCCGTCGGCTCCCTCCCCTCCGTTCGTGCCCTGCCTTGGCTACGACGACCAAGGAACGGCGAAATCATAGTCAAGACGCACAACAAGGTTCACAGGCACACGGACCCAACGGCCCACGCTGAGGTGACTGCCATTAGGGAGGCCAGTCAGAAGCTCGGAAAGTACGACCTCAGCGACTGTGAGATCTTCGCATCCTGTGAGCCGTGCCCCATGTGCTTCGGTGCGATCCAAGTCGCAAAGCTCAAGGTACGTCTGCACTTGCCTTGCCCCCCACTCTTCCTCGTGAACGTCCGGGTCGTGCTGACGGCCCCCCCCCACACACTACGTTCTCTCGCTTGAAGCGCCTCGTGTACGGATCTGAGGCGGAGGCAGCCGTGGCTATCGGGTTCGACGACTTTATTGCAGACGGCGTTAGGGGAACAAGCGTCTGGCAGAAACCGAGTGTATCCATCTTCTGTGCGGCAGGCGAGCAAGGGAAGAGAGCCAAGGAAGTTTTCCTTAAAACGGCCGCAAACTTCAAGTTCGAGTCCTACCTGGAGAACGGCGGGAAGTGCGTCACCGAGTGAGGGGCCTTACGTTTTTATATATATCGACTTTTTACCGTTTAAAAAGCCTCTCCGTGTACAGCACCGTGTCGCGAGTACCGCAGCTTGGGATGGCAATCGTGGGCAAGGTGTGGATGGTCTCGTCCTCCTCCAGCCTTCTTCGCCTCTCGGACCTCTCCGCCATCCGATTCTTCAGCTCCACGCTGGACTGCTGGCCCAGCCGAAAGGCCTCCTTCGCCAGAAACACCGGAAGGACTCCCGTGACCGCTACGCGGTGCGCGACCCTGACCAAGTTTCGGACGAAGGAACCCGCGCCTCCCACGATTCCTCCGCACGGGGAGGTCGCCTCTTCCAGGGCCTGCTCTCTCCTAGTCCTCTCCAGGCTCGCCTCCAGGTCTTCCGCGAGTCCGTCTCTCGCGGCCTGCACAGCTTCGCAAAGAGCGGCCCTCTGCCTCACTTGCTCCTCCCTCGCCTCGTGCACCCTCCTCTCGTACTCGTCCAGCACGGCCAGCTCCCTGAGCTGCAGCTCCTGCATCTCCGAGTCGCTAAGCACCCCGCTGAGCTCCTGGTGGTTGGCGGACAGAGCCCTCGCGTGTGCCGAGTTGATGGTTGTGCAAAGTTGGTCGGTTTCCCACGTCTGCGTCGAAATGGCCCTCCACGTCTCCTCGTGAAGGACGACTTGCTCGTGAAATGCCTCACCGGCACAGGCGGGCGCCGCAGTTGCCGCCGCCATCCTTCGTCCGTCACGGTCTCTGCTGCGATGTAGGGAGAAGACCTCGTTCAGAACTCGGACTGCCAACCCGTGATTGACAGTTTTTCCTCGTGCTTTTGAATCGTAATGTCGGAAAGTGGGGGGGGACACGACGGTTGGGATTGTCTCGTGGGCGCGAATGCCAGGAGAACTTGGGCAGCGGCGATGGCGGTGCCAGCGGAGAAGGCCGTCATATCGAGCCGCCGGCGGCCTCAATTCTCGCTGTGCAAGGAGGACTCCAAGTCGGGTGCCAGGACCGGGTGCATTACGACGTGGAGGGGCGCCACGGCGGAGACTCCCTTCGGACTGGTGGTGACCAGGAAAGGGCTGCCCAGCTACCTGACCCTGGACAACCTTGGAAAGGTGAACGGGGTCCAGGGCTTGCACGTCTGCGCCTCCCACTTTTTCGGCAGGGACGCGCTCTACCCCAGGGAGGGCGGGAGCCTGAGCGAGATCATAGGGCAGGAGGACGCGAGCCCGTTGCTCGTGCTCTGTGGCCTGCGGGACCCCGCGTGCTACAACCTGAACCTGTATCCTGCGGCGGGCCGCGAGAAGATCTCCGTGGACACGGAGGTCGGGGTGAAGGCCGTGTCCCAGCAGGACTACATAGACTTCGTGCGGCAGGCCCAGCCGGACCTCTGCCTGTCCCTGTCTGACGACGTTGTTGGCAGCCACAGCAAGAGGCGGAGGGAGAGGGCCCAGCAGAGGACCGCGGCGTGGCTCGGGGACTCCGTGAAGTGCTTCGGGGAGAGCGACGGGGCACTGGGGTCAGTCGGTCTGATCGCAAGCGTCCTGGCGACGGAGGACGGGGAGGAGAATCTGCGGCAGGCGCGGTCCGCGGAGGCCCTCGCCTCGGACCCAAGCGTCGTGGGGTACGCCGTCATGGGCCTGGGCCTGGGCGAGTCTGAGGAGTGTAGGAAGGGGGCCCTCCAATCGATCTGCGGGGAGCTTCCCAGGGAAAAGTTGAGGTACACAAGCGGTCCCAACACGCCTCTGGAACTGATTGAGGCGATCGAGTGCGGAGTGGACGTGCTGGACGCAACCTTCGTCAACGAGCTGACGGCGTGCGGCATGGCGATGGCCTTCCCGGCAGACGCGGAAGGGCCCGCGGTCTCCGGAACAGGAAGGGGCCTCAACTTGAACCTGTGGTCTGAGGAATTTACTCACGATCAGGGTGTCCTGGTTCCAGGCTGCGGTTGCTACACGTGCCAAAATGGGTTCAGTCGTGGCTACATTCACCACCTCCTGCAGTGCCGGGAGCTCCTGGCCGAGGTTTTGCTGGAGTTTCACAACACGCACCACATGTGCCGGTTCATGGGGACCATTCGTGCGAAGATTGACGAAGGGGTCTTCTCGGAGTACGCAAAAAGCTTTCGGAAATTGTACATACATCAATAAATAGTGACCTGCTTTACATCGAAGACTGCCGCAACATCAGCCTCCCCGGACTCCATCTCCGCGTAGAAGAGCATCTCCGCGTCGTAGTCGTGGTCCGCGACCTCGCTTTGTGTCTCGCCCTCAAAGTAGTGGTGCTGGTCAGCCTTGCCAAAGCCAAAAAGGGAGACCTTTGAGCACAACGTGAAGGCGAGGACAGCGGCGAGGAAGCCGGTGGAGTAGTGCAGCTTGACCTTCCTCCTCTCCTCCGCTAGCTTGGGCCACGCCTCGCGAGGGAAGTTCCTCTTGATCTTCTCGCTCGTGTAGTGGCGCACCAGAGACTGGACGAACTTTGGGAAATCGCCCTGCCTCTGTAAGAGGTAAAAGTTCGAGGGGTTGGAGGCGCCGCACACGTCGCCGCGAGCCTCGTGCACGTCCAAGATGCTATAGGCCACGACGAAGACCCTGGACCCTTCCTTGTACTGACGGTCCCAGCACGAGCAGTTCGCACCCGACACACAGGAGTCGAGCTTCCAGCCGTTGATGACGCTGACCGTGGTCCGCGAGCCCACATCGTCGCTGTGCTCTCCCCCGGCTGGCGCGGAGTTCACCCGAACCACAGCGTCGTTCTCGTCGATGAGGGATCCGCGGCCCTTGCCGATGGAGCTACCCGAGTTCCCCACGACGGTGCACGTGTCCCAGTTGCCGAGGTCGAAGCGCTTGGTAAGCTCCTGGCGAAGCCGCCGGACCGGGAACGCCTTCGCCCGCATCCTCAGCGCGCTCCGAGAGGGCTGGCCGCCCCGATGCCTCGGGGGAGCAGGGGAAGCGACCTCGTGCCCCGTCACGTTCTCAGCGGATACATCGTGTGAGGCTGGGGCAACGCTGCTGGGCCCGTTTGCCAGGGCCGGGGTGCTTTCCGAGTCGTTGCGGGTGCGCGCGGAGACGGAGAGGGGATCATCTCCCGCAGGGTCGAGGGTCGAGGGCTCCAGCCCCGCGCCCTTCCAAAGGAGGAGAAGGAGCCCGAGCCCCGCAGCCACGGCCAAGGGTCGGCATCTCATCCCAATTCTGCTGGACACGGGAGACAACTCTGCAGGCAGAGCGTTGTTGTTGGTTTTTGGACATTTCGCTTCGCGCGCTGTTGCCGCGCTTTGAACCGTGAAAAAGAACAGATAGGGCGGGAGAGAACCGCGGCGACGACACATAAAACAGGGGTAGTGTTGGGGCGCGATGAAGCGAAGCGACTCGTCACGACTGTGAGTTCAAAAGCTGGAGCGGCGCGGAGACTCGCTTTTCGCGTCAAGACGCGAACGACATTTTTTTTTTTTTTTGATTGCTGACCCCTCGACCTTCTTCTCCGTCCAAAACCAACCCGCTTCCCGCCAACAGGTGCAAGGAGCTCGCGGGGCTCAGCCCGTGGGGCTGGGACAGCCGGGTCTCGCTCCACCCTCCCGGCCCCGCATCGAAGAGGGACTTTTCGGAGGTGGACAAGCTCGCCTTGCACCACCAGATCGACCCCGCGCAGAGCGGCGGGGAGGAGAGGGCCTCCGGGGCGAAGACCAAGAAGACCAAGAAGAGTAAGAAGCTCGAGCTCGCGCCGAGGAGGGAGAGAAGGAGGGACGCGGGGGGGCTTCCCGCGAAGATCGACGACATCTTCGGGGGCGGCGTGAGAGGCGCGGCGGCGAAGAAGGGCGCCCAGGAGTCTCCCAAGAGCGGGGGCTCTGCCACCAAGAAGAGGGAGAGGAAGGAGGAGAGCTGCACGAAGATCAAGATCAAGCTTTCCGGGCGACCTCCGGCCCAGGAGAAGAAGGACGAGAGCAAGGTGGAAAAGGCCAAGGCGTCGCCCGCGAAGAAGGCGTCGCCCGCAAAAAAGGCGTCGCCCGCGAAGAAGGGCGAAAAGAAGGCGAGAGGCGCCACGCCCAAAGCGACCAAGGTCAACGTCAGGGACGACAACGTGGAGGCCACGGCGGCGGCTGCCAGACCCCTTATAGTCATCCCAGTCCGGACGAGGAAGTGGCGAAAGTGGCGAGGCATCCGGAAGTTTCAGCCCAAGGTCAACGTGAGGGCCAAGCCCATGAGCACGGCGCTCAGCTCAGCCTGTGCGTTTTTGAAAGCCCAGGGGTGGTGAGTTGAGGATTGCGGCGTGCAAGGAAGTTTTTGTACAAAGTAGTCATAGAAAAAAATTATTATGCCCCCAGGCCAAGCTTCTTCTTTCGGACCTGCGCCAGTATGGGCTCGCTGTTCCCCTGGTTTTGCTTTCCCAGGCCCTGTCCCTGCACGAAGCCCATCTTCTGAAGGAGCTTCATCCCTATGCCCTTGGTGTGCATCTCAAAGTCGCCAAAGCCTCCTCCTGCGGAGGTGGAGGCAGAGGCAGAGGTAGAGGCCTCGGCGGCCCGATCCTCTCTCTCCGCCTCCGCCCCGTCCTTGCGCTCGGACGCCTTTGGTGAGAGCGAGAGAGCGGGGTCAGAAGCGAGAAGGCCAGCGAGGAGGAGGAATCTTACCTTGCGCTCGGGCGGGTTTTTCACGTCCCCCCATTCTTTGAGAATGTCCTTGACCTTGTCTCGGTGGGCGTCTGTGACGAAGAGGGGCGTCCGTGGGGTGCGCATGGCTCCGATGAGCACGAACTTCTTCACCTTGTGAAGAGTTACCAGCTTCAGTTCGAAGACCTTGCTCAGCTTGGACAAGAATTTGATGGCCATCCTCGACGAACCCCCCTGTTTCAACTGGTTTGGTATGGGCGGGAACTCTATCGTGTCGTCGTCCACCTCGTCTATGAAGAAAATGAGTTTGTTGGAGATGGACCGCAAGTTGAACTGGCCGCCCTTTTTCCCCTCCAGCCGGTTCGCCCTCTTCGACTGAATCCGCTCCCGCCTCGCGGCCTTCTTCTCTCCCCGCTTCTTCAGCTTTTCTTTCCTCCTCCCCTTCTTGTCCCTCTTCGCGTTGTTGCCGCCCGCGGCGTTCGCACCCCCCTGACCGTTCCCGGAGGATGTCCTGTTCTCCCTGCTCCTGTGCAGCTCCCCCGACGAAACGGGGTACTGCGGCAGCCCGCCAACACTGGATGCCGCGCCTCCTCTGGCTTGCACCTCTCCGTCCTCCTCTTCGTCGTCGCTGTCCTCCCCCTCAGTGCTCGTCGTCGCACCATCTTCAGCTGGCACGGCCTCGCCGAAGTCGTTCTCGATGGTGAAGTGTTTCTTCTCAAAGGCGCTGAGCAGCAAGTCAATGTTTTCCTCCTCCCCGTCCTCCAGGTCGCTGGTCTCGGACGAGGAGTCCTCGCCCAAGCTCGCTTCGAGCTCCTGGTCCAGCACCATCGATCTCCTCCAGGAGACCTCCAGGAGAGCTCTCCCCAGAGCCTCATTGCTGCTGGTTTCTGTGCGCGAGACGGAATCGCCAAGAGAAGGTGAAAGGAGACAGAGAAAGAGAAAGAAAGAGAGTGACAGAGAGAGAGAAGATAGATAGATAGACAGACAGACAGAGAGAGAGAGAGAGAGAGAGAGAGAGAGAGACTGTGCGCGCGTCTTTGTGCTGTGTCATAAGCATTCATATATATCATGTATTTCAACTAGACGAAACAACTAGACGAAGATGACTTGGCGCTCGCTCTCAAAGCTGCCCTCGG
>Ga0160423_10001305_pt1 | contig 20898 bp, 19 predicted proteins | sample CRUFie14St8metaG_FD_108191 | JGI IMG/M metagenome (GOLD analysis project Ga0160423, IMG submission 108191) | Marine microbial communities from the Costa Rica Dome - CRUD Field 142mm St8 metaG | ecosystem: Environmental > Aquatic > Marine > Oceanic > Photic zone | place: Costa Rica: the Eastern... | reverse complement strand
CCGGCGAGCTCTGCTCTGACGCACGCACACATCGACATCGCGACATCGCGCTGCAGATACGCGCCCCACGGCCACGCCGTCATGGAGGGTGCTCTGAGAGACTTCGTCCAAGGGGGCGGGAACGTCTGCGATGCCGCGGCGGCTTCCTCGTCGGCCGCGGGACGCTTTGCGTCTCAGTTTCTCGCAGGGAAGGGGTATGACTCGGCGGCGCAAGGGCAGCAGCCCCTGAACGCTCCGCCCATACCTTTTGCCATGGGACCAAACCAACCCTTCAACCCGCTGAACGAGGCCGAGCGGATAGGAAACGCGCCCACGGTGGCGCCCGGTAGCATGCCCCTGCAAGCGAGGTGAGCGGCCCGCCACGTCTCCCAACCCCACCCGAACCACGCACCCGCGCACCCGCCGGCCCTCGTTTTTCGCGCTCCTCCCTCGTCCCGGGCCCTGGCTGACGTTCCCTGTCCCACGCCACCCCGCCCTCTTTCCTCGTTCGCCCCGACCAGGAGAGCCATGGAGGACGCTTGGGCTGGCGCAGCCTCGACGCGGAGTCCGGCGGGCGCAAACTGGCACGAGGAGTTCCACAGGCACGGCCCTGGGGTTGGGCCGAGCGGTCCACTGCAGCAGCAGCCGCTGCGCGGGCCCGCCACGGCGGACGCCTTGCCCATGCCCGTGCACGCGGAGCCCTTCAGGTGCCTGAACGGCCCGCTCCGCGGGTTCTTCCGTGGCGACTTTGCGGACGCCTTTAGCGCCGCCAGCGACGGACAGGTTGCCATGGCCGTGCAGGGTGTCGCGCAGCTTCTTGGCAGCCAGGGGGTAGGGAAGCTCCGGCGGAGGGCGGACATCTTGGCCAGGCAAGTCTTCGCGGAGCGCGAGACCGTGGAGCCGAGCCACAGGAACTTCGTGGACCAGCGAAGCTTCGTGGACAGGCAGGTGAACGAGCTGATGAGCGCGTTGAGGATGAAGGAAGGGGTGATGCCCGCGGCAGGGCAGCAGCACCAGGCTGTCCCGTGGAGCCAAATCTCGCAGGACTTGGGGAGGAGGGCCCAGGAGGCCCACATGAGGGTCGCTGGGGGAATGGGCCCGAGACCGTGGATGCATGAGCAGCAGAGCCTACCGTGCCAGGTGCCCCCGGTGGGTGCTGCGGAGAGGGAGGTCCCACAGAACCAGAAGGCCGAGGAGAGGGCTGGCGGGCAGCAGCAGGCGTCCAAGAACTCTAGCGAGGTGGAGCAAGACCTCCTGGACCACACGAGGGCGCTGGAGGAGACGATGGCGACGAGCGACGAGCCCAAGTTTCGGCAGTCCAAGTTCCTGAACTTCGTGTCAAAGATGAACACCGGGGAGCTGAAGATCGTGGACGAGGAGCTTGTGGAGGGGCAGCAGGAGCGGCCCGCGATGATGCCGAGGCGGGACGAGGCGTGGGCCAGCGAGTTCGAGGAGAAGCTCAACATGGGCGGCGAGTGGGCAAGCGACTTTGAGAACTTCAACGCTAGGCCTGATGTTTCCTGGGCGGAGGACTTTGCCAAGGGGGCCGGGCCCAGCACCATTCCTGACGAGTGGGCGAGCGAGTTTGCGGAGCACTACGCGAGCGCGGCCCCGGACTCGTTGAAGCAGCAGGACAGGAGCTATGACGTCTCCAACTCCAACCCCTTTGAGTCCACGGAGAACCCCTTCGAGCTCGGCCAGGAGCTGTATAAGAACGGACTGCTTTCGGAGGCCGCCCTGGCCTTTGAGGCCGCTATCGGGAAGGATATGCACGTCGCGGAGTCGTGGCGCATGCTGGGGATGGTGCACGCGGAGAATGACGACGACAAGCAGGCCATTGCGGCCATGGTGAATGCGCACGCCGCAGATCCCACAAACCTGGACATCTTGCTTGACCTCGGGGTGAGCCACACGAACGAGCTGGAGACCCACGAGGCCCTGAACTACATGAGGCAGTGGATCAGCCAACACCCTGAGTACAAGAACGCTGTGGCCCTGTCCTCATATGAGGTGAACGTGGCAGAGACGATCAACCTGTTCGACTCGATCGGCAGGTCGAACCCCCAGGACGCGAACGTGTTCACAGCCCTAGGCGTCCTTTACAACCTATCCAAGGAATACGGCAAGGCGGAGGAGGCCTTCAGGCACGCCCTGAGCCTACAGCAGGACAACCACAGCCTGTGGAACAAGCTGGGCGCGACACAGGCGAACAGCTCCAACAGCAAGGAGGCTGTCAAGGCCTACCAGAACGCGCTCAACCTCAAGCCCAACTACGTCAGGGCCTGGTCCAACATGGGGATCGGGTTCAGCAACCAAGGCCTGTACAAGGAGTCGATCCCCTACTACGTGAGGGCGCTGAGCATGAACGCCAACGCCGAGCCGCTGTGGGGGTACCTGAAGATTGCCATGGCCTGCACTGGGGCCCTGGAGCACTTGCACCTCGTGAACGAGCGAAACATCGGTGCGCTCAAGACTAATTTTGGACTGTGAAAGTCGAGGACAGTGCAGGAGAAGTGCTTAGGGGAACAATAAGATCCTTTAATACAAGACTCTGCCAAACCAATCTATTTCTGGAGCGCTCGTCTCTATCAATGAAACCCGGCCCAGTCGACTCCTGGGCGACCCTTCATCCCAGGGGCATTTCAAAAAAAGAGCGAAGCGAGAGGGCAAGAGGAGCGCGGGAGCGCGGGAGAGTGAGAGAGAGGGAGGGAGAGAGAGAGCGATCTCAGAACGAGAGGGAGCCACTACACCTTTTCTCGCTCGTGGTTGCGGCGACCCCCTCCCAGGAGGCGAGGCGAGCCGCGATGGTCGTGTTCCACAGCATCCACAGCGATTACCATAAGGAGGTCGTTCGGAAGCAAGAGAAGGCAGCCAAACGCGCAGCGGCCCGGACGAGCGGATCGACCGCCCCTGGCCGGCTCCCATCGATAGCGGGGGCCAAGGGTAGCGGGAAGAAGGTCAAGAAGAAGGGCAAGGGAAAGAAATCTGCGTCGAGTTCGGCCTCGAAAGCTGGGGCGGGGGGGGAGAGGGCACCGAGGAAGACTCCGCGGATCTACCCGAAGAGCGGGCAGGGGAAACCAAAGGTGACGAGGGCGAAGAGGGATGCGGACTTCGTGGAGGTCATCGAGGTTCCCAGCGACGTTCCGATCCGGCTGGTGCCGCTGAACACGCCGAGGAAGCCAAAGAAAAAGGTGAAGAAGACCAAGAAGAAGAAGGGTCAAGCGGCCGACTCGCCGGTGCTGGGAAAGCCTTCCGGGCAGAGACAGGGAGCGGACAACGCGGAGGTTGACGAGCTGCTACACCAGCTCAATTTGGAGCGGAAAAAGTGCCACGTTCTATCTCAGATCGTTCAGGAGCAGGGCGCGTTTCTGGAGACCATTCAGAGGGAGAAGGCCACCTTTGCAGAGCACCTCCACCAGAGCGCCTCCCCCTCGAAGCTTAGCAGACTCGGCAGCGACTTTGAGGACGGCAGCGAGAATGGCAGGGAGAGCTATGACAGCGAGAGCGTCTCACCCCGGCATGGAATGAAACACACAGTCACGGATGCGATTAATGTGTTGCACCTGATGGAGAAGGAGGGGGAGAGGACTCGCGGGGAGCTAAATGAGCTAAGGAGGATGGCGAGGACCTTTCACGACGAGTTGGAGCGGTCCCAGAGGGCGGAGGCGGCGGCCCTGGAGGCTCTATCCGTTGCGCAAGCAAAGGTGTCTGAGGCGGAGACTCAAACAAAGCAGAAGAAGATGAAAAAGTTGGGCCGGATGGTGAGCAAGCTTGACGCCACCCTCACGCCCACCCAAAGCAACGAGATCTCGATTCTGTCGGGACTTGCCACCTCGGAATCCGCGGCCAGCCCCGCAGTAACGGCGGACCACAGGCACGACTACCAGGATTCCGAGAGCCAGTCCGTATCTGTGAAACCGAGCGCAAAGAAAAAGGTCGACCGTCTTTACAAGAAGTATCTTGACGAGAACGACAACCGCGAAGTGCAGAGGCCCCCGGCGGTGATGACCCCGATGATGAGCAGAGCCAGTAGCGCGGGCTCGGTGGTCTCCACGACGGCCAAGAAGAGGCGCCCGCGAAGGTCGCCTCAAGTGGGCCCCAGCCACTTGAACTTTGACAGCCCCCAGCTGGGATCCTTTCACTCCAGCCGAAACGGCGGGACACAGCTGATCTTTCAGAATTCGCCGGCAAAGGTGGAGGCGAGCATTCATTCTTTGGAACGTACGCTGGAAACGCAGCACAAGACTCTCGAGGAGAGTAAGCGCATTATCGGCGATGCTCTCTTGCACATGGATGCGAGAGACGACAGGGAAAGCAGTTTGTACAATCACCAGAGACTGGAGGTCATGTAATAGAATACTACGGGGTTATATTCGGATCAGAATTGAACAAATTCGTATTCGCTCGGGCTCTCCTCTTCGTTGCCAGCCTGGTCACTCGCCCTGATTCTGACGGTGTGATATCCAGCACCGAGCCTCCGCGTGAATTCGACGTCCGCCTCTGTTGGCCCGGTTTTCCTTACTCCGACTTCGCCTTCTCTTGTCCTCAGCCTTCGCCACGCACGAGTGTCAATACTTATCCAGTAAGCACAGTCACGCTCGCTGCACTCGATTCTGAACACCTGACGCTTGCGCTTGGACTGCTTGGGGGGCGTGCGTGTGAACTTGGAGCTTGGTGGACCGAGAGTATCCACGACCCAGCTGTGCGTCACGTTCTTTGCATTTCCCAGCGCATCTTTCGCGATGCAGCGCAACCTGTGCCGTCCTTCATCAAGACCTCGAAGGTGAAAGGCTGAGCGACCGTGCAGCAGCTTCTCATCATTCTTGTTCAAGACTTTCCCGTCGACATCGCAGATGAGATTGTACGGCTCAGAGCAGGCGATTTGTAGCTCGGCAGAGGTGACGTTCGTGACATTGGCAGGCCCCTCAATCTTGCAATCAGGGGGCTGCGTATCGACGATCCACTCGTGGAAGGAGGGGAAGCTTTCCCAGCCGGCAGCATCCGCTGTGTAAATCTCGATAGTATGAGAGCCTTCATCGAGTCCACGAAGCTGAAACGTGACGTTTTTTCCTTCAACCAAGGTAATCCCCCCCGGCCGAATGGGCTTGGCGGAGTCGAGGCGATACCAATACGAGAACTTTGGCTCCGAGCTAATGATGGTGAAGTTCGCGGCCGTATCGTTGGTAAGCTGAGGAGGGCCCAGAATCCGATTCTCAGTGATACTTGAGTGGCGTACCCAAGAATACTGGGCTGGCTGGGCTGCAAGGTTGCCCGCGAGATCCCTGGCTCTGAACAGAACTTTGTGCGGGCCTTCTTGGATGTCGGGAAGTCTTATCCGGAAAGCGTCATCGCTCTTGCTCGTCTGCGGACCCTCCGCTATCCGCCACTCCGCATCGTCAATGCTGTATTCCACCAAGTACGAGTCCGTCGAGGCTTCCGATTTGGATGCTACCGTGAATGCTGGATTGCTATCGTCGCTCAGCTTTTTCGGGCCCGAGAGTATCTCCGTGGACGACGGGGGGGTCGTGTCGACTTCCCAGTGCAGAGTCAGTGTCGTCCCTTCTGCTTCACAACTCAGAGCCGCCGTGTAGACGCCTTCCCTTACGTTCGAGAACTCGACCTTGCTCACGTGCTTAGAGAGCCTCGTTACCCTAAGCCGAGTGCCTCTTCGGCTCTTCAGCGACAGCGCTCGCCACTCCCCCTCGACTTTGTGAGCGACCGACTGCACTAGAACGTTTTCCTCGGCAACATCGCCTTGGCACTCGACAACCGCTTGCCAAGTGGTCGAGTTAGTGATGGCTGGGCTCGACCTGACGATGGAGATGGCGGGGGTGGCAGGAGCCTCCTCGACGAAATCCAGGTCGTAGGCCTCCCACTCGACCGCCTGGACCTGTTGCTGGTGAGAAAAGACACGCGATGTCTGGGTCTGGTCTAGAACTTGGTGAATCTTGAAGCCCCGGATCAGGGAGCAGAGCAGCAACAGAGCAGCTGCCGCGAGAATGAGCGGGCAGCGCTGCCCCGCCGCACGACGTCGGGAGATGGAGAGGCCCCTGCCCCCCATCGTCACAGTTGTCCCATCTTTTGATCGCGAGACCCCGCGTCACCCCGTCGTGAACTTTCTGTGGGACCAAATCAAGACAGATGTCAGAGCCCGTGTGGCGGGAAAGGGGGGCGGTGGGGGCGGCAATGGGTGCCTCGGACTCCGAGGCCTCGGACTCCGGGGCCAAGAATGAAGCGCTGTGGGAGGCGCAGGATCTTGAGCGCCGGACGAGGGAGGTGTGGATCCAGACGCAAAGGGAGAGCAGGAAGGAGCTCGGGGAGAGAAGCCACACGCGGCTGGTCGAGGCCACCGCAGAGTCCCTGCACACGCTGACCTCAATAAGGCACAGGATCGAGGGAGAGACGTGCAAGGCCGCCCGAGAGTCCTACAAGCACTGCATTCGGTACGCCATCCAGGCGTCGATATGGCTGCAGTGCGACCTTGGCCGGGTGGGCACGTCCGAGGAGAGCGAGTCCTTCGCGGGCCTATTCAACAAGTTCCTGTCGAGGAACAGGGACAGCTTGGACAAGACCGTGCTGGACGCCACGAACCTGGACACGATCTTGGAGTACGTGGAGAGCTTCGGGCTCCCCGCGAGGCTCTTCGTGCCGCTCATGGACAACCCCGACCAGTACCTCGACAGGAGCTCGCACGAGAGGGCCCTGGCCGGCCTCGAGCTCAACCTGAAGCTGATCCTGACCCTGATGCCGGTCCTTAGACTCAAGGTGGACGCCGACGGAGATGAGGAACCTTCCGCGCCGCCAGCCAATGCAGCAGCTCCCAAGGGCCCCCGAAGGCACGACATCAGGACCCTCGCCCTCTACGCCCTGCAGTTCTGCGCCAACGACTCCTGGGGTTGGAAGCCGTCCTGGACGAACGTCGATCTCTCAGGACTCGGGGCCCAGATCCTGGAGACCCTGGTCTACCGCGAGCTGGACCAGCAGAGCCCTCCGGCGTCCCTGCCTGTCCTGGCCGCCGCCGTGGCGCGGACCTTCCCCTCTCTCCACTCCGTGGTCGTAGAGAGGTACGCCAAGGCCGCGCAGGAGCTGGAGGCCAGGTCGGCGGGCTATGCGGGCGCGGAGGACGGCGAGAGCGCCTTCGAGCTCACCAGGCTCCTGCACGTGCTGCACTGGCTAATGCTTGGCATGAGCTACCGCTCCTTTGTGGACGACGACTACTCGCTCTCCGAGGAGCTCTTCCCCGCCATCTTGCACGCCTGCAACAGCTCCACGCAGTCCCTTCAGTACTGCGGATTGAGGTGTCTCTCCCTGCTGATCAGGAGCGCGCCGGCCACTGTGGTGAAGTGGAGGGCCCACGAGATCTACGGCTCGCTGGGCAAGTTCCTGAATCACTCGGAGACAGCGATGTGGGCCGTGGGCGCCCCCGCCGTCGTGGAAGCCACCGTCGCCATCGAGGGGAGAGACAAGGACTCGGAGAGGCTGTTGAGCCTGCTGGAGAGCCTGGTGGAGCAGGGGGAGACGCTGACGAGCGTGGAGAGGTACGAGGAGCTGTTTCGGCTGATGGAGGTGACGGTGAGAAGCACGGGGTGCCGCAGCTGCTGCTTTCTGGGTAGGATCCTCACAGTTTTGGGGGAGGGGCTGGAGAGGGCCGAGGACCAGGCCCTTGGGCTGGCGCGCACCCTGGTGGAACACGCTTGGCCGGCCCTCATTTTGGGGCCTCACGATCGTCGATTCCAGGAATTGATCCGAAGATTCAAGTCGGCCGAGGATCTGGATACTGTATTTAGAAGGGGACGGGAAGCAGCCGCAGAGGCCTTTCGTGTACAACAAGGAGGCGACGATCGAGACCGCGCGCCAGGGGGCTGCGCCGCCCCGGGGAGGGGGTGAGGAGGAGGGAGAGGGTGAGGGGGGCGCCGGGATCGACCCGGTCTCGATGGGCGCCATCCGCCCGCCCCGTCGTCAAGGATCGGCACGGAGGCCCCTTCGCCCCGGCCGTTACGGCGCCATGAAATCCAAGATCTTGGGCACCTGGGAGGGCCAGAAAAAGAGGACTTTGGGGGGTTGCATGGGGCGGAGGCAGAGCCCAAACGGCGGGAGGCGGGGGCTCTGAGTCCCGGGCGGGGCGGTAGGATCGACGGGGGCGACGGATCGAAGGAGCTGAGGCGCGGGGTGCGTTGATCAAAGTCGGGGAGGACGGTGTAGAGGTAAGTTGAAAACATCTGAAGCACGCGCGCAGACCTGGTGCCCAACCAGGTAATATATTGTAATATATATTGTACAGCATACTCTACTCAGAGACAGGTCGAGGACAGCAGGCTCCTCAGCTTCTGCGTCCAATCATCGGCCCATTCTTGACCAGACTTCCTAAAGTGTACAAGCCCCGGCGTTCCAGACAGAGTGTCCGCGCTATTTGGGTCCAAGCTCAATAGATCCCTGACGGCCTGGTCCTTCTTGTCCTTCTCGAGCACCCACTCCGATGCTGGCTTTCCCAAAGCGGCCTCCACGGTCCCTCTGAACTTCAAGGGATGAGCGCAAGCCATGACAATGACGGCGGGCCCCGAGCCCTGCACCTCGGCTGCCACGGCTGCTGCCACGGCCGTGTGTGGGTCGATGGTATAACCGAACCCCACACTCCATGCCCTGATTGTTGCCTTGATCGCCGCATCGTCGGTCGTCCCCGCCGCCAACCCCAGCTCCTCCCCGAACGCCGATTTCTCATGCTGCGAGAGTTTGAGCGTCCCTTCGACCTTCCAACGCTTCAGCTTCAGCTTCAGCTTGGGGTTGTCGTTTGAAAAAAACAACATCCTTTCAAGGTTGTAAGGGACGACTTAGAGCAACGGAGAGCGAGGTCAGAATCGAGAAAGAGGAGGAGGAGGAGGAGACTAACCGATGTCCATGCTTGGCGCTAGAGTTTTTTTGAGCTTCATTCCTTTTGACCTCAGCTCTCCTTCCGACATGAGCGTGTGGAATGCCTTGTTCTCGTTCACGCACCCCACGAGGCGAATGGTGCCCAGACCCGAAAGCAGCTTCCTTGCGATGACTCCTGAGCAGAGATGGCCCATTCCTCCCGAGGGGACGAAGAACGAGGCCCCCTCCGCTCCCAGCCCCAGGGAGAGGTACACCTGCGAGAAGGAGAGCGAGGTCAGAAGCGAGAACGACAGCGAGGAGGAGGAGACTCACGTGCACGTAGTGGGCAGCCTGGACGATCAAACGGAGAACGTTTACGGAGTTCACTGTGGAAAGATTATGTCTTCCCTTGAACTCCTCGTCCGCGAAGACCCTTTCAATGACGACGTCCAGGTCATCGCTCGTGCCCTCGCAACAGAGGACGTTAATGTTGGGGTGCTCCGCGTGCCTCACCATCTGCCACTCTTGCTCCAGAGTCACAGACGAAATGGCCCGTGAAGGAAAGAGCACCGTGGCGGAGATGTGGGTGCATGCCGTGGTGAGCACGCCGTCGATCGCCGCGCTCCCGGTGTCTCCCGAGGTCGCCACAAGGAGGTTGGTCTTCCGGTTTTGCTTTCTGCATAGGCAGTCGAGATACTGAATGAAAGAAAGAAAGAGAGAGAGAGTCAGAGCCAGAGAGACAAAGAAGGGCCGACACTTACCTTCATAAAGATGCAGATTGAGAGGTCCTTGAACGCGAGAGTGGGACCATGCCACAGCTCGGCCACGTGAACCTTCCGCGCGGAGCTCGGAGAGTCCAAAGAAACGACCGGAACGAGCTTGCACTCGGAGTCCAGCACGAGCGAGCGTAGCTCGTCGCTTGTGATGACGCTCGATTCGTCATCCCTGAACAGGCTGAGCAGCTCGAAGCAGACCTCCTTGTAGCTCAGGCCTCTCCACCTCTGTAGCTCCGCTTTGGAAAGAGTTGGGATCGCGGTCGGGACGAACATCCCTGGCAAGCCTCCCGCTTCGTCTGGAGGCGCCCAGCCCAGGAGGACCGCATCGTCCAGGGTGTACAGCTTGGGCTCCGGCCTTTCATCGCGCGTGGACACGAAGCGCGGAGGCCCTGCGTCCGCCATTGCTGCAGCCACTCTCTCTCTCGTTCTGCCAAAGTTCTGCCAAGATGAACTGGTCAGGAATTCTGGAAATATGGCTCGGTGTGGCTTTTCCCGCGTTCATGTGACACCGAACGAATCTGTGGTTTTTGAAGAACGAATACGACAGAGTAGAAATCGCCGTGCTTCTTGAAGATGCCACCCGAACAAAATGAGATCTTTCAGAATGCGAGTCAGTAGAGTGGACGGGCAAAAAAGAAAGCTTTGACAGAGGTGGTCCGAGCTCGCCACGGACAACGACGACGACGACGACGACCGCGTGCGTCGCTTTCCCCATGTCGAGAGCCTGCCCTATGACGAGAGCGCTCGCCCGCCCCTTTCGCGGCGCCGTCGCGAGAACGAGGATGGCCGCGTCGACGGGTCCGAGCTCAACGCCAGGGTCCTCCCCGAGGCGCAGGGGCGCCCCGGACAAGCCCCGGCTAATCCTTCCGTCCCAGAGCTTGTCGACCCCCACGGGCTCCGGATCCTTCTCGTCGGACAGCCTCGGCACCGACACGGATCTGGGCAAGGATCTGAGCCAGGTCCCGAACGCTCAGCTCGGGCAGGTGCGCGATTATTTTTCACCCTCTCTTCTTCTTTTTTTCCCTCCCTCCTGACGCTGTCGCTCTCTCTCTCCCCCCTCCCCCCTTTCCGACGCACGCACCCCAGTACCGCGCCCTCGTGCTGGACGTGAGCTACCGCGCGATCGACACGGTGCCCTGGACGAGGGCGGTCGTCTTGGACTACTTCGACAAGGTTGACGTGCTCGAGTACTATGACAGCTTTGTGCGCTCGGCGAGGGACTACCACTACCTGCCCGCCGTGGTTCGAGTGAAGTTCTACGTCAAGAAGCTTAAGGGCGCCTTCGACAAGGGCGTTCCGCTGACGAGGAAAAACGTGTACGCGCGCGACCAAAACAGCTGCCAGTACTGCGGCTCCAAGAAAAACCTCACCCTCGACCACGTGGTACCGATGAGCAAGGGGGGAGGCACGTCGTGGGAGAACCTGGTGACCGCGTGCAGCAAGTGCAACCAGAAGAAGGGGGACAAGCTCCTGAAGGAGCTCGGGAGCAGCATGAAGCTCAAGAAGGAGCCGTACCGGCCGTCTCACTCAGAAATGTCAAGGTACATGGTGGGGCGCTCGGCAGGGAGCGCGCCCAAGGAGTGGCTGGACTACCTCCCCCCGGGGACGGCGGAGTGGTTCTGCAGCGAGGAAAACAACTAGTGCACGATTCTTTTTGTAACACATTTTCTTTTCTCTTTGTACTTTCTCTTAACTTTCTCTTCTCCTCGCCGCCGTGCTCCTCGCCGCCGTGCTTCTTGCGTTTATAAATCTTTGCCAAAAGGACGCTTTTCTCTGTAGTGGGCAGACACACTCTTCTTCCACACTTCTCGAGCCATCCCTACAAATGCCAATCCAGGCGTACTCGCCCTCGGTGTGCCTGGCCCCCCACCTCTCTTCACGCGCCATTTCGCCCATTCCCAACTTCCCGAACTTCCCGAGAATTCCGGCCGGCCGTTTCACTTCTGTCGAGTAGAACAACAGGCGAGCCAGCGCGGCGGTGTGTTGGCTAGCGGCGTGGTGGGTTTCGAGGACGCAGGGGTGGGGGGGATGGAGACCATGGACTTCAGCAGATTCATGGAGGTCCTTGGGCGGGACCTGGGCAAGCCCGAGCCCCCGATAGAGCCGTGCGTGGAGCACGGGGCGAAGCAGTGGGAGAAGCGGAAGGAGCAGGCACAGCTCGAGGAAGGCGCGGTGATGAAGGTCGTCCGCCAGGAGGGAAAGGGCGGAGAGCTCGCGCAGGAGGGAGACCTGGTGAAAGTCCACTACGTGGTCTCGAGGTGAGTTCTGGGATGTGCTGTCGCGTGCCGTCGCGCGACAACCTCCTCGTCTCGGTTGGCTCACACGCACTCGTCCGTCTCACCTTCGCCTCGCCAGGGACGCGGGGGAGGTGGTGGAGTCCTCGCGCGGTGGGAATCCCGCGATCTTCATCCTAGGTAAGCGAGGCCCGCTGGGCAGGCTTCCGCGCGGGCTCGAGATCGCCCTGCAGTCCATGGCCGAGGGCGAAATCTCGAGCTTCACGTTGAAGCCCTCGCTCGGCTTTGGTCACCCAGACTGCACGTGGCGCCTCGGCGGCGCGCAGGTCGAGGACTGGGTGTTGGACGTAACCCTGGAGCTCGCCTCGATCACGAAAGGGGTCTCCGTCCAGATCGTGGAGGAGGACAAGGTGGTCAAGGAGACCATCAAGGACGGCGAAGGGTGGGAGAACCCCAGGCCGCCCTACCAGGTGGTCGCCAGCGTGAAGGGTGGCGACGGCTTTTGCACTGCGGAGGCAGAGCCGCTCAGGTACTCGTGCGGCACGGGCGCCGTCCCCAAGCTCCTGGAGGAGTCCGTGAACCTCATGTTCCAGGGGGAGGTGGCCCGGATCCACTGCAGGGAGCCCCTCGAGGACTCCCCTCTGATCCCTGCCTCCGCGTCGACGTCAGAGCCGGGGCGCCCCGGGCAGCAGGCGCTGCAGACGTGGGAGATCGGCCTGCTCGAGGTCGTCCAGGTCAGGGACATGGTGGGCACCGGGGAAGTGATGAAGTCGAGGGTTGCGAGGGGTGAGGGCGAGTTCCCTATTGACTGCCCGATCGTGGACTGCCCGATGAGAATCCGGTGCGTTGGCAGGCTCGGTGGAGGAGCAGGAAAGGAGGTCTTCTGGGACACGGACGAGGAGGGCTCGGGGGAGCCCTTAAGCCTGGAGACTGGAATGAACGTCCTGCCCGACGGCCTGGAAATGTGTCTGAAGCTCATGGTCCCCGGCGAGACCTCGGTGATCCAGAGCGCGCCGAAGTTCGCATACGACGACCTGAGGGACCTGGGCGACAAGATCGCCACACGGGTTCCCAAGGGGAGCCCGGTGGAGTGGGAGGTCACCCTTGTGGACTTCAACAAGCCGAAGCAGCTGGCGGAGCTGCCGGCCGCGGAGGCCCTGCGTGAAGCTCTTGCCCGAAAGGAGAAGGCCAATGCGCTGTTCAAGACCTCGAGGTACAGATACGCCCAAGCCAGGTACGAGCTCCTGCTGAGGGAGGTCAAGGGCCTGGTGGACGCCGGGGCGGCGGAGGCGGAGGATCTCGCCGAGCCTATCTCGACCCTCGACGTGGGCTGCACGCTTAACCTGGCGGCCTGCGCCCAGAGGCAGGGGGACCACGCCGCGGCCCTGAAGCACTGCAACGAGGTCCTGGACAAGATGGATCCGGACCACGCAAAGGCCCTGTACAGGAGAGGCCAGACGTACACGCACCTCTCGGAGTGGGCGGCGGCGAGAAGGGACTACGAGAGGATGGCGAGGTGCGGCGAGGAACACAGGGAGGAGGCGGAGGCCCAGCTGGCGAGGATCAGCCGTCTGGAGAAGGAGGCGCTGAAGAGGCAGAAGAAGGAGTTCCAGGGGTTCTTCAACAGGTGAAAGAAGAGAGGCGGAGGGGGGAAAACGGAAAGAGAAGAGGTTTGCTCTGTAAAAATACTTTTCTTCTAAAGGCCGAGCGCCTCTCGGTTAGGTGCCCCACGGGAACCTCGACTTTGGGTCCTCGTCCCAAGCGTCCCAGTTGTCCTGCGAGATGTCGCCGTCCTCCACGATCCCGTCCGGCGAGAAGTAGCTCCTCTTCTCGGGCTTCACGCACTTGACGGGCACGCTGACCGAGTACACGGTTCCCTCCTTGTCGTCGTTCCTCATGGAGAGGTTGATGTCCTTGTTGGACTCGAGCTCCACGTAGTCCCCGAGGGCGGACACGATGGTCTGCTTCATATCCTCCATGACCTCCGAGGAGAGGGAGTTCCTGTCCGCCACGAGGATCATCCGCAGGCGGCTCTTCGCAGCCTCCCTGGCGGGCAAATTCGAGATGTTCCTCTTCTTCTCCGGGAAGAAGATGCGCCAAGCCTTGCCTATCTTCGTCAGCAGGCCCCTGTTCTGCGACGAGGAGTCGCCCTCGTCGGGGTCCTCGTCGAGGGGGTCGTAGCTAGGGGCGCTGGTGGCGACGGAGCTACGAAGCCTCTGGTTGAGCCTCGCGTCGTAATCTCCGCCCGCGTCCCTCAACCTTTGCGCCCTCTCCCGGCGGACGTCAGAGGACGAGTCGTCGCCAAACTTGTCCGAGCCGAGCCCCTCCTCCCACCAGTTACCGGCCCCGCCCCTTCTGGCCTCGCAGGGGCCTGCGAAGCGCGAGCGGCCGCCGCCGACGGGAATCCTGGACGCGCCCTGGAGCGTCGCCCTCCTCACGCTTGCCTTCATCGCCACGAGTACCTCCCCCCTGGCTCGCGGGCGCGCGCGCTCCCCCTCAAGGCCGTCGTTTTTTTTTTGTTTTTTCTTATCCGTCGCAACAAGGGAACAACAGGGTTCAAGTTCCGGAAACATTCCCCCCGGAAATGTTCCAGATCTGGCCGGCCAGCAACTGATCGTGGGATCGCAAGCTCAAGCGGCTTAGCGGGAGGGAGCGCGCGGCGAGCGCAAGTCCATACCAACAACCCATCCTCGATCGAGTTTAGTCATGGGGCGCAGACGTGGCGGCCGGAGGAAGTGGACGGACTTCAAGACGCTTGAGAAGGAGGCCCAGGAGATCAAGGAAAGGAAAGAGCGGGGCAGCGATGGCGAAGACGATGGCACCAGCAGTGATACCGATACCTCCGAGAGCTACAGTGACAGCAACAGCAGCGACGACGAGGGGAAGAGCGGAAAGACGAAGGGTGTCTCTCACCTCATTGAGGTGAACAACCCCAACGACAAGAAGAAGGGCAGCATGAAGGCCAGGGACGCCAACATGGGTGCCGCGCCGACCTTGACCCGGAGGGAGCGCGAGGAGCTGGAGAAGCAGCGCGCCAAGGAGCGCTACTTCAAGCTTCAGAAGGAGGGCAAGACGGAGCAGGCGCGCAAAGACTTGGAGCGCCTGGCCATTATCAGGAAGCAGAGGGAGGAGGCCGCAAAGAAGAGGTGAGGCTTAGACTGGATCGCCAAGCCCCAACTGAGTGCCCCACTGACGCTCTCTCTCTCTCTCTCACTCTCTCTCTCACTGTGTGTGTGTGTGTGTGTGCTTGTTAGGGCCGAGGAGAAGGCGAAGAAGGAGGCCGCGAAGAAGTGAGTCGCGTCCTCGGCCATCCATTGGAGGTGAATAAAACATGTTGGTAATATACAGATATTGAAAAAATTGTCCTTTGCCCGAGCTCAAGAGAAAAAGTACGTTGCGTTCTTTACGTCCTTGAGCTGCAGGGCTCCTAGCTCCGGGACGGGCGGGAAGGACAGGCCCGGGTTGTCGTGCTGGAACTCGCTGAGGAGGTCCTGCAGGAGCGGCTGGTCGTGAAGGTACACGAACTTGTCCCTCAGGATCTCGTTCATGTCGTCCACCGAGCCGGCGTGGGTCCAGAATGAGTCGTGGACTCCCGCAAAGGTGATGCCCTTGGAGTTGCACTCCGAGGCTGTCATCAGCAGGTGAGTCGAGTCCAGGGAGTGCACGTAGTTCGGCGGGAAGGCCGTGCGCTGCTTGAGCGAGCTGATCGGATCCTCATCGTTGCTCTTCTGCAAGATGAGCCTCTGATTGGTGGTGATCACGACAAACTTGTTCTTCTGGCGGTACGGCTGGACCACAGGGAGGCCCAGGGGCGTCGTCCACGAGACCGGGTGACCCGCCTTGGAGATGATGCTGGCGCAGTCCCCGAGCCAGCGCATGGTCTCCTTGGCGTTCTTGAAGGCCTTGTCCAGGGCCGCCATGGTCAGCTTCGCCGCGACGATGGAGGTCTTGTAAATCTTGTCCTTGTCCGTCCAACCCCTCTCCTTGAGACGCGACGCGATCTGCTGCCTCGCGCCCACAAAGGTCACGCCGTAAACGCTCGTCATGACGGTCTGCTTAACGAGCTTCCGGTCCACCTCGCCGACCAGGTTCTTCGCCTCGCTGTGGAAGGGGCTGAAGACGTCCTTTGCGTGCCTCTCCACCTCCTCCGCGACAAAGTTCGCCACCCGGCTGTACACGTCGAAGGGCGCGTCGCATGGAAGAAGGTTCACGGACCGCGCCCCCTCCTCGTCCCTGCTCAGTGCAGCGTAGTGCTGCAGGCCGTTGCACGACCCGTCCTGGTGGATGGGTATGCTAGAGGCATGGTTGGCGGGGTTTCCAGAGTCAAGGGCATCTGCGATCTCAAAGCACGTGGCCAGGCACTGGTAAGGATTCTCAGCCCCCGCCCACCATCTCGAACCGTTCACTGGGTTCCTCGCAGAATCGAGAATCGCGTCCAGCGAGCTCCTGCCGAAATCCTCCCTGGCGTCCAAGGACATCTTGTTCGCGCCGCACAGGTTGGCAATGTGGATGAACATCCACCTCAGCCCCCGGTCTCCAATGGGCTTGGCATCCGCAAAGGTGAGAAGAGACCTGCAAAAGTCGCTCCCCAGATGGTTCAGGTAGGGGTGCATCGGGTACGCCCTCCCCCGAAAGTCCATGTTGTGAGGAAAGTAGATCCTTTCCTCGTCGATGAAATCCCCCGCCGTCTTGAACTTGTACAGAAAGTCGCACTTTTGGGAGTAATTCTCCCTGTTCTCCCTGAGGATTCTCTTGTTCTCGGTCGCCCTGATGGACTCCTCGTACGAAGACTCCGTCACAGTGCCGACGGTGAGGTTGTGCCTCGTCGGGGACATCCTAAACCGCTCCGAGGGACGGGGGAACTCCTCCTGCTCGGTCCTCTTGGGCAGGTTTGTGAGATCCCTGAGGTCCTCCAGGTTTCCGTCCCAGACCTGGTCCACCACGCCAAATACCCTCTTGTTGATCCGCCAGGGCGTCACCCCCAAGCTGTTCAGTGCATCGTAGACCTCTGCCATTCCCTTCCTCTTCCTACCCACGGTGAAAGAAGAGCCAGAGGCCTGGTCGATGCTCTCCCCCCAGTCGTCGCTGACGCTGTCAATCAGATGGGGCTCGTAAGCCCCGCCACCCTCCTCCAAGGTGTACTCAAGGCCATCCATCCACTCTCCGACATAGGAGGACTCCGCATCATACGCCGCTGGACTGGCCTCGCCAAGGCCCTCCATCCAGGCATCAGCCTCCCGCAGCTTTTCCCTCTGCAGCTTGGACCCCCTGACCCTCATGACAAAGGTCTTGTGCGTCAGGTAGCCGCCGCTATGGCAGTGCGCCCAGGGCATTGGGGGCACGACCATTGGCATATATTTTGGGTGCAGAACAGAGAACACCTCCAGGTGATTCTCAATGACTTTGAGCATCTCGTCCGAGCAGACCAGGAACTGTGCCTGCTTCTTGATGCTGACGTTCTCTGCGCCGCTCCATTGAACGTTCTTTCCCCTCCCGAGCCTCTCGAGCTTGAACGCGGGATGCTCCGCCGCGGAAGAGCCGGTCCCTAGAGAGACCGTGGCGGTCTCAGCGAGCAGGTCGATGAGGAGGGCCCCGACTTTGACTTGGATGGTGGTGTCCCACGTGGGCAGGAGCTCCCCATCAAAGAACGTGTTGTTGCAGTGCGACAGATACCTGATGATGCTGTCTAGCCTCTTCGGCTTGTCGAACTTGAGCTGGCCGACAATGTTCTTCAGGTATTGCTCCAGCTCCTTGTTCCTCTGGAACTTCTTCTTGGCCTTCCTGCTCGACCTGGTCTCCTTCACGCCCTCGTTCACCTCCTGCTCGTGCCCCGGGCTCCTCATCTTGTTCCTTATCCTCTCCTTGGTCAGTTTGATCCCCACCTCAGTCTGCACAACCTTGCCCAGGAACTCGGCGATCTTTGCCTTCCTCACGCTGCAGGGCAGAGTGGAGATGGACTTGAAGTCCAGCAGGCGCCGGTGCTTCTGGAGCGTCCACGTGAGGGCGGCGTGGATGGTAAGGAGGCTGAGCTTCTCAGCGTCAAGGATGCACAGGAATGGCTCCGCGGTCTTCCTGTCCGTCCCGGGGTTGGCCCTCGACTTGCTGATGCTCCTCTGAACCTCCTCGATCCTCTCCGTGAGGGCCGCGTTCCAGTCCAGCACGAGGTTGCTCACGGGCCCCATCTGGCCCGCCCGGCCCCCGAGGCAGGCCTCATTCCAAGCCTCAGTGTACTCCGTCGCCGCGCTCGCGCTCGCCAGGCTCTCTAGCTCCAGCTGCTGCTGCAGCTTCTCCCTGTTTGGCTGGATCTGGTCGTTGTAGAACTTCTGCCACCGCGACTCCTCAAAGTAACCGGCCTTGGACGCGACGGAGCCCGATAGGTGGCCCCGGTACGTCCCCCCGCGCTCGTCCTCCAGCGTGGCCCCTTGCCTCACATGGTAGAACTCGTTTCCTATCTGAACCCTCTCTACGGCCTGTTTGTCTCGGTACCATTCGAGAACGTTCAGCAGCTGGGCGCCCTCTTGGAACCCACCACCGGTGAGCTCCGCGCCCGCGTCGAAGGCGTCCGCCATGTCGTGCTGCCGCACGCTGCTCGTGTTGATGCTCTTCGAGAGCACGCTCGTCTTCGCCAGAGGCTGGTAGGGGGAAGAGAAAAGAATGACGTTGGGAAGGCGTTCGCATTTTTTTTTTTTTCAGTTGCTGTTCGTCGAGCAAAAGGGGAGAAAGGCAAAGGGTCCCAGGTCCCGAGGGCCTTGCTGGGCTTACCTTTCCCGTCGAGGCGTCCGACACGCCCTTGTGGTTGGTATTCGTCCCAGCGTACGTCCCCGCAGGCGCGGCGGTCATCCGCCGGGACAGCTGCATGAAGTAGGGCGCGCCCCTGCTAGCGAAGTGCGGCGCGGGGGTCGCGGGCGCTCCGGACACGGAGGCTTGCGCCCCCATGGCCTCCCTGCCCAGCACCCCCCGCTCCGCGAGACGAAGCGCCCTTCCCAGGGCTGGCCTGCCCGCTCCGCCCATCGTCGTCCTGCCGGCGCCACCAAAAAACAAAGTTGTCTGTTGGCTGGCTCTCCCGGATTGCTGGCTCGGCCGTCGCTTGTGGGGGAAATCGTGAGATTGTGGGATTGCCCACGCTGGCAAGGTGATCGAGAAAACGCCAAGCGTCTCGCCCAGACGTCTAAGCCCCTATGCTGAAGACGATCGTGGCCAAGAACACTGGAGGGGGGCTGAAACGATTGTATGCCTGCACCCGCCTGCGCCAGGCGCGAGGCGACTTCCGGGAGCCGAGCCTCGCTCGGAGTCTGGCGAGGACGAGAGCAGCGACGATGGCGGAGGCCGGCAACGTTCTGGTTGTGAAACGCGTGCGGAGAGGCGCGCAGGACGCCCTGGGGGGTCTTGACTCGGCGGACCCGGCGGTTCCTAGCGAGCTGGCTTGCGGCGACGGCAGGCTGCCCGTCCTCGACGTGGAGACCGCGAGAGGCGAGCAGCTACCGTCCTTCGACCTGAAAGCCTTTGAAGGGCACCTCCTGTCTCAGGGGAGCGGGGAGGCCGAGGGCGGCTGGACCGTCCTCGCTGGGAGGCAGGTCGCATCCACGCAGAGAGTGCTGGAGGAGAACGCGAAGGCCTTGCCGCGCAACACCGTTGTGGTGGCCGACACCCAAACCCAGGGGAAGGGCAGGGCCGGGAACGCGTGGGTGTCTCCTGAGGGGTGCCTCATGTGCAGCGTGTACTGCCACGTAGCGATGGAGGGTAGGAAGCTCCCGCTACTGCAGTACGCCACGACACTCGCCGTGGTTGAGTCCCTCGAGGCGCTGCGGGGCCCAGCGCCGGCGGAAGGCCGCGCCAACTTCGCCTCCATCAAGTGGCCGAACGACATCTATGTCAGGGGAACCAAGGTGGGCGGCGTGCTCTGCCAGACCGTGTACAGGGGCTCGGGGGCCTTCCAGCTCATCGCTGGGATCGGTGTGAACGTGGACAACGATGAGCCCACCTTTTGTGTCAACCAGGTTCTTAGAGAATTGGGGGAGAGGGAGATCGCGAGAGAGGAGCTCCTTGCGCTGATGCTTCCAAGGCTCCTGCGGTTCTACAGGATCATCGCGGATGAGTCGTTCGCCCCGCTCCTGCGAGACTACTACAGCTTCTGGCTCCACTCCGGGCAGAAGTTGAAGGTGAAGGGGGACGCGAGCGTGAGGGGTGACACCGCTGGGAGCGAGGAGCATAAGGACGTGGTCGTCACCGGCCTGAGCGATGATGGGTTCCTTTTGGCGGAGGATGAGAATCGAGCTGTGATGGAGCTTTACCCGGACGGCAACAGGTAAGTCTAGGGCTCTTGGCAAGGCGACCCAGATCTCGACCAGAAGTGCTGAACTCCCTTTATTTTCTTCCCTTTCCTTAGTCTCGACCTCATGTCCGGTTTGGTATTCAAGAAGAATTCTAGGAGCTAGCTCGGGCTTTGTAAACGGCGGCAAAAACCCTGGTATGGCTGGGCTCCCCGTTGCGTATACTACTCTTAAGCTTCTGTGAAAATATTCGTTTCTGTAAAATACATACTCAGTCCTGAGGCTCCGACTCCTCGTCATCCAGGTTGTCCAGCACGTCCTTGATTGCTTGCACATCTTCGTGATCTGGACCCAACTCCTTCTCCAAGATGCTCTGGGCCCTCTCAAGCTGGGGCTTGCCAATGTCGTCGCGGCCCGCCTCAATATGAATCACAGCTAGGTCCGTCAAGGTCTGCGCCACGTTCGAGGACTCAGACCCCTCCGCATCCTCGTACACAGTCAAGGCCCTCTCGTACAGTGGTACAGAATCATCCGGCCTTCCCTCTTCACTCAGCAAGACGGCAAGGTCCACCAGAGCATGCCCAACCTCGACGTGATTCGGGCCATACTTGGCCTCCCTGTTGGCGATCTCCTGCTCGAGCAGCTCGACCTGACTGAGTGACTCGGGCTCGGGCTCAGGCTCACGCTGTGGGAGGATATTCTCCTTGTCCGGCTTGGCAGCACTTGGCTTGGGCTTTGGTGCCACTGGCTTCTTCGCGCTTGCAGGCTGCTTTGACGCGGACCTGTTGCTGT
>Ga0160423_10001304_pt1 | contig 20902 bp, 23 predicted proteins | sample CRUFie14St8metaG_FD_108191 | JGI IMG/M metagenome (GOLD analysis project Ga0160423, IMG submission 108191) | Marine microbial communities from the Costa Rica Dome - CRUD Field 142mm St8 metaG | ecosystem: Environmental > Aquatic > Marine > Oceanic > Photic zone | place: Costa Rica: the Eastern... | reverse complement strand
AACACTTTATATTTATCAGTAAATAATATTTATTATACAATAATAATACCTTCAAAAATAATTGATAATTATATATATATTTATACACCAACTGAATTTGCTAAAATATTACAAGATACTATAAATAATTATTTTATTAATATTGAAATTAGTTTTCAAATTAATATTGAATTTATGGTACAAAATCAAATATTTTATTTTCATTCAAGTACTAATTTTAATTTATATTATAATAACGGTGTTGATACTATTATGAGAACAATAGGTTTTTCTAGATCACAACTTAATAATAATAATTATTATACAAATAGTTATTTAATTTTATACCAAAATTCAGAATTATCATTTGATGTTTCAAATAACAATAAAGAAATATATTTATATAGATATCATAATAATCAATATATTGATTGTACAACTCAAAATTCTTTATTTTATATAACTAAAACAATTAAAAATAAAATTATAACTTTTAATATTAATAATAATGCTTTAGTTAATGATCAAGATGATTATAATTATAATTTAATTTGGTCATTTGGTACAATAAATAAAAATGATATTAATAATAATTTACATACAGGAAATGTAATTATTCAATTATCACATAAAAAAGAAGGTTATCCTTATTTTCAACCATATTTACCTAATGATATTTATATTTTAAATATGAAAGGATTAAATATACCTAATAATCCTATATCATTAGATACTATATCAAATAATATTAATATAAAAAAAAATAATGAATTTATAACACCATTAATAGAACAACATTATAAAACCCCTGAAATTTATAATTTAGACTATATTTATAATAATGATTATTATAATTTTCATATAAAACAAAATAAATTAATACATACAGGTTGTCCTATTAGAGGATATTTTAAAAATAATTATTATGTATCTTATAATAATAATTATTGGTGTGTATATAATGGTGATAATTTATTAAAAGAATTTAATAATTATTATGATGCAAATGATTATTTTAGAACATTACCAACTTCTTGGGTTAATACTTTTAGTGATGAAATGTTTTATATAAATTATCACTCAATATTAATTAAAGGAAAATATAAAGGTGTTGGTGGATTAATATCTAATAGATGGAATTCTAAAAGTAATGTTATGAATGATTTCTTCTTTGGTTTTACTATTAAAGAACTTATTAAAGATAATTTGAAACAAAATACTAAAATAAAATTAATTGTTAGATTAAGAGATTTAGGTGTAAAACATCCAGAACAATTTTTAGGAAATATTGAATCTATACCACGTAATAATTTAAGACCATATATATTAGGTGTAGGAGGACAAATCTTTCAAGAAAATTTAAATAATCCTGTTGATATTGGTGGTGATAAATATATTTATTTATCAATTAAAGATTTTAATACTATTATTGATGTTAATAAAAATATTAATGCTTTTGCTAAAATTATTTTACCTTCTGCTCCTGGTAAAGATTTATATAATAATTTTATATCAACAGATACATTATTTGACCATAAACCGTTAGATGAACTTACACAATTAGATATACAATTTTTTGATGTAAACGGAAAATTATTTAATTTCTCTAATTTAAATCATTCATTTACATTAGAAATAACAGAAGAAATAGAATATATTACAGATACTAATATTAATAGTGATTCTATTTTTTCTATTTAAAATATTTAATTCTATTTTTTATATTTTATTTAATAAATGAATCATATAATTATAGCTTTTATAATATATGTTTACTCTTTTATAAAATTAGGAAATACTGTATATAGATTAGACTCAAATAATAATATACAAACTAATTATTTAGTATTATTTAATGAAGGTTTTATTGGTCCATTACGTAGTTTTATATATAGTGTTTTATATAATAATTCAGGATTAGAATATTTATATTCACAATTATTTCAATGGCATAATCCTTATTGGACTTTTGGATTTTTTTATTTATTAAATTTAATAATAAAATTTATATCTAAAAACTTAAAAAAAAATTATAAATAGTTTTTTAAATATTTTTTTTTTATTTTTACTTAAATATGTATTTAAAACTTACAAAAGAACGTATTAAACATATTATTAATTTTGCTAAAAATAATTTAATAGATACAAAATCTTGTAATGGAATTATCGTATTATCTAGACAAAATTATATTAAACAAATAATTATAGATTATCAAAGTTTTAGTGCTACTGATTATGTAATTACACATAAAAAAGATCATAGATTAGATTTTTTAAAATTAGTAAAAAATAAAGATCCAAATCATTATATGGTATTAACTTTTGATTATAGTATAAGAAATGATAATTGTATTCCTAATATTTATGAATTTATTAAAGTATGTTTATTTTCTATATATAGAAAAGTGTTTAATCATTTATTTATTAATTGTTATGATAAATTATTTGTTATAAGTTTGAAAAGAAATTTTTTATTTGAATTAATAAAAATTAAAAAGCAAAATAAATTAAAAATAAGCGAATTTATTATAAAATTATTTCATATTTTAACAGAAGATTATCATAATAATAATAATGATTTAAATTCAATACCAAACAATTTTTATCAAAAATTTAATATTACACAATGTAATAATGATATAAATATATTATATTCAAATTATAATATTTTATAAATATAAAATATAAATATTATGTATAATAATAAATATTATGTATAATAATAAATTAATTAAAAATGATAATATTATTATAAAAAAAAAATATTGTTATTATTGTAAAAACCTAATGAAATTAAATACTGTATGGTATTGTGCTAATGATAAATTATTTTGTTGTAGAAAAGGACAATATTTAGAATTATTAAACAATAAGTAATTATTTAAATATAATTTAAATCTATTAATATATGTCAAATAATGATTTAAATGATGCATTAGTTAAATTAATGACTATAATTGATGAAAAAGATATTAGAGAAAAATATAATATAAATGAATATGAATATAATGAATTATCTAAACAAATTGCTCAAAATAAAAATTCATTAGATAGATTAGATTTAATAAAAAAAATTTATTATATTTATCCTGAAGTTGATATAACTAATTCTAATTTAAATATAAAATTAACTACTGAAAGCAAATTATATGATTTTTATTCAAATACTTTTTATGAAACTGTATTTGATAGTTTACCTTATTTATTAGATATAGATAAAGATAATAAAAGATTACATTTTAAATGTAATTGTACACGTAATAATAATACGATTAAACATATTGATATAAATTCAAAAGTATATGTTTATAAAATACAAGATGTATGTTTTTATAATCCAACTTTTTCCGACGAAGATTTATAATTTATTTCAATAATATTATTGTATTTAAAAATTAAATTAGTAAAATAAGTATTATGATTGAAACACAAGAAGATGTTAATAATATGCTTGCTTTAATGAGTGTATTTATGAAAAATGCTCTTGAATCAGCAACTATATATACAATACATTCTGGAAGAAAAATTGCTACATCAAAAGATATTTCAATAGCTTTAAAAAGAGAAATGTTTATTTTTATGGAAAGAGAAAATATTGAAGAAGAAGCAAATAAAGTTCTTGATGAGATTGAAGATGAATTAATAGAACAAGAAGAAAATGAAGAGTATGATGAAAATGAAGAATATGATGAAAATGAAGAACATTATGAAAATGATAGTATGTTAGATAATGTAGTAGATGATAGTTATGAAGAAGATTGGTGTATTAGTAAATGTGATTGTGAAATATGTAATCAAATGAATGAATATAATTTAAAATTTAATGAATTTAAACCAGAAAATGATTTTGAAAAATTAATATATAATTCAATAGTTAAAATGTCTGATGAATTTAATTTATAAATTAAGAACAACATTTATTCTTATTTTTTTTTTCAACACATACATTATTTATTTTATAATAACAATTATCTTCAATAAATGAATTATCAATATTAATTGTATTATCAGTATAATTAATAATATAATTTTTTAATATTTGCATATTAAAGTTTTTTTTAGCTGAAACTTCTATATGAATATTTTTATTATTTTCAATTCTTTTTACTAATTCATCATTATTAATTTTTTTTATTTCTGATTTATTTCCAATATAAATTTTTAATTTATTATTTAAATTATTTTTTTCAAATTCTTCTTCCCAATATTTAATATTTTTCATACTTTCTATACAATTTAAATCATAAACAAATATTACTATTGTAGCATCACGATAATATTGACTTGTAATTGATTTATAAGCACATTGTCCAGATGTATCATAAATATGAAATTTAGTATTAGTTTTTTCATTTTTAATTATTCCAAAATCTACACCAACAGTAGAACCATTATAATCATTAAAACCATAACCTTTTAATCTATCTAAAATAGAACTTTTTCCTACACCTGAATCACCTAATAATACACATCTAATTATATTATTATACATAATTATAATATATTACATATTTTAATTTAAAAAAATATATTAATTATATAATATAATGAAATTTGATTATGATAAATTATATAATTATTGCTTAACAACAACTGAAAATAAAATAAATAATATACATTATTATAATCAAAAAAAAAAAAATATTCAAAAAAGAAAATTATTTAATAATTTAATAAATAATGTATCTATTGAAAATATTAAATATAATTCTCAACAAGGTTATTCTTATTATATATTAAATGAATCAAAATATAATTGCTTAATTGAAGAATTATTAATTGAATTAAACAAACATTTTAATCCTTTTAAAGTATTATATGCTAAAAAAAAAGAATATGATAAAAGTTTTATGCAAACTTTAACTGATGAAAATACATATATTTTATATTTATCTTGGAATAAAGAAAAAAATAATAATTCTAAAAGAAAAGTTGAATTTAATGGAAATAATATTAAAATTACACTAAATAATGAATCAAAAGAAAATAATGAACCAAAAGAAAATAATGAATCAAAAGAAAATAATGAATCAAATCATTTAAATGAAGATAATAAATTAGAAGTTAATAATTGTTATTCTAATCAAAATATTGAAAATAAAGAAGATAAGCCACTTTTAGAAGAATATAATATATTAGAAGAATTTGAATGTTTTGAAGAATAAAAATGCGTTATTATTAATTTATAATTTAATTCTTAATTATTAATATTATGAATATGCAACTAAGAAAATTTGATATGTCAAGTATAAGAGATGATAATGTTGTTGTTCTAATTGGAAAACGTTGTACAGGCAAAAGTTGGCTAGTTAAAGATTTATTATATTATCACCGTGAAATACCTGTTGGAACAGTTATTTCAGGTACTGAAAGTGCTAATAGTTTTTATAGTCATATTATTCCTTCAGTATTTATTCATGATGAATATACTCCACCTGTAATTAAAAATGTAGTAAAAAGACAAAAAATAATTAAAAAGCAAATGAATTATCAATTATCAGAAAATGGTTCAACTGATATAAATCCTAATGCATTTTTAATATTAGATGATTGTTTAGATGATCCTTCATGGGTTAAAGATAAAAATATTAAAACTTGCTTTATGAATGGGAGACATTGGCATCTTTTACTTATAATTACTATGCAATACGCATTAGGTGTAACTCCAAATTTAAGAACTAATGTAGACTATGTTTTTCTTTTAAGAGAAAATATAATATCAAATAGAAAAAGAATTTACGAACATTATGCTGGAATGTTTCCAACATTTGATACTTTTTCTCAAGTAATGGACCAATGCACTGAAAATTATGAATGTTTAGTTATAAATAATAATGCTAAAAGCAATAAAATAGAAGATCAAGTTTTTTGGTATAAAGCATCATCACATCCACCATTTAGAATAGGTTCTGAATCTATTTGGAGACATCATCAACTAAATTTTGATCCACATCATGATTCAGATGAAGATGATTTACCATCAAAAAGAAAACAACCAAAAATTAATGTTAAGAAAGTTAAAAAACTATAATCTTATATTAATATATACTATTATATTAATATGAGTAATAAATATATTGAAATATTAAATTTAATATCAAAACATATAATTGTTTTAAATAAATTATTATTTAATTTTAAAGATAAAACACAATTATTATTAGAATATAATAATAAAGGAATAAATGTAAATAAAATTATTGAAAATATAAATAAATCTATAAATGAAATAGAATTATTATTACAAACTATATATAAACAATTATGTGATATTGATAAAAATTTAATTAATTATATTAATTTAACTAACGTAAAAAGCAAAATTTACATTGAAAATAATGATAAAAAAAAAAATAAGTTTTGTTGTTGCTAATTTTTTTCTCAAATATTACTATATGAGTATTTTTTTTGATAGTTTAGATCAAGTATTTAATCAATTAAAAGAAGATTGGAATAATTTAGATATTTTAAAAAAAGATGAAGAAGAAATATGTATTGAAGGTAGAACATTATTACAATATTTAAATTATAAAGATAATATTAAAGATATTATTTCAAAAAAATGTATTTTATTAGAAGGACCAAATGATAATACAATATTAGTAATATATACTGATATTGAAGAAAATATAGACGAAATTTGGAATTGGAAATTATTTTTTGTATTAGCAAATGAATATTGTATTATTAATAATGAACCGTTACAATATACACCTATTAAATGGTTTACAAAAATTATATATGATAATTTTGATTGGTCTAATTGTATACATTTTTTAAATAAAAATAAAAATACAAATAATTGTATACTAATTAAAAAATCAAGAGAAAGAGCTATTAGAACTGCATTTCAATGTATTTTAATAGGAGGTAATGCTTTAGAAAAAAATATAGTAACTGATATTGATGGAGAATATTTATTTTCTTTATCACCTAAAAAATTATCATCATCTATTTTTAGACATATGTATTCTGCATCTTCAATAGGTCAAAATGAATGTATAATATATACATTTATACCTATGAGTAGTGAATCTTATGGACATAGTATTGATGGTTTTCCATTATCAGAATTATTAGAACAAGGTTTAATTGAAAAATTAGAAAATTTTTTTAATACTGAAAAATCTGGTCTTAAAATTGATTATGAAAATTGTGATAAATATACAAATATTATTATAAAATGGTAATTTTTTGATTTTTCAAAAAACTTATTGATTATATACAAACAGTATTACAATAATAATTATTTAGTATAATTAATTATATGTAATTTATTATATAATTTTATTATATGTAATTATATTATAATGTGGACTTTTAGTACAAAAAGTTTTATAAATAATATTTTTTTATCAATTATTATGTATTCTATACTGTATATTATATATAATAACTTTTATAATAAAAAATGTAATACAAAAACAATTAAAAAAAATACTAATAATAAAAAAATTAAAAAAGGTGGTAATAAAAAAAATAAATGTTTAGTAAGTCAAGAGATTGTTGATAAAGATTATGAAAAATATTATGAAGATTTATTTAATGATGTAAAAATGAATGAAAAAGGACCATATGAATCAATTAATGAAAATAATCTAAATAGTAATTTATTATTAAAATAAATTTATTTATTTAGTTCATTTATTATATGTTGTTCTATATTTTTTTTTTCAGATTCATTGGCATTAATCCATTGCCAATGTACTTTACTTTTAATTAATTTAATTTCTTCTTCTTTTTCTAATAATTTTTCTTCAATTAAATCAAAAATATCTTCGGGAAGTTCTACTTCTATTTTTTTTTCATAATATAAAATAAATAAAGTTAAATAATCATTATTATGATATGCTTCATTTAATTTAATAAAATCATCAGTATTACTATCTTTATTTTTATCAGGATGTAATTTTTTTGATAATGATTTATAAAATATTTTAGAAATATTATCAGAATTTTCATTATTTTCATCTTCATTTTCTAAAATATCATCTGTACTACTTGAACTATCTATATTATTATCGTTTTTATCTGGTTGAAATAAAATATCTACATTATTATTTCTTAAATTATCTATAGAACCTTGCATAAATTTATTCATATATTCAATATCTAATTCTAATGTATTTGAATATTCTAATAAAACATATTTTATTTTATAATAATATTTATCATATAATGACATATTATATTATACATATATAAATTTTATGTTATTAAATATATAATATAATCCTACTAATAAAAAAAAAATTAGTAAATTAATAAATTAAATTAATAAATTAATAAAATTGAGTAGAAGTATGTAATCTTGTAGCAATATTCATAGATAATAATTCTTGCATTAAAAGTTTACAAGCATAAGGAATACGTACTTCATCAAAACAAGTTGTATTATTACAAAAATCACATTTATATATTTTTTTTTCAGGATTTACAGAAGCAATTAATTTACATTTTTTACATACAAAAATTCTATAATTATCAGAAACATCTAATAATCTTTCTTTTAAAAACGACATTGCACCATGTGAAATAATACAATCACGTTCCATTTCACCAAATCTTAATCCACCATCACGAGTTCTACCTTCACTTGGTTGTCTTGTAAGTAAAACTATTGGACCTGTTGAACGTGAATGAAATTTATCATTAACCATATGTTTTAGTCTTTGATAATAAGTTGGTCCTATAAATATTTTACAAGGTAAAAATTCACTTGTTGAACCATTATATAAATATTCATTACCATATTTTTCATATCCACATTTATTAATTAAAATATCAGAAATATCATCTGGATTTAATTCAGTAAAAGGAGTACCATCACCAAAATAACCAATATCAGAACATACTTTACCTAATAAACATTCAATTAATTGACCGATTGTCATTCTTGAAGGTACAGCATGAGGATTCATTATAATATCAGGAGTAATACCTTTTTTTGTAAATGGCATATCTTCTTGATTATAAATCATACCAACAGTACCTTTTTGTCCATGTTTACTTGAAAATTTATCTCCAATTTGTGGATATCTATCATTTCTTATTTGAATTTTACAAAAACGATATCCATCACCATTTCTATCAATATATACTTTATTTACTATACCATATTCATTATTTTTAAGAATAATACTATTATCTTTATAAGTACATTCTTTATTTTTTCTTTTTATTGGAATACATTTACCAATAATTATATCTCCTGATGATACATAAGTTTGTTCTTTAATTACACCATTTGTATTTAATTTATTATAATTATTAGATTTAATACCAATTGTATTATTTTGATCTGGAATACAAAATTTTTCTTCTTCACCAGAACTTTGATTTTTTTTCTCTTCTTCTTTATATGTTTTTAAATAAATAGATTGAAATAATCCTCTATTTATTGCTCCTCTATTTAATAATACAGAATCTTCTTGATTATAACCTGTATAAGACATAATAGCTACAACAGCATTAATTCCACTTGGTAATTGATTTCCATTTACATAATCCATTGAAAATGTTGTAATTAAAGGTCTTTGTGGATAACATAAAATATGAGCAATTGTATCCATTCTTTTACGATAATTTGAAACATACATTCCAATTGCTTGTTTACCCATACTACTTTGATAACAATTTCTTGGAGATTGATTATGATCTGAAAATGGAATAATAGAAGCAATTGCACCTAGAATTAAACAAGGATGAATTTCACAATGTGTATAAGATTTATCTTGTAAATTATTCCCATTCATAGAAATTAAAGTATTTTGAATTTCATTTGAATCTAAATATTCTATTATACTATCTTTATCTTTTAAAAATTTATATACATCAATATATTTATTTATATCTTGATAATTAAATTTTACATTATTAATACCTGATATTAAATTATTCCAAGTTAATAATTTTTGTTTAATAAAATCAACATGATATTGTTTAATATTTAATTTATTATTATTTACAATATATAATGGTCTAACAATTCTACCTGAATCATTATATATATATAATTCATTATTATATTTATCAAAAGTTACACTTGTATATATATTTATTAATGAACTTCTCTTACATTTTACTAAATGATTATATATATCATATATTTTATTAGTACAACCTATCCAATCTCCATTAATAAATATTTTAGTATATTTATATATATCTTTTAAATTATAATCATTTGAATCTATCCAAATTATTGATGAATCATATTTTTTTAATTCATTCATAATAGGTAATGTAGAAGAATTAATTGTTAATAATGAACTCATTGCAAAATTTTTAACTACACCTACTGATTGACCTTCTGGTGTTTCTGCACAACACACATATCCCCATTGAGTTGTATGTAATTTACGTGGTGCAATTAATTTACCACATTTTTCTATTGGTGTATTAATTCTTCTTAAATGAGAAATACAAGAATAATATGATAAACGACTTAATAATTGAGATATACCTACTTTATTAAAAGTATTTTTCATACCAAAATTACCTGTTGCTAATGCATATTTCATTCCATTTTCACAAATTGTTGGTTTTATTAATTTATAAATATTTGATAAATTTACTATTTGATGAAAATCATTTGTTGCTCTCCAACTTCCATTATTAAATTCTTTTGATAATGTAGATTTCATATCTTTTAACATTTTTGTAAAATATTGACGAAATAATGCTGATAATAATACTCCTGGTGAATCTATTCTTTTATTTAAATAAGAATCTCTATCATCTAATGGAATTTTTTTTAAATAAGTTAAAATTAATTTTTTTACTAAATAACCTGTATATAATGCTTTTTTCTTAAATGAATGATCTACATGTGGTAAATATTCTGTTATTAATAAACTTTTAACATGATTTATTAATTTATCTTTATCATTTTTTATTTCACGAGGAATATTAGTAATATATTTACCAATATATTCTAAAGCACTATATTGATCTAAAATATTCGATGCTTCATCTAATGAATAATTTAAAATTTGAATTATATCTTTATTCATTTCATCATTAATATCTAAAACTACATATTCAATTATTTCTTTATCAGATAAAATTCCTAATGCACGAAACATAATACATAAAGATATATCTTGTCTTAAATAAGGCATACTAATCTTAATAATATTTCCTGCTACTTCATCTTTTGATGAAATTTTAAATACTAATGGTTTAGTTGGTAAAAATTTATCTTTAATTGTTGATTTCATTTCAACTACAATTGGAAATTTATTACATTTACTATTTACTACACATAAAGGATAATTATCAATAACTCTTTCTTGTGGAATTAAAACTTTTTCATTACCATTAATTATAAAATAACCACCAACATCATATTTACATTCATTACTATCTTTTATATTTAGTGAATTTAAAACACAATATTTTGAATTAACCATAATAGGAATTTTACCAATATTTATTTTTTCTAATAATAATTCTTTAACCTCAATTATTTTATTAGTACTAACTTCTATAATACTTGTTTTTTTTAAAACATCAATTACTATTTGAGATGAATATGAAAAATTACGTGTTCTTGCAATTGAAGGTGTTAATACATCAGTTGAACCATCATTTTCTGTAATTTTTGGTTTATAAATTCTTGGATTATGTAAAAATAATTCTAATTTATATAATTTATCATCAGATATAGAATTATGTTCAATTGGATTATATTGTTCTATAATTAATTTTAATTTATTATCTATAAAATCATTAAATGAATCTTGTTGAATTTTTCTAACTATATAATCATTTGATAACATTTCTTTAATTATAGTAAATGTATCTTTATTCCAATCAAAATCTGATTCATTTATTGATGACATTATTGTATATATATAATTAAATCTATAAATCAGTTTTTTATTTTATTTTAAATTAATTCAAAATATTTTATTATTTAAATTATAATGACATATTCTTGGAATTATCTTATTAAATATCATTTTAATCCTCCAACTAACACTTATCTAAAAAGAAATACACAAATACAAAAATCTTACGATAAATATAATAAAACACAACAATTTGAAAATTTTAAAGAAAATATGTTTAGTAATAAAAATAAACATTTTAATTTTATGTTAAATAATTTTCCTTATGATACTGATAAAAATATATCTCATTATTTAATTTTTATAAATCCATTAATAAAAAATAAAATTTCTGATTTTGATATTTATAAAATTATAAGACAAAATTATATTAAAAAAAAACCAATAATTATTTTTGAAAATAAACCAAAAAATCGTTCTATTAAAAATATTAGACATTATCATATTTTTACATTAAATAATTAAAAAAAATCTCTTATTATTAATATAATGATTAATTATAAGAAAAAATATTTAAAATATAAAATTAAATATTTACATTTATGTCAATTAGAAAAAGAATTACAAGGAGGAATAAAAAATAAATCAAAAAATAAATCAAAAAATAATATTGCTTCTACAGCTGCTAAATCATTAGCTTCACAATCTATTAATCAAATTAATCAAGCTGCATCTACTGCTGTAAATGATATTACAAATACTGCTTCAGGAGCTTTAACATCAAATTTAGCAAAAATGCCAGGAATTCCATCTGTACCAGGAATGCCTTCTATACCAGGAATGCCATCAATACCAGGAATGTCATCAGGAATAACTTTAACAGATTTTGATAAATTAGATAAAAATAAAGATAATAAAATTTCAAAAGAAGAATATACAGGAAAAGCTGCACCAGGAAAAGCTGCACCAGGAAAAGCTGCACCAGGAAAAGCTGCACCAGGAAAAGCTGCACCAGGAAAAACTAAACCAGGAAAAACTAAACCAGGAAAAACTAAACCAGGAAAAGCTGCACCAGGAAAAGCTGCACCAGGAAAAACTGCACCAGGAAAAACTAAACCAGGAAAAGCTGCACCAGGAAAAGCTGCACCAGGAAAAGCTGCACCAGGAAAAGCTGCACCAGGAAAAGCTGCACCAGGAAAAACTGCACCAGGAAAAGCTGCACCAGGAAAAACTAAACCAGGAAAAACTAAACCAGGAAAAACTAAACCAAAAAAAGGAGGTTATGAAAATTTAGATACTGAATTATTAGATTTATCAACTAATTCTTTAAATACAAGTTCAATTGAGTTATCTTCTGATGATTTTTAAGAAACATATAAACTTTCTACTGTTACTTGATCTCTAATTAATTTAGATTCAATATTTTCTATTTTTTTTAATAATATATCATTATTTGATAATTCACATATAATTTTTAAATCATTAACAATATTATTGATTCTTATAATATTTTTTATAAAATTACCATCATAAATATCTGTTAACTTATAAATATATTCAATACTTTCTCCTTTTGCCCAATAATAAGAAGGTTCAACAAATCCTAAAAATAAACTCCAATCTGTATCTATATAAATATTATGTTTTTCTTCTAAATCAGACATATTACAAGAAATACTATTTATCTTATTTAAAGTTTCTTTTAAATATTTTGGAATTTTTAATTCAAAAAAATCTATATCATCATCTTTTTCTTGAATAAATAAAGATAAAACACATACTATTTCTTCTGGTTTTAAATCATTTAATATTTTTTTATGTATAATTTCTGTAAATATTATTTCATTACATTCACTCATTTCAGAAGCAATTATACCTTTAATTGTTAATTTAAAATCTTTATAATTATCTATAAATAAATTTGTTTTTTCAATAGAATTATCAAGTTCAATATATTTATTTATATTTAAAAAATGTAAAATATTATTAATATCATCTTTATTACAAGATAATAAATATTTTATAGATTTTTCAATAGAATTAATTTTTTCATATTTTTTATTAAAAACACAAAACTTTTTATAATTATCATCAAAATCTTGTTCATTTTTAATTTGTTGTAATTTTAATTTATATTTTTTCATTTGATTTTGTTTTATTTTAGTATTTTTACTATTTAATATTTTATTTATATTATCATATTCTAATAATTTTTCTAAAATATTTTTATTAAATTGTTTTTCATCAATTTTAACACTATCTTTTAATGATTCTAATTCTATCTTATATCCTTTTAAATCATTATCTTGTTCTAATGACATTAATGATTTTCCAATTAATTCAAATAAATCTTTATCTTTTGAATCAATTAATAATTTTAATATAAAATTATAACTAAAATGAAATTTAGATTTTATTTTTGGTACAGCTCCTATCATCATTTTTTGTAATTCTTGTTGTTTTAATAGTTTATCAACAGGTAATATAATAACAGTACCTGTTTTATCTAATCCACGTCTTCCTGCTCTACCTGCCATTTGTACATATTCATCACTTTGTAAAAATCTTACTTGATTATCACAATACTTATGTAATTCTAAAAATACAACTGTTTTAGTTGGAGCATTTACACCTACTGCAAATGTTTCTGTTGCTACTAATATTTTAATTAAATTTTTACTAAATAAAATCTCAACAACTTCTTTTAATATTGGAATTACACCTGAATGATGATAAGCAATACCTTTTGAACATAATTTACGTAAATCATTATATTGAGGTAAATGTTCATATGTTGATTTATATTTTGACATTTGAAAGTCAAATATATTTAATATTTCAGCACTTTCTTCTGATGAAACTAAATTTGTATTTATCATTTTACATATTTTTTCACATTTTTTTCTTGAAAATACAAAAAATAATGTATTAAATAAACCTTTTTCCTTTAAAAAATTACAAAATGGATTAATAACTTTATTAATAATTTCATATTTTTTATTTATTTTATGATAATTTTGAAATTTATTTTTAGATGTAACAATTTCAATTATTTCATTATCTTCATAATTATAATAATAATGAGTTAATGGTACCACACGATGAGTAGTTGGTATTAAATTCATAGGTTTATCTTTTAATTGTGCAATCCAAGAAGCAAATTCTTTTTCATTATCAATTGTAGCAGATAATCCTATAATTTGTACATTAGACGGAATTAAACAAATAGATTGTTCCCATACTACACCTCTATCAGGATTATTTATATAATGAATTTCATCAAAAATAATTTTATCTACTTCACTTATATTTATATCTCTATTAGTACTATTCGAATATAAAACATTTCTTAAAATTTCAGTAGTACAAATTATAATTTGAGCATTAGGTTTAAATTTAATATCACCTGTTAAAATTCCAACATTTTCTTCTCCAAATTTTTGCTTTAATTCTAAATATTTTTGATTTGATAAGGTTTTTATAGGACTTGTATAAATAATTTTCATATTTTTTTTTAAACTATCAGCACAAGCATAAATAGCAGGTAATGTTTTACCTGAACCTGTTTTTGCAGTAACTAAAATATTTTCTCCTATACTAATTCTATAACAAGCATGTTTTTGAAAATTATCTAATTCAAAACCAAAATCAATAGCAGGTTCATCTATTTTATCATTACATTCACCTTGTAATATATTTAAATTCATTATATATCTATATAAAAAATGTATTTAAATAACTATATTAATATTTTCAATTTAATAAAAATGATTTTTTTAAAATATCTAAAAATGTCTCATTCCGGTGTCGCACTAGCACAACATAATATGAGTAATTGTAATTGTGAACATCCTAAAAAAAATATTTATTGTATATGTGGAACAAGTGGAGGAGATTATTTTATTGATCCAAATAACAAAAATATATTTATACCTAATTTAACAAATATTCAAACTTGTAGTTATTATACAGGTGTTCCTTGTCAAGAAGAAAAATTAAAAAGAAAATGGAGTTGTTGTAATAAAGAAATTTATGGAACATTACAAGATTTATTTAAATTAAAATGCTCTAATAATAATTAAATAATAAATTAGTGACTTACTAATCAAGTTAATAATTTATTATTTTTCAATATCACGATGTAAATGTGTTATACAACAACCATAACATATTCTTTGACAATTAGATAATCTTTTTTTGTCATCATCTATATCATTGTTATCATTGTTATCATTATTATTATCATTATTCCCATTTTTAATAAAAGAAGGAGGATTTTGATTTTTTTTAATCATATTTATTACATTATCCAATGTATAATTTCTTGGTAATTTTAATATATTATCTATTTTTACTTTATATGAACATAAAGGACAAGTAACAACTGTATTTTTAAATAATTTATTTATACAATTTGTACAAAAACTATGTCCACAAGGTAAAATTCTACTATTATTAATTTCTTCTAAACATACAGGACATTCAATATTTAAATCAATCATATTAATATAATAAATTAAATTAAATTTTTTTAAATAATTTTTGTTTTCTAAAAAAATTTAACCAATATTTTTTACGAATTTTATGTAATTTAAACCAATAATTATAACAATAATTATACATATCTTTATCTAATTCTAAATTATCTCTTGATAATTGAGTAGATAACATTGCATAATTATGTGGATAAACTTTATTATATAAATAATTTTCTTTAATAATGTTAAATGCAAATTCCATTTATATTAAATTGTTAAAAATTATTTTTAAGTATATTTAATTAATTTCATAAAATAGTCATTATTATTATAAGCAATTATTGTAGTTAATATAGTAGTTTTTGATAAAACATTTATAGTTCTTATATTATGTAAATTATATAATAGATTGAAATATTTTAAATCATCAACAAAAATACCATATAAAATAATTATTATATCTAATAATTCATCATATATATTTTCATAAAAATATTTTATAATATCTTTATTACAAAAATAAGATATTATTTTAATATGTAAATAATTATATTTATTAATAATTTTTTTAAATTTACTATCTTTAATAAAAATTATTAATTTATTGTTAATATTATAATTATTAAAGATATGTTGTGAAACAATATTAATATTATATTCATCTAAATCATTAATAAAATTATTATAATAAACAAATTTATTAATATAAATTAAATAATTAAATATAATTTTATTGTGAATATATTTTTTGCTTATATTTGTAAAATCATAACAATTCTTTATTTTTTTTAGTAAATTATAAAAAATTTGATTATATTTGTAACATATTTTATTAACTCTTATAAAATTATATAAAATATATATATCTTCAAAATTATCATAATAAAAAACAATATTATCTAATATATCAAATGACCATATCATTTATTATAAATTAATAAAAAAAATAAAATATATAATATGTTCTATATTATATTATTATTATTATTATTATATATAATCTATTGTTATTATTATTTAAAATATATTAAATATCATAAAAATATTGAAAAAATAGAAATATTAGATAATAAATTTTTAGATTTTAAGATTCCCTATATTGTTAATAATTTTTTAAATAATTTTCCTAAATGGAATATTTCATTTTTTAAAAAAAATTATGGTAATAATTTAGTTTCAATAGTAAAAAGTAATTCAATTGAATGTTATCATTCAGATTTAAAATTAATTAATATGAAATTAAATGATTTTATAAAAAAATTTATTGAAAATAAAGAAAAAAATTATGAATCTTATTATTATAAGTTAGAAGAATATTATGGTCTTAAAGATAATTATAATCAAATAGAAACAATAAATAAATATTTTGAAAATATTGTAGAAAAAACATTTAGTACTTATAGAGCTTTTTGGTTAGGTCCAAAAGATTCTATTACAACATTTCATTATGATATTGATCATGTAAATTTATTATGTGTATTAGAAGGAAAAAAAAGAATATTATTGATAAGTCCTGAATATAATAAAATAATATATAAAAATTATATTATTAAGAATAATTGGTGGATTGAGAATTTAAATATAAGAAATGAAAATGAAATTAATAATTTAAAAAAAAAGTTAAAGTATTTGATATAGTAGTTAATTCAGGACAAATTTTAAATATACCACGTATGTGGTGGCATGCAGTTATAAATTTAGATGATACATTAGCTTTTACATATCAATATCAAACATTACAATCAGTTTTATTTATACCAGGATATTATTTATTTTACAAATTTTATCAATTTTATCAATAAAAATTAAACTATTATTTAAAACAAAACTTTATTATTTATTATTAATATTTAAAATTGATTTTAGAATTAAATATAATATATACACTATGCATACTAAATTGTCAAATAAAGGTTATGTAATTTTAAAAAAATATTTTAGTGAACCTCAACTAAAAGATTTTAGAAAAGAATTAAAAGTACAACCATATACTCCATATCGAAGTAAATTTGCTCCACCAAATTGTTTTAATGTTTTTCTTGAAAGTCAAAATAAAATGTATATACCAAGATTTTGGGGTGTAAAAATTATTGGAGAACCTGATAAATATAATATTAATGAAGGATTATCTATTAATCTTAATTTTAATGGTTCTTTAAGAGAAGTTCAAGAAAAAGCAATAAGTGCTTATTTTAATAATTATAAAAGTGATAAATATTGTGGTGGTATTATATGTTTAGGTTGTGGTATGGGTAAAACAGTAGTAGCAATTAATATTATTTCAAGAATAAATAAAAAAACTTTAATTGTTGTTCATAAAGAATTTTTAATGAATCAATGGATTGAACGTATTAATCAATTCTTACCACAAGCAAAAATAGGAATTATTCAACAAAAGAAATTTGATGTTCAAGGAAAAGATATTGTATTATGTATGTTACAAACATTATCTATGAAAAAATTTGATGATGGTGCTTTTGATTGTTTTGGATTATCTATTGTTGATGAATGTTTTCCAGCTAATACATATATTCATACTTCTGAAGGAAGTAAAAGTATTTATACATTATATAATAATTGGAAAAATAATAAATCATCAATTGATATTTTAAGTTTTAATTTAGAAACTAAACAATTTGAATATAAACCATTAACTTATGCTTGGCAAAAAACTAATAAAGAATTACTTGAAATTTCAATGTCAAAGAAAAAAATAAAATGTACTTATAATCATAAAATTTTAACAACAAAAGGTTATATTTGTGCTTCTGATTTAAAAATAAATGATATAATTTTATCTAAATATGATGTAAATCATCAAGATAATATTATTGCTCCTGCATTAAATAATGATCAATTACAAATAATATACGGTTCATATTTAGGAGATGGAAATATTTCACATACAAATAAAAATAGATATAGATTAAGAATTATACATTGTGAATCTCAAAAAGAATATTGTTTATGGAAATCAAATATGTTTGGAATAAATAAATTAGAATTTATAAAACAAAATGGATATTCAAAAAAACCTGCTGTTAGATTTAATAGTAAAATATTTGATTTAGATAATGAATTACCAAAAAATACAAAAATTGTACCTGACTGGTTATTAAATAATTTAAATGAAAAAGGAATTGCTATATGGTTAATGGACGACGGTTCATTTAATAAAAATAATATTAGAATACATAGTAATTATTATGATTTAGATACACATAATAAATTTGTATCTAAATTTAAAACATATAATATTAATTGTACTATACATAAATCAAACAAAAAATATTATTATTTAAATTTTAATAAAGAAAATACAGAAAAATTAATAAATTTAGTTAAATCATATATTCACAATTCTATGTTATATAAAATTAATAATATAACTGTATCAAATAATTATGAATGGAATAATAAATTTTTAAATTATGGAACATTAAAAATTTCAAATATAAAAAGAATAGAAAATAAATCATTATATGTATATGATATTGAAGTAAAAGATAATCATAATTTTATAATTGCAACTAAAATTAATACAAAAAATCAAAAACAATATATTGATGGTCCTATTGTATCAAATTGTCATCACATAAGTAGTGAAGTATTTTCACAAGCATTACCAAAAATTTCTACTAAATATACATTAGGTTTAACTGCAACACCTACACGTGCAGATGGATTAACAAAAGTATTTGAATGGTATTTAGGTAAAATTTGTTATAAAGGTAAAAGAACTGATGCTCAACAAGTAATTGTTAAAGTTATTAATTATAAAAGTGATAATCCAAGTTATACTAAACTTGAAGAAGGATTTGAAGGACGTATTATTACAAGTCGTATGATTAATAATGTATGTGATTATAAACCAAGATTAAAATTACTTGTTCAAGAAATTAATAAAATAATGCAAGAAAAAGAAAGAAAAATGATAATTTTATCAGATAGAAGAAATCATTTAGAATTAATAGAAAAATATTTAAAAAAAATGAAATTAGATTTTACTATTGGTTATTATGTTGGAGGAATGAAACAATCATTACTTGATGAATCAGAAAAATGTGATATTATATTATCTACATTTAATATGGCATCTGAAGCATTAGATATTCCTGATTTAAATACATTAATTTTATCAAGTCCAAAATCTAATATTGAACAATCCGTTGGAAGAATTTTAAGAAAAAAACATAATATAAAACCATTAGTAATTGATATTAAAGATTGTTTTATACCATTTGATAAACAATATAATAAAAGGAAAAAATTTTATAATAAAAATAAATATAAAATAATTGAAATTAATATTGATGATAATGAAGTTAATAATAAAGATAAATATAATAATATCTTAGATAAATATAAAAATGTTCATAATGATGATAAAGTTATTGAATCAGATAGTACTTCAAGTATAGAAGATGAATTTTTAGAAGAAACTAATACTACTCAGGTTAGAAAATGTGAAATTTTTAGTGATTCAGATTAGTTATATAAAGTTTAATTTATATTATAAATATAATGAACAAGTTATTAGATGATAATATAGAAATAATACTTAAAAAATTTCATAGATTTAATTATTTATGCAAATTTGGAAGTACTTGTAAATTTTTTAATATTCATAGTAAAAAAATATTAAATTTT
>Ga0160423_10001303_pt1 | contig 20902 bp, 16 predicted proteins | sample CRUFie14St8metaG_FD_108191 | JGI IMG/M metagenome (GOLD analysis project Ga0160423, IMG submission 108191) | Marine microbial communities from the Costa Rica Dome - CRUD Field 142mm St8 metaG | ecosystem: Environmental > Aquatic > Marine > Oceanic > Photic zone | place: Costa Rica: the Eastern... | reverse complement strand
TCGGCTCGTCGGGTGGCTCGAAGCGGGAGGAACGTTGAGACTCGCGTCCGGTCTCGCGAGACCGGCTTTGCTTGAATCGACGCCCGCTGGCTTTGAGCCGTCCGGCGAGGATAAAATATATAGACAACGCAGCAGCAGTTCCAACACGGATCGGGAGGGCAGCGCTAGGGTTGCTTGAGTTTTCTAAGAACGCTTTTGATGCCATTCTTACCGAGTTGCTGTTTATTGATTTCTGTCCTCGCCCTCCTGCTGCTGCCTCGCCAGCTCCTCCCTCGGCACGGGCACCCCGAGCATTCCCATCAGGTTGGTGGCAGGGCCGGGCAGCCCGTCTTGCAGCTTCACGGAGGTCAAGATGCTCTCGATGGCCTCGACCTCCCTGTCGATGGCCCTGTCTCCCCCCTCGGCGCCACTGCCGCCACTGCGATCCGCAAAATCTAACACGACCCCTCCGCCGCCGCCCACCCTCCCCGCCTCCGTCCCGGCCAGCTCCTCCTCCAACGCCTCGTCGTAGGCCCGGGCGAACGCGCCGTCGTCGTCGTCGTCCGAGTCATCATCCGAGTCGGCCCCCTCGACGAGCTCGAACTCCCTCTCGGCCCTATCCAGGCCCTCGCCATCGCTCTCGCTGCCGCTGTCTTCGCTGGAAAAGTACGCGGAGACTCCGTTGCCGCACTGGCGCTCGAATTCCTCGGCGCTAAGCCCCACGGCCTTGGCCACCTCCCCGAAGAAAGCCTCCGGGTCCAGGTCCGCGCCAAAGTCCAGACCGCCGCCGCGCGGCACCTCCGCGCCCTCGTGGCCACTGACGTGACTCACAAAGTCGCCAAAGTGGCGCAGCACCTGCTCCGTTCCCGCGCCGCCGCCCGAACCCGCCGCCCTCGCCAGGAGATCGTCGCCTCCGTACAGCCACGAGTCCCCGTCACCGGAGGACACGTCGCAGCCCTCCAGGGATGCCAGGACCTCGCTGCCAAGTGGCTCCCGCGCCGCCCCGAGGCACTCCGCCATCATGGCGATCCGCTCCTCGCCGTGAAAAGCTGCGTCAAAGTCTCCGTCCGCGCCTCCGCCTCCTCCGCCGCCGCCCCTGGCTTTGGCAAAGGCCGCCCTCGCCGCCCTCTCGAGCTCCCTCCGCCTCCGGCTGCCCTCGATCTCGCCCTCAAAGTACCCGTACCCCTCGAGCCTGCCGCGAAAGTTCTGCCAGGCCACCCCGTCTATGTCACTCCCAGCCTCCTTCACTGCCGAGTTTTGCGAATAGAATAGCTCCAGCCCGCACGCTACCTTTGTCCCGAGGTCCGCGGCGAGGCGCAAGGGCGACCGCCTGCTCGGCAGCGCCGGCATGGCGCACGCGGGCGCGTCGAACTCCTGCTGCATCAGCTGGGCGTAGTGCGTGCGGTTCATTTTCAACCTGCGCAGCACAAAGTCGTTGGCATTCTTCTCTCCGGTGCAGAACACGCCCTTGTGGATGGCCTCGGCCTTCTCCTCCTCCTTGGTGGTTCGGTTCAGAGACCTCAGCTTCTTCATGCCCTCGGGGCCGCGGTAGAAGAAGGCGTGCACGGCCTGTGCGATGCCCTGCGGACGCCTGGACAGCGCTAGCGCGGCCCTCCTCGGCAGGAGGCACACGCAGGTGTGTTGGTGTCCGCGGAGGGACCGGTCCGGCTGTCCCGCGAGCCTGCGGTCGATGGCCGAGGTGACGAGAATGGAGTACCGCTTCGTGCCTCGGGAGCACTCCAGGGGATCCCTCGCCAGCGAAGAGAGGGCGTCCCCAAGCTCGAGGCCGGCCTTGGGGGCCCCCGCGCCCTTCTCCGCATCGTCACACAACACCGCACAACGCCCAGCCCTGAGGAACATTCTGTTCACGCTAGTGTCGGGCTGAAGCCATGACGGCAAATGCTCCGCCGACTCGATCAGCATGAAGTCTCCGTCGTCATCCCACACCCTGGCTGCCAGCTCACAACCAAACACGGTTGCATCTCTCGCGCTCTCACCCGTCATGGTGCGCAAGGCCCACACCAGCAGCCACGCGTCCTCGACGCTGTCGCCGTACCAGGTCGTCCCGAAGAGGTGGTCGACGGCCATGGAGTCGCGCGGGAAGAAGGAGGGCGGCGCCGCACACAGCGACGGACGGAGCTTGGGGCCCTCGAGGTGCCAAGTGTAACCCAAAGTAAGCTCACGCAAAAATGAGAGGGCCCGGTCGCATAGCGCGTTCCAATCGGGGACATCCCGCTCCGTGCCGGGGATGACGAAGACCTCGTACGCCGCCGTGCAGTCGGGGCACCGCGACGCCATCGCCAAAACCTTCTCCCCTTACCCACCCCCACTTCACCCACTGGCTTGCTGGCTGCCCGGGTTTCGCGCGCTCGCATTTCTCGCGGGAATGCGCAACAGGTAGGGGAACGAAGCGAAAAAAAAAAAAAAAAAACGGGTTTTACGGGCAGAAAGCAGGAGGAGAAGGGGGGGAGGGGCGTCCGTGGCGGACGCCATGGCGGCGGGAGGCGGCGGCTGCGATGCCGCGAGCCGGGAGGTCACCTTTGACCTGAACGGACTCTTGTCTACACAGGATGCTTTGACAGTGAAAGTGGCAACGCAGGCGAACTGGCTGCAGAGCACAAGCAAAGCCGTGGCGGGGGACAACACGGGCGTGATGTACCTCGGCGCCGCGATCGCGCTGGCATGGCTCGTGCGGTGCTGCTTTGGAGACCAAGAAAATCAAGAAGAAGGCAAGCTCGAGCAGAGGTTGGCTGGTGTCGTTGAAATCGGTTGTGGCCACGGACTGTGCGGAGCTCTGGCGAGGAATTTGCTGCCCACGACGGTGCCTTGCGTGCTCACGGACGGCAATGAACGGGCCCTTGATCTAGCTCGCGGTACGGTGGAGGCGAACGGCTTCACGGACGAGCGCGCGTCTCGCTGCCACGTCAGGCGGCTTCGTTGGGGCAACTCTGATGACGTCGAGGCTGTCGTCGACCTCGTGCACAAGGGCGAGGGCCTTGGTGTCCTCGTTCTCGCCGCCGACCTCGTGTACGCCGGGATCGACTACGGTGCGCTCTTCTCCACCATCTCCCATCTGATTTCCGCCAGACGAGATGGAGGTGGAGGTGGGTGTTGCGTGTTTTCCTTCTCTCCCCGGGAGCTCGACTGGGAGCGGAAGGTCGTGGCCGCCATGCAGGAGAACGGCTTTGCCTGCGTTTTCTTGGACGAAACCCTCGGGAGGGTTGGGGTGCCCCACGAGATCAGGGGGAGCACCACCACAGTAGTGAATTGCATCTTCGGCCCCGCGAACCAAAGCGCGCTTTTGTCTGAGTGCTCGCAAAGGGTGCCGGAGCCAAAAGTCGAAATGCGAGAGTGGCTCAGACGGGTCGAGGAGGAGAGGAAGCGGGAGGAGGACGGCGGGTTCCTGTCCAACACGGCGGACGACTGCTTTAGCTGAGCTGAGCTGAGACGGAGAAAGGATCTTATTTATCGTTGATTTTACATCTTCCTCCTCCGCGGCAGGCCTCCCAGCGGACGGCACGCCCAGTTGGTGTTCACACGAGCCCCGCCTTGGACGCCAGGGCGTCGAGCCGGTCGATCTGTTTTCGTATCCGCTCTATCTTTGCTTTCGTCCCCTCCACCAGTGCGGTCCCGTCCTGCGAGACTTGCATACACGACTCCACCAGGCCGTGGGTCATCGCGACCGCTACCCTCGCGCTCTCTCCGCACTCCCCGCTCGCGTCGTCGTGCAACACGAGGTGTTTTCGCGTCTGTTCCAGGTTGTGTGCGAGCATCTCTCTCAACACCGCAACGAGGTCCCTGGTCTGGTCTGCGAAACACGCACAAGAACATCATGAGAAAACAAAAAAGTCAGCCAGTCGTCTCGTCAGGTCCTCTCCTAGGTAGGTTTTTTTTTCTAATAGGTTTTTTTTTTCTAATAGGTTTTTTTCGTGACTCACCCAGTGCTTGTTCCATCCTTTGGTTCACGAGGCGCACGACCTCCTGTTGTTGTTGTTGTTGTGGTGGTTGTGGTTTTGTCGTCGTCGGCGTTTTGGAACTTGGACTCGCTCCAGAGCGCTTGTTCTCATTGTTTGGCGTTCTCTGTGCGAAGGAGAAAGACGAAGAAGAAGAAGACGAAGGTGGTGGTGGTGGTGGTAATAAAGGTGAAGTCGATCCACTGCCCTCGACCTCCTTTCCCGCCATCACGATACACTTTCCCGCCACCGCCAACACAACTCCTGGGCGACGCGCTCCCAAAAAACACACCTTGATTTTAATGTTCAGTTCAGTTTTGTTCGAAAAAGGAACGTCTCATACCGAAATTTGCAAAAGGCCCAAAAGGCCTGGAGGTGGGTGTGTAAAGAATCAGGATAAGACTGGTTCCCGCGCCCAGGCCAGGAGAGCGAGAGGCGAGAGGGGTGGGGGATCGAAAGAATGGCGGGGGGACCCCTGCGCAGGGCTCCAGGGCCGCTGGAGAGGAAGGCAAACCTTGACGTGACCTCTCTCATCATCATCACCAGGGCGAGAACGACGACCCGCACGACGACGACGAAAAGACAGGGGAGGGCTGTAGCCTGCAAGGCCAGGACCCAGTCGGCCACGGTGCGAGCGCTCCTCGCGGCGACCCTAACCCGTTCCGCGGCTCCACGGGATCGAAGCATCCCCTGGCACCATGCCCGATCGCTCGACTGGTGCCGTCCGTCGGCCGCCTGCTTCGCCTCCTCCGCAGCTGCCGTGGACGCCCCTGCAAAGCCAGCCTCCATTTCAGAATATGAGTCCGTCATCGGAGTGGAGACCCACGTGCAGCTTGACACGAACACAAAGGCCTTTTGTTCTTGTAAGAACGAGTATGGGGCGAAGCCAAACGTAAATGTGTGTCCTGTTTGTCTTGGGCACCCCGGGATGCTCCCGACGTTGAACGAGAGGGTCGTCGAGCTCGCCGTTCGGACGGGTATGGCACTCAACTGTGAGGTTCACCAGGAGAGCAAGTTCGACCGAAAGCAGTACTTTTATGGCGACCTGCCCAAGGGGTACCAGATCAGCCAGAACGACAGGCCCATCTGCACCGATGGATTTGTGGACGCCCCAACCTTTGTGGTGGGAACCAAGTGCGACGCGTTCCCGACCACGAGGGTGAGGATCAACAGGCTGCACATCGAGGAGGACACGGCCAAGCTCACGCACGAGGGCCAGGACTCGCTGGCGGGAGGGGAGGGGGGTGAGTGAGGAAGAATTGAGCTGTTGTATGCGCGGGGCAAGACAGAGAACGAGAATGCCGCCGACGCCATCCGCTGACGCTTTCTACTTCCTTGACGTTGGGCAGGCGGAGGGGCAACGCTGGCGGACTACAACAGGGCCGGGGTCCCGCTGGTGGAGATCGTGACGGAGCCCGACATGAGGACGGGCGAGGAGGCCGCCGCCTACGCACAGGAGCTGCGAAGAATCGTGAGATTTTTGGGCGTGAGCAGCGGAAACATGCAGGTCCGTCTTTCTCGTCCATCTTTGACCTCTATTCCGTCCCCGCCGCGTCTACGTTTCTGACTTCTTTTCTCTCGTACAGGAGGGGAGCCTGCGGTGCGACGTAAACGTGTCCGTCCGCAGGAAGGGCGCGCAAGAGCTAGGAACCAAGGTGGAGGTGAAGAACCTCAACTCTTTTTCCGCGGTGAGGTCTGCGGTGGACTTTGAGTTCAGGAGGCAAACCTCGCTCTTGGAGGCGGGCCGGGGGAGCGAGATCAAGCAGGAGACCAGGCTTTGGGACGAGCAGAGGATGGAGACCAAGTCCATGCGGAGCAAGGAGGAGGCGGCGGATTACAGGTACTTCAGGGAGCCTGATCTCCCGTTTCTGGCGCTGCGGCCGGGTTTTGCGGATCAGGTCAAGGCGGAGATGCCAAAGTTGCCGAGGGAGGCCAGGGACGACCTGCTGGGCCTAGGCCTGTCCGTCGCGGACGCCTCCATCCTGTCGGACGACCTCGGGCTCTTCGATTACTACACAGAGTGCGTCTCCAGCGGGGCGGAGCCAAAGCAGGCCTGCAACTGGCTGGTGGGCGACATCTCGGCGCTGCTGAAGGAGATGAAGAGGGACTTGGACGCGTGCGCGATGAGGCCGCAGCAGCTGGCGGAGATGTGCCAGCTCATCGACGGGGGGACGATCTCGGGCAAGATCGCCAAGGGCCTCCTGCCGGAGCTGCTGGAGAAGGGGGGATCGCCAAAGGAGCTGGTGGAGTCCAAGGGTCTCGTGCAGGTAAGAACGCCGGAAGAATTGCGCGTCACATCTCGTTCTGACGATTCTTCTCCCTTCTGTCGGCCCAGATCTCGGACGAGGGCGAGCTAGACAAGATCGTGGCGGAGATAGTGGAGTCCAACCCCAAGCAAGTCGAGCAGTACCGAGGCGGCAAGGACAAGCTCTTTGGCTTCTTCGTTGGGCAGACCATGAAGGCCACGAAGGGGAGGGCGAACCCGAAGATGGTGAACGACTGCCTCAGGAGGGCGCTCGATCAATAGCGTGCGTGCGTGGGCGTCGTGTTTGTAGTATTAGAAACATCAAAAGGCCTCGTCTTTCTGGTCCAGAACGAACGTTACGACGCCGATTATTTGTTTTTCTTCTTCTGTCTGAGAACGACCTTTTGAACCGCATCCCAATAAGGGTGGTGCACACGTGGCATGCGATATTGTAAGTCCTTAAAAAGGCGAGGCCTTGTCCTTACGACAAGCGTGCCAACTTCAAAAAAACGAAAGCTTGCCTCCGAAAAGAAACGCGATGGGCCGGCGACGACACCAGTCCGACGTCATCTCCGTCTACCTGCTGAGCGTTGCGACGTACGCTTCTTATTTGTGGAGAAACCAAGGTGGGAGCTTGAAAACTTGCTGGTGTGTGGAGGCCTTCTTCAAGGCGTGTCCGTGCCTGGCGCTGGCCGTGGGAGCGGGAGCGGGAGCGGGAGCGGGCACCAGCAAGGCCAAGGCATCCGCCCTCGCCTTCGCCCTCTCCGCCGCGGGGGACGCCTTCCTGTGCCACAATGACCACAAGAACTCGGACATCAGCTTTGTCCTTGGCCTGGTGAGTCCATCGAGATGACCGCGACCGAGACGCTCGCTTGCCTTCTGCCTCGCTGACCTCACCCTCTCCCCTCCTGCTTTCCTCGAAAAGGCGGCCTTCCTGGCCGCGCAGTGGTGCTACGTGTTTTGCTTCACGAGGGAGAGCGGCGGAGGGCCCTCCCAGGCCCAAGCCACGCTGTGCTTCGCGTACGCCGGGAGCCTGTACGCTTATTTGTACAATGGCCTCGACAGCGCCCTCGCGCTCCCCGTCCTGCTCTACTGCGTCTCCATCGCGACCACCATGGCGTCCTCGCTCGCGGCCCACCCAGGGTCCAATGCGTCGTCCTCGTCGTGGATTCTCGGAGTGTGCGGGGCGGCCCTCTTCGTGGTGAGCGACTCCTGCCTCGCCCTGACCATGTTCGTCGGGGACCACGTGGTGCCCCACAGGAGGCTGGTGATCATGGGAACCTACTTTGCGGCGCAGCTCTGCCTTTCCAACGCCTTTGCGGCCAACGAATAATCAATATAATAAAACAGACGGGACCAGACGAGCGACGGTAGAGTGTATGGACGCGGGCTGAGCCAAGGCCCAACCCAAGGCAGTGCAAGGGTTGGTGCGATGGGTGATTCATATAAAGAGTGTTCATGTGTTTGTGTTTGTAATGAAACGATATGATGATGATGAACTTTTGTCTACTCGCGCGTGCGTGCGTGCGTGTTTCTTACGTGTGTTGGTGGAAGAAAAAAAAAGTTGTGGGTTCAGGGGTTGGTTGTGTGTTCCAGAAAGCGCTGAGTGCTTTCGGATACAGCTTCATGTGCAATGGAATTGCTGCCGAGTATGTGTAACATGATGGACATTGTCTATTTGCGACAAAGCTTCACAACTCTTGCACCCCATCAAAATATATCTGATCGTTCCCCCCGCATCACGAATTGCGGGTCGTTTTTCGCGCCATTCTTTTTGCCTCCGCCAGCACGAAGAGAGAGTGAAAAAACGCTAAGAGTAACGCTTGGCCGACTAGCGGCCACCATGGCGTATTTCGGCCACGGCGGAGGGGAGGAGCGGTCCGTGGACCTGAGCGATCTGTCGGACATGCTCCGCGGCGGCCCGAGCGCGCGCGTCCCCACGCAGGCCCCCGCCCCCTCCAATAACAAGGACGACGACGACGACGGGAGCAAAGGCAGGATCTTCGCCGCGGTTTCGGGGAACCGTGACGGGTGGCACGAGCGGGGTAGCGCGTCGGCCCTTCGACGATCCGCCATGGCGTCGTCCCCCGCCGCCGCCGCCGCCGCCGCCCACTGCGTGATGAAAGTGTGTCACGCCCCGAGGGTCGCGGTGAGGTCGGCCCCGAGCGTGGGCGGCAGAGTCATCGGAACCCGGTCCAAAGGGGAGGAGGTGCTGGCGGTCTCGACCTCCGAGAACGGAAAGTGGGTGAGGCTTGCGGATGGAAACAGGGAGACCGAGACGTGGGGCGGGGAGGCGTGGATGATGGTGGTCCACGACGAACTTGGGCGGCTTCTCCGACCGGTGGGGGGGGCGAGGATCGACTCCCTACCCGCCGAACGCCTCAAGCTCGCCTCAAGCTCCGCCCAGTCCGCACCGTCCCGCCTCGCGCAAAAGGGGGACGCACCAGCCTCCTCGCTTTCTTACTACAAGGTCGTTCACGGCCCGAGCGTCGTCGTCAGGAGCGACCCCGGCCTGTCCGGCCGGATCGTGGGAACGCTAAGGCTTGGTGACGTGGTTCCCGCGAGCCAAGCGGGGGAAGAGGAAGAATGGCTTTCTCTGGCGGGCACGAAGGGATTTGTGCAGCAGAGGCATCGGGAGCTTGGGTTGCTCTTGGAGAAGTGCCGCGAGGACGGATCCGCGTACTACTACTGAGCGGGTAGGAAAGGTTAGCGGGCTCAATTTCAACGAGAAATACTTTGGATGAGTTGGTCACTGCTCCGCCATGGCGACGGCCTGGGAGGACTCCCCCGAGGCGTCCGAGTCGTTGTCCTCGCTGCCCTCGCCGCGTTTCGTCATCTCCGCCCTCACCCCCTCGCAGTAATCCCCCCACCACCTCGCGTACACCCCCTCCAGGTTTCTGAGAAAGCCGCGAGCGTCACACAGCGGCGATGCCATCATCCTGTCCCTGAGCGACGCCCTGAGCGCAGACAGCTCCGGCCTGCGCGACTCTTGGGCCCACTGCACCGCCAGGTCGGCGTACTCCCGCTCGGAGGAGGCCACAAAGTTTTCCGAGGGACAATTCCCAGAGCCGTCCAGGCCCACAGCCTTCATCAGCGTGTGACCCACGTTCTGGGCGTGGCACCTCCCGCGGAGCGTGACGGTGGGGACCCCCATGTACATGGCCTCGCATGTCGTGGTGGTGCCGGCGTAGGGCCAAGGGTCCAACGCGAGGTCCACGTGGCCGTAGACGGCGAGGTGGCCCTCCGTGGAGGCCACGAGCGGGATGAGGTCCACCCTGTCGGCGGCATCAATCCCGTGCTTCTGGAAGAGGTGCTCGTACCGCCTCCTGCCGTCTTCGCAAGCAAAGGGCTTGGACTTGATGACAAGCCGGCTCCCCGGCGTCCTCCTCAGGATCTCACACCACACCCTGACGACCCCCTCGGTAACTTTGGCCAGCGCGTTGAAGGTTCCAAAGGTGAAGGTTCCCAAGATTTCCGAGGGAAGCGCGGCCACCTCTGGGGCGGTGTGGGACGGGGTGTAGCACAAGAAGCACCCCTCGAGGCGCTCCAGCCGCTCCACGTAAGTCTGCCTCGTCCTCCCCGTCGAGGGGTCTGGATCGGTGACGTCATCCGTGATCCTGTAATCGCACTCCTTGAGCCCCGTGGAGTTGGGGTACCCGATCCAAGTCGCCTGCACTGGGGCGGCCCTCATCGCCAGCACGCCGAGCCTGTTGTTGGCGGTGTGCCCGGTCAGCTCCACGAGGATGTCCACCCCGTCTTTCCTCACCAGCCTTGCCACGTCGGCCTCCTCCATCCCTCGGCAGCACCGCCACGTCACATTGCTGGGCGAAAGGTCCCTCAGCCTCTGGGACTTGGCGTCCGGATTGGGGGTCACGTCGTACACGAAAACCCTTGTCTCGGGCGAGTGCTTCGTGATGGGAGCCTCCGCAAAGTAAGAAACCGAGTGGGTGAAGAGGTCGGGCGAGAGGTAGCCGACGACCGGCACCCTGGACGGGTCCGCCAAAACGGGGTGGGATCCGACCTGCGTTGGCGAGTTTGCATAAGATCCAGAAGACGACGCCTCCTCCTCATCCTCCTCATCTTCCTCATCACCCTTTTGCCCCGGGCGCCGCGGGGGCACCGGCCTGAGCGGCGGGAGCTGACCCCTCCTGTCGCGGGCAAAGGCCTCTCCCCACTCCTCGTGCGCCAGGCACACGTCCTCCTCCTCACCACACTTCACATAGTTCAATCCCATCAGCAGGTTGTGCCCCGCGGACCTGTTCTTCGGATCAAGGAACAGGCACCGCTTGTACGAGGTTAGGCACTCCGTCATGTCTCCAACATCCCTGTGAAGGACGCCGAGGTTGTTGTGGACCTCAGCGTAGTCCGGGGAAGCGGCGATGGCGGCCTCAAAGGCGTTCTTGCTGCGCCTCACCTCGCCCCGGCCCGCAAAGACGATGCCCAGGTTGTTCAGAGGCTGCCCGAACTTGGGGTTGAGCCTCGCCGCCTCCTCGTAGCACCGGATGGCCCTCTCCTCGTTTCCCCTGTCCCGCAGGAGCACGCCCAGGTTGTTCCAGGCCTCCGCGTACTGAGGGTGGAACCGCAGACAGAGCTCGTACATGGCGACAGAGCGGTCCTTCTGGCCGAGCTCGCTGTACGCCACGCCCAGGTTGTAGAGCACCAGGGGGTTGGCCGGCTCCAGTGCCAGCGCCCTCTCGTAGGCCTCGGTCGCCCTCCGCAAGCCCTCACCACCCCCTCCCCCCTCCTGCTTCGCCCTCGCCCCCAGATCGCACAGCGCCGCCGCGAGGTTGGCGCGAATCATGTGGTGGTTTGGGCTCGCTCTCAGCGACCTCTCGAAGAGCGAGACGGCTCCCTCCGCGTCGCCATTCCTCCTCAGCAGCGCGCCCAAGTTGCAGAGGCACTCGGCGTGCCGCGGGTCGAGCTCGAGGCACCTCCTGTAGCATGACTCCGCCCTCTGGTGCTCAAGCCTCTCTCCTGCGAGGACGCCCAAATTGTACCACACCGGAGCGTAAGAGTCGCTCGTTGCAAGGGCGGCGTGGTACACCCGCTCGTACAGCGGGCTGGAGTCGCCCGCCGCGGGCTTGCCGACGCCGATCGAGTCGCGCTTCAGGCCACCCGAGGAATCAAGTCGGATGGCCCCCGCGTCCGTCGCCGCTTTGGTTCCACCCAAGCACGAGTCCACGGCCTCAAGGCACGCCCTCGCGCAGTCCTCCGTCACGCACCCCGGCCCGTTTGCCTTGAGGAAAGTTCCGAGGTCGTTCAGCGAGCAGGCCAGCTCCCGGCGCGAGCAATCGTCCTTTGGGTCGAGGTCGAGGGCCCTTATGTGCATCCTGGCTGCTATGTGGCACCGCGTTGGAAAGGATCGCAAAGCCGCTCCGCTTTCCCTTAGGACCTCCAAGTTGTCCTCGGCGCTTTCCGCCGCCATGACGAAGCACTCCGCGGCCCTCTTCGTGTCCCCCACCAGCGCCCTCTCCAGCGCGCCCAACACGCAGTACCCCTCGCCTCGCAGCCGCCTTGCTTGACGCTTCAAACGCACCAAGGCTTCACCTCCCGCCTCCAGCTCCTGTACCCGACACCACGCCCGTTCGATTCTGTCGAGGACGGACCCGGGCATCACTTGAACTTCCGTCGCCGTCGTCGTCGTCGTGACTGTCTCCATCAGCGCTGCGTCAAGGTCCTCCTGGGTCTCCCGCGTTTTGGTTTCACGTTGGTTCTCGAGGACCTGTTTTGCCTCCTTTGTTTTCCCCCTGTGATACAGGAACCTCGCCTTGTAGACCTCCTGCCTCAGCGCTCGCACCTCGGCCTCCATCTCCCGTACCTCCCCCCCTCCGCCATCTAAGTCCTCCATGCCGACCTCCTGCCTCTCCGCCCGCCAGCCAGCCACCATGGATTGAAAAGGGGTCGGGACCTGGTTTCTGTGCGAGACGTTACAACAAAAAAGTATGGAGGAAGATGGGCGAGGTGATGGTGTGCTATGCAAAGAGCGAAGTGAATTGTAGCTTGTTGTGGCTTGAATAGGTGAAGCCCTCGCTCATGGGCTCACGAAAAGGACGGGGCCGCTTCCCCCTGCGCCGCGCCGCGCGTCAGGGCGCCAGGTGGACGCGACTCAGAAACTCCGGACTGCCCCTCCTCACCACCTTGCGGTCCAACCCGTTGTCCACGCCGAGGTCGGAGAGCGTGGGACCGTACGGGACGATGCCAGAGGGGTTCAGGGGGAAGAGCTGCTTGTAGTAGGACTGCTTGGCTGCCTCCAGGTCAAAGGTCTCGTGCGATCCCTCCAGCTCGAACATCCTTTGCATCCACGACGTGAGTTGCGGGTAGTCCGTGACCCGCCGCCTGGAGCACTTGAACAGCACGGCGTAGGCGGCATCGAACCTGCAGAGCGTCGGTAGCAGAAGCAGGTCACTCGCCGTGATCTTGTCCCCCATCAGGAATTCTCTTTCGCCGAGGACGGCCTCCAGGCGATCCAGGCAGTCGAAGACCTTGGACGCCGCCGCGTCGTGGGCGTCCTGGGTGGTGCTGAACCCCGCCTGGTACACCGCATTGTTCAGGTTGGAGTACAGGTAGCCGTTCATCTCCTCGATCTCGTCCTCGAGTTGCGCGGGCCAGAGGTTGACAGCGCCCCAGTCCTCCCTGCTGGCGCCGGCCGCCAGGTGGTTCAAGCACCGCAAGATGTTGGTGCTGTTGTTCGACAGGATCCTCTTGGCGTTTCCGTCCACCAGCACGGGCGCGGTACACCTTCCGACATACCCCCCAGGGCTGCTCCTCTCGTACACTTCTCGTAGATCAGAGGCCAAGAAACAAGGGTCGCGTTTCTTGTCTCGTCCAGCGATGATCCAGCCGCCCCTCGTCGCCCGCTCCGCGTCGTCCTCCAGCTGAACGCACCGAACGCGCGAGTCCAGTCCTAGCAGCTTGACGGCAAAGGAGACCCGATGGCACCACGGACACGCGTTTCCCGTATAAAGGAATAGCCCTGAGGTTGGCACCTTTGTTGAATCACGGAATTCATCCTCTCTCAACACGAAGGCGTCGTTCGGCCTGGTGTACGCCCCGAGTCCGTCTTGAGGTGCGAGCTCCCTTGAGAGAGACAGAGACAGAGACAGAGAGAGAGACAGAGAGAGAGAGAGAGGGAAAGTCATCTTAAGGTCAGCGGTTCAACTCCCGCTGGGCGCGAATAAGATTCTCTTGGTCACCTTGTCATGGTTTTCCACGCTTCCTTCCACGCGAACTTTGTCGTTTTGACCACAAGGGGCTGCGGAACGAGATCCCCTGCCCACTCTAAAAGGCCGAACCCCTTGAGAGACACAGAGAGAGAGGGAAAGTCACCTGAAGGTCAGCGGTTCAACTCCCGCTGGGCGCAAAGAAGATTCTCTTGCTCACCTTGTTCGACTCCTTCGACGACGATGAAGATGAAAACGTTTTTACTTTTGTGCCTCGTCGTAAAGGGTGAGGTTGGCGACCTTGAGGTACCCTCGAGGAGGACGTGGTCGCCACGGTAACCGCCCGCCCCCTCGGCCCCCCGAAGAACCCGCCTCCGGCCGTACTCACCACCATCACCATCCCCACCATCACTCCGCGCCGTCCCCCGTCCCGACCACGAGCGCTCGCCACCCCCTCTTGTTCGTTCCCCAGCTGGTCGGGGTCGCCTCTCTCGTCTGTCTCCTCGCGCCCGCGCTTCCCCCTTCGACAGCTGAGCTGGACCCTGAACTTTCATTTTGGGGGCCCTCTGCAATCTCGAAGGAGCTCAGCTTGGCGATCGAGGCGGCTGCAGGGCAGGGGAGACCCCGAGGCGGACGGATTAGAGCGCTGCGGGCGCGAGGCAAGGGCGGGGTCGAGGGGTGGGTGATCCGTATCACACACACGCACAGAGAGAGAGAGAGAGCGTACGAGCGAGCGAGCGAGCGCGTTTGGGCTTGAAGGAAGAAGTCGGCTGGATACCTGGTAGGGATGAAAAATAAAAAGTCGAGAAAGCGCGAGGAGCCCAAGGAGGCAGAGGAGGCAGAGGAGGAGGAAGACTTGCGCTTCGATTCGGACGATTTCGAGGACGATGAAGACGATCCATTTGGAGAGGAAGACGAGGAGGTAAGAACCTGTCGGATGAAAAAAACCATCATATCCCCAGCTTGAGACAAACACATGGTTCAAAGACTGACTGACTTGGCTGTGTTGAAGCCCTTGAAGAAGGAGAAAGATTTGGAAGATGAGGAGGAGGTGGAGACCTTGTTCGAGTTTTTTGATCCTTGCGAGGGCGATTTTTTGGGGATGAAGGGTCTGTTGGGGAACTACCTGGACGGCGAGCCCTACGACTGCAGCGCTTTGGTGGACCACGTCATAGCACAAAGCACCGTGGGACGAGTCGTGAGGCTCGAGGATCAGCTCGACCCCATCGCCGTGGTCTCGGTCGTCAACCTGGCGAAGCATCGCGATGCAAAGTTCCTGACCCAGGTGGCCGCGTTCTTGGACACCCGGGCGCCGCACGACGAGGCCAGGAGGCTGCTGAGGGAGCGCTGCTTTGGCAGGAAGCGGGGCTGCGGCCTCATCGTTAGCGAGAGGGTTGTGAACTGCCCTCTCGAGCTCAGCTCTCCTCTTTGCCAGAGCATCTTCGACGAGATCGAGTGGGCGACGGAGGACGAGCCCACGCAGGAGAGGAGGCAGGAGTTCGAGCTCACGGACTTCCTGCTGCTGAGCCGGGTGTACTTCACCAAGCAAGACCACGCGGAAGAGGCCGGCGGCAGCGGCAGCAAGGGAAAGGCCAAGGCCAAGGGGAAGAAGCGGAGGACCGGAGATGGCGGCAAAGGAGGGGGAGGCGCCTTGGGGGAGATCGTGTACGTCAGGCCCGAGGACGAGCACCTGCATAGGGAGAGCGACTGGTCCTTCACTTTTCAGGCCGGGAACAAGGCGGAGAGCTCCCCGGGCTTGGTGCAGCACAGGCTGGTGATGGGAATCAAGAAGGAGGGCGTGAGGAGAGCCAGGGCGGAGCTCGACAAGGTCTTCGGGGGGTTCCTGCCGACCTAGGTCTGTTCGGCCAGCGGCGCACTTGCGTCTCACACGCACACATTTAAGTTCACCACGGGAATAGAAACACCTTGACTCTCGAGGGACAGGTCTACAGGTCGTATGGGATCGCAGTGCATCATAAAACAATGGGCATCTTCTCCATCCCTCTCCATCGTTCCCGGGCTTCTCCTCTCCAACCAGCTCGGGAAGCTTCATTTTCATGCATCTTCAGGATTTGATTTTGAAGATAACTTTTTCAATTCTCGAGGATTTTGGATCTCTGTCTGTGGTTTCGTCGAGTAGATTTGCCGTGTTAAGTGACGGTATCGGGCCATGTGATGCATCTGAGCCGCGAATCGAATTTTGCCAGGCCAGGAGCCTCTGGCGGAAAGAAGCAGCCTCCCGAGAACGAGCGCGGCAGAGAGGGGCGCGGGGGGGCGAGGTGAGCGCGGCGACACGAGCGAGGTCAGACGAGCGGAAGGGAAGGTCGCCGTGTGTGCGCCTAGGTCCACTTCACGATGTTGGAAAGAACCTTGGCTTCGGGACAAGCCACCACGTCCACCACGTCCAGGATGATGTTGATGAATACTGTGACTCAGGTGCGCAGCAGCAGGAGGGGTAGAGGGGCCATTGCGGGGAGGTGCGGTGCCTCCGCGGGCGCCCCCTCTCCATCCCCTTCGCCTCGCGGGGACTCTTCACAGGAGGGCAAGCCCTACAAAAATATTCCCCCAAAGTCACAGAAGTCGACTGTGAAGTCGCCTGTGAGGGCCAAGGCGACGCAGATGGAGCTCAAGGACAGAATCGATTTGTTGATCGACGCGGGGAGCGGCGAGTTCTTTAAGGATGAGACAGGCGCACCCGGCCAGTGGAAGTACTCCGGGGTCGACGAACGACACGTGGGCACCCCAGTTCCCATCACACCTGAGGAGAAGGAGCTCGTTGGGTTTATGGGGGGGAACTACAACCGCGAGCTTGCCAAGTTGTACTTTGAGAAGAGGCCCGTGACCGTCATGGTCAAGTTCGCGAAAATGATGCGGCTGGGACTGAAGGTCGCGTACGAGTGGAGGCGCCAGGAGTCCCTGCCCGAGGACGAGAGGACGAGGGGAAAGGTGCTGCGCAGGGCGATCAACGACCTCGGCCCCGCCTTCATCAAGTGCGGGCAGACGCTGAGCGCGAGGGGCGACCTCATCGGGTACGAGGCGGCGGGCGAGCTTGCCGAGCTCCAGAACAACACCGAGCCCTTCTCCACGGCGGACGCCATGCGCAACTTGTGCGACAGCTTCCAGTGGGACGGGCCCGTCGCGCCGGGGGTGCCGGGGCCCTACTTTAAGGGAGACGAATCCAAGTGCACGCAGGAGGACTACTTGTTCAAGTCCTTGGGGAAAGAGCCCGTGGCGAGCGCCTCCTTGGGCCAGGTCTACAAGGGGGAGACCTGGGAGGGGGACGTGGTGGCCGTGAAGGTCCAGGTGAGTGGGCGCGGGAAACGTTGCCGTTTGGAAACAAAAACGTAAAATTCTGACCCCCCCTTCTCTCTCCGTCTTCCAGCGGCCCGAGATTCTGTACGACTTGCTGATGGATATGTACGTCCTGAGGCTCGGCCTCGTCGCGCTCAGGGCCCTTTGGGGGAGCGACACGGACCTCACCCCCATCGCCGACGAGGTGGCCGCGGGCGTCTGGAACGAGTTGGACTACAGGCAGGAGGCCGCCAACGCGAGGCAGTTCGAGCAGGAGCACCGATTCTTGCCGTACATCAAGGTCCCCAGGTACATCGACGCTTACACCACGGAGCGCGTGCTCACCATGGAGTGGTGCGAGGGGAAGAAGCTGGGGCAGCTCCCGCTGGACAAGCAGCTCGACTTCATGGCCAAGGCTATCGAGGCCTCCGGCGCGATGCTGCTGCAGACTGGCTTGGTCCACGCCGACCCGCACGAGGGGAACATCCTGTACGCCCCCAACGGGGACCTCGTCTTCATCGACTTTGGCCTGGTGAGCGCCGTGCACCCGAGGCTGATGGAGGCCTTTGCGTCCGGGGTCATCAACCTGATCACCATGGACTGGGCGGGATTTGCCAAGGACTTCAGGGACATGGAGCTCGTCCCGGAGCAGTTCTCCAGGCTGAACGAGGAGGCGGGGAGGTGGGAGCCGTGCGAGATCGAGGACTTCACTCTGATGATCGGGGAGGTCATCTCCAACGCCAAGATGGAGGACTTTGGCGACCTGGTGGTCTGCGTGCAGCAGATGGCCGACAACTACAAGTTCCTGTGCCCCCCCTACACCATCTTGCTGGTCAGGACTTTCGCCACCCTGGAGGGCTTGGCCGCGAAATGCGACGCGGAGTTCAACATGTACGAGGCCTGCCTCCCTTACGCGATCAGGAGGGCCCTGGCGCCCACCACGGCGGAGGGCAAGAAAGAGCTGCGCGAGACACTGATCAACAGCAAGGGAGAGTTCGCGTTCGAGAACTTTCAGGAGTCGCTGGACCTGATGCAGAGGATGGAGGAGCAGCTGGAGGCGGACGGGGCTGCCGCCAGGGCGGAGGACGGGGGCGTTGGTGAGGCGACGGGGGGTGCGGGGGAACACACCAACATCACCAACGCCATCACGGGGAGGGCGCCGGAGATCGTGGGCAGCCTGGCGACGGCGCCGGAGGGGTCCACCATCAGGAAGATCATGAAGGAGGCCGATACGGTCGCACTGGTGGGCCATGTGCTGAGCCAGGTCGACGGGGGCGTCCAGTCCAAGGCGGTGACAGCGCTCGCATCGTCCATGCAGGAGAAAGTCGTGAGCCCTGGCGCACTGGGAAAGCCGATCAAGCTCTCCAAGAAGCCCGCGAGCGCTTTCTCGTCCAAGGCGCTCTGGGGCGTCGTCATGAAGCACTATGCGTCGCTCTGGTCTGCGGGCCCCAAGGGAATTCTGATGCTCGCCAAGATCGGATTGATCGCCTGCAGGATTGCGGTTTTGTCCTCGATCAGGGCCGCCGCTTCCACCGCCATGGTGTTAGCGCACGTCACCCTTGACAGGATGGCGAGGGCGTGCCTGGCGACCTCCAACTGGTTCCTTGGAGGGTCCGCGTGAGGTTTCGAGCCGTCACCTGAAATAAAATAAAAACCTTTTTGTTACAAGAGAAACATTTTCCCGACCTCACTCCTCGCCGCAGAAGGGGTGCTTGAGGAGATCCTCCGCGGTGGGCCTCTCCGTGGGATCGAGCTTGAAGCACATCTGCAGAAAGTCTTTGGCCTCCGCGGAGATGCCCTTGGGCAGCCCTGGGCCCTCCTCCGACTTGGAGATCTGGAACATCGCAGTCCAGGTGTTGTCGTACTCCCTCCACGGGTGCCTTCCCGTAAGCATCTCCACCAGCGTGCACCTGAAAAGGAAACAGAGTCAGTCAAGCCCCAGAGCAATTCTTACAGGATAGATCTGGAGGCGGTCTTCTCACCCCAAGCTCCACACGTCAGCCCTCCTGCCATGGCCCGTCCCCTTCATCACCTCGGGGGCCATCCAGTACACGGAGCCCAAGATCGACTTGGAGTCGCTCAGGCCGCTCCCAGAGTTCTCCGCGGAGGCATACCGCTTGGAAGCCCCGAAATCTGCCAGCTTGGCAGACCCCTCCTGAGTGATCAGGATGTTCGCCCCCTTGATGTCCCTGTGGACGCACCGGTTGGCGTGCAGGAAGGCCAAGCCGCAAAGGATTTGCCTTACGTAGATCCTCGAGAGCGCCTCCGAGAAAGGACCGAACCTCTTGAGCATGGAGCTGATGGATCCGCCGGACACACACTCCAGAAAGACGTACATCAGGGAATCCTCTTTGGACAAGTACGCACCGAGGTAGCCCACGATGTGCTCGTGCCGGAGCGTCTTGTAAACGTCGATCTCCCTCTGCAGCTGCTTCATCTGCTCCCTCCTGCCCTCGTCGTCGCAGTCCACCGGAATTTGCTTCACCGCCATCAGGGACCCCGTCTCCTGGCACAGGCCGGCGTACACCCTGCCGTACGCTCCTTCCCCCAGCAGGTTTCCCTTCTTCCAGCGGAAAGCACCGCTCTCCACCCTAGACTCCCCCCTCTCGAAGAGATCCTTCGTCGGACGAGACCCGCCCTGGCCGCGAAACAGTGCCCTCACCGAGTCCGCGGTCGCCAACTGCATCGGCGTCCTTCCCTCTTTCGTCTTGGCCCTGATGGACGCCCCCTCCCGCAGGACGAGCTCGCAGCACTCCACGTGCCCCTCCTCGCACGCCGCATGGAGCGGGGTCCTGCCCTCGTCGTCCGGCAGGTGCACGGACGCGCCCGCCGCCACTAGCGCCCTGACGGCCTCCGGATGGCCAAACTGGCAAGCCAGCACGAGCGGCGGGGGGTTCTCAGCGTGGTGGGTGTGGTCCGGGTCGGCACCAAGGCCCAAGATCTCCGCCGCCCTGGCGCCCTGGCCGTAGAAGCAAGACTCCTGGAGCGCGGTCCTGCCGCCGGGGAGGGCGGTGGCGTCCAGAAGCGCGCCCCAGCCCTTGTCGTTGCCCTCGGAGGAGGGCGCCCCCCGGCTCCTCGAGTGGGGATGAGACGTCAAGAGCGAGAGCACGGCGCCCACGCCTCGGCCCTTGGCGAGGCGCTGGAGGTCGCGAGCAAAGTCTGCGGCGTGCAGCAGTGACGTGGGCTCGTCCGGCGCGGCAGCGGCGGATTGGGAGGGCGAGGAGGCCCGCCTCCTCAGCGTGGGCGGCCGCGGCCTGAGCAGCGAGGGGGAGGGGGACCTGGAGACGCCAAACCTGCTCGCTCGGACTTTGGTGGGCGAGGAGAAAGGCGACCCGGTGGGCGGCGAGGGGCTCGCGGCGGTGTCCCTGAAGTAGAGCGGGAAGTGCTGCGAGTCTGGCGCGGAGGCGATCTTGCGCAGGAGCAAGGGGTCCGCCCGCGGGGTGACTCGGTCTGGCCCACCCAGCACCGAGGCCCGCCCTCCGATCCTATTGTGGAGCCTCGACGCCGAGGCTATCGGCGCTAGTGAGCCCGGAGAGTTCCCCCTCGCCACCGCGCTCCTCCCTCCGCCCGCTCTCGCCTCCTTCTCGTCCCTCTCGATCTGTTCCAGCGCCAGCCTGCGGATGGCCACCGACGTGGGCGACCTGCACAATAAACGCTCCCTCGAGTGTGGACGAGAGGCGTTTGAGCTTGGCGAGCAAGGCACCGAGGGCGAAGGCGAGGATGACGATGCATCCGGCTGGGGTGATGGGGAGGGGAACCGGACCCGGCCGTCCAAAGCACCAGCGCGGCCCGAGGCCAAACCCGTGGTGTTCGACATTCTCCTGTCCGTCATCCCCACACCTCGAACGGAGCTTCAAGCTCCGAACCCGGTCTACGAGTCGAAGGCTGGTTTCCTTCCCCCCTCTGGCCTCAGGGGCCCTCCCTGTCGCTCGGGGTCCTCCCGCCCGACGCCAAGGGCCCTGGTCTGCCCTTGTCTGCTCCTCCAGCCATTGACAGCTCGGAAAGCTCCTTTTAGACTGACAGGAGGGAGTCCAAGATCATGCAAAGATGGCATCTTTTTCGTATTGTGTGTGGGACGCGTGTCGAAAAGAGTGTACGGCTCTACGGTACACTCGTCACGCAACCTCACCTTTTTCGAGCGAGCGTTTCGTCTCTCGATTTCCTTGCGTTTCGTGTTCCGGCACTCCTCTGTAGTTTTCACATGCTCTTCCCCCTCCCTTGGCGATAAAAACGCACAACCTTTTGAGTGAAAAAGAGTCGAGGCGACAGCAGTG
>Ga0160423_10001302_pt1 | contig 20906 bp, 17 predicted proteins | sample CRUFie14St8metaG_FD_108191 | JGI IMG/M metagenome (GOLD analysis project Ga0160423, IMG submission 108191) | Marine microbial communities from the Costa Rica Dome - CRUD Field 142mm St8 metaG | ecosystem: Environmental > Aquatic > Marine > Oceanic > Photic zone | place: Costa Rica: the Eastern... | reverse complement strand
GCGTTATGGTTTTCACGATATGTTAGAGAGAAAATCCGCAGATATTTTAATGCCCGATTTGGAGCGTGTGGGCGGTGTCTCTGAATGGTTGAAGGTAGCTCATATGGCAGCTGCTAAAGATATTCCAGTAAGCCCTCATATTTTCACAGAACATAGTTTGCAGTTGTGCGCTGCCGTGTCGAATGTGAATTATGCTGAGCACATGCCCTGGTTTACAGGACTCTTCAAAGAAAAAATGGAGTTGGTAGATGGTGAGATCATTATACCAAATAGACCGGGGATGAGTTTCAGTTTTGACCCAGATGCGGTCGAACGGTTTACTATCTCTCTTCCTTGAAAGTGGGATAGCTCACTTGTGAGATTTTTTTCTATCAAAAAATAATTTCATCATTTGTTTTGGCTCTTCAGTAGAAAAAGCCGTTGAGAAAGAATCTATTCCAGCTGTAATCGCTTTTTCTAGCGGCAACCTTTCCCAAGTGTTAATCAAACGTTTTTGATTTCTGATAGCAAGAGGTCCACAGTTTGCAATGATATCTGTTAATTGTTGTATTTCTCCGTCCAGATCTTTCGCTTCTACGACTTTTTCAACGAACCCCCAATCGTAAGCTGTATCTGCATCTATATTTTCACCAGTAAGAACTAAATAATTGGCGCGACCCCATCCAACAAGCCTGGGTAACAGTGCTGCTTCGATTACCGAAGGGACCCCAACTTTTACCTCCGGCATTCCAAAGATAGCCGTCGAAGATGCTATCCGTATATCGCAAGCAGCTGCCAACTCCATCCCAGCGCCAAGACTGTAGCCATTTACTCTTGCGATTGTAGGAACCTCCATATTGCGTATCAGAATGAATAATTCATGTAACAAAGTAATAAACTCTCGCGAGGTTCTCTCATTTAATTCGTTAAGCTCATTTATATCTGCACCACCAATAAAAGATTTTGGGCCTGCTCCAGTGAAAATAAGACCACGTAGTTCTGTATCCTTAGCCACATTTTGAAAAGCCGCTTTTAACTCTTTTATGCCAGCACCACTCAAAGAATTTAGTTTCGATTGACGGTCGTAGACGATGGTTGCAATTTTTCCACTTCCGGTAGCTCTGATATTCAATTCAACATTCATTAATTTTCATCTCCATCGGTGGGATGACCACCGCATTTTGTAATTAAATTAGAAATATCTTTAGCGGCTCGATCTAGATCATTAACTTGTGCCCCTCTTAAAACTAAAGAAGTTCCATATATATGGTTCTTAAAGAAGGGATAACTACCGATATCAATGGTGGGATACTTGTTCTGAATTTCTTCCAAACCTTTTGCCACCGTTCCTTCCCCAAGGTTCGAGATAACAGTTCTTGAATGAATTTTTGTTCCTGTCCGAAGTGTCGGTAAGAGCTCGGTTACCATCGCTTGGAAGACACTTGGCACACCCGCCATTACATGAACATTTTCAATGGTAAATCCAGGAGCTGCTGAAATAGGGTTATTTATAAGGCTTGCCCCTAAGGGTGTCCGGGCCATTCTCAAACGCGCTTCATTTAATTCGACCCCACGTTTCTTCGCGTGAGCTTTCATACGTTTTAATGCTTCCGGGTGGTGGTGTACGTCTAGTCCGAACGAAAGCGCAATAGAATCACATGTTATGTCATCGTGCGTTGGTCCAATACCCCCAGAAGTGAATATGTAATCATACTCTGACCGAAGTGTTTTAACCGTGTTCGCAATAGTTGATTGGTCGTCCCGTATAACCCGGACTTCATCCAAGCGAATACCTACTTGCACAAGTGCTGCAGCCAAGTAAGACAGGTTTACATCTTTTGTTCGGCCAGAAAGAATTTCATTACCTATAATGACAAACGCTGCTGTAACTATTTTTATTTCAGAAATACTGGTGTTCATGAAGAATAACTTATAAAGGTTAGTTTATGTTCAAATAACAATTACGTATTGTAGACGAAGATGCAACTACCCAAACCACTTTATTGTGGAGCCTTGATTAAACGGTATAAAAGATTCCTTGCGGATATACGTTTGGAAAGTGGCGAAAATATCACTGCTCACTGTCCTAATCCGGGACGGATGATCGGATTGAGTAACTCAGGGTCACGCGTCTGGGTGTCGTGCTCACCGAACCCAAATAGGAAATTACCATTCACGCTCGAACTAATAGAAGCGGATGGTGGGCTTGTAGGCGTAAATACTCATCATCCGAATAAGATTGTCCGTGAAGCAATAGAAGCGCATAAAATCGCTCAATTAGAGGGATATGATAGTCTCCGCACAGAGGTAAACTACGCTGAAAGATCACGCGTGGATATTCTATTAGAGGACGAAAAACTGGGTCGTTGTTGGGTGGAAGTAAAAAATGTGCATTTAAGGCGAGATAATAGAAAAAGTAATGGCATTGCAGAATTTCCCGACTCCGTCACCGCGCGTGGCTCCAGACATATTGAAGATTTAACCGATCGAATTAAACTAGGCGACAAAAGTGTTTTGATTTTCCTTATACAGCGAATGGACTGCAAGGATTTTAAAATCGCTCGGGACATTGATCCACTATATCATGAGACTTTGTTGCGCGGGATGAAAAATGGTTTAGAGGTTTTGTGTTTTGACACCAACATAACCCTATCCTGTATTTCACTTCGGAACAGCATTACATTTTGTACCACCTAATGTAGAATCTTTCTGGCTAAACAAGGCTAGATGTCAGCCAAATACACGCTCAAATATTGTCTCGACATGCTTAAAATGAAAATCAGGGTTAAATAACTTATCGATTTCATCTTTGTTTAAAAATGCTCTAATTTTTGTATCATTTTTTAACAAGGATTTGAAATCTTTGCCTTCCAACCATACAGGCATAGCATTTCGTTGAACTGCTTCATAGGAGTCTTCCCTGCTCATACCTTTTTGCGTTAATTCTAAGAGGATGCGTTGTGAATTTATTAATCCTCCAAGCTTATCAAGATTTTTTTGCATCTGATCAGGGTAAACTACTAGTTTCTCAATGACTCCAGTCATTCTTGCCAATGAAAAATCAAGGGCTATCGTCGCATCGGGTGCAATCACTCTCTCTACGGATGAATGAGATATATCTCGTTCGTGCCAAAGTGCGACATTTTCCATTGAAGGAACTACGTGACTTCTTATCAACCGTGCCAGCCCGGTTATATTTTCAGTGAGCACTGGGTTTCTTTTATGCGGCATGGAGGAAGAGCCTTTTTGTCCTGATGAAAAAAACTCTTCGGCTTCGCGCACTTCGGTTCTTTGGAGATGCCGGATTTCCACAGCTAGCCTCTCTAGTGAACTTGCAATTACACCTAATATCGAGAAAAACATTGCGTGCCGGTCTCGGGGTATAATTTGTGTCGAAACGGGCTCAATTTTAAGGCCAAGCTTTTCGGCAACGTGTCTTTCCACCTCTGGCTCTATGCTGGCAAATGTACCCACGGGCCCTGAAATTGCGCATGTTGCGATTTCTTTTCTCGCTAATATCAAACGTTCTTTATTTCGTTGAAACTCCGCAAAATAACCAGCTAACTTCAAACCAAATGTGGTGGGTTCGGCGTGTATGGCATGACTGCGTCCAACCGTAGGTGTGAATTTGTGCTTCAGAGCCTGTCTCTTGAGAGCTTCGAGTAATTGATCAAGATCGTTAGCAATAATATCAGCCGCTTGACAGAGTTGAACTGATAAACAGGTATCCAGTACGTCTGACGATGTCATGCCTTGATGAACAAATCTTGCCTCCGGACCAACATATTCTGCGAGGTTTGTTAAAAAAGCTATTACATCGTGTTTCACCTCTGCCTCAATCTCGTCGATCCTTTCTACATCAAACTTTCCCCGCTCCCAAACACGCTTCGCTGCAGCTTCTGGGATTGTTCCAAGCTTGGCTTGGGCGTCACAAGCGTGAGCCTCTATTTCAAACCATATCCGAAATTTGTTTTCTGGTTCCCAAATTTTCGTCATTTCTGGCCGAGAGTAGCGCGGTATCATTTTTCAATATCCTTATAACCATTTGTGCGGGTTAGCTTTAAAATTCTGGAATTAGCTTTTCTTAGTTCCTGTGTATCACTATTCGTTTACAATAAGAACAATCAGACTGGAAGTAGGTACGACCTTCTTCATCACTAGTTTCCTCTAATTCTACCGTGCGGTCTACTTGGCATTAACGCTTTTTTTTTAATTATAAAGTTGTATGCTACCGAAATCACAAAAACTTGATTCGGAAGTGATTCAGATTTGGGGGGCACCGTGGTTACAGTTTTAGCAAATGCAGACCTAGAAAATTCATATGCAGAGGCAGAGGAAGATTTTAGGGCTCGCAATCCAAAAAGTGCAACTTTGTATGAGAAAGCGTGCGATGTGATGCCAGGTGGTAATACACGGAGCGTTCTTCATTACGCGCCATACCCGTTGACATTTGCAAAAGGTGAGGATGCATATCTTCATGATGCAGATGGTCATAAACTAGTTGATTTTTTGGGAGAATACACTGCTGGAATCTATGGTCATAATAGTCCCATTATTCAGGGAGCAATAGAAACTGCCGTAAGAGATGGAATAGTTCTTGGAGGACCAAATTTAATGGAAGCTCGTCTTGCCAGAGAGTTAGTTGGCCGTTTTCCAGCGTTAGAACTTATTCGTTTTACAAACTCTGGAACGGAAGCAAACCTTATGGCGATTGGTGCCGCAAGAGCGTTTACTGGTCGCTCAAAAGTAATTGCGATGCAGGGTGGGTATCACGGCGGGGTACTCTATTTTGGAGCTCCTTCGCCTATAAATGCGCCATTTGACATTGTATTGGTTCCGTATAACAACCTAGAAGCGGCTGCAGAAATTATTCGCCGCGAATCATCTGATCTGGCATGTGTGATTGTGGAGCCAATGATGGGGTCTAGTGGCTGCATTCCTGCGTCAAAAGAGTTTTTAGAATGCCTTAGACAATGCACCAGTGATGCGGGTAGCCTTTTAATCTTTGATGAAGTTATGACATCTAGACTTGCGCCTGGGGGAAGGCATGGTGAACTTAATATCAAGCCAGATTTAATCACGTTAGGAAAATATTTGGGTGGTGGTGTATCATTTGGGGGATTTGGTGGACGTTCGGATATAATGGAGGGTTTTAATCCAAGATCCAAAAATGCTTGGCGGCACGCTGGTACATTCAATAATAATATCATGACTATGACTGCAGGACTTGCTGGTTTAACTCAGCTTTTTACACCTGAAGCTTGTATCGAACTAAATAAAAAAGGGGATGTCTTTAGAGCTCGTCTTAATAAAACTATTCAGGAACGAGACCTCCCTATCCAAGTTACTGGGCTTGGGTCGATGAACAATGTACATTTTACCGATATCCCGATGGAGCGACCGCATACAGACCCTGTCTCTAGCAGAAAAGGCGATTTAATGCATTTGGACATGTTAAAACTGGGTGTTTATCATGCGAGAAGAGGGATGATGAATTTGTCTCTCCCTATGACGGATGCCGATATAGACTTTGCAGTTTCGGCCTTCGAAGAATTTTTAGATAGTAGGCGGGCAATACTTAAATAAAAAACATTAAGCATAGCGTGTACCGGGTGCTTTTTAGTTAGGGCATTATACAGCCACGATCTTTAAGCGTCTTATCTACCCATGAGCGATCCCACTCACCGGCTTCAATTTTTGCCATATCCACCGCCTCAGCAGCCTGCTTTTCATTAGTCTTTTTAAGAATGCTATCTACATCGTCAAAAGGTATAGACAGAACGCCGTCCCAGTCACCTATAACTAAATCACCAGGTTCTATGACCATTCCGTCAATCGCCACGGAAACATTTATCTCTCCAGGGCCGTCCTTATAAGGGCCGCGGTGGCTAACGCCAGCGGCGAAAACTGGCAAATTTACGTCCAAGAACGCCTCCACATCCCTCACGGCGCCATCGAGTACAAAACCGCCCACGCCTCGTTTCATTGCGTGTGCAAGCATTAGTTCGCCCATCAAAGAGTTTGTAAGGTCGCCTCCAGCATCACAAACGATAATATCTCCAGGCTCTGCCATATCAATCGCCTTATGTAACATAAGATTATCACCCGGTCGCGACTTAACTGTTAGTGCAGGACCTGCCATCTGACCTGATTTGTGCATAGGACGTAATCTCGATCCACCAGCGGTGAGACGCCACATGCTGTCACTTACATTTGCGACTGGGAGGGTAAGAAACTCTTTTGCTATATCGAGCGCGACCTTTTTTTTTCGCTCTAAAATTCTGAACCCTATCGTCATAAGAAAACTCCATATTTTTAAATTGAGAATTAACGTTTCTTTACTAAGCACTTGGATTAAAGGACTGTCCTTGTTTTTTTTAACACTAGCATAGAATATGCTCTCGCCAGCTGTTTATTTCCGAGTGTGTATTGCTACAGAATTAAAGGTATATTAGATTGCTGTCGTTTTCCGCAACTAATAGTTAGTTCGCATCTAAGTAGTTTGTTGGGGTTGATAAAACAACTAAATTAGTTGAGGAAAAAAGTAGATGAATTCCTACCAGAAAGAGAGCATCGAGATCCCATACGGCTGGGTCGTCATCTTTTGCTCTCTTATTCTCAACACCATAGGCCTCGGGGCCCCAAACATACTCTTTGTATCGTTAAAACCAATTGCTGCCGATCTTGACACAGTTCGTTGGGTGCCCTCATTTGCCTACTCTTTAATGATGTTGGGGGCTGGTGTTGGGGGCATCTTAATGGGTCTTTGGATGGATCGAAAAGGGATATGGCAACCAGCACTATTTGGTTCTCTGATGATCGCATTTGGTGCTTTTATGGTGAGTTTTACGGAAGGCCGTTGGAATTTATGGATTGCTAATGGCCTCCTCATTGGCTTACTCGGCAAGTCGGCAATGATTGCTCCTCTTGTTGCAAATGGGATGAAGTGGTTTGATCGCCGTCGTGGATTGGCGGTAGCCATTATTGCTTCGGGGCAGGGCCTCGCAGGTGTTTTATGGCCCCCGCTATTTCAATATTCGAATGACTTATTTGGCTGGCGGCAAACATATCTATATTTTGCGATTTTTGCATTGTGCGTCATGTTGCCACTAGTTTGGCTTATAAGAAAACGCCCTCCAGTGCAAAAAAATCAATTTGAGACAAAGTCAACAAAGATGATCGAAAAGCCATCACAGGGTCTTTCTCCATGGACATTGCAAATCTTACTATGGTTTGCGGTGCTTTGCTGTTGTTCTGCAATGGCAATGCCCGTTGTGCATTTGGTCAGTTACGGTACAGACCTCGGACACTCGGCTACTCATGCAGCTCGGTTGATGTCTGTGCTTATGGGAGTTGCCTTTTTTAGCCGAATTGCTTTCGGCATGTTGTCAGATAAAATTGGGCCAGTGGTTACTTTGTTGATTGGTTCGGCTAGTCAAGCAACTATGTTGCTTGTATTCGCAGCAGTCGACACACTGTTCAGTTTGTATATAGCTGCAGCTCTTTTTGGTTTAGGTTTTGCCGGCATTATGCCTTGCTATCCGCTAATAATACGACTGTGGTTCCCGGTTAGCCAAGTTGGATGGCGCGTCGCTGCGCAATATTCAGTGGCTGGTATTGGTATGGCGATTGGTGGGTCAATGGCGGGTCACATATTTGATGTGACTGGTACTTATAAATTTGCTTTTATTGCTGGTTTTGCATTCAATGTAATCCATCTTATAATTGTAAGTGGCCTCTTTATTAGGTTCCGAAAAAATAGAATGAATTTGCAAACAGCCTAAACCCACTCCTGTCTGAGGCGGTGTAGGGATTAAAGATTATAATTAATAGGAAAAAAATGGATCATCTGCCCAAGCAAACAAAAGTTGTCATCATAGGAGGAGGGGTAATAGGATGCTCTGTTGCCTACCACCTTAGCAAATTGGGGTGGCAGGATATCGTTCTGTTAGAGCGAAAACAGCTTACGAGCGGAACGACTTGGCACGCTGCTGGTCTAATAGGCCAACTTCGTGCTACCCTTAATATGACCAAGTTAGCAATGTATTCGACTGAGCTTTACAATAATTTGGAAAGTGAAACGGGAATTGCTACGGGTTATAAAAGAAATGGTTCCTTATCCCTTGCTTTGACAGAGGAGCGTTTTGAGGAACTTCGTCGCGGCGGATCGATGGCAAGAAACTTTGGTCTTGAAACCGAAATACTTTCCAACAATGAGATTAAAAATCGTTACCCAATGTTATTTGTCGACGATGCTGTAGGCGGGATTTTTCTTCCAAGTGATGGGCAAGCCGATCCTTCAAACATCGCTTTGGCGTTGGCTAAAGGTGCCCGTTTGAATGGGGTATCTTTTTTTGAGAATACAAAGGTTACGAATATAAACATCAAGCATGGAAGGGTGACGGGTGTTGAAACGCCTCAAGGAAAAATCAAATCAGAATATGTTGTAAATTGCGCTGGTATGTGGGGCCGCGAAGTGGGTCAAATGGCCGGGGTTGATATTCCACTACACGCCAATGAGCATTTTTACGCAGTAACCGAGCCAATAGAAGGATTACAGAGCGATCTACCCGTTTTAAGAATTCCCGACGAGTGCACGTATTACAAAGAGGATGCAGGGAAACTCTTGATAGGCGCCTTTGAGCCAATTGCAAAGCCATGGGGTCATAATGGCATACCCGATGAATTCTGCTTCGATCAGTTGCCAGATGATCTTGAGCACTTCGAACCAATTCTAAATAATGCGGTTAAACGCCTTCCCATATTAGAGACATCAGGGATACAGTTATTTTTCAACGGACCAGAAAGCTTCACGCCAGACAATAGGTATTTACTTGGTGAGGCGCCTTATCTTAAGAATTTCTTCTTAGCATGCGGATTTAACTCAATTGGCATTCAATCTGCAGGTGGAGCCGGCAAAGCTCTGTCCGAATGGATGGTCGCTGGCGAACCTCCCTTTGATCTTTGGGATGTAGATATCAGAAGGATTCATCCCTTCCAGAACAATAAAACTTACCTCTTTGAAAGAGCCAAAGAGACCCTAGGCTTACTCTATGCAGATCATTTCCCATTCCGTCAATATGCTTCAGCTCGTGGCATTCGAAGAAGTGCAATTCATCAAAACCTATTAGAAAGAGGAGCGTGTTTCGGAGAAGTTGCGGGTTGGGAACGGGCAAATTGGTTTCTCCCCGCAGAGCTTGTTGGCGAGGGCAACACCCCAGAGTATAAATATTCTTGGGGAAGGCAAAATTGGTTTGATTTTGCGGCTCAAGAGCACCTTGCCGTGCGACAAAAAGCAGGTTTTTTTGACATGAGCTCGTTTGCCAAATTTCGTTTGGAGGGAAAGGATGCTCAAGCGGTTTTGCAACGCATAATGGCGAACGACGTGGATGTAGAACCCGGCCGGATCATTTATGGTCAGTGGCTAAATAATAGTGGTGGTATAGAGGCAGACCTGACGGTCACGCGACTTTCCGAAACTGTTTTTCTAATTGTAACATCTGCTGCCTCAGCCACTAGAGATTTTGCGTGGTTAAAAAAGAATATACCGGAAGGTGCCCACTGTGTTGCCACAGATGTTACCGGCAGTGAAGCTGTGTTCTCTATCATGGGGCCTTCAGCTAGGGATATTATGCAAAAAATAAGTACGGCTGATTTCTCAAATACAGAGTTTCCTTTTGGCACAGCAAGGGAAATTGAAGTTGGAATGGCTTTGGCTAGAGCACACAGAATTAGTTACGTAGGCGAACTAGGTTGGGAATTGTATATCCCAACTGAAATGGCAGCTTACATATTCGAAAAAATTATAGGCTTGGATGTTTCCATGAGGCCTAAACTATGTGGTATGCATGTATTAGATTCTTGCCGTCTTGAAAAAGCTTTTAGGCACTTTGGCCACGATATAACAGACGAGGATCACGTTTTGGAAGCTGGATTGGGATTTGCGGTAAAAATAGATAAAACTCAGAGCAAATTTGGAGAATTTTTAGGTAGACCGGCAGTTTTAAGGAAAAAACAACAGGGACTAAGCCAAAAACTTGTTCAGTTTGTATTAAATGACCCAGAACCCCTAGTCTACCATAACGAGCCGTTATATAGAGATGGGAAGCCTGTTGGTAGGATTACATCTGGAAATTACGGTCATTTTTTGAACGGCTCGGTTGCCCTTGGCTATATTCCTATTGAACCTGGTGAAACGGACGGTGAACTCCTTAGCTCGCGATATGAAGTCGAGATAGCGGGTGAAAAATACTCAGCGCAAGCTAGCTTAAAGCCAGCTTATGACCCATCCGGAAAGAATATGAGGCAATGACTTAGAATAAAAATTGATTAGCCTGTAATCCCAATATTCCAGGGAATAAATTCGTGCCTACCTAAATTGAGTTTTTCACTCTTAGTTTTCTTTCCAGAGGCAATCTTGAGAAAGTAATCAAAAATTCGCTGTCCCATACCTTCCATGTCGACATCGCCATCAAGAATTGCTCCACAATTAATATCCATGTCTTCTTCGAGACGCTCAAACATTGCGGTGTTGGTGGCTAATTTTATCGAAGGACTGGGCTTGGCTCCAAAACACGAACCGCGTCCGGTGGTGAACGCGATCATATTAGCTCCACCAGCTATCTGGCCAGTTGCTGAAACAGGATCAAAACCTGGTGTATCCATGAAAACAAAGCCATTGGCTTCGACACGCTCTGCGTATTTGTAAACTTCCATTAATGGTCCAGTTCCTCCTTTCATCGAAGCGCCAAGCGACTTCTCTAGGATATTTGCAAGGCCCCCATGCTGGTTACCTGGGCTGACTGTACCATTTATTTGCACATCGCGTCCCAATGCATACTCATCTTTCCACCAACGTATTCTCTCAATGAGCCGTCTGCCCACATCTATAGACGCGGCCCTGGCTGTAAGTGTGTGTTCTACACCATAGATTTCGGGTGTTTCTGATAGAATACCTGTTCCACCATGTTTTGATAAGATATCGATAGCATTTCCTAGTGAAGGGTTAGCCGTTATTGACGAAAAACTATCTGATCCGCCACATTGAAGGCCAACCATTATGTTACTCGCCGGTACCGTCTCCCTTTTGGATTGGTTTGCTATTTCAAGGAGTTCTTCAATTATGGAAATTCCTCTTGATATAGTTTGTCGTGTCCCTCCTGCTTCTTGCATTACAAGCGTGCGTAAGGTTTGGTCAAGCTGCAATTTCTGGGTTTCAAATAGCCCGCCAACCTGACATCTTTCACAACCTAACCCAACAACTAAACTAGCGGCTACATTTGGGTGCTTAATATATCCTGCTAGGGTTCTGTGAAGGAGATTCATAGGTTCTCCCGTCAGTTCCATTCCACATCCCGTGTTATGACTAAATGCCGCTACGCCGTCTACGTTATGATATTGGGATAATCGTTCTTCATTAAAATGATCTGCTATGGCGTGAACTACTGTGGCAGAACAGTTCACGGTTGATACTATTGAAATAAAATTTCTGGTTCCTGCGCGGCCATCAGCTCTCTTGTATCCTTGAAATGTTGCTCTGCTGTCTTCAGGGAATGTTTCAACTGGTTTATAATGCTTGGCGTAAGCGTAATCGCGATCAAATTCTCTGAATTCAATGTTATGATTATGAAGCATAGTCCCGGCTACTATATCGGACTTCGCAAAACCAACAGTGACGTCATACTTTTTTATGGGGTCACCTTGAGATATATCGCACATTGCTACTTTGTAGCCTGGCGGGATAATTTCTCGCGTTGTGATATTTGTGCCAAGTAGGTTTGTGCCTGCTTTTATCTCACTTAACGCCACAGCAACATTATCAGCACTGTTTAGTTTTATTGCCGATCCAGTAATTTTTTTGTCATTAAAATCAAGCATATTCCCCCCAGAATTACAGCTCTTCCGATTAGATCGTTTGCACACGTACCCAAGTTGAAATTTAAGCTAGAGTCACATCCCTCGCTTATAAGACTCGGGGGCAAAGCGTGCGAAAGCAATTCCTATTGAAAATAAAATGAATGTAGCAAGGAATAAAGCGGTATTTGCTCCATGTATATCTACTATGACGCCCATGAGAATGGGTCCAATAACATAACCTATATCACCCAGCATTCTAAATAAGCTCATAGCGGATGCGTTCATCCCTGGGGGAGCTGAGTCGGCGGCATATGCAGCCGGGGCAGACCCTCCAATACCCGATGCGATACCCCAAAGAGCATTCGCTGCTGCAAAAAAAAGAAACGTATCAGCAAAGGCAAAAAGTAAGAATGACGCGCCTGTAATAAGTGTAAATGGAACGATAACTGCCTTTCGGCCCCAACGATCGACTGCCATACCTGCTGGATAGACAGCGCATAATCCCATCAGGCTGCCAATAGCCAACGCTACCCCAATTTCATCATAGGGCAGCTTTATTCGAAAGCTTCCAATAATCGGAATGATGTTGAAGAGACCGCCTGTCCTTGTCAAAGCATGGGCAAGAGCAACACCGCTAACAAGGACAAAGCCAATATTTTTCCAAAGCATTTTTAATTGAACAGCTAAAGGGGGCAGCTTTGTGCCCGTGACGACTTTTGATTGTGCAAGGTGTCTTGTCTCGGGTACAGCAAATAATGCAAGGAGCCCCGCTAGTAAGCTAGCGACGCCGCAAAACCAAAATGGTGCTAAAAGGCCGTAGTGGTGTGCTAGTAGGCCACCTGGAAAAGGTCCTATTCCAACCGCAAATATGAATGTGCCCTGGTAGATCGCAATTACTCGACCCCTCCGTGCTGGGGTCGTGATGTCCGCAAGAATCACAGTTCCAGTTGTAACGACCATTCCGGCCCCAGCTCCTGAGAGAAATCGCGCGATCAAAAATTCAGGGTAGGATTCGGCGTAGACGCTTAAAAAATTCCCCACGGCGGCCAGCAACCCCCCTATAGCTAAAGCGGGTTTGCGTCCCCATTTGTCTGACACCTGCCCGGAAGGTATCGCCATAACAAATCGAGCTAGACCATAAATCGCTATTGCTCCACCTATGGCAGTACTGGATACACCAAAGGTCTCAGCATATAGAGGTAAAGATGGCACCATTACGCCGAAGCCTAATTGGTTCACAAATATCAAGATACACATCCAGATAAGTACCTGGCGTTCAAAAGTCATGTTCAATTACAATCTGAAAACTTAATCTGAGGCAATGCCAATGGCGTTGTGGATTAAACATTAATAGACAAAAGTGGTGTAGATTTATCAGATCGATAGCAAAACGTCGATTTATAGTTTGCATTTAAAGAGTTTCTTGAACTAAACCGTCAATGTGTAAATTTACTGAGATACATCGTGTAGCTGATCAAAAATAGTAAAACTCACTTTATTTAGTGTGGTAAGCGCTCATTCGTTCTCGGTGGATTTTTTTGCAATGAAAAACAGTTTCTAAAATGAGCAGCAAACAACAGTTAGATAATAGCCATATGTACCGTTTCATGCTTTTGATAGTAATGGCTGGAACTACGATGCTGTATTCTCTGACTATGACATTGGTCAACATCATACTGCCACAATTACAGGGTGCAATGTCGGCAAGTCAGGACCAAATTTCCTGGATTATAACGCTTAATGTACTTGCTACTGCTATAGCGACGCCATTAACGGGCTCTCTGGTTTCCCTTTTTGGAAGACGATTTGTCTTAATTTTTTGCAGTGCTAGCTTCACTTTAGCTACTTTAGCTTGTGGCATGTGTGATTCCTTGGAAAGCTTGATATTTTTTCGGGTACTCCAAGGAGCGGTTGGGGCGCCACTCGTACCATTATCGCAAGCCACATTGCTTCAGAGTTACCCTAGAGACATGCACGCGAGAGTAAATGCTATCTACGGTATGTCTGTTGTTGTGGGACCGGCATTGGCACCCTCGCTGGGCGGTTATTTGTCTGAGATGTACGATTGGCGGTGGGTGTTTTTTATGATGGTTCCTCTTGGATTTTTGGCCACAATAGGGAACCTGAAATATGTAAAAGATGATGGTAAACAGCTGGGGTCAAGATTTGATTATCTGGGATTCACCTTGTTTTCACTTGCAATAATCTGTTTGCAATTGGTTCTCGATAGGGGCGAGCGTGAAGATTGGTTAGACTCAATTTATATCACCTCTCTACTCACATTCATGGCGATTTCGTTTTATATGTTTGTCGTTAATACCGGATTCAGCTCTCAGCCCTATATCGACCCAAAAATATTTTTGAACAGAAATTACGTCATAGGTGTGCTCCTCGTTTTCGTTTACGGATCACTTAATTTTACACCGTTAGTCCTCTTGCCCTCGATGCTTCAAAGTCTGAAAGGCTATCCTGATTTACTAATTGGATGGATACTTGCAATGAGGGGGGTAGGTATGATTGTAGGCTTTGGTATGGCCGCGCGGATGGGCCGCCTGGATCCGCGTGTTGGTATGATATTAGGAATGGGCACTATTGGCTTTAGCGGATGGTTAATGAGCTTGTACGATCTAAACGTTACCCTCACGGCGGTTTCCTGGGCAAGTGCTATTCAAGGTTTTGGTTGTGGGATTCTTTGGGTGCCTCTGGCAGTAATTACTTTCTCGACTATGCCAACCAACCTTTTCCCCGCAGCTTCAGCATTTTTTCATTTACTAAGAAACCTGGGCACAAGTGTTTTTGTAGCGCTGAGCGTGACTTTACTAATAAGAACCTCTAAAGTTACGTATGCAGAACTTACAGAGAAGTTAAACCCTTATGAAGAACGGTTGAGCATCTCGACGGTAGTGGGTGAGGGGCCGATTGATTGGATCACCAGTTTGCCTCGACTTGCGGTTGAAGTAGCGCGGCAAGCGTCAATGGTCGGGTATGACAATGTATTCTTTTTTTATGCATTAACTTGTTTGTTCTCTCTGCCTGTATTGTCTTTTGTGACCATTAGGAAGGTTGAGTCAAATTAGAAAATTTGTTCAAACCGGGGGGGCTGAATTAATGGAGACGTTTAACGTCGGAAAAATCGAGGAATTCGAGGATAAATCGAAAAAGGTAGTAACTATTGGTGATGAGGAGGTAGGTGTCTTTCGCCTTGGTAAGGAATTTTTCGCATGGCGAAATATTTGTCCGCATCAAGGGGGCCCAATATGTCAAGGACGTATTTTTTCTCTAGTGCTCGAAAATATAGACGACAAGATGGAGAGCCACGGCCGAATATATGATAATAATAAGGTCAATATTGTGTGTCCATGGCATGGCTTGGAATTTGATATAAGGACCGGAGAGCATCCTGGGAACCCAAGTATTTCATTGGACCCGGTGTCTGTTCAAGTTGACGGTGATGCGGTTTATCTGTTGATTGAGGGAAAGAATTAGACATGGCAGATGAGCTTAAAAGTGATGGTGAAAATGATCCGTATGCATTAATCGAGCGCGCGGCGGAAATATTATGGGAACGGTCTCAGCAAGCTGTAGATAACCAGGAGGCGGATAGGGTCTCTGACTTAGCAGTGGCAAAACTGATGACCGCGGCAGTTAAACTATACAGCGCTAAAACTGATGGAGAAGGACGAACTTTTAAGCCTATTCTTGGTAATTACGATGAAATTGTGGCTCCAACGGAGGCGCTGACGGCTGTTACTGAAGTTTTAAGAGCATTGCGGCTTGGGCCAATGGAGTTTGGATTATGGTCAAGACGGCGACCTGAAGAATATCATGATGAAGAATTCGATGAACCAAGCTATAGTGCCAACAAAACATTGCTGAGGGAATAAATAAGGGGGGAAATATGGATGCATTAATTAGACCTGCGATAGAACATCCTGTTCAAGAAATTAATACGACTACTGATACTAGAGATTACCTTGCAAAATCTAGACAAGATGCTGAAAGAAAAGGATACGCGGATTGGCTCATCGTTGATGTCGATGCGCACCATGTCGAGACTGTAAGCTGGCCTGAAGTTACATCTTTTATTGAGGATCCGGTCGTTCGCGATCAGGCTAAAATGTACCACTCCGAGCGAGTCGGTGCTCCCCCTTACGGACTTAATGGTGATCTTGGCCTTCGCTATCAGGATGTTGGCGGAAGGATTCCGCACCAGTCTAGCCAACGTGAAAAAGTTACGGATACGGATGTGCATCGCGATGTCGTCTTGACGCGAAGAGCAATGCATGGGTTGGGTGTTGATTACATGGTCATTTTTCCAACGCCAATGTTATTCCTGGGGATGCATCCTCAAACAGAAATGGAGGTGTTCCTCTCACGAGCCTATAATCGATGGCTGACCGAAAAAGTCTTGCCAGGAGACCCTGGAATGGTGACGCTGGTCGTTTTACCGTTCAACACCCCTGTTGAAGCGCTAAAGATGGTTGAAGAATTTGCAGATACACCCGGGGTCATTGGGTATTGTGTGACCTCTACAAGATATAAACCGGTTCATGCTAATGAATATATGAATTTGTATAGGGCTATTGAAGAAACGGGCAAACCTATAGCTTTCCATGCGGGCTATCATTGGCAGGATCCATCTTTGGCGACTTGTAATACATTTCTGGGCATGCATTCGCTGGGATTTGCCTGGTGTAATATCGTGCATATGACTAATTGGATATTAAATGGTATCCCGGAAAGATTTCCAAATTTGAAATCGTTATGGGTTGAAAGTGGATTGTCATGGGTTCCATTTTTAATGCAAAGATTGGATGACCAGTACCTTATGAGACAGTCAGAGGCTCCGCTTCTAAAGCGCATGCCGAGTGAGTATATGTCAGACAATTGCTTTTATACCTGTCAGCCGATGGAAAAAAGTAATATGAAGGCGTTGGAATGCACATTCGACATGATCAACGCTAAATCAAATTTACTTTATGCGTCAGACTGGCCCCATTTTGATTTTGATACGCCAAGCGTGATCTATGATATCCCGTTTTTAGATGAACAAGCTAAGCGAAACATTCTAGGGCTTAATGCGGCGAGTCTATTTGGATTAAATAAAAATGGGCCAAAATAAAACTCATCGGGGCAGATAAACTATCAATAAATACCCGTATTTTGTGCCACATTTTCTAACCGCGACCAATAAATGGCATATTAGTTGCCATTACAGTTACAAATTGGACATTTGCGTCCAATGGTAAACTTGCCATATGTGCCACGGTTTTACCGACGTTGGATACGTCCATTACAGGTTCAGCCTGGATGCGTCCATCAGCTTGCGGTACACCCTTTGTCATTCTTTCAGCCATTTCCGTCAAGGCATTTCCAATGTCAATTTGTCCACACGCAATATTATACTTCCTTCCATCTAAGGAGGTAGATCGAGTCAATCCCGTAACAGCGTGCTTAGTTGCGGTATAGGGAGCAGACCCTGGCCTTGGCACATGAGCAGATACAGATCCATTATTTATGATACGTCCCCCCCTTGGGTCCTGGACTTTCATGAGTTTAAAGGCCTCCTGAGTGCAGAGAAATACCCCTGTTAAGTTTACGTTTACTACGTTAGTCCACTGTTCGAGACTTAAATCTTCTAATGATAGCCCTGGTGCATTCGTTCCCGCATTGTTGAATAAAAGATCCAATCGGCCAAAGATGCGCTTCGTTTCTTGGAAGAGCCCTTTTACGCTTTCATGATCAGATGTGTCCGTTACAATTGCAGATGCATTGCCGCCTTGAGATTTAATTTCATTCGCCACGGCTTCAATAGGGTCTTTTCTGCGGCCAGCCAAAACAATAGTCCATCCCTCATCAGCCAACGCTAAAGAGGCAGCTTTGCCTACCCCTGTCCCGGCTCCAGTTACAATAGATATTTTTTGATCCTTCTCCATTATCTATCTCCAAACAGTTTGTGATCTAGGTAGGACTACTTTCAAATATCAAGACAGTTTACAATAAAGAAGTTAGCCAGAAATCGAAAAACCACCATCTACAGGTATCGCAGTCCCAGTTATATAATTTGACCCAGAGCTTGCAAGAAAAACGGCAATACCCGCGTGATCTTCAGGGTTTCCCCAACGGCCGTCAGGTATGCGTGCAAGTTGGCGCTCATAAAGGCCATCCACTTCTTTTCTCGCGTTTTGCGTCAACTCGGTATCAATCCAACCGGGAAGAACAGCATTTACCTGAATATTTTCTGGAGCCCAAGCTGTTGCCATTGATTTAGTCATCTGGACAATGCCTGCTTTGCTTACCGAATATGCAGTCGATACTACACCGCCAAAAATAGAATACATTGAACCAATATTTATTATTTTCCCGGCTCCTACTCTTTTCATGGCGGGATAAACGGCTTGGCTACATAAGAATGCGCTAGTTAAGTTTGTTTCGAGCACCCAACGGAATTCTTCTGGTTCAAGATCTTCAGGGCGTTTCCGTATATTGCTACCTGCATTATTGATTAATATGTCAATCTGGCCAAATCTCTCTTCAGTGGCTGAGGCGATCTCTGCCCCTGCATTGGCTTCAGTGAGATCTTTTTCAATAGCAAAGACTTCTACACCAAGCTTCTCCAATCGCAAGACAGCAGCAGCATTTTTTTCCGAGTTGCGCCCTACGAGAACTATTTTGGCCCCTGCTTGCGCTAGCCCCTCTGCCATGCCCAAACCGATTCCCCCGTTGCCACCTGTCACAATTGCAACCCGTCCGTTTAGATTAAACATAGGTATCATCTTTATTTCCCCAGTTTGTTGAGATAATCGAGATATAATAAATAAAGAATCAAAAGTAATAGACCTTGATTGGTTTTGACAAGGGTCTTAGCTTGCTATCAGAAATACAGACCTGTTGCCCAAAGGATTAAAGTATGATTGACGACTATAATACGATCGAAGTGAAACCACTTGGAGGAGCTTTGGGCGCCGAAATTTCTGGCATTGATTTAAACGAGGCAATCTCGGACGAGCAACTTACGGAAGTCCGACAAGTATTTGGGCAATACGCAGTAATTTTTTTTCGTAATCAAAATTTAACTCCTGAAAATGAAATTCGGTTCGCTAAACGGTGGGGTGAAATCAATACTAATCGCTTTTTTTCTTCGGTTGAGGGTTATCCACAAATAGCTTTAGTTGTTAAAGAACCTGATCAGCAAAATAACATTGGTGGTTCTTGGCACACTGATCATTCTTATGACATCGCGCCAGCTCTAGGGTCCATGTTATTTGCCCATGAGGTGCCTATAAGTGGTGGAGATACCGTATTCGCCAGTATGTACAAGGCTTATGAAACGTTATCTGATGGATTAAAAAGCACCTTAAGCAACTTACGTGCACGCCATTCCAGTGTGCACGTATTTGGGGCAGCTAGGGCGGCGAACGGTAATGATGACACCGTTGGGCGAATTAAAAATCCAGAAGCAGCAACACAGGAAGCTATACACCCAGTCGTTATTAATCACCCCGAGACCGGTAGGAGGTCATTATATGTAAATCCTGGCTTTACCTTGGGGTTCGAAGGTTGGAGTGATGAAGAATCTAAACCATTACTGGAGTATCTCTATGCACACGCTGCTCGCCCTGAATTCACGTGCCGTTTTCAGTGGAAAGCAGGTTCTATTGCTTTTTGGGATAATCGTGCCACTTGGCATCTGGCGGTCAACGACTATCAAGGACATCGTCGTATGATGCACAGAATAACCATTGAAGGTACCCCTTTATCCTAAAGTTTAAAAGTATACTGTGGATTAGCTTATATTTAAAAAAGACATAGAATACCGTAGCATGAAGAGTTAAAAACTTTTGTCACTATAAGCCACCCGAGTAAATCGAGCCCAGCCGTTAAAGACAGAACGGGAAGAGCGACAAAAGACGTGAAATATAACAAAGAAAACAGCGTAAAACGCCGGCCTGGAACGGGTCTGCCTCGGAAAAGTACCGGTTTCTTGAACGGACTAAACATATGACACTGCACAATTTTTTAGTTTTTTATGAATTTGTTAAATTTGCAAAGATAAAACAAGATAAAATTTTAGAATGTTGAACAACTCATCGTAATTGAGCTTCATTAAAATATGGTCAAATCTAAGCGATATAAAGACAAGAGAAACTCCATTCAAAGATCCGAAAATAGTGATGGGAAGCTCACTATTTCTTGGGACGGAGTTAATGAACGTCAATGGGATGCATGGACGGAGAGAATCTCTCCTTTCCCAATTGAACAGACTTGGTCGTATGGTCAGGCGTTTGCAGGGGTGACGCCATATCAGCCAGTTCACGGGGTTATTTATGATAAAAAGTTACCTGTGGCCGTAGTTCAGGTCGTCGAATGGCGAATTTTTAAATTCTTACGTATAGCAAAAATTGTTAGAGGGCCGCTTTTCTTTGAAAAAGTATCTGATGATCAAAGAACCAAGGTTCTAGAATTAATTTATCAACGCTACTCATTTTGGAATTTTGATCTCCTTTTTTGGACTCCTGAGAGTTCCCTTTGTGATCCAATTATCAAAACTTTCAACAAAATGCGGATGAGAAAAGTTGTAACAGGTTATAGTTCAGTTCTTTTAGATTTGGGTCAAACAGAGGAAGCGTTACTAAGTCAAATGGACAGCAAATGGCGGAACCAGCTAAAAAAGTCCGAGAAACACGGCTTAAAAATAAAGTTAGCCCATCAGGGTGATACTTTGGACTGGTTGCTCAAGAGACATGAAGAATCTCGAAAGTCCAAAAGGCTTAGAATGCCAGCTTCTCCATTCATATCTGCAATTTCGCTGACTATAAGGAATAAACAAGGAACTCTTATTTTTACTGCAGTTAAAAATCGTCAACCAGTGAGTGGTATATTGGTTTTCAAGCACGGTGCAACCGCAACGTATTATGTAGGCTGGAATTCTGAGGAGGGCCGTCTTTTAAATGCGAACAATTTACTACTTTGGTGTGCAATTAAAGAGTTAAAAGGAAGGGGTGTAAAGTGGTTTGACTTAGGTGGTGTGGATGGGTTCTCAATGGCTGGTGTGTCTAGGTATAAGATGG
>Ga0160423_10001300_pt1 | contig 20908 bp, 18 predicted proteins | sample CRUFie14St8metaG_FD_108191 | JGI IMG/M metagenome (GOLD analysis project Ga0160423, IMG submission 108191) | Marine microbial communities from the Costa Rica Dome - CRUD Field 142mm St8 metaG | ecosystem: Environmental > Aquatic > Marine > Oceanic > Photic zone | place: Costa Rica: the Eastern... | reverse complement strand
CGGGTGACATCTCAGTTTTAGCATGAGCAATATCACCAGCAATATAAATGAGGGAATCCTCAATTTTATCTTCTTTAACCTGTTTTAAGAATTTTTTGAATACTTGTTTGTATTCTTTATGTCTTTGGAGATTACGAATATGTAAATCTGCCAAATGGTAAACCTTATTTATTATCATAAACCTTTTAACTTTTGTGATATAATATCACCGAAACCAGTTTCTTCTGTTTCTTTTAACTTTGAATTTATTTGTGAAAATCCCATATCAGATGCATCTTTATCTGATGGTTTAATATTTTTTGTAGTGATTCCTTGATTTTGGAATTGCATAGTATAATATAACGCCTGTTCTTGTGCATCTTCATCTAATAGAATATTAATGTTAGATACACCCTTTTTATATATAGTATCATTTAAAGTTTTTGGTACAAATTTACCAAGTAGAGGGATAGCATTTCTCTTCACTGCCATTGCATCAAACACTCCCTCTACTAAGGTAATAGGTTCATCCCAATTTATTTGGTTTTCAAACATGATAATGTTTTTCGAAACCGGCGGATTTTTATACTTAAACTTTTCCTCATCGAATACAGAACGTGCGATGAAGTAATTGAGTCGATTATCTCCATCATAACTTGGAATAATAATACGATTGGCATAATGACCACTATCACAATAACCAATATTATAGCGTTGATATCCCTTGTAGTAATACCTCTTTTTCTGACATATTCTTTCACCTTCCTAAACAAAGGGTTTAATCCCTTTGGTTCTTTTAATAGTGATTGAAACTCATTAGGTAACCTAAGTTCTACCTTTTCATCTTCGGTATCTTTACTATATACAACATAATCATCACCATAAATTTCGTATAATTTCTTTAATTTACGAGAATCTACATGAAGTCTTTTAAGTAACCTATTTATTCTTTTTCCTTTTGCATCACAAACCCAACAATGCCACTTTTGGGTTTTTAAGTTAATTTGTAACTTTTTCTTATGGTGATGACAAAATGGACAATAGTGTGCTTGTTCATCGTTTTTAAGGGATGTACCTACACCTAATACCTCATCTAATATGTTTATAACCTGTTGTTTTTCGTGATGTGATAGCATAATTACGCAATAAAACAGTACAAATATACAAAAAATATTTTAAATATCCAAATCTTTTCTAAAAAATTTTCCTAAAATGTTATCGTTGAGCGATAATTCATCAGATAATACTCTATGTTGGAATAATTCTTCTACTTCGTAATAAGTTAAGGATTTTGGGGTACTGCAGAATCTTAGTATTTTTAATTCCAAACTATCATTTATTTTATCTTGATTATCATTTTGTCTTGCTGCTTCACTTTCATGAAACCACAATTGAACTGCAGTATTTGAAGAACGATAATCTAACCACTTAGATTCTTTTACCACTTTTCGTTTTCTTTTATAACCTTTTAATGGTGGTAATGTTCTTTTTGAATATAAAGATTTTTTACCAATATAATATTGACCTGTTTGGTGATTTGTTATTTTGTATATAAATCCGATAGTACCTTCTGGCATATCTGATATTTCTGTTATTGATTTTCCGTTATATGTCCATCCCATAGTTAAGAACCTTAAAGTCATTTTTATACCTTTCTCGAACCCAATCTTTCATCCAAGTTTCAGTATATAAATGTTTATAATATTTTTGCTGATTTAGTTTTGGATGTTTTTCGTAAATTGGATTACAGTTTAGATGAGGAAGAGATTTAAATTCTTTCTCATTTTGTATTAAATTCAAAACCGGTAATATATCTTGTTCGTAATTTTCATATTTTATTATTCTTGAAAATTTTCTATTTGTAGTAACACCCCCTAAAGTAAAAAAGGTTTGTGGTACATACCATGTATTATCTTCATTCACATCATTCAAGAATTTATCAAATTCTTTAAAACCAAATTTTCTACATTCATGTTTGTATGCAGAAAGTAATCTTGTATATGGATTTCTCACAACAGTAAAATAAAAATAGGAATTATCATCGGGCAACAAACTGAGCCCATGATGAGATGTTAGTTCTTCCGTTTCTGAAACTTGAAGTAATAAGCTTGTGATGGTTGTACCCCCAGTCTTAGGTATGTGTACAAATCCAAACTTATGTTTGTGATTTAAGAGTAAACCCAAAATTAAATGTTTATCGTTGAACTGAATCAGAATATTTTTTCTCGTTCAGTTTACCACCCCTTGCGGTTGCAAGTGCCTTATCATCTTTATGAAGTTTGTTTCCTTCATCTGCAGATAGAGGTGTTTTATCCTTTTCGTTTTTTCCTAATTTAGAAAATTCTGATTTGTTGTATAATTCTTCAATTGATGCCATAGTAGTATCTCCTTTGTATTATATAAATATAGATTATGTATCCAAACGAATAATAAAGTTTAAATCATAATCTGGTAAATTCTTTATTGGTTTAGGTAATTTAGCAATTGCAACCATATTATTTTCTTCATCGTAAAGACCGATTGTTGTAACATAAGTAGTAATATATGAACCAGTTGGGTCTGCTAATTGGTTATCATAGTAATCATTCCATGAACCACTTATAGAACTACTTACACTACCAACGAAACTTTCTTTTCGTTTAATATCTTCTACATATTTTATTTTTTTAGTTCTTGCTCTAAATCTTCCAAAAGCAGTTTCTTCAAAATCTATTGAACTACTTAATGTCATTTCAATAGCAGATGGGTTTTGTGAATAGTTAAATTCACCTGCCTTTGCAGTAACTAAAACTTCAGTTTCATAAATAGTTTGTGTTGATTTATATTTTACTAAGTAATCATTACCTATATCATTTCTCATTACAATCAAACCATCCGAATAAAATATATTTCCATAAGTTTGTTCATCAATATCTAATCCATCAAAATTTAATGGAGCAGCAAATTGAATTGTACCTAATTCAAAATCTATTCTCACTATCGTTACGATATCTGTATCAGTACCAAATGTTAATGTAGATAATCCTGTCTCTAAATCAATAGAAGTAATCGTACCTGTAAAAACATCTCCATCATTATCTGTAATAATGATTTCTGCAGTATAAAAATCCATTGATGAAAGATTGTACTGAGGTACTGATGATGCGATTTTACCTTCTCCATCATCTCGATATGTAATTGCATTTGTGTTATCAATTATTCTAACTGATTGTTTTTTTACCGTCTCACCATATTTTTGTTGAGGTATATCAATAATATAAAATGTTGATGAAATTGGTCTTTCAGCAGGTAATTTTGAAATGTTTTGGTAATCACCAAATGTTAAAACTATGTTTCCGTTATGATTATAATATTTTGCTTTTAACGATTTGTAAAGTGGGGTTGTATAAATAGTACCTTGTTTATTTGATGAATCTGCATCAAATAGTCCTGATTCTACTGAAGCAGAAACAACATCTAAATCCGTATTATCGAGTGTCCAATTTTTATGAACTTTAAAATCTCTTACGGATACATTTGACTTTGGTACTGATTTTAACATAGTATAATTCCTCTATATAAATATACTGAAATAAAAAACCCCATACTCGATGGGGTTTGTTATGTTTGAAAATGTGTGCCTACGGTTTAGAAATCAAGTTTTACTTTGATTAAAACTTCTTTATCAAATGATTTAGCAATTGGTTGTGATGTTTTAGCAACTGCAATCATTTCGTTTGCATCATTATATAATCCAATCGTTGTAATGAAAGTTTTTGGGTCTCTTTCAAAAGTAGATTCTGAGAATGTTCCATCTGAACCTGTTACGAATGTTGGGTTGTTAGAGAAGTTAAATTCTCTGTTTGTTGCTCTTACGAAGTAATGAGAAGTAGAAACATTTTCTGTTCTTCTTGCTTCGAAATCAGCTCCACCCTTAATTGCGTGATATAATAGGAATCCATTTTGTCCTTCATATCCAACTCCACTATACAATGAAGCACCTGCATTAGAACCACTATCTTTAGAAGTTCCAATTGTATTGTGAATTGCAGTTGGGTTTAATACAATTAATCCTTGGTCTGGATAAAATAATCCAAATCCTTTACCAGTACTTCCAGCATCGTAGTTAGCAGCAACTGTTGCTTCTGATTGTGAACCTAAGTTCAATGAACCACTTACTACATTGAATACTCTACCAGCTTTACCAACTGAATCTGAGAATTTCTTACCACTATCGTCAATTAAAGTAGTGTAGTTACCATTTGAACCACTAATCTTTAATGACCAGTTTCCTGCATCCATTGATTCACGATATCTACTTCTTTTTACATTGATAACATAAATATCACTTGAATCAAACTGACCAGAAGATGATGTGAATGTGAATACATTATCATCTTGGTCTAAAAGAATTGATTTATATTGTGCGTATGTTGCTTTAGTTGCTAATGTAGAACTATCATCATTTGCTAATGATACTGAACCACTTCCATGTCTGTGTCCGTAAGCTATGGCAAACTGTACAGTACCAGTCGAATCAGTTGATGGGTCTTTATCATAAACATTAACATAGTAATCTAAAGCATTTTGAGTTGAAGATGAAAAGAATGTAGTTAAGGAACCAGTATCACCACTCCATAGACCAGTAGTTACAACTTCAACTTTATTAGTAATCTTATCGAATTCAAGAAATCTTTTATAGATTCCGTTTGTGATTGAACCACCTTGTGGTGCAACTTTATCACCACCAGCCAGATACTCATTTAACCTCTGAATGATTTCTTCAGAACTTAAATTTGGTGTCTGTTGTTCAAGATAGCTGATTAAACTATCTCTCAGTGCATTAGCCGCTTGTCCTTGTATTTGTGCCATAATTTAATTCTCTTTCCTCTTATTAACTTGGTTGTACATATGTAACTGTCACTGGTATTGTTTGAGAACCACCCGTTTCGTTACCATATACAGTAATTGTTGTTCTAATTGTAGCAGTAATATTTGGGTTAGGAATAAATTGGAATTCTAATCCAGTTTCTACTGCTGCAGTTGTTGTAATTTCGTCTCCTAAGAAAACAGGTATTGTACCTGTTCCTGCTGCGATACCAGTACCTACAAGAGAACCTGCGTTCTTATTAGATAAGATAACTGTGTATCCTGCTTGTGCGTTTCCACTTGGTGAAGTTGTTGGTGTTAAAGAAACTTGGCCTGAGTTCTGATTTACAGAAATTGAAGGAACACCAAATTCTACCTTTGGAATCTTAACAGTACCTTTTGGTAAGGTTACTAATTTATATTTTAATACTTGAGTTTCATCTGGAGAAGCTTCAGTAATAGGGATTGCTTTTATTGCTGCATCATAGTATGCAGAACCCTTTGGATGTGCAGGTTCGTATAGGGTGTAATCTATCTCATCATCCCCTAATGCGAACTTAGTAATGTTTAATCCTTGTCCAGCTGCTAACTTCTCTCTACCCTTTTTAGTAAGGATAGCATCAACTGTGATTTCTGAATTGTTTAAATAAGCCATAGTTTTGTTCCTTCTTTGTTTACAATATATAAATATAAGTATTTCATAAAATTAATTAAAAAACGATTAATCTACTTCTAAAATTGGTTCTCCACTACCTCTACCACTATCAGAAACTTTAAGAGTATTCGGATTTGTAGTAAATGTCTGTACTGGTGATGAACCATCAACAGTTGTTGCAGATGTTTGTAAACTACCATTATAGAACGAATTTTCTAAACCATGTGTTACATCTTCAACGAATCTGTAATGTTGGTTTGAATATCCATCAAGTGCAGTAACCTCTACAATATCACCAGCAACACTTGGTGCTGTTGTTGGGTTTCCATCACTACCTGTAATTGGTAATTTAGTTACTTTAAATCTGTGTTTAGTTTTATTTACAACCTCTGTACCAAGAGATGAATCATTTGAATCTATATTAACTCTCTCAGCAACAGTATATCTTTCTTTTAGAATGTAAACTTTTCTTCTTTCTTTTATCATTTCACCTCTAAATATTCTTGTAATATTTGAGTGTCCGTTTTCTGCGTAGATACCAAATGTTTGATTTGAAATTCCATTTGGGTCATTTCCAACTTGTACAAATTCAGTTGTATCTACCTGTCCTTGTACTGATTGTGTTACCAATGCATCAATACTTATATCAAATCCACCCATATCAGAACCACTATTTCTTGTAATAACACCTGATAAATCCTTATCAACTTCGGTGTTTATAATTACTTGAAAATCGGTATGAGTTCCTGTCAATGGTATATCTGTTGATTCACTAATAAGACCTTCAAATTGATTATTATCACCACTCAAGATAGTATCTTCTGATGCAGATACTTCTGCTAAATATTGTTCTGCAGTCGATGTAAGTACAACATCTTCTCCAACATCAGCAATTCCTTCGTGATAATTTTCTGTACCAGTTGGTTTAGTCCACTTAGTTTTACTTCTTTCAAGTATGTGTGGTTCAATTAACAATCCACTAGCAACTTTTGCTCTTGCAGGTACGAGTGATTCAAGAGATTTAAATAATGTTTTATCTATATATCTTACAAGTTGAATATACTCGTGTAAATTAAGAGTATATCTATCAAAGTAATAATTTCTTAAATCATTTAATTTTTTATATTCGTAGTTATACTCATCTGCAGGGTCACCGATGTAATCATCTATATTAAAGTTACCAACTGATTTTAAGATATCCATATTAATCTCTTTTATTGGTGAGAAAAATAATCCTAATTTATCAGAATCAATTGGTGCTTGGTCAAATGATTTTTTAGTTGCTCTACTTCTATACGATAAGTTTGAAGTTAATGTTTGTGTTTCAAATCTTACTTTGTTTGAATAATTAAAACCAGATGATGGTACAGTTGCAGTTACCGTTCTATCGTATGATACATACTGATATGGATACGATGAAATATTTTCAAAATTAGATGCTGTAGCGAATGTTGCATATGTGTTAATTGGTGCAACATTTTTAATATAAGGGTCTCCACTTGTACTTCTATTTTTTGGATATTCAAAATCTAATCTAAATAATAAATCTTCTGTTGATGAGGAAACATGATTTCCATCAATTGCATCTGGTAAGAATGCGTGATTATCTAATCTTGATGATGATAGTGGAGTTTTCCATAATCTTACTTCGTCAAGAGAACCGGTAATTGTTGAACCACCAAATTGAACATACGAACCACTACTCCAACCACTTATCGTTGGTACTATTAATCTTTTAGATACATCTGTTTTTAATCTTTCATCAATTGTTTCTTTTACATAAACATCAAAGTAATCTTCACCACTAATTGTTTCTTTATTTACAGCGAAGTAAATATAATCAGTATTATAACATGGGAATGTATCAGTTGATGCACTATACAAAGTTGTAGAACCAGATACTTCAAGTTTTACTGATGCTAAAGAACCAGTTGATGGTACTAATGATAATGACCATTGTGAACCACTTACAATTTGTTGTTCTTGTTTTTCTGATGTTTTGTATCTAAACTCAATTGCATTTGGGTGGTCGGAAGTTGAAGTAACTTCATCCCACGGTATTGAAATACTTTCTGAACCGCTTATTCCAATCGATGCGGTTCTATCTTCGTATGTAAATTTAGTTGTACCATTCGAATCTATATCTCTTGGTCCACCAAATTCTACAATTGTTAATAAAGATGCAGGAACACCATAACATGATAGTAAGGCATGAAGTGCTCGTTTTGAACCTTTATGTTTTAAAAGATATGGTAAGTTATTTAATATTCTTCTCCATATTTCTTGTTGTCTTGCTTTTCCACTTAATGCTCTTGATTGTGTTCCATCTTTATCTTTACCAAACGCAAATTCCCATAAGAACTGAGATTGAACTCCTTCGTCTGCATTCCACCCAAGAGATTCCAACATATGATAAATTAATTCATCGTTGATTCCATCTATAAATTTGTTTTCTGCTTTCTTTGATTTAGTGATTTGTCTAATATGTGAATAAATTACATCATAGTGTTGACCAATCATATCAAAGAATAATGTAAACTCATCATTATTGGTGTTGTTAATAATATGTGCTGGTAGATTGTAAGATAATCTTGATGAGTTTAATTCATCAAATGTTTGTGCACTACTTACAATACCATCTTTCCAAGATATTGCATCTGAGTTTGTTGATGATGATATTGCATTCTGTCCTGCACCTGGATATGATAATGAACCACTTGTAGTGTATAGATATTTTTCAAAAGCATCAAAATTGTTTTCAAGTTTTTTAATATTTAAATCAAGTTTTTTAACTTCATTTAAAACTGCAACACTACTTGATGCTGGTTGTGATACTGTTAGATTATTCTTTTTATTCTCATAGAATTGTATCGTTTCTACTTTATAGAAGAAGTTTCGTGCTCTTTCTTCTGCAGATGAGAATTTAACGAAATCTTTCCAATTATAATCTGAACTACTGACAAAGTTAAAGTTAAGATTATCTAATTCAAAACCAGAACCACTTACAAATTTATTTACTAAATCAGTAGATGTTGCAGAACCACTTGCTACTAAATCATCTAATATTTGGTATCCAATATCATCACCAATTTCCAAATCAAAGTTTGGAGTTAGTGGAGTACATTCTTTTGCAATCTCATCTAAGATTGTTATTTGTTCAATTAAAGGTATTGATTGAGCTTTGGAAATCCAAACAGAATCATTTGTTCCTATATTTCTTGGTAATGGTTCGTATAATTTAAGAACTAAGCTTTTTTCATCAGTTAGTTTTTTTCTAAAAGGTGTACCATCTTCATTAAATCCATCTTCGTATTCGTTGAATGTTTCGGTATCAATTCCCCAAGTTGCAACTAACTTATTATCACCATCACCAATGTGTAAATAATGTGTAAGGAACTTAGAAATCTCATCTTGGAATAATTCATATTTAAGTCCTTTATCGTATGCGTTTCTAATACTATTTACAACAACACCTCTTCTTAATGTTAAATCACCTTTATCGAAAGTAATATTAACATTCTCTAATTTACCTTTTGTTAACGAATCACCTCGTGCGTTGAATGGTTCTAAATAAAGTGGTATCTTAGATAAATCTCTACCAGAGGTTAAAACATCTAATGCTTTACCACCACCTCTTGCCATTACATTTAAAAGTTGTCCTATATTAAATGTAGCAGCACCTGCAGGAGAAAATTTTCCAAGTGCACTTTCTTTACTTGGTTTACCAGCATAGATGTAAATATAATCGGTGTTTACTGATTGCCAACTTACTTTAAAGTCAACATTAAATCCTTTAAAATCTGCACCCCTTACTAATTGTGGATAATTGATATGAGTAATATCTGGCCCTGGTAATATTTGTTTACTAAATACTTGTATAGGTATTTTCTCAACAGGACCTGTTCCATTTACTTCTGAATATCCTTGTAAATATAAAACATAGTTACCAATACCATTTGGAAAATCTGCATTGGTTAATTTTATTTTACCTGAAGGTATAATTTTCTTTTGAACTTTTCCAAGTGAATATCTTACTTCTGTCGCGTTTGCAGAACTATATACAATTTCTAATGGATTTTTTTGTAGTACATTAAATGAAAAAGATTTACCATTTTTTGGAGCAACTATTGGTGTTTTACCTACTACTGGGTCTGGTGCATCAATTACGATTCTACTTACTTGAATTGATAAACTTTGTTTTGCTTTACCTTTTATAGAAACTCTTCTATAAGGTGATTTAATTGCTATCTTATCTGTATTTAATTGGTAAGAAAAATTAAATCCATTTTCATCAAACTCGGTATTTGGTCCAAATTCAATAAAAGTTTCATCTCGTGTTAGTTTAATTTCTTGTGTACCATTAATGATAAAACCAGTATCACCTTTCTCAGATGTATATTTAATTAAATTATTTCCAGGTATATCTGCTTTTACTTCAAGTATATTAAACTTGACAGGGTCATCAATTACTATTTTATCTAATGTAAAATCTAAAGTTATTGATTTTGGAAATTCTATAACATTATTTTCATCAACTTTAACATCTAATAAATTCTTTGCAATTACGACTTGACCTGGAACGGTTGTATATACAAACTTACCATTTACTAATCTTTCAACACATACTTCATAAACATCTCTATATGAATAAGTTATTTGTGTATCACTTATAAAATTATTTCTAAGTCGAGTATCAATATCACCAACATAGGTATTACCAAAACCAGTCATCCCCATTCTTGGGTCAATAAAATTATTCACACCAGATTTTATAGTTGAAATTCTTTGTTGTCTTTTTTTAGTAGAAACTCTATAAGTTGTATTTGCTTTAAAATTACCCTTACATACAGTAATTAATTTTGGAGTTAATAATTCGGTATTTGAAAATATAATTGGTTGTGGGTTATCTCTACCATCTACCTTAACAGTAAAACCTTTTTGGTTTACCTTAAACAATACCTTTAGTTCTTTTCTTGTTTCTTTAGGGGATATATCAACTACTTTGTATTTACAACTTCCGTTATCATAAGTTGCATTTCTATCATAGTTTAGTGCAGTAGGGTCTGTACAACCACCTTTATCAATGACAATAATATCATCAACTACATCATCAAATTTAATATCATCAATAATGTCGATTCTATCATCTTTTCTATCATCACGAGTATCACCTATTTTAATATCATCACGAGTATCACCTATTTTAATATCATCTCGCACTTCATCATCTCGCGTATCGCGTATTCTAATATCATCTGTAAAGATATTATCTCTGAATCCATCTCGTATTATGTCTCTACTTACTGCCATTATTTTATATTATACAATCCTCTCGGTTGTATGTTTTCATTTGGTCTCATTGATTCATCTGAATAATTAAACTCATTTACTGGTTCAACAACACGAGAACCACCACCGCCTCCACCACCACCTCTCGGTGTTGTAGATGGTTTTGTTGGTAGAGTTGTAATCAAGTCTGGTTCTACTCTATCTATTACATTTACACAACTTCCGTTATCTTTCATACTAAGTGCAGTTGATGGTAATGTTACAGAACCAACTTGTGCACAAATTTCAATACTATCACCTGGTGATAAACTTCTTGTACTTACTGTCTTACCTAATACATTTTTATAAGATACTGTAAAGCTTTGGATAACCCCAATACCATCATTGTACCCATCATCATAATCATCTCTTGGTGGTCTTGCTAATCCACCATATGGATAGTTTGGTCCTTCTCCATATCTATCATCCCAACCGAATGGGTCGGTAAATCTTGTAGGTACGAGTTCGAGTTCACCTCTTGGTACTATTATGTTTCTGTTATATGTAATTCTATATTTTTTTGTTTTTGGTTCTAATGGTTTAGGATATTTTCTTACATCACCTTGAGCTTCAACTTTAAAAGTTCCTTTGTAATGATTTATACTAAATGTATCATACATTAATCCTTTACCTGTTACAATTGAGCCATTTTCAGATTTGTAACTCCATCTTGCTTTTGTTGACCAAACATAATATTTTTGACCAAATAAAAGTTCTCCATTATCAACTGGTTTACATGAACCATCATCTTTAGTTGCAAGTGGATTGTAGTTTTTTGCTGTTTTATCTGTACATCCTAAAACTTCTTCCTCTTCTTGTTCATAGATACATGAACCATCTTCTCTTTTAGCTAATGGATTGTAGTTAAGTGCTCGTGTATCCATACAACCAACCACTGCTTTTTCATCAGGTAATCCTTCCGAAGAAAAAATATCATCGTTGTATGCACTTTTTGTAATTTCTTTTAACTTATCAATTGTCTTTTGTTCATCTTCTGTTAAGATGTTTTCATCTTGAATGTTTCTTTTTAAAAGTAATTTATCAATACATTGTAATAAAATAGATATTAACTCTTCGTTTATTTTTTCTAATGCAAGATGAACTGGTATTACATTGTTAGTAATTACTCTTCCATATCTTTCTTCGTTTGGATTTGAATACCTATTATCAATGTAAAAATTAGTTGCTTCTAAAAACAAATTTCTGATTCTTGTTAAGAATATAGTAAAGTTAGGAATTTTAAATTCTTTTTGAATTAACCTAATATATTGTTCACCAGCAAGTACACTTCCCTTTTCAGTTAATATTGTTTTTCTAATATCTTCAACAGAAACACTCTCTGCTAATTGTTTAACAAAATAAATTGTATCATCTCTAAATTCTTTTTCATTTACAAAAGTTTTATATCTCTCTTCTAAATCCTCAATCATTTTTTTACCACGAGTTGGTAAAACTCTAATTTCAGTTCTTGATGGTGATATTTCATGTATCCATAATTTATCACCCTCTCTATCTTCTGAACCTGCTCTTCTGTTTATGAGTGTTACTTGTGTTTTAAACACACCATTAGAATATCCGGCTTCTCTAATTAATTTTTCAACATCAACTACAAATTCTGATGCTCTTGTTTGTCTTAAATTAGATTGTGTTTTGGTTAATAAAAAATAATCAGTAATATTTGCAGAATCAAGTTTAATATATCTTACTTTTTTTCCACTTTCACCTTGTGGTAATTTATTATCATTTGAATCGTACAAGATAAATTCTATTTCATCGGCAATACCCAATCCAAAGAAAGATTTTTGCAAACCTTCTTCAAAAACCTCTCGGTCTTTTTTAACTACCTTGTAGCCTTTATTATCTACAATATCTTTAAAAGATTTTATTGCCATGATTGTTTAAATAATTTATAATTGTATTTATCTAATAATTTTTGTCCACCATACATATCGAAAACAAAATATGAAAAATATCTACCTACCCATTGAGTAAACTGTCCTCTGAGGTTATTTTTTGGTAATACTCCAATATCATAAGCCATCCACTCTGTCCATGGTTTACATAAGAAATAAATTGTAGGTGTCCATTGTGGATTTTTTCTCATAAACTTCACAACCTTTCTTGCCCACATTTGATATCCTACAACTAATTTAGGGTCTGTAATAAATCTTGCTGCTCCCCATCTTTCATCTGCATCCCAAATTTCTTCTGGTAGATAACCTTGTTTGTATAATTCATTACATATAATTTTACCACCTGAGTTTGATGCTGCAGATTGATTTGCTCTAATCGCATCTCTCTGTGCTTGTGTAACATCAGATTGTAATTGTAATATGTTTTGGTTTAACTCTGCTATTCTTTCTTGTGATTGTAATAATTGTTTTTCGTAATTACCTACAACCTCTTTAAATGTAATTTTTTCTGCTTGTAACCCTCTCAGTTGTGATTCTAAAGAAACCCTCTCAGTCCCCTCTTGAATACCTTTAGAAAGGGCGTTTTGGAAATCAATTAAGAGTGATGCAAACTTTGCGTTTGATGCAATCAACTCTTGTTCTGCGTTTAATTGTGCTGCTTGTGCTGCAGCCAATCTTGCCTGTAAATCTGCTATTGTTGTTTCTAAACCAGATACTTTAGATTCTTCTGCTTTTAATTTGTTTGTTAAATTAAGTATATTTTCTTGAGCAGATTGATATAATCCTTGTAATCTTTCAAAAGCCTTTCTACTGATTATCTTAGGTAAATCTTTTGGTTCTGCTTTTATTAACTCATCAACATCAACATCTAATGCTTTCTTAAGTTCTTCTTCGTTATATTTTAATCTTTCAACATAATCACTTACTTCACCGGAATAACTTTCTTGTTTTTCATCTGGTATAATGATTGGATTTTTCTTTTTAAGTTTTCCTAACTTTGGAGTTTTAGACAATATTCTATCTTCAACCGAAACATCTTTCGGCTTTACCTCTTTACCATCTTTCCTTTTAACAACAATGCCCTTTTCATCCTTTCGTAAGGCTTGTTGTCCAAAAGACGTAAGCTCTTTAATTCTAAATTTGTCTCTTAAACTCATTATTTTTCAACCTTAAATGTTAAATCCTTTTCTGTAAAGTATTCTATATTACCACTTCTATTAACTTTGATTTCTATATAATATTCTCTATTATATTCAAAGTTTGTTAAATTTAATTTAAAATAGTTACCAGTTGAATCACAACTTACCTTTGTGTAAGTATCATGGAATGGTACAATTGTTTCTTCAGTTATAGCATCTTTTATTTGATAATATGTTGTAGCTGGTAAATATTTTATATCAGTATAAGAATATAAATTATCATATGTTTTCAGAGGATATTTTTCTCTACCACAAACTCTAATTGTAACTGTATTGTTTCTCTTATATCTTGCTTTTAATCTTTTAAATGTAATATGAATATCATCTTCAGTAAGTTCTGTTAAAGAACCAGTAGAGAACGAAGAATCATCCCAACCAATTCTTATTTTAGGTTGATATACAGTATTTGTTTCTTTACCGAAAAACTTTAACTGACCATAATCTGTTGTATCGTTTTCTTTTGCGGAATCATGTTTGATAATCCAACCTTCATTTGGTATTGAACCACTAATCCAAGAATTAAGTGGTGTTAATACATCCATCTCTATATCCGCAGATTGATATGAAAATGATTGTGATGATGCAGAACCAGTGTACCATGTTCCACCCTTTCCGTTGAAAGAACCAGTTGTTCCTGCTGCCAAACCATTTACTAACCAATTTGCTGTTCCTCTTTTGTTCCATGATACACCATCAGTTGATATTTCATCAAATCTTGTACCGATTCCCATTTCCCAAGATTGTGAGACAGGATATGCATAGATTGTATAATCAATTGGAATTTCAGATGCTTCACATTCTCTTAAAACTAAATGTGCAGAACTCATAGTTACATCTCCACTTGCGATTGATTGTGAAAGAGGAGTTGTTTCAAATTTAATTAAACTTCTTGCAATATCTTTTAAGTTACCATAATAAGTTTTTGATACTTCAAGTATCTCATCTCTACCAGTATTCTGAGTTGGTTGTTGTAGATAGATTGAAGAATCTTTAGATGATGTTACGAAATAATACATTATACAACCCTTCCTTTTATATCTTTGTTTGGAAACTTTACTTCAAATACAGATGGGTCTAATGATGGGTAAACCATTTTGTTTTTAGTTGCATCTGATATGTTGTATGAATGTGAAGAATAGTTTCCTAAACATTTGTTAACAATTTCAAACTTTGGTACTGATGATACACCTTCAACTCCTGCAACAACTAATTCTGCTTCACTTATGTTGATTGGCATATTAAATGTAAAGTTATCAATAGAAAAATAACTTGATAGTTCTCTAATACATTTTGCAAGAACTTCTCTTTTATTATATCCACCATAACATCTTATTTCAAAATCTACTCCGATGTTAATAATATATCCATCAAGTATATTTACACCATCTGTCAATAATCTATATTCACTTAGGTATGTTTTTAAGTTTTCTTTTACTGCACGATTCAGAACAGCTAGTTTCTTTTCTGAATTATATCCGAGTAAATATAAGTTGATTGCGAATGGATTATTCTTTTCTTGAATATTTTGTTTTTTTCCTATAAGAAACTTTTGTAAATCTGATTTGATTTGTGTTTCTGTTAAATCTCTATCTTTATAATCTTGAATTAATTCTGCAAATTCGTTTAGAGAATCTGGTGATGCAAGTATTGATGCTGGTGAATTATTATCTAACTCACCATCTGGTGCACAATATGCTTTTGCAATACCACCATATTTTGGAGGCATTGATAACGCTCTTACTTGATAATCTTTTCTTGTTACCGCTCTATTCTGTGAACCAAAGTTTGCAAGTGCGTTTTCTCTAATTTCCTCAATCGTTTCAGCACCTCTACCACCTGATGATGTTTTTTCGTTATCAACTGCTAAAGAGTTTTTTGCTATTCTATATGTTCTTAAATCATCAGTATCAAATGTAGATAAATCTTCATCATATGCAACACTTTGAATTCTTGTAAGAGTTCCTACACCCACATTTGATTCTACACCACCACCTACTAAATAACTTACTGTTATATCTGTGTTTGATGGAGATTGACCGTATGTTTTATTTTTTAAGAAATTTGATGGGTCAAATGATGCACCTAATCTATCTATCGATGAATTTAATCCTAATCCAACATTTTTAAAGTTTGGTATTAGTGTTTCATCATCGGTAACAACTCCACCACCAAAAACTAATGATGTTGTATTATTTGCGTTTATTTGTTTAACAAACCTTCTTGATGTTTTGAATAATTTTAAAACACTTGGTACTGAATCTTTAAATTGAGAAAGGTCTTTATCAAATTGTTCAGTATTAGGATAATCAATATAAACCATCTCTTGTCCTAAATATGGTACTTCATACCACTTGTTACCATTTGAATCTCTTACATCGTAAATATCAATTACATTATCATCTGCTAAATCTATTTTGTTAAATTGTTCAGCACTACCAAATGATACAGTTCTTGTTTTTACTGTTGCTGAAATTGCTTTAACATATTTCTTTATAAGATATTGTGCTGGTTCATTGGAAACATTATCACGAGTATAGATTGTAATTTCTCTTTCATAATCATCATTGAAATCTAACAATTCTGATGTTCTAAAAATAGTATTGTTAGCATCAGTAGATTCTATCAACATACCTTCTTTAATTCTTAAATAAAATTTTGAATCAGGTCTATTATCTGCACCACTTCCAATCGATGGTACAACTTGATACACTGCAATTTCAGCTATAGAAGGTGAAACTACTTTTGGTTTATATCCAAGATACTGAGATAGAGCAAGTACATTTTCTTTATCTTCAGCATACAACATCATTGATTCTTTCAATGTATCATCTACATAATATGAAAGAACATCACCAACATATGCTGCCATCTCAATAAACATCATACCAGGTGATGATTCATTGAAATCAGAATAAGTTTGAGGGAAATAAGTTTTTGCGTATTCAATTAAGTTGGTTCTAAATGATGCAAAATCTTTATTTAGATACTTTATATCTCTTCCCTTATTACTTCTAAATGTTGCTGAGTTTAATGCCATGTTATTACTCCTGTATTGTTAATGTTATTTCGTCTGTTTCAATTTGATTCCCAACTGTAAATTTTATATTTAATCTTGCTGTATGAGAATCTTTCATTTCATCAGTCATATCAACATCAATTTCTTTAATCGTAACATAAGGCAACCAAAAGTTAACACTACCTTCAATTGTTTCTGTTAACTTACTTTCAAAATCGGAAGTCATAGGTTCGAACAAAAGTTCGTGTAAACCTGTACCGAATTCTGGTTGCATTATCCTTTCACCTTTTCTTGTTGAAAGTAAATTCAATAAATTACTTTTTGTTTGTTCGAAAGAAGTAAACGCTTGTTCAAAGAAACCAGTGTTCCCTCTTTTTGCTGGTAAAGTTATACCATACGCAAAAGAATCGAATTCACTTGTATCCTTAACAACCTTTCTTCCAACAATATAAGCCATTTTTTAATTACCTCTTAAACTTTTTAACGAGTTCTGAATTATCTCTGTTTAGAATTCTATCTAAACCAGGTAATCCTGTCTGAACTCCAAGACCAGTTTTACTTGGTCCTTTTCTCATACTACCATAACCCATTTTTTGTGCCATTTGAGCTCTCATCATATCAGTACCACCTTGAGCACCTTGAGAATTAAATGTCACTGTCTTATCCATACTCTCATTTACTTGTGGTTGTTGAAAATTATCTAAAACTGATTTTTGTTCAACTCCACCTTTTCTTTGTTCTGATGTAAATGGTTTTGTATTATTTAAAACCTCATTTAAGACAGGATTTCTTGATAACTGTCTTTGTGGTTCTTCTGTTCTCTCTTGTTGTAAAGCTAATTCTGCTTGTTCAAATGGGTCTACTTCCGTTACTTCTTCTTGTACAATCGGTTGAGTAGATTTCATTCTACGAGATATCTCTTCCTCTAATATTTTAGGGAATGATTTGGTTAAAAACTGCTCGTGTTTTTTTGCCACTTCAGCTTCTACCAATGTTTTGATTACTTTTACTATTTGTTTTGTATTCATTGTCATTCGTTTAGTTTTACTAATATAAATATATGTTTGTAAGTTTTATGGTTATGGAATCGTATATCCCATCCACTTGACCATACCGGGAAGAACAATCATGGATGGTCCTGCTGGATATAATGATTGTGTATAGTATTCTCCACCCACAGTATTGATATGTCCCTGCATACCCGATACTATTCTATCTAAAAAGGTAGTTACCTTATCAGTTGGGAAAAGTTTACCAGATGGCCAAGTACCTGGATTACTAACAATTCCTTTAGTAGTTTGTATATTTTGTACAGAACTTGGTGCAGGTGTAAGTGGTATTGGAAACGGACTCATTTCTGCACCCGTCCAATATGCTACAACTCCTTTTCCAAAATCATTATAAAATTGTTCTGAACCATTTAAACCATTCATACATGCAATATTAACCATCGATTTCATTGCAGATGTTTTTCCTATTTGGACTGGGATTTTACCATTCATCATATCACCACCTCTCTTTACACATGAATCATATTCAGACACAATTTTATCTGTCCAATCTTGGTATTTCTCAATACCATTTTGGTTTTCCATATAAAATTTCATGTTACTCTTGAATAGACTAAAAGACATGGTGTTACTCCGTAAAGTTTTGAGTAGATAGAAACTCGTTCAACTTACCTTTTATTTCATTAAACTTGGCTGCGTTTGTTGGGCCAGGTGAAGTTGGTCCTGCAGGGGTGTTGAAAATTTGTTTGTTTATTTCATCAATTAATTGTTCTAATAATTCTAATAAGGTGTTCCCTCTAACCAATGGCTCCTCTTCACTACCATCAACATTTAAAAATATTCTTCCACTTCCACCTAAGAAAAACATATCATTATCATTTGTTGTAGTTCTATACTCACCATTTAAATCTATCTTAGCACCACTTAATCCAGCATCTATTGTAATTTCACCATCAGTTATGAATTGCATATTTCCTTTTGAAATAAACATCATTTCGGATTCTTTTGATGATAAAATGATTCTACCACTATTAAGTAGTATCTGGTCACCATTAAGTTCTTCAGGTGGTTCTTGATAAACAGGTTGAGTATCGATTGGAGTATCTTCTGTACCTGGTATGAAATCTAATAGATACTCTCCACTTGTGATTGCTATTGTTGAACCATCAAAACTTACATCTTCTTCTGTTTGTGAACCTTCTTTTAATTCTTCTAATGATTTATCACTCTGTCTATTTCTTATAAGAATTGTAGGTGCTAAAACATTTTCAGTATTATTAAATCCACTAAATCTTATAGATTGTCCAAACCTTGATTGTATAATTTTATCACCTTCATATAATTTTAGTGAATTTACTTTTGATTCTTCAAAATATTCTCCAAGTTCAGTATCTCTATCACCACCACCAGACTGAGATGAAATACCAGTCGAACTTGCTTCTCTATAATTAGAACTATCATCTACATCATTTGAACTTGCGGTGTTTACATCTTTGTTTTTATTTACAACTGCAGTACCTCTGTTTAGATTTGGTGCTGACATTCTTTTGTAAAACTTTTGTGTACCTATGTAGATTATTTCTACACTTTCACCAATAAGTGGAAGATTTACAATGTTTTGGTCGTATGGTCTTATAGGGATTAAATCTTTATCTGGTGTTGTAGTATCTTCTGCACCTCTGACAATAACTGCTCCAATCAAACCAGTTTTTTTGGTTTCTTCATTACCAAGACCAGTATCACTAACTCGTTCATGTGTATCATCTAAGATAACATCAAGTACAATACCAACACCTGATTTTCGTGGTCTTGCATCGTAATATCTACTACTATTTATTAGTCCTCTTCTACTCATTGTTTACTTTTTGTTTTAATTCTTCAACCTCATTGGTTAAATCATCAACTTTTGTTTTTTCATTTTCAACTTCGTAAACTGTATCTTCTAATTGTTGTAGTAATTGTTCTTTTTCTTTATCAGTAAGGAAACCAGTATCTCCTTCTGATTTATCTTTCGAGGCAATCATTCTTTGTGCAATTGCTGCCATCTTGATTAGTGATTCATCGTTTCTAACTGAAGTATCAACTAAATCTTTTATGATTGGCCCAATCACTGCCATATCACCAGAATGTCTAATTACCTTTTTCATTTCAGCAATCAATTCTGATATCCTTTGTTTCTTGTTTTTCTGATTCTCATAGATATCTTCAAACAATCCACTTAAGTTTTTGCCAGGAAATAATTCAAAATTTGTACTCATGATTATACCATATTATGTTGTATATAAATATGGTAAATGAAAAATCTTATTATTTAAAGAACTTTTCCATTTTGTGTTCGGTACTACCATGCAAGTTATAACACCTGAAATCTTGTACTTCTATGTGTGTAGAATTGTGTTCTGTTTTTTCGAATCCCCATCCTTCAATACAAGTATAATATCCAAAAGGAAACTTTTTATTTATAATCAAATCAAGGTATTTACCATTATCAACACCAACAGTCATTAAGACACAACTCCATTTACCTCTACGAAGTTTTCTGAAGTTGCCAACTATTCCGTTGAACCAAACTTGGTTACCTTCTTTTTCCTCTCCCATCTTTGGTAAGAATGAATATGAATCCCACCAACCTGTTTTAGTAAATTGGTCATATGGGTTTCCTCGTTCTTTGTTTCTAATCCACACTCCTGCATCTAATGCCTCTCTACGATGAACCCACTTCTTATAAGATGATTGGTTATGTTTTAAAGTTGATTCCCAAAACTCTCTTGGTCTACGAGCTTTGTGATATGCAAGAGCCCATACCATTTGACCATAAGCAAGTGAATGTCCTTTCGCAAAAGAATATTTTCTAAGGTGAGTTAGTTCTTTCCAAATAGATTCATCTTTGATTTTGGATTTAAACTCATCCATAATTTTTTTATTACAATTTTTAAATCCTCTTCTGTATCTATCTGCGT
>Ga0160423_10001299_pt1 | contig 20910 bp, 21 predicted proteins | sample CRUFie14St8metaG_FD_108191 | JGI IMG/M metagenome (GOLD analysis project Ga0160423, IMG submission 108191) | Marine microbial communities from the Costa Rica Dome - CRUD Field 142mm St8 metaG | ecosystem: Environmental > Aquatic > Marine > Oceanic > Photic zone | place: Costa Rica: the Eastern... | reverse complement strand
GACACCGATTCAACATGGATTAAAGGTAGACTTCTATCATCGGGGAAATCATCCCTTGAGATTCTTACAGTAGAAGGTGAGCACTCTTACATCGCAAGAGAAGTTATCGTGCAAATTGTTTTGATAGCACATACAAGGCCGGCTTACATCGATGATAAGGAATTATTAGAATTCGAAAGAGCCGACCAAAAAAGGAGAACAAACCTTCACGAAAAGGTAGAAAAGAAGACGAAAGGGAATGACGATTCTCACCTTTGGGGATGAAAATTTGGGACTGGACAAGAAAAAATGTATACCATGCAGCGGAGAGATACCTGCTCTGAATCTGCAACAAATAATGCCACTTATGGCTCAGCTAAGTAGCCCTTGGAATTTGGTAGAAGAGCACCACATAGAGAAAGAATTCAAGTTTGACGATTTTGCAACTGCTCTTGAATTTCTGAACGCAGCAGGCGAAATATGTGAGCAAGAGAACCATCACGCAGATTTTGAATTGTCATGGGGGCGAGTCAAAATTTCAATCTGGACCCACAAAATAAACGGTCTTGCAGAAGCAGATTTTATTCTCGCCGCTAAGATTGATAAGATTTAGAGGATTATAGATGAATTCAGTCCAAGAAAATATTCTATCTCGAAGAACGATTTACAAATTTGATGATAGGGAGGTCTCGCCTGAGATCGTAAAGCAAGCGCTCGAAGCTGCGTCCAACGCTCCGTGCCATAAGCACACACACCCTTGGAAATTTTATTCAATAGGGGATAAATCAAGGCAATCTCTTGTTCCTATAATCAGAAAACTAGCGAGAATTAAAGCCAAAAAAAAGGGATCTAACAATGTCGAGAGAGATATTGAGAGAGCGATTAAAAAAATCCTAACCGCCCCAGTGCTTTTTGCTATAACTTCAAAATTAAGTAAAGACGACCTTTTCAGACAGAGAGAAGATTATGCTGCAACCGTTTGCGCTCTACACAATATGGTACTCTCATTTTGGTCCAACGGTGTCGGTTCTTTGTGGTCAACAGGTTCTCTAACAAGAGATCCACAGACATATCAAAAACTTGGTATTCTAGATAATGAAGAAGAGATTATTGGATTCATAAGGGCCGGCTATCCAAGCGCTGTACCTAATGTCATTAAACCGAGTTACGAGGATTTGACAACATACCTTCATTAAAGTTTTACAGGCCTTGTCGCACCGCACGCTTGACACTTTAGGAGTGTAGTTCTATCTTCTTTGATGAAGTTGGTATCTGGAGCGCCACATTGAACACACTTGATGTACGCATTCACGTAATTCACAATTGCTTTCTTCAACCTCTTTGGGGGAATTCTTCCCTTAAACCTTGCACGTGGACCATCTCTTGACCCAGCGGTTCCTAATTCATTAAGCATGAATTGGTAGACGTGATTTTCATCACGATCCATGTGATTAACAACTTCTGTGAAATTACGGAATATGGTGTTGGAACCTTCTATCATTATTTGTGGATCGGGCAAAGTCCAGCGCGCACGATTGGATATATCCTCAGGGATATTTGACCTTGCTCTGTCTAGCAGAGATTCGTATTCGAAGTCTGACATTGGTCCACTCCCCGGGCCCGACCCATTTGAGGGTTTCCGCAGATTCATGTAAATCATAACGATGGTTTGATGTCTGAGTTATTACCAGAACTCTAACATGGAGCAGGGTTTGAGTATAGAACAATTGAGAGAAATGGTCTCAAATTTGCGGAAAGAGGGGCTTAACTCACAGCAAATTGCTGATGAATTATCACTTTCCCAAGATACGATTTCATGGCTTATCACGGATAGTAGTGTGAATGAAAAACCCCAAGATGTTAGAATTGGCTGGAGAACAATAGGAGTTAGGCCACAGAGAATTGCTGCTATTGGTGCAATAATGGCTGATGTAGTAGAAGAGGAGTGTGGGGATAGTATCGACACAATAGTTGGAATATCAATTAATGGAGTTCTATTTGCGAACGAGGTTGGTAGCCAACTTGGTTGTGAAGTGGCAATACACAGAAATGTGGATGGAGCACCAGGAATGGGTTCATTATCCAATAAATATGGTCAAGTCGCTGGGAAAAAGGTCGTAATCGTTGATGATGTACTTTCAACTGGAGTCACAATGTCGAGGACAATTGAGGCAATGCGTGAGGCAGGTGCAGAGGTAGCATTGTGCATGGTCCTTGTAAACAAGACAGTTAGAAATGAAATTGATGAAGTTCCCCTCAGAGGAATTATCAGAGCCGCTGTTGTTTGAGGTGATTGTTTGCATTGGGCAGATTTCGCAGCACAAACACTGTCCAAGCGCGGAAATAAACACATAATTGCATCTGGAATCACACCGAGTGGGGAATTCCACATCGGGCACCTAAGAGAAATACTGACTGGCGATATGATCAAAAGGGCTTGCATAAATGCTGGAATGGAGGCAGAATTTGTCTTTATTGTGGATTCGGCAGACCCTTTGAGAAAAGTCTACCCATTTTTATCACAAGAATATGAACAATACATAGGATGTCCATTAGCCAGAATCCCTGCTCCTGATGAAAATGGAGATCCCGGCGAGGACGGAAGAAGTTATGCAGACCATTTCCTTGAGCCATTCCTTGAGGCTTTGGAAAAGATTGATGTAAAACCCAGGATTATTGATAATTACTTATCCTACGCCAATGGAGAGTTTGCTGAAAAGTCCAAGATAGCGTGTGAGAAAGCTGGTGAGATAAGAGAAATTATCGAACGTGTAAGTGGTCGCGAACTAAGTACTGATTGGTTCCCATACAACCCATACGGTCACAATGGTAGTCTAGACGGCGTCACAGTAACAGGATACGAATGGCCATTTGTTCATTGGAAACAAAATGATATTGAAGGCAAATCCGACCTAAGAAAAGCCGATGGAAAACTTCCTTGGCGTGTAGATTGGCCTGCAAAATGGGGATGGATAGGAGTGACATGCGAGCCGTTTGGAAAAGATCACGGGGCCGCAGGCGGATCTTATTCCACCGGAAAAGAAATCTCTCAGCTTTTCGGAGATACTCCACCCCATCCATTGATGTATGAATGGATTTCATTGAAAGGCCAAGGCGCCATGTCTTCCTCTACAGGCAATACAATTGGTCCATTGGAGGCCCTTGAATTGGTGCCGCCTGAGATATTGAGATACCTGATAGCCTCAACCAAACCGAAGAAAGCAATTACATTTGATGCAGGGATGTCTTTGGTAGAGCTTGCTGATGAGTATGAAAGACTGGTGTCAAGAGACTTTGACTTAGAAATGGACGAAGAAAACTTATCCAGAAGACAAAAAGTCGCTCTGGAAGACGCAAAGGGCGCCATTGAAATGAGTAGGATAGATGAACATAGAAATCACAGTGTATCATTCAGACATCTTGCAATGCTTGCTCAAGTAAAAGATGATGAGGTAATTTTCTCATCTTTAGGTAGTCATGTCAAAGACAGATTGGCAAGAATGAGGAATTGGATAAGTGGACCTCACTTTCCAAACGAATTACGTATCAGCGTACGGGAAGAACCTATGGATGGCCTTGACATTGGAATAATGAATTCTCTAAAATCTGTATTCACAAATTGTCCATGGGATACAAAAAGTATAGCTGAGTCGGTCAGAACTTGCTTTAAAGATAATGAAATTAATCCAAAAGAAGGCTATAGAAACTTGTACTTAGCGATACTTGGTGTTGAAAAGGGACCGAGATTAGCTCCCATTTTATCAGAACTAGAGCGTGAGAAAGTACTTGTTTTACTCGGATAAACTGATTACATTCCAAATCTATCAGATACGTAGTATCTGTACCGTTCGATTGAAAGGTATCGACACTTGTTGCCTACTCATGGCCGGGGTTTATTGTCCGACTTGCGAGGCACTTGTCGAACCTGCTGCGAAGTTTTGTTTGTCCTGTGGAAATGACATGACTGTACGTGGACCAATTACGGCGACTGGTCACGACCTCAACCAACTCAAAGACGTAATTAGAACAAGAGATGACCTTTCAATGGCAGAGAAATTTGACATGATTGCAAAGGTAGAGGAGGGTGCAAATCCAATTTTGCTGGGGATAGCAGCCCCTGCAGATGACGACGATGATATCGATATCGGTGAGGCTTTTGCCAGTGGTGAAGCAACTAAAGATTCAGAAAGTGCATTCAAAAATTACCAATTTGGAGAGTCGGCAGCTGCTTCTGCTGCTGTTAGAGCAACAGTTCGTGGTACGGACGGATGGGTTTTAGTTCAGAAAGGGGATCTAAACCTTGGAGACGGATTATTCCGAGATGCAATGAATCTAGGTATGGAAGCAAGCACTCACATTCACGATGTTTCAAGTGGTGAACATGAAGGAATTGACCCTGAGGCGATGAGATCTATTCCTGTTTTAAAGCCGCCAAAGCGTTCATTTTGCCCGAAATGTGGCTCAGATATACATGCTAATACCATGCTGCAATGGCGCAAATGGAGAGACTCATCTAGTGATGTGGTTTCAATGCAACTGGAAGCCAGTATGGAGACCGCTTTAATTCAGGTCGCATCACATTACTTGACAGTGATTGAAAATATCAAAAACGACCAAAATAAGGTTGATGAGGAGGCGTTGAGGAAAAAACTCGAGAAAGATATACGAAAAGAAATGGAGGCCGAATTTGAAGGCCGTAGTGTTGCTTCAAAGAGTAGCGTCAAAGAAACCTCTCAGGAAAAGTCTTCCACAAAATCTACTCCAAAGAAGAAATCAACACCTTCGAAACCGAAGAAGAAGGCTGGAGGATTATTTGGCGCAAAAAAGGTCAAGAAGACCTTTGAAGGCGACCCGGCGGATAAGGCAGATTGGTTCCTAGCAGAAGCCCTAGATACGGTTTACGACCCGCATGGAACCGGTAAAGTGCTCAAACCTAAAACAATCTTAGCAAGATCTAGCGAGGGTAACGTGCGAGTTCAAGATGTTGTAAGGATATACGACTCTGAAGGTAAGGACGGCATAGGTGAACTAGCTTGGACAAGTCCTCTAACTGAATATATCATAGAGGCCTATGATGAATGTTGATTAGTAATTTACTTTCAATCGCATTGGCACTAAATTTACTTCGCGATTCGCTTTGATTGCCGCTACTTCCATTTTGGCTCCAGACATAGTTGTGACAAATGGAATATTCATTTCTACAGCTAATCTACGCATCATATTGCCATCTCTTACAGCGCCACCCGATATTGTCGGCACGTTTACAATGAAATCTACTTGACCCTTGCGCATTAAATCCAATGCATCCGGGTGCTTTCTATCATTTATTCTATAGACGGTTTCAACATCTATTTCACTTGCCCTAATGATATCGGCTGTCCCAGGCGTAGCAAATAATTTGAATCCCATTGACTGTAAGTCCTTTGCAATTGGAACAAGAGACTCCTTGTCCTCATCCCTAACTGTTAGGTAAGCACCGCCTTCTTTAGCAACTGGTATTTCAGTAGCCAGTCTAGCCTTGAGATAGGCAACATCGGCTCTTGTATCTGAACCATAGACTTCCCCAGTTGATTTCATCTCAGGCCCGGGAGCAGGATCTAATCCTTGTAATTTGATGAATGGAAATACAGGAGCTTTAACTGCAACATGTCCCGAAGTAGCGACTGGAATATCCTGTTCACTCAAATCTATTCCTAATGTAACCCGTGCCGCTATCCTAGCCATTGGAACACCTGTAGCCTTAGCAACAAATGGAACGGTTCTGCTGCTACGCGGATTGACTTCTAAACAATACAAATTATCTCCTTGGATGGCAAATTGAATGTTGAAGCAACCTCTAATTTTCAAACCGATACCGATTTTTTCTGTCTGTTGCTTTACTCTATCCAACATTTCTTTACTGATGTTTTGGGTGGGTATGAAGCAAGTCGAATCTCCTGAATGTATTCCTGCTTCCTCCAGATGTTCCATCACTGCACCGATTAGAACCTCTTTTCCATCTGATGCTGCATCCACATCTAATTCGATTGCATGGCCTAAATATTCATCCACTAGCAAAGGCTTATCCGGAGCTAAGTACGCTTCCGCAAGATATGCTTCGAGTTGCTTCTCATTTGCGAGTATTTCCATACCTCTGCCACCGAGAACATATGACGGGCGTATCAACACTGGGAAACCTATCTTTTGCACCGCCTTCCGGACATCATCTGAAGAGGTTCCTGTCGTACCTCGGGGCATTCTTACGCCTATTCTTTCTGCGAAAGACTCGAATCTCTCTCTATCACTTGCTTCATCAATTGCGTCACATGTTGTGCCCAAGATATCCAAGTCAAGTCCCAAAACTGGTAATCGACTTTCCAATGGTAATGCTAGATTTATTGCGGTTTGCCCACCAAATTGCAACAATATCCCATGGGCTTTCTCTCTTAGCAATACCTCGCTTACATATTCCATGGTCAATGGTTCAAAGTATAGGCGATCGGATGTATCAAAATCGGTTGATACTGTTTCAGGATTATTATTCATCAAAACAGCATCCATTCCCGCTTCCCTGATTGCTTTCACTGCATGCACACAGCCGTAGTCAAATTCAATTCCTTGTCCTATTCTAATCGGACCAGATCCGATCACAACCTGCCTAAGTTTTTCTCTAGTTTCAAGACCTGGAAGTAAATCGATTTTATTTTCCCCATGTGGTTCATAGGTTGAATAGTAATAGGGTGTTTTTGCTGCGAACTCTGCTGCACATGAGTCTACCATTCTGAATATTGGGTGGACACAGTGCTTGTGCCTAGCTTTCATTACCGATGTCTCATTTTTATCGGGAGGCACTTCCTTCAATCCAGATGGAGGAAATCCAGACAGTGCGTCCGCGATGTGTCCGTCTGAAAAACCAAAGCTTTTCCATTTTCTAAATTCTTCAGCGGTAACTGCAGATGGGGCGCATTTCCTCGCAACAATTTCGTTTTCTACGGTAGCTATTTTCTGGAATCCATATAAAAACCACCGAGTTATCCTAGTAATCTCATGCACCCTCTCGATAGACCATCCTCGTCTGAATGCTTCTATAACGGCACCCATCCTACGGTCGGTGGCAATTCGTAGCCAATCGATTAACACCTTCTCTGGCAGTTCTTCGAACGCACGCTCTGCCATCCCCTCTCCTTCAGACTCATCAGCGCGAGTCAACGGACGTGGATGAGGCGCTCCCTGCTCAAGCGATGCCCAGGCTTTGAGGAATGCCTCTTCGAAACAACGACCTATTGCCATCACCTCGCCCGTAGATTTCATTGAGGTCCCAAGAGTTCTATCAGCAGTACGGAATTTATCGAATGGCCAGCGTGGTATCTTGACAACACAATAATCCAATGTTGGCTCAAATGCAGCCGTCGTCCCTTCACCAGTTATTGGGTTTGGCAACTCATCTAAGGTATAACCGACAGCGATTTTAGCAGCCATTCTGGCAATAGGGTATCCCGTGGCTTTTGATGCAAGGGCTGAAGAGCGTGATACTCTAGGATTTACCTCAATTACCCTAACTTCACCTGTAGATTGATTCACAGCAAATTGTACATTGCACCCGCCTTTGATGTTAAGAGCCCTAATTAAAGACAATGACATGTCTCTTAGTTGCATGTGATCTCTATCGGAAAGAGATTGAACAGGGGCGACAACGGTAGACTCACCGGTATGGACGCCCATAGGGTCAATATTTTCCATTGTACAGACGATAGTTGCATTATCAGCCGTATCTCGCATTACCTCGTATTCATACTCCTGCCAGCCCAGAATACTCTCCTCGATCAATACCTGTCCAATACGGCTATTTCTCAAACCTAGGGTAGCAATTTCAACCAACTCACCGGTGTTCCACGCAGTGCCGCCACCTAGGCCCCCTAATGTGAAGGCTGGCCTGATTAAAATCGGCCAAGAACCAATTTCCTCTGCTGCTGCAAGAACTTCATCCATTGAATTACAGGCAATTGCTTCTGATATCGGAAGGTCTATACCAAGACAAACTTGATTGAATAAGTCCCTGTCTTCTGCCTTGTCAATCGCATCTAAGTCTGAACCAATTAATTCAACACCTAATTCCTCAAGAACTCCAGCATGTGCTAGTTCACTAGCGATGTTAAGAGCGGTTTGGCCACCCATTCCGGCAAGTAGCGCATCCGGTCTTTCAATTTCTAAGATTCTTCTAATCGTATCAGGCAATAGAGGTTCGATGTATACTTTATCTGCCATCTCGGGGTCGTTCTGTATAGTTGCAGGGTTTGAGTTTACCAAGATAACTTTGTACCCATCTTCCCTTAATGCTTGAACTGCTTGTGAACCAGAGAAATCGAATTCTGCAGCCTGTCCGATTTTGATTGGACCTGAGCCTAAAACTAAGATTGTCTCTAGATCTTCTCTACGAGGCATTAATCCCCACCTCCGTAATGTGAATCTACCATTTTCCTAAATCTAGCAAATAATGGATATGCATCATGAGGCCCTGGTGCGGCTTCGGGATGGAATTGAACTGTGAAAACTGATTTACCTACTATGTCTAAACCCTCAACTGTACGGTCGTTGGCATTAACGAATCTAACCTTGGCCTGCTCTCCGTGTAGATTTTCACCTTCCGGTGAGCACGCTCCGGAGGGGTGTGCTGCAAGCATTCCGGCTTCAGGATCTGCGACAGCAAACCCATGATTTTGGCTAGTTATCCATACCCTACCACTTTCAAGATCTACGCAAGGCTGGTTAGCACCTCTGTGTCCGTATCGCATTTTGTAGGTCTGTAGCCCACTCGCTAAACCAAGGAGTTGATGACCAAGGCAGATTCCCATTACTGGTAAATTTGATTTCACTGCTTCAGCAAGAGTGTTCCTTGCAATGGTTGCCTTGCCGGGATGAGCTGGATCTCCTGGACCATTCGAGCAAAATAAAGCAACTACTCCATACGACTGAACCTCTGCAAAAGTTGTATCTGGAGGACACCAGACAACCTCAAAATTACAACAAAGACTACGTAAAATGTTGTACTTGATTCCACAATCTATCGCTGCGATTCTTGGTAACGGGTCGCCTAATTCATCCACTGCACCTTCATTTACAAAAACTGGCTCATTAATTGAAACTAGGTCTACCAAATCTTCCAGTTCAGGCGAAGTCAGTTGTTTGAGATGTGATCTGAGCTTATCCTCGTCTTCAAGTGGACCAAAAACACACAGTACACATCCATATTCTCTTACCCTTTTGGTTATTGCTCTAGTATCAATTTCTTCAATTCCGGGTACGTTGTGGAATGATAAAAATTCACTAAGACTAGCGATTGAATCTCTATGGTCTGGATTCTTCATGGCATGACGAACAACAACACCTCTAGGCCAAATTCCGGCAGATTCAGAGGTTCCGTGGTGTATTCCATAATTTCCGATTAATGGATAAGTGAAGGTTAGTACCTGACCGGCAAAAGAGGGGTCTGTAAGAGACTCTTGGTAACCCGTCATACCTGTCGTAAAAACAAGTTCACCCTCACCCCATATCCGAGCACCAAATAGCTTACCTGTGAATCTACTTCCATCAGCCAGCAAGAGGACGCCGTCACCTGATGCCGAGGGAGGTATAGAAACACCATCTCTGATACCATCTGTAGCATCTACCAAGTTGATACGGTCCCCTGAAGAGGTATCCCCCTTCTGAGACCACTTCCCCGACATCAAATTTGCTGATTGTATAGGGGGTATAATCATTGGCAAGGACTAGTAGACAATCACAATTTTGAATTTGATTGAATTTTTACGTATAATATCAATCTCAGTGCTGTTTGTAAGTATTTGAAAACTAATGCTCATTCCTCTTCTATTTCATGAACTAACTTGCCGTCGTTACTCCCCTCAATAACTAGCCGGGCCCCCTCAAAATTTCTCTCACTGGCAGATTCGCCAAACCATGCATCCATGAATAGTGCCAATGCTGCTACCTCAGAATGGGGTTGATTACCGATTGCTACATTATACTGACACAATTTGAAAACATCTCCTGGAACCTTAGCGCCACCGACTACGATTAGTATTGGGCGATCCCTTCTTATTTTTGGAATTGACTTTCTAAATGGCTCACCATACATTGTTAGATGAACTGCGATTCCGCCATTTCCTACATGTCTTTTCAGGTGTCCTAACCCGTTTACATGTGATGTATCGATGACCCCGCCAAATCTTGAACCAACCGAATGCAAATTCTCAAACATTTCTTTATCTTGATCTCCCGATAGAAGAAATCCATCTGCACCCATTGCTCTAGCTACCAAAGCCAAGTGAGTGGTAATTCGGGGGTCTCTGCCTCTGCGATAGCCTAGACGTAGAACCTCTAGCCTTTCGCCCATATGCATTCCGAGGTGCTTTACCGTTTCAAGCCTCGGTATCCAACAATTGCTCTGAATCCGGCAGGTTTTCGCCGTCATCTGAATAATCAATTCCAGGATTCTTTTCCATGAATTCTTTAACCCAAACCAACAACCAAGCATCGATTAATAGTTTAGCAGCCATCAACACTGTAGTACACAATACAACAAGTCTTGTTGTTTTCCAGACACCGTCACTGGTTCCGACATCACCCATTACGCCCATTATTGCAGGCTCAAATGTGTAAAGGACTGCTAATACAAACATGACACCACTTACCAGGCCAGGGAATAGTTGTCCAAGTTCTCTGCTGTAATCAGAGAGCAATGATCCTGTGAAAACCAACACTGGAGCAAGTATGGTAATCGTCAAAAATTCAGGTCCAAAGAAAATTGAATCAAACGATGGTTCATTTTTGACTTGAAGGACAGTTAACCACCAAAATACGGCATACCCTGCAAAAATACCTCCAACTGTTTTTGCTTTCTTGTGAATCATACCTGGAATAGCCCCGATTGAAGGAGGATTTAGGCGTGTAAAAATCCTCTCAGCGAATAACAATTTGTCGTCACTCGGCATAATTATGTCTTCAGATTCCATAGCAACGTGAGAATCCTCAACCGCCCCACTATCTTCAGACATGGGTACACCTGCGGCCCCGCATCTCATAAAACCTGCCGCAGGCAGGGGTGGTAACATGGCAGTCTGGGAACAAGCCGGTAAAAGCCGGCCCCTCGTGATGGGAATCATCAACGCAACTCCTGACTCTTTCCATGAATCATCCAGAAAAGGTGATGTTGAAAGAGCGAAACAAATGGTCAAAGATGGAGCTGACTGGATAGACATAGGAGGCGAATCTACGAGGCCTGGAGCAACTTCAATTTCTATAGAAGAGGAGTTAGAGCGTGTAGCACCAATCGTCAAAGAGATTTCTAAAATCGCTAAAGTCTCAATAGACACAAGAAATGTAGAAGTCGCTAGAGAGGCTCTAAAACTGGGAGCTAAAATGATAAATGACGTGAGTGGGCTCAGAGATAAAGCAATGATGGACTTAGTAATCGAATCAGGTTGTGAAGTTTGCGTCATGCACATGCTAGGAGAACCTCAAAGTATGCAAGAAAATCCAAATTACGACGACGTTGTTTCGGAAGTTAATACTTATCTCATCTCTAAGGCTGAAAAATTAGTTCAACTTGGCCACCCTATCGATAAGATACACCTCGACCCTGGAATCGGGTTCGGAAAAACCCTAGAACACAACATTGAATTGTTGAAAAGCCATAATGGCTTGAGACCATACTCTATTTTGTGGGGCGTATCAAGAAAGTCTATGATTGGGCAAATTTGCAATCAACCTGATACGGAAAATAGGCTTGCAGGGAGTCTCGCTGTGGCTGCAAAAGCATTTACTGAAGGTATAGACATAGTGCGAGTTCATGACGTTAGAGAACATGTCGACTTATTTTCAGTCCTTGAAAGAATGGAGGAGTGAAAATGTTCGTTATATTTGGCTCGGATCCAGTAGCAATCAGGCTAGCCGAATGGATAGGAGAACGCTCATCAGTTCGTATTATTGGGTTAGCAGAACAACTTGTTCCAATGAAAGACGTCGAAATTGTTGCATTACCAACCGAGATGGAATTACACGAAATGCCACTACCGGAGGTGACACCTACTGCTGTTCTGCTTTTGGAAGAGATAATTTGCGATGACAATCCTGTTAAAGAATTAAAAAATCGTTGGCCGAATACACCTGTCCTATCAACAATAGATGTTGAAGGAGCAGAGAAGATATCTATTGAAGATCTTACAATAAACGCTATACAAGACAGACTTAGGTCGATAGACAGGAAGCAAGGTGCTAGTGAGGTTTTACGCAGGCTCAGGAATGAAGAGAACTCACAAGTGTTAATCGTCTGTCACGACAATCCTGACCCAGATGCTTTGGCAAGTGCTTTAGCAATGAAACATTTGTGTGATTCTCTTGGCCATACCTCGACGATAACACATGGTGGGATGATTGAACATCAACAGAACCGAGCCATGGTAAAGTTGCTAAAAATGGAGTTACGTAAACTGATTCTGGACTGGGAGGTCGAAGACTTATTGAAACAGTCAGACATTGTAATCTGTGTTGACTTTAGTCATCCCGGGGCTAATAACATATTACCAGAAACATGTGTACCACATATTGTAATCGACCATCACACCACGGACCAAAGACCTGCAGGAGACGTTATTCTTGTACGTTCTGAGTTTGCAGCCACATCATCGTTGATAGCTTCCGTACTAATGAATTCTGATATTGAAATGAATTCTGAAATTGCGACAGCACTTGCCTTTGGAATAAGGACTGACACACTTGGTTTCACCCGTTCGTTCAACGCAGTTGACCTCAGGGCACTCTCATGGCTGGGAGCGTGGATTGATTGGGAGTTGATGAGATCTTTTGAGAGCCCGCCAAGAAGTCAAGAAGTTCTATCCATCTTCAAGCAAGCATTAGCAGATGCGGAATTCGAGGATGGTTTGATGTTGGTACCAATTTCAAAAATGGCAGATAGGGATGCGCTATCGCAGGTTGCAGATTTCCTTTTACCAACTGAAGGAGTTAATGTTGTGGTTGCATTTGGGGTTAGAATGTCAAAAGTTATACTATCTGCGCGGTCAAGAAACGATTCTATTCACATTGGAAAGATGTTGTCTAAAGCATTTGAAAAAGGTAGTGCAGGTGGTCACAAAGCGCTTGCAGGAGGGCAGATTCCGTTTGATGAATTGGGTGTTGACTGCGAGATTCGAGCAATGGATTCTGTATCGACTATTCTCAAGGACACATTTGGAGGGATTAAATGAATGCACCTGTTGTAGATGTAGACGCTAACTTGAGATTATTGGGTACTGCCCATGTAGCAACTGCTTCAGTAAACGCTGTAAAGCAAAATATTGAGGAATGGCAACCTGACATCGTCGCAGTTGAGTTATGCAAAAGCCGCCATGATGCTCTTACTCAAGAAAGGCGATTGGACAAAGAAGGACTGCTGAAAGTGATTAAAGAAGGCAAGGCTCCTATGGTTTTGCTTCAATCTTTGCTCGCCGCCGAGCAAAGAAAACTTGGATTGGATGAAGGTCAACAACCTGGCGCTGAATTACTTGCTGCTGTTCAGACGGCACAGGAATACGATCTCAAAGTTGAATTGGTAGATAGGGATATCCAAACGACTTTGCGCAGGGCTTGGAAAAAAATGAGTCTGAAGGAGAAATTAGGACTTATGTGGGCACTACTCGCAGAGGAGGACACTGACGAAGAGCTTGATTTGGACAAAATGCTCGAAGATAAGGACCTGCTTACAAGCCTCATGGAAGAATTAAGAGAAGTTTCGCCAGGCGCTGGTTCTGTGCTCATTGATGAGAGGGACGAATTCATTGCAAGAAAAATATCAGCTATTAGAGGAAATGGGAAAGTTCTGGCTGTTCTGGGTGCAGGTCACCTTGACGGTGTGTCCAAACTATTGAGGGATAATGTACAACCTGACGAACAAAAAATCTCAGATTTATCGACCATACCAAAAGGTGGAAGACTGCTAAAAACCATATCCTATGGCATCCCAGTCGCCCTCATAGGCTTACTTAGTTGGTTCGCTTACAATGGTGATTTAGCGTCCATAAAAGAAAACGGCGCATACTGGTTTGCAGGCAATTTTATTGGCGCTGCTCTCTTTTGCATGCTGGCAGGAGGTCACCCTATAGCAATCCTTGTCGCTGCATTGGCATCTCCAATAACCTCTCTTAACCCTGCACTAGCAGCGGGTTGGTTTGCTGGTTATGCTCAAATGAAGGTAAAGGAGCCAACTGGAGAGGATTTGACAGAATTTTTGAAATTAGATTCGGCTAAACTGTTCTGGACAAATCGTGCAGGACGAATCTTGTTAGTGACGGCCCTTACTAATCTTGGCTCAATGGCTGGCGCTTGGATTTCTATGGGCTTAATCGCTGCTGGGATATGAGCCGCAAACATCAATCCTTATCTGTTTGATTTCTATACAAGCATTATGAAGACGGTCATCATAACTGGAGCGAATCGTGGGATTGGCTTAGAGTTGACAAAGCAATTCCTGCGACAAAATAGTAAGGTTTACGCTACCTACCGCGAAGAATTTGAAAATTTATCTAAAATTGAAAATGATAATTTAATTCTGCATAAATTAGACGTTAGGAATGCCGATGAAATAGACGAATTAGTAAGTTTAGTAAATGGTGGGGTTGATGTGTTGATCAACAATGCGGGCATTGCGGACGGAAGATGGCAATCAATATCCGAAATCGATATGGCCCAAGCATTGGAAGTGATTAATGTAAATTCTATAGCACCAGTTCGGGTCACGCAAAAATTCCAAAATAAGATGAAACAGGGCTCTACAATTGTGATGATGAGCAGTTTAATGGGCTCAATAAGTGATTGCCACAGTGGTCGCTCTTACGCATATAGAGCCTCTAAAACAGCATTGAATATGTTTTCGATAGCGATGAAAAATGAGCTTCTAGATCAAGATATTTCGATTCTAATAATACACCCCGGATGGGTTGAAACCGACATGGGTGGCCCAAATGCACCACTTTCGGTTTCTGAAAGTGTTAAAGGAATTATACAGAGGATAGAAGAGCAAAACATCGGTCAAAGCGGGCGTTATGTGCAATATGATGGCACACCTATAGAGTGGTAAAATCAAAGTGACTCTATTACCATAGCAATGCCTTGACCGCCACCGATACAAGCGGTTGCAATTCCATACTTTCCACCACACCTCTGGAGTTCATGTGCTAGAGTTAGAACTAATCTTGTTCCAGTCGCTGCGAGAGGATGTCCAAGTCCAACTGCTCCGCCATTGACATTTACCTTCTCGACATCCAGGCCAAGGTCCTTGACACAAGCAACCGCTTGACCTGCGAATGCTTCATTGATTTCCCAGCGGTCAATATCATCGATAGATAGTCCTGCTTTCTCCAAGGCCAAACGGCTACTTGGAACCGGCCCATAAGCCATGATTGCAGGCTCTAATCCAACAATCCCCCAAGATACTATTCTAGCCAGAGGTTTGTCACCGTCTGCCTTGGCCTTGGAAGCGGACTTAATTACAACAGCAGCCGCTCCATCAACTACACCGCTTGCATTTCCTGCAGTAACTAGGCTGTCAGGGCCGAATGCTGTTCTGAGTTCAGCTAATGATTCGGGGGTGCTATCCAAAACAACGTGATCTTCATCCTTGTAAGTGACTTCGCCAACTGGCACAACCTCTTGCTCCCAAATTCCCTCTGCGATTGACTTTGCAGTTCGGGAATGCGACAATGCAGCAAACTCATCGGTTTCTTCTCGAGTTACCCCTTTACGTTTACAGATTTCGTCGCTGGTTTGTGCCATAAATGAGCCACACATGCCATCAAGTAGGTTAGTAAACAGATAATCTTCCATGTCTTTTTCCAGTTCAGTACCCGTGCGAGGAGGTCTTGCTAGCTTGTAGGTATCACGCATCCCACGCAAAACATGTGGAGCTTGCGATAAGTTTTCCATTCCACCTGCAACAACTGTCTCTGCCTCATTTAGCATAATCATCTGAGCCCCTGTCACAATGGACTGAACTCCACTCCCACAAATTCGTGATAGAGTAAGCATTGGCACTTCTTGTGGTATATCAGCACCCAAGCCCGCATGCCTTGCACCAAAGATTGCTTGGTCGCAGGTTTGCAGAGCATATCCCATTACTACATGGTCTACATCCCCAGGTGATGTACCGGTCTTCTCTAAAGCACCTTTGATTGCAATTTCACCCAATTTCAGTGCACTAACATCCTTGAGAAGCCCACCCGGTCGGCCGTCTCCTCGCTTTCCACCTTGCCATTCACAAAATGGTGTTCTTGCTCCGCCCACAATTACTACTTCTTCTGCCATGACCCTGCGAATGTAAACTGCCTAATCATATTCACGCTAAACCAATCAAACCTAAACCACCCAACATTAGTAGTATTGGTATTGCAAGGTATTCAAACCCAGATCTTGAACTGCCTAGGTTAGATAATTCAGTTCCACGAGCAATAACACATTTTACACCCGGTGCATCTTCATTCCCCCATACCTCGAGGATACTGTTACCTAGACTGCCGTCCAGACCCTCTGCTTGTAGTGCCTCAGAAGGTCTTGACTTGGTTTGCCCTAGGACATAAACCGGATTACCTAGCCGAAGCCCGTACAAAGTCCAACGATGTTTTTTTACTCTGGCACCGCCCAGTAATCCCGCTACTGCTTGTGACATAATTTGCTTCCCAAGTGTTTGTGCAAATGCTCCATCCCATCTTTTCAAATATTGACCATATTCAGTTCTCTTGAACGACCCAGCATTTACCCTCATTCCACCAGTTCCGTCATGGAGAATGAAAGGACATCCGCCTTGGTCGGAACGGATTGTAACCCAGTGGCACTCTTCTCTAGTACCATTATCTGTCTTCACTGTCCTACATTGATACTGCTCATAGGTCCAACGATATCCAACCATATTTCCTACCGTCATGTTCTGATTGCCGTCAACTACGACAGTCAAACAGCCTTCATTAACAGGCCGAACTTGACCAACCAACTCCGGGTTTCCAACCGGTGCAGAGCGTACTAATGATGTGGGTGTGTCCAGCATTTGGCTTAGCATCTTTGACCTAAAATATCCAAACAGGGTTAGAATTAATCCAATCGCAGCAATGATTCCCGGAATCATAATTCCACCCTCATAGGTAGATTCCGCCATAATTGATCCTGAGCCGACTAAAATACATGCAACGGATGTAATTGAGTATACACTGTAAAGAGTCATTGTTGCTGGTGTAGGGGTTCCTACTTTTACCGGATGTTCAGGCAATGGAGAACCATCACCATGTGGTCCGTATCTGTTTGAATTGTCCCAAGTCATCGGACCAGGCGCAGGGAGAATCCAATCATTTGGATCGGTAGTAGGAACGTACGAAGTTTGCTGCATCCACCAACTATCTATGGTGAGGCCACTGGATTCTGCTTTTGCTTGCAAGACTTCAGGATCTATCGCATTTTTTCTTACCTTGTGAAGAGCACCTTCCAAAGAACCAGGAGACGATATAGCCATCACAAATAATCCAATACCTGCCATTATCAGAGCAGGGGTCTCGCTAATAGCGGCCGCAAAACCAATCAGAGTTATGATTAGACCAACAACCCAAATTAACCAACCTATCCAGTGATATGGGAAATTTACTTTGAAAGTCCCTCCGTTGAGGTCCAATTCTTGAATGTCCATCGATAAACCCATAGGTACTCGGATGATGAATGTTCTCTATGACATACTGGCGGGTTTGTGATCCCAAATCGCCCAAGTTCCAGTACCAGTTGCAATTATTCGATTTGATTCAGTGGTAATCTTACCCTCAAGGTGGGCTACATTCTTTCCGCGCTTTACCACGATTCCGTTTGCTGATATTTTTTCACCGGGCCTAGCAGCTGATATGAAGGATATACTCAACTGTGTCGTAGCACACCATTCTTGTTTGGGAAGAACTGATACGAGGGCGCCACCTAAAGCCATATCCAACATCATAGTATACAGGCCACCATGAGCGACCCCCCCTTTGTTACAATGCTTGGATTGTACTTCTAACCAAACAGACGATTTCCCATTACCCCAGTCACCCCTTTGAATGCCGATATCAACAGCCATGTCTGAGAGGTCACCAGGCTCTGACAAGTCTACCATCATATAACCCCCACTACTTTTATCAGGATTCTTTTTCGCCTCTGTCCATCAAATTCTGCATAGTGAATTTGCTCCCAATTACCCAAGTGAAGTTTACCATTCCTAACAGGCATCGTCACTTGTTGACCAAGCAATTGCCGCTTTAGGTGAGCATCTCCATTATCTTCACCCGTTCGATGATGATGATACTCTTCACCACCCTTACCTTCAACACCATGAAACGGAGCTACTTTCTCCAACCACATCATAATATCATGATGTAATCCGTACTCGAGGTCATTTACATAACAAGAAGCCGTTATGTGCATTGGATTAACAAGCACTAACCCGTCCCTAATTCCGCTTTCTGAGATTACTTTTTGCACATCCCTAGTAATGCACAATATATCGTATCGCTTTTCTGTGTTCACCCAGATTTCCTCTACGTAGGTAGCGGCCTGTCCGGTGATTAATTCACCCATACAAACACCGTTAACCAAACAATTTAGAGTCGTCTAAGCCATTATTAGATACCATCAAAGGAATAGCAACTATCAGTCCGCAGATGCCATTACATACAATAGTGAAAACTGCACCTACGCCCATCACTGCACCGTTCAGAGCCTCCAGTTCTTCTCGCTCTTCATCATCCATGTTTTCTTCCTCTGCAATATCGTCTAGCATGTCTGGAACTAATGTTAGAGACACCATCCCGATAATAGCACTTGCAACAATCATTGCAAGACAGATATGAATACCTTTTTTCTTGTATTGTGTCATCATTATACCACCTGCAATTAGACCTCCATTAATTCCAAGATTCAATATTGACATCGCCACAAAGAATCCTCCAAGTGCAAGCGTGGTGCCAATAGTAAATACTTCACCAATAATCATCAAAACTGAGAAAATAATGACTAGTATACCAACTACGTTAGAGGCCGAGGAGGGCTGCTCGATTATGATTACATTCTGCGGGAGGCCCGTGGTTGGATCAATTACAATCGACTGAGGGGAGCCCGTTAGTTGATTATCATTTACTCCGATTGATATTGGCTCTGGCGCATCGTTAGACTGGTTATCGTCTGGTTGCATATCTATTGCGAGAAGGCAGTAGTCATTAGTAGTTACGAGAGATAACTAGCCTCAATAACAGAAAGCCCGTGGGCGGTTCATGGCAGATGTCCTTCTTGTCTACAAGAAGAATTTCGAAGAGGTTCATGATGAATCCTTACAATCGGTGAAAAATGTGCTTGCTTCACAATCTAGCAAAATAAGGGTAGACATCAGGGCGAGAGAGCAAGTAAGACGAGCAGACTTTATTGGACGTGACCTTGTTATTGTTCTTGGAGGGGATGGTACATTGACATCTATTTCACACAATATTGATTCGAATACACCCGTGATGGGGGTCAACTCACATCCAAAACATGGGGACCCGAATGGTTCTGTTGGTTTTTACATGGACAGCGACATAGAAACTTTCAGCAAAGATTTGCAAGCAGCATTGGATGGTAAAGCAATTGTGAATAAATTACCAAGATTGCAAGCTACGATTGAAACAACCAGCGGCAACAAAATAAGAAGCGACCCAGCAATGAATGATTTATTGGTTGCTAATACTCACCAATATGCTCCCTCCAAGTACCACCTTAGAAGAGGTGGAATAGATATCAAACAGCAATCGAGCGGGCTTTTATTCTCCACATGGCTTGGCCAAGGCGCATGGTTTAACCAAATAGCTAGAAAGTCGAATTTGGGTAGTGCAGAGCAATCACAAACCCACTACCTTGTAATTGCACGTGACATAGATCCTGCAATTAGTGATCAAACCTACATTGCATGGACATCTGAATCTACAGTTATTACAAGTGACATGCATCGCGGTTATGTTGTGCCTGATGGTTGGGATGAATACCAGTTTAATCGTGGAGCTACAGTCACCGTCGACCTTTCAGGACCAGCCCTCAAACTCCTAACATTCAGAAAATCAATGAATGAAATATTTGCGATGGAATAGTTCATTTGATAGACCAATCAGGGTAATTTGATGACTGATGAAAAGTACGAGCTAATAAGACAAAGTGTTCTTGAGGCCCCTATTGTCTTGAAAGGTGAATATGCCTATTTTATCCATCCACTTTCTGATGGAGTTCCCAAGCAGTCAGCAGAACTTCTTAGAGCAGCATCTGACCTAATTTTCGACCGAGTAGATTGGAATAAAATCGACTTCATCCTAGGTGTAGAAGCCATGGGCATTCCACTAGCGACTGCACTAAGTTTGGAGTCAAACAAACCTCTAGTCATCGGCCGGAAGAGGAGCTATGGTTTACCAGGAGAAACGAAAGTGAATCAGTCTACTGGATACTCAAAAGGAGAAATATACCTGAATGACATCAAAAAGGGCGATAATGTGTTAGTCGTAGATGATGTTGTTTCAACTGGCGGTACTTTGCTACCCATATTAAAAGCGATAGACAGCATTCAGGCAAAGGTTGCTGACTGTTGGATTATTTTCGAAAAAGGATCAGGGATAGAATACATTAGAACATGCGGTGAATGGCCAATCAATAGCTTAGTTAGAATTGAAATGGTTGAAAACAAAGTTACGCTATTAGATTGAAGTGTAAAAAGTAAACCGTCGTCGATAAAAAAAAGTGGAAACGGGGGACCGAGGCCCCCCGCTTCCGGGTTTTTCTTAGGAGGTGATCCATCTGCAGGTTCCCCTACAGATACCTTGTTACGACTTAACCCTCCTTGTCGAAGACAGACTCGAATACGCCATTAAAACGCAGCCTCAT